>Ga0116217_10000064_pt1 | contig 123296 bp, 96 predicted proteins | sample Sb_taG_6_FD_89697 | JGI IMG/M metagenome (GOLD analysis project Ga0116217, IMG submission 89697) | Peat soil microbial communities from Weissenstadt, Germany - Sb_50d_4_PS metaG | ecosystem: Environmental > Terrestrial > Soil > Wetlands > Peat | place: Germany: Weissenstadt | collected 2010-09-21
CAAAAATCGTAACTTCTCTCTCATGACCGGTTCCCTCCGCTTGTGGCTCTGGACTGATGTTCGTCAAACAAACTCAGCCTAATCCACGACTAGCGCATCGAGCCGGTCACACCATAATGACTACTACTTAAACAACACTCGAGACCGCCTTTGGCGGGGAGGATGCAGGCCCTTCGCGCAAACCGCCAGCGTGCGGAAGGAAAGCGTTGTACTCCGCGGCAGGATCGTCGATTCGATCAGACATTCGATATCAGGGGTCAGGGATCGGAAAACAAACACAAGGGCTCGCCTGACGGGGCGGGCCTTTCGTGTTTTTGGTCGCACCAGCGCTGTCTGTTCATTGATACCTCTCATGTTGCCGCTCGGCAGGATAAGAATGTGAAGCGGGCGCCATTCGCCTTTGGTGAGCTCGCGCCACAATGTTGCGAAGAGGACAAAGCGCCTAACATGGTCGTTGGTCCGCGTTTAGTGCGATGCCGGGAAGAAAGATCGGAATGCAATCGAATCGCTTCGCGAACGGAACTGAAAAGATGATTTCAAGAAGAAAGCTGCTGGGTTCCGGCATGATCACGACACTGTTGGGTGCGCTGCCGCGACGTGCCTGGGCTTTGGCGCTGAACTCTGTTGAGTCTGTGACCGATGTGCGGCACGAAAGAATGGAGATCGCGCGCTTGAATTGTGAGTACCGGGATAACCCGATCGGTATTGATGTACCCCGGCCGCGACTTTTTTGGCAGCTTCACTCCTCACGGCGCGGCGATCGTCAAACCGCATATCGAATTATGGTGGCCTCCGATCAGAACCTGCTGAAACAGGGGAAGGCTGACCTCTGGGATAGCGGGAGGGTGCTGTCTGATCAGACCGCGCAGATCGAGTATGGCGGCGCTCCTCTGGAATCCCGGCAAGAGTGCTTTTGGAGGGTAATGGCGTGGGACAAGGATGGAAGGCCGTCGAGGTGGAGCGATACAGCAAGCTGGACCATGGGGCTGCTGCACCCGAATGAATGGCAGGCGAAGTGGGTCGGCGATGCAGTGCTGGCAGACGCGGCAAATCGCCCACTGACACCGATTGATTGCTACCGCAGCCAATTGGCGAGGGACCCCAATGTCGAGAAATGGATCACTCTCGATCTTGGTTCCGCGCAGAGGTTCGACGCAGTTGACATCGTCCCGGCGCGGCCTGAAGGGCTCAGCGCGGATTTCCGCACGGTGATGTATCCACAGCGCTTCAAGGTGGAGACCGCATCGGGGCAAGACTTCTCTGACGCGCGTACAGTGATTGACCGGACCGGCGGGAACTTCGCCGCTCCACGGACGCCGAATTGCCGGTTTGATTTCGCGAGCGCCGAAGCGCGTTATGTGAGACTAACGATCACAAAACTTGCGAAGTGGGCCGGCAGCGACTACGGCGTCGCGCTGGGGGGATTTGGCGTGTACGCCGGCCAGGTGTGTATATCACGCGAGGCCAGGATCTCGTGTTCCGATTCAATCGAGTCAAGCGAGTACTCTCAGTCGTACCTGGAGAAGGCAAAGAGCGCTGTCGAGTTGTCAGCGGATTCGAAGGCGGTCACAGTCGAATTTCCTGGAGTGCCGGAAAGCCGGACCGTGTCTCGCGTGCCGATGCTAAGAAGAGAATTCACCGTTGGGGAGCCGATTCGGCGCGCGCGACTTTACGTCACCGCGCAGGGATTCTACGAGCTCTACTTAAACGAAACTCGAATCGGTGATCAGGTTCTTGCACCTGGTTACACAGATTATGCGAAGCGAATTGAGTATCAGACATTCGACGTTACTGCATTGGTGAAAACCGGATCGAACGTATTAGGCGCGCTTTTAGGATATGGCTGGTATGCGGGCCACATGAATCTTCACCAATTGAGATGTATCGATGGTTTTTTCCCGATGCTGCTTGGGCAGTTAGAGATTGACTTGGCGGATGGACGGCGGCTCACGATTGTTACTGACGAGAAATGGAAGACGACTCTGTCCGGGCCGATCCTGTGGTCCGATTTGCTGGACGGTGAAGGTTACGACTGCCGAAGAGAGCTTGCGGGCTGGAATGAGTCCAGCTTTGACGATAGCGGCTGGAAGGCTGCCTATTCCGAACCGCGAGACGGGGTCCTTTTGGTCTGGCCACGCTGCCAGCCGGTGCGCCAGGTCCAGACGCTTCGGCCCATCTCGATAAGAGAGGTGAAGCCCAATGTGTTCGTTTATGACTTTGGCCAGGAGATATCGGGGTATTGCCGCCTGAAGGTCACTGGAGCCGCCGGTACAGCCGTCAAATTGCGTCACGCGGAGATGATCGCCCCTGACGGGATGATCGATGTCGGAAGCCTCTGGGGAGTCGCAGCGGAAGAGGACTACATCCTCGATGGAAGATCGGATCGCGTGCTTGAGCCGCACTTCACCTATCACGGCTTCCGTTATGTTGAAGTCACAGGACTGACCAAGACGCCTGCCGACGACGCGCTGTTGGCAATCTGGATCCACAGCGACATCGAAACCGCCGGGGACTTTTCGTGCTCGAACGACTTATTCAATCGAATGATGGAGGTCGCCCGCAGAACGCAGTCGAATCTGCTTTTCGACGTTCCGGCGGCGTGCGCGGGGCGCAGTGAACGCTTCGCGTGGCTGGGAGATATTCGTCCGTGCGTGCAGACAGCCATCTTCAATATGGATGCGGCGGGGTTCTTTACGAAATACGCGATTGACATTCGCGACGAGCAAACTGCGGATGGCCGTTATTGCGATATCACGCCGCATGATGCGCTGCGCGATACGGATCGTTCGGTTGGTTCGCCAGGTTGGGCCGATGCAGGCGTTTCGTTGCCGTGGCAAGTTTACGCAAACTATGGAGATCACCGCATTCTCGTGGAGCATTATGCCTCGGCGAGAAGGTGGGTGGACTTTGTGTTCCGGAACAACCCCGACTGCCTTTGGAAAAATGCCCGAGGAAATGACTGGGGTGATTGGCTCAGCGCTGGAACGCCCTCTACACCCAAGGAAGTGGGATCGACGGCCTTTTTCGCTCACTCAGCCGACCTTGTATCAAAGATGGCTGCGAAGCTAGGTTACGGCAATGACGCGGCCCGGTATCGCGATTTGTTCGAACGCATCAAGCATGCGTTCGTCGAAGCTTATGTCACATCCGAGGGAAGAATCGCTAACGATGCGCAAGGGAATTACGCGCTCGCACTGCACTTTGATCTTTTGGACGAACCGCTTCGATCGAAGTCGGTGATGCGTTTGGTTGAGGGAATCCGCCGTAATGAGGATCATCCGACGACCGGTTTCTGGAACAGTACGGAGTTGCTTTTAGAACTGTCAAGGCATGGAGGACATTCAGAGGCGGCACGGATGTTGAACACGCGCACCATGCCATCCTGGGGATACATCGCAGAGAATGGAACGACATTCTGGGAGAGTTTCGATGCGATCAAGCGCAATCAGTCTCTCTGTCACTGGACATTCAGTGGAGTTGGCGAGTGGTTATGGAGAAACGTCGCCGGCCTGAACCCCGATGCGGATGACCCGGGCTACAGATCCATAACGATACGACCACGACCGGCAAAAGAGGTGTCGTCGTGCCGGGCAAGGTTCCCTTCCGTTCGTGGCGACATCGAGATCGAGTGGGCGTTGAGAGGCCGCGAGTTCCGGCTCGATCTTGCAATCCCCGCAGGCGCGAGAGCAAAGGTGTTCTTTCCAGGCGGTGACGAAGATTCTGTGAGTGAAGGCGATGTGTCTGCAAAGAAGGCGAGCGGCGTTCGATTCCTTTCGATGAGTGACAGCGGGCCGGTTTTCGAAGTTGAATCCGGAAGGTACCACTTCACTTCGAATTACGCGGGCTGAGCATACTGCAGCTCTCAGGGGGCGGAAGAAGCAGATAACCCAAATCCGCGGGTTCGACCGAAAAGAATCAGCCGGGCTTTAGCCCCCTGAGGAATGCATTCTCCGGATTGACGGCCGAGCCGCGCTTTCTTTCAGCCTACCCGGGCGCCGCTTTCATTTTTTATTCCACCCGTGAAACCGTGAATGGTCGCCGGCGTTCCACGCTTCACGAAGTCCCGGAGCACTCAGATCCCAGTCGGGGCGAATCTCGCTTGTGACTGTGCGCAGATCGTGCCAGAGGTCGGTGATGGAAGGGCGGCCCCAGAACCAGTAGCCGTTGTAGATGCTGTGGATCACCAGGCCCGGCTTCAGCACCAGCGTGTACGGAATCATCGGATTGTGCTCGGGGTCGGTGTACTCCTGGATGTCGAGGTCTTTCTGGATCTTTCGTTCGGGATCGGAAAGAAACGTCCACTCGGCGCCCACCGATGCGCGGAACTCCTGCAGCGTGTGGTGGTCGTCGGTGGAGATCGTGACGATCTGCGTGTACGCCACGGCGATCTTGGGATAGAACAGGGCCAGCTCCTGATGTTGCTGATGCTCTTTCGGGCAATAGTGCCCGCGCGCCAGCGTGAGGATGAGCGGATCATCGCCCTGAAGTTCGCTGAGCTTGCGCACTGTCTTGGTGTGGTCGGGCAATTCGTAATCGGGAAATTTTGTTCCAGGCACAATATCCGGGCGCATGATTCCACTCCTTCACGGCGAATGGCGAGGCTCGCATCAGCTTAGATGCATTGACTACGCTGAAAGCTGAAGGCGGACAGTTGGAAGCTGTCTTTATTGCGGCGCAGAGGTGTCGGGCGGCATCGATGGCGAGCTGCCGAAGGTTGAGCCGGAGCCTGGACCGAACCCTGTTCCGCCAGTGGTCGGGCTGGTGGTGGAACCGGGGTTACCGAAAGGGCTCGTGCCGACGGGACTGGTGGTGCTGCCGGCCGGCTGGCCGATGCCACCGGTGTTGCCGCCGCCCATGGTCTGCATATCCGAGAGCGGGTCGTAAGTGAACTCCCACTCATTGAAGTGATTCTTCTTCTTGTAAACCAGGATCGACTGCTTGGGGCTTGCGGGCTCGAAGCCGATGATGCCCGCGCCGCCAAAGGTTTGGCCGGTCAGGCCGGTGCCAGTCCCGGAATCGGAGCTTCCCGACGAGCCAGTACCCGATGGTGAGCTTCCTGTGGCGCCGGGCGTACCGCCAGCCGCGCCGGAACCTGGCGTCTGGCCGCTTCCTGAGCCGGATCCGCCGAAGATCGAGCCTCCGCCGCCGAACGAGCTGCCACTACCGCCAAAAGCGCTGCCGCTACCGCCGAAGGCACTGCCGCTGCCGCCAAAGGCGCTGCCGCTGCCACCAAAGGCGCTGCCGGTGGGATTTGTCATTCCCGGCGTGTTGTTGCCGCTGGGGCCGGTGCCTGCAATTGTCGACGCGTTTCCGGCAAGAGGCTGGCCGAAGAATCCCATCGCCGTCGGAGTCTTGTTCTGGCCAAACGCGATCGACTTCCAATCGTCCTTGCCCGTCATCGGATCGATGTACTTCTTGCGCAGGAAGCGAATGTCGCTCGTCTTCACGAGGGCGTCCATGTTCGGCGGATAGGCTTTGAATTTGCGGTAGTAGAGTTGAACGGCTCGCCGGTATTGCATGCCGCGATGAAAGGTTTCCAACTCCCGGTCGCGCTGGATGGATTTGGCGATCTGCGGTGCGGCGACGGCAAGTGAGAGCACAAGAACGGCGAGAAGGAAAAGAGCGATCAGCAGCACATAGCCTTCTTCGCCGGGACGGACGGCGTTTGGTGCGGCAGCCGCAGCGTGGTCTCCCATCCTTGCCGCGTTTTCGCTTCGCGAATCCGCGCCAAGGATGGGGCAACCAGGTCTTATGCCGCGCCGGTTTGCCTTCGCTTCCATCATCGTCTGTTCCGTAGCTCCCTGTTCTCTAGTCCCTGCGTTCTTGTTCCCTGTTCCCTGTCTTCTTGCTCCTTCGCGCCCTGTTTTTAAAACGCTGACAGCGTGAGGGTCTGCGTGTTGTTGTAGGCCAGATCCGTGACTTCAACGTTCAGCGGGTGGATCGCTCCCACTTTGTAGCGATGGTCGACGATATCGCCGGTCCGCGCCATGAAGATGTCGTCGCCGTGGACGAAGAAGGCTTTCAGCGTCTTGTTCTGATCATCCTGAGAGTAGCCGAAATATTTCAGGTCGATGGCTGGAGGCTGCGGCGGCGGTGGCGGCGTGTTCTGCGCAGTGGTATTCCCGTTGGGGCGCGCGGACGCAATGGGCTGCGGAATCGGCACGGGCGCGGAATCCGCGGAAAAAATGTTCCGGCCGCTGCCGGAGTATGCGACGTCCTCACTCTGTGCCAGCTTGTCAAAGTGAAGTGCCGGATCGATGTCGGCATTCGAGAGCTTTTGCGCCTCGTTGCCCGCTGCCGCGTTACCGGCGCCGTTTGACGAATTGCGGTGCTGCGCTTGCGCCGGCGGGCTGGTTGGCGCCGAAGGTCCCGCAAAGGTTTTGTACAACTCAACCCCGCCGACGCCGAGAACGATCACAAAGAGCACGACTACCAGGATGACCTGGCGCTTGTTTTCCGTGCCGAGAGCGAGGGCCATGGCTATTCGCCCTCCTTTGCGGCAGCGGGTGCTTCAGGTGTGGCTTCAGGAGCAGATTCCCCGGCAGCCGGCGTCGATGGCAAACCACTGGGCACGTTTTCAGGCCGCAGCCACGTGGAGACGCGCAGGCGCAGGTTCACAAGTCCGCCCTGCTGGCCGGTCAGCGACATGGCGCGGATGATGAAGAAAATCTTGTTGCGCTCAATGCCGTTGATGAAGCGCATGATCGCCGGATACTCGCCGCTGATTCCCGCATCCATCGAAATCTCGGTGAGGTCTTCGCCCGGAGGGCCCTGCGAGAATTGCAAACGGGAGAGGCGCACGCCGGATGTAACGGCGAGACCACCAACGGTGGTGGAGATCGATGAGTAATCGGCCGGGATGCGCTTCTGGTAAAACTCGAGCATCTCGTTCCGAGTCTTATCCACGCGCTTGTCGAGGCCGCGCAGCGGAACCGTCTGCAGCTCGAGCGCCTTCAATTGAATCTGCTTGCCGGCCAGAACATCGCCGGAATCACGATTCATGTCGGCCCAGTCCATGCCCAGGCGAATGGCAAGACCGACGGCAACGATCAGCAATACGGCGAAGCCGACAAAGTGCCACGTCAGCGGAGAAGCGAGGCGCTCGCCCCAGGTCGCGGAAGATCCCTTTTCGCTCATTGCGGACCTCCGCTGGGGGGGGTCTGGAAGTAGCGCCCAGTCGGTCCGGGTGTCGCACCGGTGTAGGGCTGGCGGCCCTTGCTTTGCGGCGCAGCGGGAGCGGGAGCCCGAGCCGGAGCGGGAAGCGGGGCTGGGGCCGGTGCCAGGTATTTTGGCCTTTCAATGCCGGCCGGCACAGACATCTTCGCTTTGGCGGCGGCTTTAGCCGCAGCGCGCTCCGCGGCCACGCGTTCTTGGGGCGAGGGCGGGTTGTAGTCGGCGAGCAAGTCGAAGTCAAAGCGATTTGACGGGCTGATTGGTTCCTGGCGCTGCGCTGGGCCGTTGGTGGACTCGGCAGTTTCTCCCACGATGCGCGGCTGCAGGAATCGCCGCGAGCGCTCGAGGTTCGCGACCAGGTCGTCGGCGCGGTCACGCGGCCCCACCACGCGCACGTGCACGGTGATGTGGCCGTCTTTGTCGCGGAGCGGTTCAATGGCTGTCACCTGCACGCCGCCGGGCAGCACCGTCTCCATGGCTTCCATGGCCAGCGTCCAGGAGAACCCCTTCTCATCGAAGCGTTGGTTCAGAAACTCCGCTTGATTCAATAGTCGCGCGTTGTCAGGCCGGTTCATAAAGCCCTCGGCCGCCGTGCGCTCGCCCTGCACGCGGGCGATCTGGCCGTCGAGCGAGTGATCGCGGGCGCGGGCCGTTGCCGCCTCGCGGTCGAAGAGATGCAGTCCCAGCAGGAAGAGCAGAGAAAGCACGGCCAGCACACCCATTCCAATCCGCAAGCGGCGCAGGGTCGGCGCGAGATCGGCAAACGGGCGAGTGGCGAGATTGAGCGTGACGCGCATGTGCTAGCTCACCCCCGCCAATGCACCGTCGACGCCGGCAAAACTGATTTGGGGCAGCGCGGTCACCGCGCCTTCGTCGGGACGCGGAACCCAGTCGACCACGGAGAGGGCAGGATCGTTGACCGCGCGTGCGAAGTCGCCCAGGTCATGGATTCCCGCGTAATAGAGCTCGCGCGGCCGCGAGCCCAGCTTGTCTTCAAAATATGCCGCGGCCACGGCGATTCCCCGCTGAATGTCGATGGCGCGCTGGCGCGAGTCAGCAGCCAGGTCGATGGTGCGATAGAGAAGCAGGTCGCGGCCATTGGCGATGGAAGTCGTCATGACATGCGTGCTCAGATTGGCGGCCAGGATCGCTTCCATGGAGTCAGTCGCTTCAAGAGCGGCGAGGCTGGAAGGCAGCACCGCGCCGGGTTCGCATCCGGCACTGCGAATTGCAGCTTCATACTCGGCGAGGATGGGACCCGGCATCACCGCGGCCAGCACCTTGCACTCGTTCTCGTCCTGCTTCAGGATCTGGTAGCCGAGGCCGGCGTGCTCCACATCAAAGGGAATCATTTTGCGGAGGCGGAAGCGCACCACGGGGATGGCCTCGGCCGCATTTGCAGGCATGGAATCGAAGTCGAGGACAAACACGCGGACCAGGATGTCGGGAAGGACCAGCGTCACGGCCCGGCTGCGCGGAGAAACTTCGGCCACGGCAGAGCGGATGGCGGCGATGACGGCATCGGGTGCGCGCAGGTTCGGCTCTTCGATGCCGGCAACCAGCGCGCCGGGCGCCAGCGGAACAAATGCGTACACATGTCCGCGGCCCGCGTCCGATTTGCCGCCGGAGCGCGCGGCAGCCAGTACGCCTTCCGGCGTAATTTCAACCGCAACCGGCGGACGTCCACCCGCCTTTGCCCCGCCCGAGTTTTTCCCGAAGATCGGACTCATCGCTGTCTTGTTCCCTCGTTCCCTTCCCTGTCTCTCTCGTTCCCTTGTTCCGTGTCTTATCTCGACGCCTCAATAAATGTAACCTTGTTGATCTCCTTGAGTGTAGTAACGCCGCGCCGAACACGATCGAGAGCCGATTCGCGCAGAAAGCTCATGCCCTCTTTTTGCGCTTCCTTGCGGATCTCCGAAGTTGGCTTTTTGGCGAGAATAATTTCCCGGATGTTATCGGTGAGGTCGAGCAGCTCGTGGATGGCGGTGCGGCCGCGGTAGCCGGTGCCGCCGCACTCCATGCATCCCGCGCCTTCGCGGAAGTCGAAGCTGCGCCACTCGGCGGGATCGAGACCGCTGGCGGTCAGCGCTTCGTCGTCGTAGTGCACGGTTCGTCCACAGTATTCGCAGATGGTACGCACCAGCCGCTGCGCCAGGATGCAGTTGAGCGCGGAGACAAAGTTGTACGCCTCGACGCCCATGTTGAGGAATCGGCCCAGCACGTCCACCACGTTGTTGGCGTGGACGGTGGTAAATACGAGGTGGCCGGTGAGGGCGGAGTTGATGGCGATCTGCGCCGTCTCCTGGTCGCGGATCTCGCCGACGAGGATTTTGTCGGGGTCGTGGCGCAGAATGGAGCGCAGCCCACGCGCGAAGGTCAGGCCTTTTTTCTCATTGACGGGAATCTGCGTGATGCCGCGAATCTGATACTCCACCGGATCCTCGATGGTGATGATCTTGTCTTCATCGCTCTTGATCTCGTTGAGCGCGGCATAAAGCGTGGTGGTTTTACCTGAGCCGGTTGGCCCGGTGACCAGCACCATGCCGTAAGGCTCGCGAATGTAGCGGCGGAAGCGGCGAAGGTCTTCGTCGGCAAAGCCCACTACGTCGAGCGTGAGGTGCTTGAACTTTTCGCTCATCGACTCTTTGTCGAGCACGCGGAGCACGGCGTTTTCGCCGTAAATGGTCGGCATGATCGATACGCGGAAGTCGATCAGGCGGTTCTTGTAGCGCACGCGGAAGCGGCCGTCCTGCGGCACGCGCTTTTCGGCGATGTCGAGCTCGCTCATGATCTTGATGCGGCCGAGAATGGTTCCGTGATGCTCGCGGGCGATGGGCGCCATGGCTTCCTGAAGAACGCCGTCGATGCGGTACTTGACGTGCACGGAATCGTCGTAGCTCTCGATGTGAATATCGGAGGCGCGGCGCTCGAGTGCGGTAAAGATGGTGGTGTCGACGAGGCGGATGATGGGGCTGATGTCTTCTTCGCTGGTGAGCTTCTCAATGGAGATGTTTTCGTCGGAGTTGTCGTCGCCGGTGAGGACGTCGAAGGTAAGTCCCTCGCTGGCTTCATCCAGAACGCGCTGCGACTGCTCGGTCTTCTTGAGCACCTCGGTAATTTGCGACAGGGTGGCCACACGGGCCACGATGCGGCTGCCAAGCAGTCCCGAGATCTCATCGAGCACCATCAGGCGCGAGGGATCGCTGACGGCAATCACGAGCGCATCGGGGGTCTGCTCAATGGGCACGAAATTGTAGCGGAACATGAGCTCCACAGGCACGGTGCGCAGCAGATCGTGCTGGATCTTGAAATTCTTCAGGTCGACAAACTCGGCGTGATAGCGCCGCGCCATCGCTTCAGCCTGGCCGCGCTCGTCCCCGTTCAATGGCGATGGCAGCGGCAATACAGTGGTTTGGGCCATGGGAAAAAACCTCCTCGACTCCCGCGGTCACATCGCGGTTGCTTGCCCCATTGAAAATATGGGCAGGTAAAGCGAGATCAAAATGAAGACCACCACGCAGCCCATCACGATCAGGATTGCGGGCTCAATGAGTGCCAGGGCGGCGGCAAGCGCCGTGGCCACATCTTCCTCAAAAAACTCGGCCACGGAGTTGAGCATCTGCGGCAACGCGCCGGTCTGCTCGCCCACGGTGATCATCTCCGACGCCAGGCCGGGAAAGACCTTGGTTCGGGCCAGCGATTCGGCCAGGCTCTTGCCCTCACTTACAGTCCCGATCGAAGACTGCACCGCTTTGGATACGCGCCGCGAAGAGATGGACCGCGCCGCCGTCTCGAGCGAAGGCACCAGCGGCAGGCCGCCGGTGAGCAGTGTGGAAAGCGTGCGCGAGAAAAGCGCCACCTGGTACTTGGTCCAGATCTTGCCGAAGACGGGCAGCTTGACGCGAACGCCGTCGATAAAGTCCCGGCCGCGCTCGGTAATAGCAAACCGGTAACCGGCAACGGCAATGGTCAGCACGGCTAGAGCCAGCCACAGTATGTTGTACTGCATGAATTTGCCAAAGTTCAACAGGTCGACAGTCAGGGCGGGCAGTTTGCTGCCGAGTTGATCGTAAAGCTGCGCAAACTGCGGCACCACCACGGTGATCATGAAAGTGAGAAGGCCGCAAACCAGCGTAAGCAGCACGCACGGATAGATGAGCGAGCCGATCAGCTTCTTGCGCAGAGCGAGCGCCACTTTCTGAAAGTTCACATAACGTTCAAGAACCTCAGGCAGATTGCCCGATCGCTCGCCGGCCAGAAGCGTGGTCGTGTACATCAGCGGAAATCCGCTTTGCGCCTCGAAAGCCGCCGAAAGCGCTTCGCCGCGCTTGACGCGTGTGGAAACGTCTTCGATCTGGCTTGAAAACGCGGCGTTCTTCTGGATCTTGCCCAGCATCTGGATGGAGCCCAGGATGGGCAGGCCGGCGCGAATCAGCGTTAAGAACTGCTGGTTAAAGATAAGAAACGGCTCGAGCTTGACTTTGCGGGGACGGCCGAGGACGAGGCCGCCGCGGGCCCGAACGGAATAGACGTGATAGCCCGCGTGCGAGAAGCGGGCGCGCAACTCCTCGGCCGTGGCCGCGGTTTGCACCTGCTCCTGTACGTGGCCACGCTCATCAGCCAGCTTGATGACGAACTCTGCCATTTGCGCGTTCTCCGGTCCCGCATGGTGGGCGCGGCCCGGAAGTCCTGCTCCTGCTTCAGGGTAACAGTTCTCAACTGCAAGATAGACGATCCAAAGGGCCCGGACGTTCGGGAAGCCATAGGCGGGGCGGATACCCGGCGGCCGGATTCCGAATTAGAGGCCTGCAACGGGCCTGTATGCTGATTTCATTCGAGGTTCTGGCCCAGGAGGAAGCCGGATCGTGATGGATTGGGTTCTACAACGCGGCCGCCAGCCGGGAGCGATAGACGAGCCGACTGGCGCGGGAAGAATCGCCTTGCGCCGAAGCGGGGCGGTCTGGGGCGCACTACGGCGGCAATGGCGCGCCGGGCTCGCTGTCCTCGGGCTCTGCGCTGTGGGCTTTGCGCTGGCGGCGGGCACTCACGCCCGGCATCACGCGGATGTCGTTGTGCCGTATCCGCACGAGCTGGCGAGGGTAAATTTCGCGGTTGCCGGCGACGTGATTCCGCACGAAGCGGTGAGGCAAGCGGGCGCCGCGGCCGGTGAAGGCGAGCAGGGCTGGTCCGCGCTCTTTAGCGACGTGGCCGACGTGTTTGAGGGCGCGAACTTCGGCTTTGTGAACCTGGAAACGCCGGTGGCGCCGGAGCACTCGCATGGGACCAAGGCGTTTATGTTCGACGCGCCGCTCGCGCTGCCCGAGGCGCTCAAAGCCAGCGGCATCAAAATCGTTTCGTTCGCCAACAATCACGTATTTGACCAGGGGTGGGCCGGCTTTGCCGAGAGCCGCGAACACCTCAAAGACGCAGGCCTGCTGATGGCGGGGACGAGCGACAATGCGGCTACGGCGTGGCAACCGGTGATTACCGAGGCCAACGGCATCAAGGTGGGCTGGCTGGGGATGACGCGCTGGCTCAACGGCAACCGTAATCCCGACAAAGACGATCAGCCGCACGTGAATTTCTTTCCGTACCCCAGCGAAGCCAATGGCGCGCCCGGCGCGGACGAGGCAACGGTGCTGGCAGCCATCAAGGCGGCGCGGGCGCAGTGCGACATGCTGGTGGTGAGCGTGCACTGGGGCATTGAATACTCGACGGCGCCACGGCCTGAGGATGTAGACCTGGCGCACAAAATGATGGAGGCGGGAGCGAGCGTGATCGTGGGCGCGCATCCCCACGTGCTGCAGCCGATCGAGACATACAAGACGCAGGACGGCCGCAACACCATCATCTTTTATTCGCTCGGAAATTTCTTGTCGAACCAGTCGCGCACCTATGTCGACGGGCTCAATCCGGATTCGAATGGCGATCCGAGAGACGAGTTGATTGCGCTGTTCTCTGCTGTGCGCGATGACTATGGGCCAGCGGGCATTCGCGTGGACCTGGGGCATGTGGGCGTGTTGCCGGTGTGGGAAGAAAATAATCGTAATGAAGTTGCAGCGGGCCGTGAAAAGACGCCGTTGATCAAGCCGGTGCTGATTGACCGGGAGATTCCCGTGCTGCAAGCCAGGCTCGACGCCCTCGAAAAGATCACAGGGCAGAGCGCCGTAAACCCTCCCGTCCCCGGGCAGGCGGGCTCCGGACTCTCCGACGAACAAAAGAAGGAATTCATCGCGGTAACTGAGAAGCTGAAGCTGCTGGCCGACCGGCGAGACCAGATCGTGGCGCGCGTAGGAAGCGAATATGTTGAAGCGCCGCCGAGCTTGCCGGCGAAGCAGTAAAGCGGCGCGGGCGGCCATGACGCAGACGGAGCAACCAGAGCGGAATCAGGAGCGGAAGCGGCTGGCGGCGTGGCTGGAGCCGATCCTTGAAGTCCTGATGATTCCGCTGCTCGCCATCGGCGCCTGCCTGGCGATTCCCTTTGGATTTCTCTGGCGATGGATGCGCCAGCACCGCGAGCACAAATTCAGAATGCTGATGAAGTCGCGCGGCAGGCTCGTCACCTGGCAGGAGTTGCTGCGCGCCATGCACGAGGAGGGCGGCACCTGCATCGAAGAGCGATTTTCACCCAAGGGCCCGGTGCGCTTCTGGTGGACGAGCGAAGACGTGTACCAGGAATCTCCTTACGAAATTATCGACTGGTTCACCATGCGCAAGGGGCGCGGAGCGGAGCCGTTCATTCGCTGGTGCCGCGAGCGCTATACCAGCGCGGACGGCGGCAGCGCGGTGCTGGTGGATGCGCCGTTTGTGCCCAAGAGGGAGATCTACGCGCTGTGGGCGGAGTGCCGCTCTGAGGCGACCCCGGCCCGATGGGTAGAAGTGGCGCCGCCGGAAATTGTGCCGCACAAGCGCGGTCAGTAACCGTTGGCGACGAGCCACTCGGCCGTGAGTTCAAATTCCGACTTCTTCTGCGTCTGCATCTGCATTGCCGCAAGCTTCACCAGCACATCGGCTTCGATATTCATGGGCGCTCCGACGGCGAGCGTGTGCAGGTTCGTACGCCAGTAAGTCAGCGGCAGGATGGCAATAGCGATCTCTGCGCCATCAACAGCCGCGATGGTCAGGCTGATGCCTTCAACGGCAACAGAGCCCTTGTGCACCATCCACTGACGCACGTTTTCGGGCACGCGGACTTTGAGCGTCCAGTCGGTGGTCTGGCGGTCGAACTGCGGGCTCGATTCGGCGATCACCGGGTCGAGCGCGGTCATCACGCCGGTGGCATCCACGTGCCCCTGCACAATGTGGCCTCCGAGCGGGCTGCCCGCGGCTGTCGGCAATTCGAGATTCACGTGCGCGCCGGGAGCGAGCGAGCCGAGCGAGGTGCGGTCAAGCGTCTCCTGGGCAAGATCGGCGTGGAAAAAGGTGGGGTCTGGGTCGAGCGCCGTGAGGCACACGCCGGACACGCCGAGCGAATCGCCCTCGCGCAGCCGCCAAGCGATGCCGGGCGCTTCCACGGTGATGCGGCGAACGCCGCCGCGATCGGTAAGGCCGACGAGGGTGCCGGTCTGCTCAATGATGCCGGTAAACATGGATTAATTCTAAGGGGTCAGGGGTCAGGGATCAGGGGTCCGAAGGCAAGCGAGCAAGCCACCCCGGTGACAAGGACCCATCGCTGGGTGTGGCTTGAGCCGCGCCGCAAAAGCGCATAAAACGCGAGGTTTTGTTGTGCGGGAGTCAGGCGGATTGCGCCAGGCTTGCGAAGCGGGAGGCTAAACAAATTCGCCACGGCGAACGCCTGCGGCACGGGAAATTTCGGGGTTTGCGCGATACCATAAATGTGAGCTGCGGCGCGCGCATGCGGCGAAACCGATGCCTGGCAGGAAAAAATCCGCGAAGATTCTCAAATGCCCCACGTGCGGCATGATTGTCCGCCCTAAGGACGAGGACTTCCCTTTCTGCAGCGACCGCTGCCGCAAGATCGATCTCGGCAAATGGGCGATGGGCGCCTACAAGATCAGCTCGCCGGTTCTCGATCCTGAGGTGCTTGAAGACCTGGGCGGCGCCGGCAGGAACCGAGACGGCGGCCGCGGCGGAGACTCGGATGAGCACTGAGGTTTCTCCCGAGCCGTCTCTGCAAAAAAAGCGCGGAAGGACGCACTGGGCGTTTGCGGTGGCCACGTTCTTTGGCGCGGGGTATCTCAAGCCCGGTCCCGGGACCTGGGGCTCAGTTGCTGCCGCACTTTTGTGGATCGCTACGGCCTGGTGGTTTCATCTCTCGCACAACGGGCTGCTGCTGGCTTTGGGTGTCGGAATTTCTGCGGCGCTGGTCTTCGGCATTCCCGCGGCGACCATCGCCGAGCGCGAAAGCGAAGGCCACGATCCGGGATTTGTGGTCATCGATGAAGTGATAGGCCAATCGGTGGCGTTGCTGTTCTGCCCGGCGGATTGGGCACACGGCCTGATCGCGCTGATCCTTTTCCGACTGTTCGATATCACCAAGCCGTTCCCCGTGCGACGGCTGGAGCGGCTGCCCGGCGGCTGGGGCATCGTTTTCGACGATGTGGGCGCGGGCTTGTATGCTTTGGTTATAGCGTCGTTGCTTCGCATCTGGATGTAATAAGGGTCTTGTATGGCGTACGTCCCCCCGCAATCCGCGCCTGGAACCGCCCCGCTGCCGCGCGTGGACGATGTGGTTCCCGCCGCGGCATTGCCGCTGGGCGAAGTGGAGCTGAAGGGCGTGTATCTCGGCCCCGACGGATTCGGCTTGCCCGATGTAAGAGTCGACGGCGAATCGGCACATGTGGTGATGAGCCGGCCCACGCGTCTTGCCTTTCGCGTTCCCGCGAACGCCTCCACGGGCCTGATCGAGGTGCGCACGCCGTCCGGCGCCGCGAATGCCGCGGCCGTGCGCGTGGCCCGCCAACTTGCCGACGAACTGCATCCGGTGACGAGCCCCGCGGTCAGCCGGTCGGGGATGGTTTACGCGACGATTTCCGGCTCGCGCGGAAAGCAAACGCCTGTCTCGGTGATGCGGGTGAGCCCTGACGGGCGCTCCACGCCGTTCGTTACCGGAATCCTGAATGCGACCGGGCTGGCTTTCAATCCCGACGGCGACCTGTTTGTGAGTTCCCGCGCCGAAGGCAATGTGTACCGGGTGGACGCGGCAGGCGACTACTCCGTCTACGCCGAAGGCATGGGCGTTGCCACGGGAGCGGCCTTCGACGCCGAGGGCAACCTGTTTGTGGGTGACCGCAGCGGCACCATCTTCAAGATCAACACGCAGCGACAGATTTTTGTGCACGCCACGCTCGAGCCCAGCGTGACTGCCTATCACCTGGCCGTGAATGCCGCCGGCACGCTGTTCGTGACCGCGCCGTCGCTCTCTTCGAACGAGGCAATCTGGGCCATTGAGCCGAACGGAGACATACGTGAGTGGTATCGCGGCCTCGGGCGCCCGCAGGGGATGGCCGTCTCGCGCGAGGGCCACATTTATCTTGCCGCCTGCCTGCGTGGGCGTCATGGACTGGTGCGTGTGACGGCAAAGGGCGAGGCGACGCTGGTCCTGTCTGGAAGCGGCCTGGTGGGCGTGGCCTTCTCTCCCCTTGGAACGGCGATCCTGGCCACCAACGACGCCGTTTATGATGTGGACTTGGGAGTTGAAGGGCTGAAGCTCTATTGAAACTCAGCTTCTAGCTGCTAGCTTCTAGCCTCTAGCCTCTAGCCTCTTCGGCGCAAACTCTGTCGTCCAAGGAATGCCTGAGAGGCTCGCACTCCCCCGCCCGCAGCTAGAAGCTAAAAGCTAGGAGTTAGTAGCTGTTTCTCATGAAATGCGAGATCATTGCCGTCGGTTCCGAGATGCTCACCCCCTTTCGCCAGGACACCAACTCTCTCTATGTCACGGAGAAGCTGAATGAGCTTGGCGTTGCGGTCGCATTCAAGACCATCGTCGGCGACCGGCGCAAGGACCTGGTGAACGCCGTGCGCACGGCGCTGGGCCGCGTCGACATCCTGATTGTGATGGGCGGACTGGGACCGACCGAAGACGACCTGACCCGCGAAGCTGCGGCGGAAGCGCTTTCGATCACGCTACGCCGCGACGCGACACAGGTGGCTGCGCTGCACGCCCGGGCTGCATCGTGGCGGATTCCGATGCCGCAGAACAACCTGAAGCAGGCCGAGGTGCTGCAAGGCGCAACGCTGTTGCCCAACCTGAACGGCAGCGCGCCGGGCCAGTGGCTCGACACCACGTTCGAAGGCTATCGCAAACTGATCGCGCTACTTCCCGGCCCGCCGCACGAGTGCCGGCCGCTGTTCGACGCAGAATGCGTGCCGCGGCTGCGCGAAGTTGTACCTGCGCGCTCGATCGCCGTGCGGACATTGAAGGCGGCGATGATTCCCGAGTCGCAGGCCGACAAGCTTCTCGCTCCGATCTACACGACCTATGCCGACGTGGAAACTACGCTGCTGGCCCATGCCGGCGATTTGCAGATCACTCTCATCTGCTCCAAACCGACGGCCGAGGCAGCGCAAAGGCGCGTGGATGAGCTGGCGGAGCGGGTGGAAGAGGCGCTTGAAGACTGGCTTTACTCTTCGCAGGGGGATTCGCTGGAACAGATTGTTCTGTACTATCTCGGCCTGCGGCAGGCGACGCTGGCCGTGGCGGAAAGCTGCACCGGCGGCCTGATCGCCGAACGCATCACGTCGGTTCCAGGCGCGTCGCGCGCGTTTGTTGGCGGCGTGGTGGTTTACACCGATGCGCTCAAGACATCCATGGCCGGGGTTCCGGAGGAGTTGATCGCGAAGCACGGCGCGGTGTCGGCAGAGGTGGCGAAAGCGCTGGCGGACGGCATCAGGGCGCGTACGGGCGCTGTGGTGGGATTGGGAGTGACAGGAATCGCGGGCCCCACGGGAGCGACGGAATCGAAACCGGTGGGGCTGGTGCACATCGCAGTGTCGGATGCGCAGGGCGTGGATGCCATGGAGCGCACGTTCCGCGGCGATCGTACCCGCATCCGCGAGTGGGCCGCGCAGCAGGCGCTTGACCTGCTGCGCAGGCGGCTGATGTAGCGGCGGATGGACGCGGCGTCGGCGGTCAATGGAACCGGGGCTGGAAGGTCGAGCCGGCTAAGACACGACTCCCTTCGACTCGGCGTCGAGGCTCAACTTCAGCAATCCTGATGCGTCTATTTCGCGCTGACAGGCTTATAGCCCGAGGTCGCCGCCTTCTTGAACGCCGCCAGTCCCTCCTCTGCGCTAATGAGGGGCGTGGTCTTCACCGTCTTGCACGAACCGCCGGCGGAGATGGCGAGGGCAAAGGCCGCCGCGCTCAGGTTATTGGGCATATCGACGACCACGATGGTGTCGTAATCGCCGAACGACAGCCAGGCTCCGGCTACTTTCCCGCCGAGCTTTTCGACCACTTTGCCAACCGCCTCGGCGCGATTCTGCGGCTTTGCGATCAATGCATTCAATGCCTCAGCAGTGTAGGAAACCTGCACAAGATAACTTGGCATGGGACTCACCTCACACAGGGAAATTTCTTCTTGGGGCCGAAGTGGACCAAGTATACATCCGGCTGTGCGCAATTGGCGCGGGAACTTTCTCACAACACAAAGTCCGGTCAGGCGGCCGACATGCGTCGCGACGGATCAGCAGTTTGTCGCGTAATGGGTGCGCAATCTCACCTGATGGCGGCGTTGGGAGCAACATCAGTCTGCTCCGGCATGGGTTGTTGCACCGGAGCGGTGTCATGTCGCGTGGCGAATCGCGGCGGCTACTGGTACACGCCCGCCTTCTTGAAGTCGCCGCCTTTCACGATGGAGATGGTGGCTGGAGCGACATGGCGCTTGAACGCTGCGTTCACCTGCTCAGTCGTCAATGCAGCCACAGCCGCCTCCTGCTTTGCATCCCAGTCCATGGTGCGGCCCCAGCGCTCCTGGCCCATCAGAATATAAGCGAGAGTGCCTTCGTCGGCGCGGCTCACAGCCTCATTGTCAAGCCACATCTTCTTGGCTTTTGTCACTTCGTCGTCGGTAAAGCCTGCTTTGAGCGCCTGGGCCAGTTCTTCGTTGAAATCAGCTTCGACCCTGGGAGTGTTTTGTGGCGCCGCGATAGCGCTGCCTGCAAATTCGCCGCCATCGTCTTTGGTGGGAATCTGGAAGTATGCGCCCGCGCCGTAACTGAGCCCATCCTTGACCCGGATGCGCTGGAAGAGCCGCGAGTTCGGTGTGCCGCCAAAGATCATGCCTGCGATGGTGAGCGCCGCATAATCGGGATCGTCGTCGTTGATTTTCATGGGGGCCCCGGCGAGGAAGAGTGCGTTCTGCTTGTCCGGAGTTTCGATCTTGCTGTTTACCGCCTCGACCGGGGCATACATGCGCCTGATGCGCTCGTAACGGCTGGCGCTCTTCCAGTCACCGAACATCTCGGTGACCAACTTGCGCACCTGCGCCGGATCGAACTGACCGCTTACGACGATCTCGCCTTCGCCGACGCCATAAAACTGCGCATAGAACTGCTTGACGTCGTCGAGTTTGACCGCTTTGAGCCCTTCGATCTGTTCGTCAATGGTTTCCACGTACCGCGGATCACCGGGCTTGTACTCCGAATTCAAGTGCCGGTTCATTTGAATGTAGGCCAGCGTGGTGGGCTCGGTTTTGCCGCTCTCGGCGGCCTGAATGCGCTGGGTGCGAACCTGCTCAAACTCCGCTTCAGGGAATGTGGAATTGCGCATCAACTCGCGTGCCAGGCGCAGCGAATCGGGCAGGTTGACCGCGAGTGTGCGGATGTTCGCCGAAGCAGAGCTCACGCCACCTGACACGTTGATCTGCGCCTTCAGCCGGTCGGTTTCATCCTGAATTTGCTGGCGATTCATCGTCCTGGTTCCACGCATGAGCATTGCGCCCGTCATGGCTCCTGTCTCGGACTTGCCAAAGAGCGCTTTCTCATCGCCAAATCGAATGTTGATGATGGCCGTAACCACACCGCCGCGGGTCTTTTTGGGGAACATCACCAACTTAAGCCCGTTTGGCAGCGTGTCGCGGATCAGGCGCGCTTCAATATTTGCCGGAGCGGGATCGAACACCTCGCCCTGCTGAACGGCCGGCCCTCCCACATAGCTTTTGAAACGATCCGCATCGTCGGGCGTAGCAGGAATCTCAGCGCGATCGAGCGCAGTGGTCGGAATGAATTCGCCCAGCGTGCGATTGGACGATTTCAAATATGCCTTTGCCACGCGCGTCACATCCTCCGGCGTCACTTTGCCGATCTCGTCGCGCTTGAGAAAAAGTATTCGCCAGTCGCCGTCGCCAATGATGGAACCCAGGCTCAAGGCGACATTCTGCGAATTGGCTAACAAGAGTTCGTTGTTCTTGAGCAGGCGCGCCTTGGCGCGGTCCACCTCCTCCAGCGTTGGCGGATCGCCTGCAAAGCCCTCGATCGTCTTCAGCAGAATCTGCTGCGCATCGTCGATCGACTGTCCCGGCTTGAGGTCGACGCGAGCCTGCGCGAATCCCGGATCGTGCATCTCATTCAGGCTCATGTTGGCAGAGGTAGCCTTGCCGGCATCCACGAGCGCTTTATACAGGCGGCCGGTCTGCGACTCACCGAGAATTGAGGCCATGACTTCGAGTGGCGCGATATCGGGATGCAGGGCAGCCGGAATGTGGTAGACGACCAGGATCTCTTGCAGATTGCCCACCCGGCGCAGCATCACCGAACGCTCGCCTTCCTGCGTCGGCTCCTGCGCATAGGGTTGCGTCTGCACGCGATCCGGCTTGGGATTCGCACCAATGGTATCTGCCACCATGGCCAGCGCTTTCGATTCATCAAACTGGCCGGCGATGACGAGATCAGCATCGTCTGGTTCGTAATATTTTTTGTAGAAAGTCGCCAGATTTGTGATGGGCACACGCTCAACGTCGGTGCGGTTGCCGATCACGCTCCTTCCGTATGGGTGAAAGTTGTAGGCGGCTGCGAGAACACGTTTATAGAGCACGGCCTGCGGAAAATTCTCACCGGCTTCCATTTCATTGCGGACCACCGGCATCTCGGTTGTGAGATCGTTTCCGAGCATGGTCATGTTCACCATGCGGTCGGCTTCAAGGCCCAGCGCCCAGCGCAGATTGTCGTCGCTCGCATTCAGTATTTCGAAGTACATCGTTCGGTCTTCTGAGGTGGTGCCGTTGAAATACCCGCCGCCGGCTCGATCGGTCAGTTCCTTGAAGATCACGCGGCCTGAGGTTGTGGTCTTGAAGCACATGTGCTCGAGCAGGTGAGCCATGCCGGTTTCGCCGGGGCCCTCGTTGCGCGAGCCGACCCGGTAAACAACGTTGACTGTGATCTTGGGCTTCGAATCGTCGGGAAACAGCAAGACATGCAAGCCGTTGGGGTACGCGTACTCCGTGATGCCTTCAATGGAGGCCACTTTCTGAACGCCCGGCGGGAGGGTTTGGGCAAGAGTGGCAGCTGTGAGAACGATGAAGACGGCAAAGATTGCAGTCAACCTTGATAGACGCATGAGGCCCTGCCTTTCAATTTCGATCGAGATTCTATGCGATTAGACGCGCACGGGGAGTTTTCGCTCGTCGTGCAAGTTGGAGAGAAGGTGCGCCGGAATTATACCGCCGCAGCTCATTTGCTACACTGCTCTTTGCGTTGGCTCGGCAACCGCCGTAGATTCAACAGGAGATTCGATGCCAGTCGTTGAGCTCGCGGGCGTTACCAAGTCCTACGAGAGCAAGGTCGCCGTCCGCGATTTGAGCCTCTCAATCGAGGCCGGCCAAATGTTCGGCCTGCTGGGGCCGAATGGAGCGGGCAAAACGAGTTCCATCCGCATGATGATGGGGATCACGCTTCCCGATTCCGGCCGCATCAATCTCTTTGAAAAGCCATTTGACCGCAGGAACCTCGACCGCGTGGGCTACCTGCCCGAGGAGCGCGGGCTCTACAAAAAGATGAAGGTGCTCGATCAACTGGTTTTCTTCGGCCAACTGCACGGCATCGGGCAGGAAGACGCGCGCAAGCGCGCCCGGGACTGGGCCTCGCGCATGTAAATCTCCGACTCGCTCGAGAAGAAAACGCAGGAGCTTTCCAAAGGCATGCAGCAGAAGATTCAATTTATCGCCACGCTGCTGCACGATCCCGGCCTCGTGGTGATGGATGAGCCGTTCAGCGGACTCGATCCGGTGAACACGACGCTGCTGCAGGATGCGCTGCTGGAGCTGAAGTCGCGTGGCAAGGCGATTCTGTTTTCGACACATCGCATGGACCAGGTGGAAAAGCTGTGCGACGCCATCTGCCTCATCAACAACGGTGAGGCCGTGCTCAGCGGCAGGATGCGCGAGATCAAAAGCCGCTACGAGCGCAACCACGTGATTGTGGAGTTCGAGGGCAGCGCGGAATTCCTGAAAAGCGACGAGATCGCCGAAGCCAATAACTACTCCGGCCACGCCGAAATCAAGCTGAAGCCGCACGGCGACGCGCAGAAACTTTTGCACGAGGCCGCTTCGATGGCGACGATCTATCGCCTCGAGCTGGTCGAGCCGTCGCTCGAGGAGATCTTCATCGAGACGGTGGGAGGCAAGGCCGATGCGTAACATGCTTCTGATCGCGAAGCGGGAATACCTGGAACAGATCCGGGGCCGCTCCTTCCGCATTTCCACCGTGCTGGTGCCGGTGATTCTGATCGGCCTCCTGAGCGTGAGCGCCTTCACCGGCCACAGAATGGGCACGGGGAAGCACATCGTGATTGCGGCCGACAATCCAGCGCTGGCCGCCGACGTCCGCAGCAATCTTCTCAGCAACAAGCGCACTCACGATACCGTCGATGTGGTGGCGCCGTTCACCGCGCAGGATCGCGCCAACCTGCTGGCGCGCATCGAGAACAAATCCGTCGATGGTGTGCTCATCATTGAGAACTCCGCCAGCAGCAAACCGCAGGTGACGTATATCTCGGAATCTTCGGGCGACCTGATGGATACCTCGAAGCTCGACGAGGCCGTCAACAACGGCCTTATCAACCTGAGGCTGACACAGCAGGGATTGACGCCGGAGCAGGTGGAAGCGCTGTTGAAGACTGTCCGAATCGAGACGCTGCAAATCTCAAGCAAAGGGAAGACGGGCAAGAGCCAGGGCATGGCGCCTTTCTACAAGGCCATGCTGATGACGTTTTTGATGACGATGCCGATTCTTCTTTACGGATTCGACATGGCGCGGTCGATTGTGGAGGAAAAAAGCTCGCGGATCTTCGAAGTGATGCTCGCCGTGACGCGCCCCGATGACATGCTCACGGGAAAACTGCTGGGCGTGGGGGCCGTGGGGTTGACGCAGATCGGCATCTGGATTGCTGCGGGAGTGCTGCTGAGCGGCTCAGCCCTGCTTGAACCGGTGCTGCGCGGCGACATCAAGGTGCATTTCACGCTGATTGAAGCCGTTCTCCTTCCTATTTACTTTGTTCTGGGCTTCTTCCTCTACAGCGCGTTTTTCTCGGGGCTGGCAGCGACGTGTGAGACTGCGCAGGATCTGCAGATGTACCTCTCGCTGGCCGTCATCCCCACTTGGACGAGCTTTGCCATCCTGCCTTTCCTGCTCAATAATCCCAACTCGCCATGGGTCGCGGCAGCTTCAATGTTTCCGCCGACCGCGCCGCTGGTGATGGTGCCTCGCCTGGGCATGTTGCCGGCGCCGTATCCCTGGTGGCAGGTCGTTGTCTCGATCGCACTCATGCTCATCAGTATTTGGGCAGTCATCTGGTTTGCCTCGCGGCTCTATCGCGTGGGCATCCTGATTTACGGCAAGCGCGCCACGCTTCCTGAGCTGCTGCGCTGGCTGCGGTACAGCTAGCTCTTAACTGTTGGCTGTTAGCTTTTGGCTATTTAGCGCCGAAGGTGCGATCACAGGCTCGCCAGGCCGAAAGACTGGGGGCTGGTGGCCAGATGCGAACGGCTAGAATTGAGCAGTGATCACAGAAGAGAAGCCTGCATTCACGCTCCGGCAGAGGTTGGTGCTGGCCGTGGTTCCGCGCGTGGTGTGGGCGCTGCTGTCGCTTGTGGGCCGCACCTGGCGGTTTGAGACGATCGCGGAGGAAGGCGTGACGCCGCTGCCCTTCGGCGAGGGAGCGGGCGCGGAGATTTTTTGCTTCTGGCACCAGTGCGTGCTGGCCTGCACGTTCTACTTTCGGCGCACTGGAGCAACGATCATTGTGAGCCGCAGCTTCGACGGCGAGTTGATTGCGCGCACGCTCGAATTGTTTGGATACAGGAATGTACGCGGTTCGAGCTCGCGCGGCGCGCGCGAGGGGCTGCTCGGATTGAAGCAGGTGATCGAGAGCGGCAGGCCTGCCATCTTTACGGCGGACGGCCCGCGCGGGCCAATCTTCGAGACCAAGATGGGGCCGGTGAAGCTGGCGCATCTGACGGGCGCGCGCATCGGCGCGTTTCATCTGCAGCCCGAGCGCGCGTGGTCGATGCGCTCATGGGATCAATTCATGGTGCCCAAGCCATTCACTCGCGTCGTGGTGAGCTGGGCGCGATGGACGCGAGTTCCGGCGGATCTGGCCGCGGAGCAATTCGAACAAAAGCGCGAAGAATTGAATGGCGCGATTGAGCGCGCGCGGCTGCAGGCCCTCAAACATTTCGGGATAGGCGCGAAATGAGCGGGCCATCTGGAGATTCGCTTCAGAGTGGGCGAAGTGAGCGACGCGCGGATCCGCAGGCCGATCTGCGCGTAAGCGATTTTGATTACGAATTGCCTGAAGAGTTGATCGCGCAGCAACCTACTGCGGAACGCGGCACGAGCCGCTTGCTGGTGATGGATCGGAAGTCCGGTGCGTGGGAGGATGATGTTTTTCCCGGCTTTGCTTCGCGGCTGCGGCCGCGCGATCTGCTGGTGCTGAACGACAGTCGCGTGATTCCGGCTCGCCTGTATGCGCGACGTACGCTGCGCCGCGAACGCGAAAAGCCCACGGGGCGCATTGAGGTGATGCTGTTGGAGCCGGCTGGCGAACGCCAGTGGCGCGCGCTGGTGAGGCCGGGACGCAAGGTGGCGATCGGCGAGCGGCTGGTGTTTCCGGCGGCGGGCGGCGACATTGTGCTCGAAGCTGAAGTTATGGAGCGGGGCCAGTACGGCGAGCGACTGCTCGAGTTTGCGCCGGTGGATGATTTCTACGCGGCGATCGAGCGGATCGGGCACATGCCGTTGCCGCCTTACATTCACCGGCGTGACGCGGAAGCCGACCGCGAGAGGTATCAAACGGTGTTTGCGCACGAGCGCGGTTCTGTGGCTGCGCCTACGGCGGGATTGCACTTCACCGAAGCAATGATTGAGGCGCTGCAGGCGAAAGGTGTGGAGATTGCGCGGGTCACGCTGCACGTGGGGCTGGGCACGTTTGCGCCGCTGCGCGTGGAACGAGTGGACGAGGTGCGGCTGCATCGGGAGCGATATTCCATCAGCGCGGCTGCTGCCGATGCATTGAATCGCGCCGTTGCCGAGGGAAGACGCATTGTGGCCGTGGGGACCACGGTGGTGCGGACGCTCGAGGCTGCGGCGCTTGCTGCACGCGGCGAAGAATTGCGGACGCATTCGGGTGCGACGGAGATTTTCATCGCGCCGGGATTTGAGTTTCGCCTGGTCAGCGCGCTGCTGACCAACTTTCACCTGCCGCAATCGAGTCTGCTGATGCTTGTGAGCGCGTTCGCCGGGCGCGAGCACGTGCTTGCAGCCTACCGGCATGCGGTTGAGGAGCGGTACCGGTTCTACAGCTACGGCGACTGCATGTTCATCGCGGGAGCTGTGCTCTCTGACCACTTCCAACTGTTAGACTCTCTAGCGTGACAGACCAAGCCAAGCCGCCAGTCTTTCTGCTCGACGCGATGTCGTTCATCTTTCGCGCGTACCACGCGATGCAGCGCAGCCGGCCCATGTCGACGCGGTCGGGGCTGCCGACGGCGGCGACTTACGTCTTCGTGAACATGATCAAGAAGCTGCGCCAGGACTTTGCGCCGAAGTATTTCGCCGCAGTGTTTGACGTGAGCGGCGAGGTCTTTCGCGACGAGCGCGCCCGCACCATGGGGAAGCTGCGCCGTTGGAATGCGAAGTCGCAGAGCTTTGAAGACGTGAGTTACGAGGGATACAAAGCCAAGCGCGAGGCCATGCCCGAGGACCTGCGGCGTCAGATTCCTTACATTCGCCGCGCGCTCGAGGCGCTGCGCATTCCTATTCTCGAGGCCGAAGGATTTGAAGCGGACGACGTGATCGGCACGCTGGCGCGCGAGGCGGCCGAACAAGAGCATGAGGTCTTCATCGTGTCCGGCGACAAGGACATGATGCAACTTGTGACGCCGAGCGTGAAGGTTCTGAACCCGCAGAAGGACAACTTGATTCTCGATCCCGCCAAGGTGACGGAGGCGCTGGGCGTGCCGCCGGAAAAAGTTGTGGACGTGATGGCGTTGCGCGGCGATTCGGTCGACAACATTCCGGGCGCGCCAGGCATCGGCGACAAAGGCAGCGTGGAGCTGATCAAGGAGTTCGGCAGCGTGGAGGCGGTTCTTGGTCGCGCCGCCGAGGTGAAGCGCAAGGCGTATCGCGAGTCGCTGGAGCAGAATCGCGACGCTGTGCTGCTGTCGAAGGAGCTTGTGACGATCGATTGCCGCGTGCCGCTGCCGCTCGACCTGCACGCGATGGAGACACAGGAGCCGGATCTTGAAGCATGCCGCGCACTGTTCACGGAGATTGAGTTCACCTCGATGCTGCGGGACCTGGCGCCGGCGGTGGGCGGGCCGCAGGCCGAGTTGGTTGACGATCCCAGTGCGGATCAGGAAGCGGCGTTCTATGCGGCGGCTCGCTCGGGCGGGTTCGCCTTCGGGCTGGATGCGGCTGAGCCGGTTGCCGAGGAGTCGGAAGAAGAAGTGCCGGCGGTGCAGTCGCTGCTCGAGCTTGCCGAGGCTGCGGAGAAGAAGGCGAACTTTTATGTAGGTGTTTGCGCCGAGCCTGAGCGGGCGTTGCGGTTGCCGCTGACTGCGGAGTTGCGCGCATTGCTTGAGGACGCGAGCGTGACCAAGCGCGCGCATGACTGGAAGCTGGCGCTGCACGTTCTTGACGGAGTGGGAGTTGCGCTGCGCGGGCCGGTCGACGACACGATGCTGCTTTCGTATGCGTTGAACCCCACGCACGCAACGCAGTCGCTGGCCGATGTTGCGGCGCGGCATGGGCAAGGGCCGCCTTCTTCGCTGCCCGCGGCGGCCGCGACGATTCACGCACTGGCGCCGGCATTGCGCGAGGAAGCAGACAAGGCGGGCGTTTCGCGCGTGTATACCGAAATCGATTTGCCGCTGGCGCCGGTGCTTTTCCGCATGGAGCAGGCCGGAGTGCGCATCGATACAAAGGTGCTGGATGGTTTAGCAAAGCGGTTCGGCGCAGAGATCGAACGTGTCGGAGAACGCATCTTCGAGCTGGCTGGCGAGCGGTTCAATGTCAATTCGCCCAAGCAGCTCGGCGTCGTGCTCTTCACGAAGCTGGGGCTGCCTGCGCCGCCGAGCCGCGGGAAGACCAAATCCGTTTCGACCGCGCAGGATGTGCTCGAGTTCCTGGCGGAAAAGCACGAGGTGCCGCAGCTGGTGCTGGAATACCGGCATCTGGCGAAATTGAAGTCGAACTACGTAGATGCTTTGCCGCTGCTGGCCGACAGCGACTCGCGCGTGCACACGACATTCCAGGCAGCGGGCACGGCGACGGGCCGGCTGTCGTCGGTGAATCCGAACTTGCAGAACATTCCCATACGCACCGAGCTGGGCCGGGAAATTCGCGCGGCATTTACGGCCGCAACGGGGACGCAACTGCTTTCGGCCGATTACTCGCAGATCGAGTTGCGGCTGCTGGCGCACTTCTCGGGCGACCCGCTGCTGACGCGCGCGTACACGGAGGGCACCGATATTCATACGCTGACCGCGAGCGAGGTATTCGGCGTGCCTGCCGGGACTATGAACAAAGAGACACGCAACCGCGCCAAGGCCGTCAACTTCGGCATCGTGTACGGAATTTCGGCGTTCGGGCTGGCTGCGCAATTGGGGATTCCGCAGGCCGAGGCGAAGGCGTACATCGAGCGCTATTTTGCGCGTTACCAGGGCGTGAGGGCGTTCATTGAAAAAACACTGGATCAGACGCGGAAAGACGGATTGGTGCGCACCATGTTCGGGCGCATGCGGCCGATTCCCGATATCGAGAGCCGCAATCCAAACCAGCGCGGATTTGCCGAGCGCACGGCGATCAACACGCCGCTGCAGGGGACGGGGGCCGACCTGATCAAGCTGGCCATGATTTCGCTCGACCGCAAGCTCGCGGAGCGCAAGCTGAAAACGCGCATGGTGCTGCAGGTGCACGATGAGCTGCTCTTCGAGGTTCCGCTGAACGAGACCGACGAAGTGGCCGAGTTGGTGCGCGCGGAGATGGAAGGCGTAGTGAAGCTGAACGTGCCGCTGGTGGCCGACCTGGCGTTCGGGGCGAACTGGCGCGACCTGAAGTGATAATGACGCGAGAGATCGCTGATCGTTAAACTGGAAACGTTTGCCGGCAATTGGAGGAATCATGGGAAAAGTCAGCCGGAGAGAGTTTGCGAAGAGTGTTGCCGCGGTGCCGGTTGGACTGGCGGCGGCATCGGCCTTGCTCAACAGCGCCGGAGAAGATGCGCTCGGCCAGGCGGCTGCAACTCAGCCGGGCGTGGCCCCGCCGGCCGCGGCAACGCCGAGCCCGGCGCCGATGAGCGAGGCCCAGGCGGATCGCGTGTTCCAGCTGGACGGGCCGGCGCCTTTCGCGGCAACGCTCGAATTCACTCACAACGAAATGCGGCCAAAGCTTGAAGCCTTCGCACTGAACGAAGTAACTCTCGAGGCGGGGCCACTGCAGCAAGCGCGTGACTGGAACCGCGGCTACCTGATGCGCCTGCCGAATGACCGCCTGCTGCACAACTTTCGCGTGAACGCCGGATTGCCCTCGACTGCGAAACCTCTCGGCGGATGGGAGGCCCCCACGTGCGAGTTGCGCGGGCATTTTGTGGGGCACTACCTTTCAGCGTGCGCCATCCTCTATGCGGCTACGGGAGACGACGCGGTGAAGGCGAAGGCGGACGAGCTGGTGGCCGGCCTCGCCGAGTGCCAGTCGAAGCTGAATCAGAACGGCTACCTGTGCGCATTTCCAACTGAGTTTTTTGACCGGCTCGATAAGCGGGTGAATGTGTGGGCGCCGTTCTACACGCTGCACAAGATCATGGCCGGACTGATGGAGGTGAGAACGCACACGGCCAACGAGCAGGCGCTCGACGTTGTGACGAAAATGGCGGGCTGGGTGGACGCGTGGACGGCATCGAAGAGCGAAGAGCACATGCAGGACATCCTGAACACCGAGTACGGCGGGATGAACGAGGTGCTTTACAATCTCGCCGCGGAAACGGGCGACGACCGCTGGGCGCATGCAGGCGACCGATTCACCAAGAAGATCTTTTTTACGCCGCTGGCGCTGCGGCACGACGCATTGAAGGGCCAGCACATGAATACGCATGTGCCGCAGGTGATTGGCGCGGCGCGGCGCTACGAGCTCAGCTCCGATTTCCGGTTCAGGGACGTGAGCCAGTTCTTTTTCGAGACGGTCGCAGAGGCGCGGACCTATGCGACGGGCGGATCGAGCAACAACGAGCATTGGCTCACCGATCCGGATCACCTGACGGCCGAGATGAACGTGAGCTCGCATCACCAGGAGTGCTGCTGCGCCTACAACATGATGAAGCTTGCGCGGCATTTGTACGGGTGGAGCGGGGACAGCTGGTTGATGGACTACTACGAGCGCAACCTGGTGAATCACCGGCTGGGCGCGATCGAGCCGGAGACCGGGCATACGACGTATTTTCTGTCGCTGTCGCCGGGAGCGTGGAAGACCACCTGCACCGAGGATGACTCGTTCTGGTGTTGCACGGGGACCGGGCTGGAAGAGTTCACGAAATTGAACGATACGATTTATTTCCACGACGATGATTCGCTCTACGTGAATCTTTACTTTGCTTCGACGGTCGATTGGAAGAGCCGCGGCGTGCGCGTGAAACAGGAGACGAGCTTTCCTGAGAGCAACCACACCGCACTGTCGATTGAGGAGACGCCGGCCGAGCCATGGACGCTCCGCTTGCGCATTCCCGCGTGGACTAGCACCGCGAATTCCGTGGCCATCAACGGGCAGCGGCTGGAAGCGGCCGGCACGCCCGGAAGCTATTTGACGCTGACGCGCGCGTGGAAGGCCGGCGATCGCGTGGAGCTGACGATGCCAATGCGGGTGACAGCCGAGGCGCTTTCTGACGGCACGACGCAGCAGGCGTTCTTGTACGGGCCGCTGGTGCTGGCCGGGCAATTTCCAAAGCAGGGACTCCCGGAGGAACTGGAACATAGGCAAGGGCCGCAGATCCAGCAGGCGCCGGCAGTGGATGTGCCAGCGCTCAAGGCTAGTGGCGCCGAGGCGGGCGATTGGATCCAGGCGGTCGCCGGGGAGTCGTTGACATTCCACGCCACGGGCCAGCAGAGCGATGTGACCTTGAAGCCGCTGAACCAGAGTTGGCAGCGGTTTGCGGTGTACTGGACGGTGGCGTGAGGAGGTCGGAAAAATTGCGCCGCGTTTAGGCGGTCATGGGCTAGAACGCGGGATTGTGGAATCGTGGCATTAGGTTTGGGCCAGGCATCTTCCGGCCTACCTCGATGAAATGACGTTTCGGTTTAACAATCACCATAATCCTTACCTGTTCCGCGACACGATGATGAAACTCATTGATGCGCCCGTATTGGAGTACAAAAAGCTCACTGCTGCTTGAATTCGTATGAAAAGTCGAGAGGGCGGATCGTAACGGGAATTGTTTCACGGCTTTCATACTTTCCTTTGACCATAATTACTCTAGGCGGTCTTCGGGGCGCGAAAAGTTGCTGAGCTATCTGCCCGTTTTCTGGCGGGTTCAAGGCAACTGAGGCAATGGAGAAGTGAACGACTGTATTGGCAAAGATCTCCGCGCAATGCACCCTGTACACAGGGCTTATAGCCGCCATGCCAGTCGCTTGCGTTACCGGAATAGAAATAGGGTTGCCCTGGGAATCTGTTCCCTCGATCCACGCTGGAGGTATTGTCTGTGCAGGGAACGCAGTAATTTCGGGAAATTGGCTTATCTGACCCATTCCCGCAATGCTTGTATCCAACCGAACGAGAAAATCTAGGTTTTGTACAGCGATCGATCCATTGGCAATATCGAGCCGAACGTCAACAAACTTCTTATCCCACACAATTCCCGCAAGCAACGTACCTTCGAGATAGGCCTCGTCCGGTTGGAGGTAAGCTGACAGAGATACAGACGGTTCGGACTGCTTTGGTGGCGATGCTTTACTTGCTGCTTTAATGGTCCCCGCCCTCGGTAGGGGTGGCTGGTTTGATGGCAGAGGTGGTAATGCAACCACTTGTTGGCCCTGCGGTGGACCCCCTTGCGGCGGCTAGTTTTGAGCCAAGCGCTCTTCAAGATGTTGAACGTGAAGATGATAAAGCCCACGCAATCCGTAGAAACAGCTTCCAGAAAGAATAATTACGCCCACAAGTGTTACTATTAAGCCGAATTTCTTCCGACTCCAGTTCCAACTCCTCATTGCTCGCTCGTGAAAGAACAATGGGGCGACCCAGCACGCGGCGACAAACAATACCGAGACAGGAAGAATCCACTGGGATTCCTTGAATACCTCTGGATATTGCTCGATGGCAACAGGCATCACGACAAGCCCTAGCACGGTGCCTCCAAGCGGCCAGAGGGCAGCACGCCATTTAAGCCAAGCATGATCCAAGTCAGCCATGCCCCAATCCTCCCATCGGGGCACACCTTGTGTAAAGTGAAACACTCTGTTGGAGTTCCCCGCCAATTGGAATAATTATGCATGGATTTTCCTTGTGTGAAGTACATAATCACCCTGAAATAACCCTTGCATACTTATTCACTTGAGTTGTATATTTATTCAAGCGCGGTTTCCGGCCGGGGACCGCGCGTTTGCTTTTGCCGGAATCGGGCCGGTACACGACCATGAAGACGCAACGCCTCAACGTGATTCGCGAAGTGCTGACGAGCTCGCATGTCTCGAGCCAGGACGAGCTGCGCCGCAAGCTGCGACGACGCGGAATCCATGTGACGCAGGCGACGCTTTCGCGCGATATGCACGAGCTGCGGCTGTTCAAGGGGCCCGGCGGCTATTCGCTGCCCAATGGACACGCGGAAGAGCCGGAAGTGGAAGACGACCAGCCGCCGTCGTTCAGCGAGATGATTGATAGCTTCGGGCTGCGCGTGCGGCAGGCGATGAACCAGGTGGTATTGGCCACGGCGATGGGCGGGGCGCAGCCGGTGGCGGCGGCGCTCGATCGCGAGCAATGGCCCGAAGTGGTGGGAACGATCGCCGGCGACGATACGGTTCTGATTATTTGCACGGACACGCGCCACGCAGGCGAAGTGGCAGCCCGTTTAAGGACGATGTTGCGGGGATGACGAAGACGGTTCAAACAGGGGTTCTGGGAGTAACGGGATATGCCGGCGCGGAGCTGGCGCGGCTGTTGCTGCGTCATCCGCACCTGCAGGGCAAGCCGCCGGTTTTTGCAGGGCGCGTGGACGCGAAGGACCTGGCGCACGGCGGCGTTCCGCTTGCCGAGATTCATCCGCAACTCGGCGACAACAGCAGAGTCAGCACCCTGAAGATGGAGCCGTTCTCCTGGGAGCTCCTCACCACGCTCGGAGTTGACGTGTTGTTCCTGGCCACGCCGCATGAGCAATCGCGCGAGTGGGCACCTGAAGCGCTGAAGCGCGGCATGCGGGTGATCGACCTGAGCGGGGCGTGGCGGCTGAGCGACGAGGCCAATCGCGCCGTTTACGGCTTTGAGGACGAAGGAACGGAGTTGGCCGCGGCAACGCAGGCGGAAGCCGTTTACGGAATGCCTGAGCTCTATCGCAAGCAGATTGCGGGCGCGCGGCTGGTTGCCAATCCCGGGTGCTACGCCACATCGATCATTCTGCCGCTGAAGCCGCTGGTCGCGGCGGGGATGGTTGACCTGAAACACGGCATGATTGCCGATGCCAAGAGCGGCGTGAGCGGCGCAGGGAAGAATCCCACGGCCAGGACGCACTTTATGTATGCGGCCGACAATCTTTCGGCCTACGGCGTCTTCACGCATCGCCACACCGGCGAATTGCTGGAACAGATCGGCGTGACGGCGTGCCAGATGACCTTCACGCCACACCTTCTGCCTATTCCGCGCGGGATTTTGTCGACGATTTACGTGCGCTTCAAGAAGGCGCAGACGCACGAAGACGTGGCGCAGGTCTATCGCGAGTTTTTCGACGGCAGTCCTATGGTGCGGATTTACGAAAAATCGTTGCCGCAGATTCAGTATTCGGTACGGACGAACTACGCCGATATCGGATTCCAACTGGACGCGAGCGGACACCGCGCGGTGATCGTGAGTTGTCTCGACAACCTGATGAAGGGGGCTGCGGGCCAGGCGGTGCAGAACCTGAACGTGATGCTGGGCTGGCCGGAAGCGGAGGGCCTTCAATGAAATTTGCCGCGGAGGATCGTGAATGAAGTACGTGATCAAGCTCGGCGGCGCGGGCCTCGAGACTCCGACACTGCTTGACGGCTCGATGCGGGCCATTGCCGAACTGGTGCGCGACGGCAACCAGGTGGCGGTGGTTCACGGCGGAGGCTTGCAGTTGACGCGGACGCTGAAGGCGCTGGGCAAGCAGAGCGAATTTATTGACGGCCTGCGCGTGACCGATGCCGAGACGCGCGACGTGGCGCTGATGGTGTTCGCTGGGCGTGTGAACAAGGGATTGGTGGCCGCGCTGGGCTCGCTGGGGCAGCCGGCGATTGGGCTTTCCGGCGGCGATGGATTGCTTTTCCGCGCGCGCAAGAAGCGGACGGCGCCTGATCTGGGCTACGTGGGCGAGATTGCAGCCAGCGATCCACGATGGATTGAGGCCATCTGGCAGATGAACGGCGTGCCGGTGATTTGCTCCATGGCTTTGGGATTTGACGGCGAGTATTACAACATCAACGCCGACGAGATGGCGGCGGCATGCGCCGTAGCTTGCCGCGCCGATGCGCTGGTGTTTCTTACGGATGTTTCGGGCGTGAAGGGAGCCAACGGTGAAGTGCTCCGGTGGCTCTCGATCGACCAGATCGCGGAAATGGCCAAGAGCGCGATCATTACCGGCGGCATGCTGCCCAAGCTGGGCGCCTGCCGCGAGGCTTTGTTGAACGGAGTGAAGCGCGTGCGGATTCTACCCGCGGAGGCCGCGGGTTCTTTGCCCGATTTGTGCAGCGCGCGCGTGGCGCATGGGACGGAAGTGATGGTGGCGTGACGGTTGCTTGAATCGATGCTTTGTGTCAGGGCACGACTTTAGTCGTGCCGAACTGGAGGCAAAAAACAGTGGGCTTTAGCCCCTGAGCAATTCTAGGAGGTATGTCAAGGATGAAACTGGACGAGATTCGTGCCGCAGAAGCGCGGCTGCTGCTTACCACTTACGATCGGAGCCCGGTGCTTTTTGCCGGCGGCGAAGGCGTGCACCTGATCGACGAAAAGGGCGATCGCTATCTCGATCTGCTCAGCGGCATTGGCGTAAACGCGCTCGGCTACAACCATCCGGCGATTGTGGAAACGATTGCCCGGCAAAGCCGCGCGCTGATTCACGTTTCGAATCTCTACTATCACGAGGGGCAGGCGGAGCTGGCGCTGCGCCTGACGGAGCGCACGGGACTGGACCGCGCTTTCTTTGCTAACACGGGAACAGAGGCGTGGGAGGGAGCGCTGAAGCTGGCGCGCGCCTATGCAGGGTTGAGGCGCAGCGAGGGCAAAGAGATTGGCACGAAGTTTCTGGCGATGGAGCAAAGTTTTCATGGGCGCACCTTTGGGTCGATGGCGACCACGTATAAGGCGAAATATCGCGAGCCGTTTGGGCCGGTGGTTCCGGGCGTTGAGTTTGTCCGCTTCAACGACGTTGCCGATCTGCGCGCAAAGTTTTCGAACGAGGTCTGCGCGATCCTGGTTGAGGCCATCCAGGGTGAAGGCGGCGTGCGGCCGCTGACGCCAGAGTTTTTTGCGGAGGCGCGCGCGCTGGCCAGCTCGACTCGAGCGTTGCTGATTGTGGATGAGATCCAGGCGGGCATGGGGCGCACGGGAAAGTGGTGCGCGTATCAGCATTATGGGATTCAACCCGACGTGACCACGCTGGCCAAGCCGCTTGCGGGCGGCATCCCGCTGGGCGCGGTGCTTTGCACGGAAGAAGTTGCGCGCGTGATGCACGCCGGGATGCATGGCACTACATTTGGCGGAGGGCCGCTGGCGTGCGCCGTGGGCATCGCCGTGATTGACACGATTGAGAAGGAAGGCCTGCTGGCGCATGCGACGGAGATGGGCAAGTACTTCCAGGAGCGGCTGCGCTCGCTCGCCACACGGCATGAAAGCATCATCGATGTGCGCGGCAAGGGCTTGATGATTGCCGCCGAATTGGATTCCGCGGATCTGGCGAAGCTGACCGTGGCCGAGATGCTCAAGCGGCGGATCCTGATCAACTGCACCAGTGAGACCGTTCTGCGTTTCCTGCCGCCGTTCATCGTGGAACGCGCGCATGTGGACGCGGCGATCGAAGCACTCGACGAAATCTTCACTGAACACGCGGCGACGCACAGCGCGCACGCAGGAGGAAAACTTCATGGCTAGCAGAACGACGATGGAACGCAAGGATAGCGCCGTTCCAGTGCAGAAGGACCCCGATGTTCTGGCCGCCGCGGCGCGGATGGCCGGCGAGGATTTATGCTCGATTTCCGATCTCTCGAGCGGCGAGGTGCGCGCCATTCTGAAGCTGGGGCACGACGTCAAGCGCAATCCGCGCGAGTACCGGCATGCGCTCGATGCCAAGCAGATGGTGCTGATGTTCGAGAAGGTAAGCCTGCGCACGCGCCTGGCCTTCGAAACCGGCATCAACACCATGGGAGGGAATGCGATCTTCGTCGACCAGACCAATTCACCGCTGGGCGAGCGCGAGACGATTGCCGACGTGGCGCGCAACCTGGAGCGCTGGGTGGACGTAATTGTGCTGCGCACCTACGCGCACGACACCATCACCGAGATGGCCGTCAACTCGCGCGTGCCAATCATTAATGCGCTTTCCGATTTCGAACATCCCTGCCAGGCGCTCGCCGATTTCATGACCCTGGAGGAACATTTCGGAACGGCTGCGGGTTTGAATTTTGCTTACGTGGGCGACGGCAACAATGTGTGCCACTCGCTGATGCTGACCGGCGCGCAATTGGGAGCAAATGTGACCGTGGCCACGCCGCGCGGCTACTCGCCTGACATTGAGATTGTGACGGCGGCGCGCGAGATGGCCGAGAAGAATCAATGCGAGGTGAAGCTCCTGCAGGATCCGCATGCCGCGGTGGAGGGCGCAGACGCTGTTTACACCGACGTGTGCGTGAGCATGGGCATGGAGCACGAGTCGACTAAGCGCGCGCCGATCTTCCGGCCGTTCCAGGTGAACGAGGCACTGATGCAGAAGGCTGCGTCGCATGCGGTGTTCATGCACTGTCTGCCGGCGCGGCGCGGCGAGGAAGTAACGGACGCGGTGATCGACAGCCCGCAGTCCATTGTTTTCGACCAGGCGGAGAACCGGTTGCACGCGCAGAAGGCGCTGCTGCTGTTGCTGCTGGGCGGGCTGGCGAACACGGCTAGTTTTCGGCAGACGGTGAATGGCGGACAGTGAGAGACGGGTCAGGGATCAGGGACGAGAGATCAGAGAAAGAGGGACCGAAGTGAAAATGTGGTCCGGCCGCTTTCGCGAGCCGCTCGATCCACAATTCGAGACGTGGCAACGGTCGCTGCCGTTTGACTGGCGATTGCTGCCGCAGGAGATTGCCGCCAGCAAGGCGCATGCATCTGCTCTTTGCGCGGCGCACGTTCTCACTGAGGCGGAAACTGCGGAGCTGAGGGCCGCGCTGGATGCGATCGCCGTGGAGTACACGACGGAGGCCGGCCAGGCGCTCGTGCGCGAACATGCGTCGGCAGAGGACATTCATCACTTTGTCGAGCTGAAGCTTGTGGAGAGGGTCGGATCACTTGGGCTCAGGCTGCATACAGGGCGCAGCCGCAACGAGCAGATTGCGACCGACATGCGGCTCTATGTGCGCAAAACAATTGTGCATGAGATCGAAGATTTGGCGCGGTGGGCCGAGGCGCTGATCGAGTTGGCGCACACTGCGGGCGATGCGGTGATGCCGAGCTATACGCACCTTCAGCGCGCTGAGCCTGTGCTGGTGGCGCACTGGCTGCTGGCTTACGTGGAGATGATCCTGCGCGATGTTTCGCGGCTCAAGGATTGTTCAGAGCGGCTGAATGTTTGCCCGCTGGGCTCGGGCGCGGTGGCCGGAGCGACGCTCGCACTCGATCGCACGATTGCCGCGCGGGAGCTGGGATTTGCAGCGCCGACCGCGAACTCGATGGACGCAACGAGCGATCGCGACTTTGCTTTGGAGTTCGCGCAGGCGGCATCTGTGCTTGGCGTTCATATTTCGCGATTCGCTGAGGAGATTACGCTGTTCGCGACGAACGAGTTTGGATTTGTCGAGCTACGGGAAAGTTTTTCGACCGGGTCGAGCGCCATGCCGCAGAAGAAGAATCCCGATTTGACTGAGCTGCTGCGCGGCAAGTGTGGAAGCCTGCTGGGCGCAGCTACGACGCTCTCCACGCTGCTGAAGGGGTTGCCGCTTGCTTACAATAAAGACTTGCAGGAGACGCAGGAGCCGGTGTTCGCGGCGGCCGATGCAGTGGAGGGGATGTTGCAGGTTCTGCCGAAGTTCACGCGAGCGCTTCGCTTCCGTCATGGCCGGATGCTGGCGGCCGCGCAGTCGGGTTATCTGAATGCAATGGCCGCGGCCACGTACCTTGTGCACAAGGGCGTGCCGTTCCGCACCGCGCACGAAAAGGTCGGCCACGCGGTGCGCTTTGCGATGGAAAAGGGTGTGGAACTGGATGGGCTGACGCTTGATGAGCTGCGCCAGTTTGGCGGCGAGTTCGGCGAGGACTTCTACGCCGCCGTCACGCTCGAGGCCACGCTCGATTGCCATGATGTGATCGGTGGAACGGCGCGGGAACGCGTGCGGAAGGCGCTAGATGCCGCGGCGGAACGGGTGGCACCGCTGGCGAAGCCCGCCGTTGAGGAGGCCATTCATGCAGGTGCGTAAGGCACTATTGCACGACGCCTCCAACATTTACGACCTGGTGAACTCGCTCTCGCACGACGGCACCTTGCTCAAGCGGCCGTTTGCCGAGGTTTGCGAGAACATTCGCGACTTCACACTTGCCGAGTCCGATGGGGGAGTGTTTCTCGGCTGCGGCGCGCTGCACCTCTACGGGCCGCATCTTTGCGAAGTGCGCTCGATCGTGGTGAAGCCGGAAGCCAAGGGCCAGGGCGCCGGCGGCGGCATTTTGAAGGCACTGATTGAAGAGGCCGAGATGCATGGCATTCAATCGGTCTGCCTCTTCACCCGCATTCCGGATTTCTTTTTCAAGTACGGTTTTCGCACAGTGGAGGACAAAGCGGAATTGCCCGACAAGATCTTCAAGGACTGCCAGAGCTGCCCGCGGCTGCATCGCTGCGACGAAGTGGCCATGGTACGCGGGCGGCTGCCGCGGATGTCGATTCTGGGGCCGAGGCACGAGGCGCAGGAGCTGGTGCGGCTGTCGGGGTAAAACAGTTCGCGGTGCGCAGTGATCAGATCACAGTGTTCAGTCACCAGCGATCGGTGACAGCCGACGACTAGCGTGACTGTCACCTGCAAACTGGCTATCATTAGAGCAGAATCGATTGAGACTCAGCAGGAGTTGGTGAGGGGGAGGCGTGCCCTTCAATCGCTGATTTCCGGCCGAGCTCAGGCTACGCGTCAGAAAGTCCGATTGGGACTTTCAAGGTAAGTAAACGCGTGAACGTCAAGAACTCCCTCCTCGTTGCTTCAGGCTTACTGATTTTTCTGACTGTTTCGCCTGGAGCTTCAAGTGCAAAATCGCCACTATCGGCCGATCAGGAAAGTCTTTTGGCGGTGGTGCGGACCGAAGCGCTTGCATATACAAAGAAGCTGCCGGACTTTATTTGCACGCAAATGACCAGTCGCGAGTCCATGACCCAGGACTACGCCGGTACCGGTCCGTCGGGCATGAACCGGGGCACCAATCCAAATACAGTCGTTTCAAGTGATGAGATCGAGGAGAAGCTAACCTACATTAGCCAACAGGAACACTATGACGTAATCGGCATCAATGGCGCGAAGGCGGCGGGAGTTCAACACATGGACTTCGCAGGCGCGATCTCGGCCGGCGAATTTGGCAGCTTGTTGAATGATATTTTTGATCCAAAATCGCAAACAGTTTTCGGATGGGGACGGGCTACGAGCCTGCGCGGACGGCACGCCTATGTCTTCACCTTTCAGGTGCCTCGTGAAGCTGGTGCCCGCGTGTTCGACAAGGGGTCAGGGAAGCAAATAATTGCCGCCTATGCAGGGAACATCTTTGTGGATTCGGAGACCAAGGAGGTCTTGCGGATTACCACACGCCTCAGCCTTCCCTACAGCTTCCCCATTGAAAGCGCCGAGACGGTCGTGGACTACAAGGCAATCGAAATTGCAGACAAGAATTACAATTTGCCATTTCATTCTGAAGTCAGGGTGCAGGAAGCTGGCCTTTTATTTGTCAACAAAATCGATTTCAAGGCTTACCGGAAGTTCGTGACAGAGTTGACCATTCGATATGGGAGTTTTGCCGACGAACCTGTTCCCGATGAGAGGACGAAAGCGTCGAGCGATTTGCCGGCGCCGGTTGAAAAGCAAACCTCCCCGCCGTTACTGTCTCCAGCAGAACAGCCAATCGCGCAAGGTCCCGTGGCGGAAGCCGGCACTGGGGAAATCATTGCAAAGGAAGCGACGCCCACCGCCGCCGCCGCCACAACGCCGCTAGCCGAGACAATCACTGCGAGCGCGCCTCAGCCGCCACCTGTCGTGAAGATGGCGCCGACTGAGCCTCTTGTTGCTAATGTCCGCGAGGCAACCGGTCGCATGCAATTGCGGGTTGATCTGGTCCTGGTCCCCGTAGTGGTCAGGGATCGTAGTGGCCGGGCGGTGGGAAATCTTACCCAGGACGACTTCCAGCTATTCGATAAAGGCAAGCGGCAAGCGATTACAAGCTTCACCATCGAGTCGAGCGGCGAGCCGCCTGCGCAGAAGGAGATGCCCGGAAGCGTACCGGACACAGCTCAAGATAAGCCGGCAACTCGCATCTCGCCCACCAACTACGTTGTGTACCTTTTCGATGACGTGCACCTCGATTTCGACGACCTCGCCAGGGCGCGGGATGCAGCCGCACGCCAAGTGGATACGTTGCAACCGATGGAGCAAGCAGCGATCCTCGGCACCTCAGGATTGGTCCAGCTTGCATTCACCAGCGACAAAGCCAAATTGCATGACGCGCTGCTGCAACTGCGCGCACAACCTCTAGGCGGGCCGTCAGAGCACGATTGTCCCGATGTCAGCTACTACCAGGCCGACCAGATGCTCAATGTCTATGCTCTCGACCTGGCGAACAATCCACCGCTGCAGGCCGCGTTTGCGGATGTCATGGCGTGCATGAATGGTGATCCCAGTGCGACGAAGTTCGCGCAAACCATCGCGATCAATGCCGCGAGAAGGGTTGAAGACGCGGGGAAGCGCGAAAGTCGCGGGACCTTGCTCGCAATCAGGGATGTCGCCCGTTGGCTCGCTCAAAAGCCGGGCAGGAAGAGCATCATTCTGGTTTCACCCGGCTTTGTTCTCGCCACCGATCTCCTGATCAACGAAAGCGATGTGGTTGATCAGGCCATCCGGGAAGGGGTCAGCGTAAGTGCCATCGATGCCCGCGGCGTGTACGTCGTGTTCCCTTCGGCCGCGGGCGATCGCCGGTCCGCTGATCCATCGGCATTCAGGATCAAGACGGAGCTCGCGCGCCAGGAGGCTGCGGCGTCAGACAGCGTGCTGCAGGAGCTGGCGGATGGAACCGGCGGCGCGTTTGTCCGAGACACAAATGACCTGTATGGCGGGCTCCAACGCCTGGCGGCGCCGCCCGAATACACTTACTTGCTCGGTTTCAAGCCCGAGGGCCTGAAGTTGGATGGAAGTTTTCATCCGCTTACGGTGAAGTTGAATACGCGGGAGAAACTAAGCCCGCAAGCGCGCCGCGGGTACTACGCTGAAAAGCAATAGTCACGCGGACGAGATGGACAAACAACGCAGATGCTGCGGTCCGGGATCGCTATTATCCGACGCGAGCGGGGGCACTGCGGCGATTCCCACTGCTCTTATTTCGGGCTGATCCGGAACGATGTTTGCTTATCCGCAACAAGTGCAGCAATGCTGAAGATTGCAGCCGCAAAGAACGCCAACACAGAGTGCGTCCGGCATGTAAGAAGGAACGTGTCGGCAACGCTGCCGCAGTCACCGAGCGATGAGCAGGTTCTCCAATTTAAAGCTGAATAGACGGCAAGATAGGCGAAGGCGAGAATTGCCTGGAGCGCGGCGAGCTTGCGGAATACGAACGTGAGAAGAAATACCGGGAGGCTGAGGATGGGCAGTGCGCAGTAGAGGATCGAAAGCAGCGGATTGAAGTGAACATCGACGGCCATGGCCGAGTAGATTCCGAAGAACATGACCGCGCAACTCAGCAGGCCCGCGAGAAACACGAGAGACAATTGGAGGATTCGGCGCACGGTCATTCTGTTCTTCTCCATCATCTCTTTCATCAAGCCAGCGGTGAGCATGCGGTGCTGCGGACAGCTATCAACTGCGGCTCGGTGCCCGGCAAATGATCGTTTTTCCTACCCGAGCGAGATTTTGAGGGACGCGCCATACTGGCTGGCGGGGCCGGGCTGAGCGGGGAGCGTGACCCGCAGGGCTTCGGGCGTCTGCTTCCATTTGACCGGCGCATCGGTACCCACGAGCGCAACATGCTCGATCTTTCCCGGCTGCGTGCCTGCGGCTGAGCCAAGCGAGGTGATCGCAGCTTCGCCTTCGGGCCAACCGAGAAAGATGGCGAAGATCACGGTGCCGGCCTTGTTGCGCGTGAAGCGAATGTCTTTCGGTCCAAGGCTGCTGATGCTTTTCCCCTTGAACGATCCGGCCTCGACCGCGTTTGGGCCTTCGCCGTAGACCTTCCACGGGCGCGTTTCATAGATTGCTTCGCCATTGATCTTCATCCACGCGGCGATCTGGTCGAGGACTGCGATCTCCTTGCTGTCGATGGTGCCGTCAGGCATTCCGGGGATGTTGAGGATAAAGGTGCCGTTTTTGCTGACCGTGTCGACGAGCCAGTGGAGCACGTCGCGCGGAGGAAGATAGCCGCCGAATTCTCCGGGCTTCTCATAGAGGCCGCGCTGATAGTGCCACTCGCCGATGCAGGTTTCGGATTGCCACGCATACGGCACGATCCCGCTGGTGAGGCCGCGCTCGTAGTCTGCGACCACGGATTTGGCGAGCCGATCGGGCACGTTCTTGATGTTGATGACGCCTTCGAGCCTGCCGCCGTGCGTCACCAGGTTGTGATTGTAAAAGTACGCGCCGATGTTCATGCCACCCCAGCCGAGCGGGAACAATGGATTGTCGAAGTAGAGCAGGTCGGGATCGTGCTGGTCGATCAGATCGCGCGTGCGGTCGTAGAAGTTCTTCACGTAGGAGGGATCAGGTAATGCATCGAAGGGATGCCTGACGCCGTAGAGCCGCTGCGGGTCGAGCCCTTGCCACCACTCGCCTTTGCCGTCGGCCGCGGTCATGCGGCCGTCGTAGGGCACGCCGGCGAGCGGGCCCGTTTTGTCGGCATCATGAGAGGTTTGGAACCACCACCAGTTGCGCGCCTGGTGCACTGTGACGCCGAGGCGCAGGCCCTGCTTGCGAGCCGCCGCGGCCCACGTGCCAACCACGTCACGATGCGGGCCGATGGCGGCTGCGTTCCACGGTTGATGCTTTGAATTCCACGCGTCGAAACCGTCGTGATGATTGGCGAGCGTAATGAAGAGGCGCGCACCGGCGTCCTTGTAGCGCTGGATGAGCGCATCGGGATCCCAGTTGAGCAGCGTCCATTGCGCGCAGAGATCCTTGTACCCGAAACGCGAGGGCGGGCCGTAGTGCTCCAAATGGAATTTGTATTGCGGATCGTTCTCGATATACATCTTGCGCGCATACCAGTCGCCGTCTTCGGGAACGCACTGCGGACTCCAGTGCGCCCAGATGCCGAACTTGGCGTCGCGATACCACTCGGGCGCTTCATATCGCAGCAGCGAATCCCACGTTGGCTTGTAGGGGCCGTCGCCTTCGAGGCCCGAAACGGGCGCATTCATCGGCACGCCATCCCAGGAGCCGCCGGGGATGGGCAGCTCCGGCGGCGAACCCCAGGCGGTGGGCTTCCAGCTTGCTTCATCGAGCTTTTGCTCGATGATTTTGCCGTCGTCGAGAGCGTAAAAAATGCGGGCGGCTTGCGGCGTGGCGCAGAATTCGTCGTAGGACTGACGGAGTGAATTGAAGCCGGTGAGCGTTTGCGCTGGTGTGTCTGGTGTGCCTGGCGCGCCGGATTGCGCCGTCGCCGGAATCGCATTGGCTGCCGCGGTTGCCGCAATCAACTTGCAAAATTCCCTTCTCTGCATTGTTATTAACTCCTTCGCTTTAATGTCAGCGTGCGAACGTGCGTCAACGGTATGGCCGTCGGGATTTCGAAAAATTCAGCCCGATTTGGCCAGGATGGCTGCCGCTACGACCGCTTGCCCATAACTCAGCCCGCCATCGCCTGGGCTGACCTGGCGGTGCTGAAAAACCTGAAAGCCATCCGCTTCGAGGCCTGCGCGAAGCAGGCGAGCGAGGCGGCGGTTGTGCATGCAGCCGCCGGAGAGCGTTACCTGCTGAATGCCCGTGACGGCGCGGGCTGAAGTTGCAGCGCGGATGAACGCGGCGGCGACACCGGCATGAAAGCGAGCGGCGATGTGCTCCTTTGAGGCTTCGGCACGAAGGTCTGCCAACAATTCTTGCCACAGAGGGACAGCAGTAATCCTGAATGGCTTCCGCGTCCTCCAGTCTCCGTCGAACATTCCAAGCGGGTAGCCCGAAACGAGCGCAGATGGCTCGTCATAAGGCTCGTCCACTGCGAGCCCTTCCAGTTCAATCGCGGCCTGGGCCTCGTAATCAACGGTGCCACGCTGGAGTACGACAGCGGCGACAGCGTCAAATAGACGTCCCAAGCTGGAAGTGAGCGGAGTATTCACCCCACGTTCGATCATCCGCCGCAACACATGCACTTCCTGCGGTTTCGCGCCCAGGAGAGCCAGCAGGTCGGGCGAATCGACGTCAAATCCGGCTGCCTGGAGGTGCCCCAGCGCCATGCGCCACGGCTCGCGAATCGCGGCCTCACCGCCGGGCATGGGGACGTAGTCGAGATGCGCGAAGCGGTCAAAACTGGCCGGACTCGGGCCGGCAATATTCGCACCGTTGAGCCGGCAGATAAGCACTTCCCCGCCCCAGATGTGGCCGTCGGTCCCGTAGCCGGTGCCGTCGAGTGAGAGACCGATAACTGGATCGGTGAGCGAATGCTCGGCCATGCAGGCAGCGATGTGCGCGTGGTGATGCTGCACTGCGATCAGTGGCAAACGGCGCTCGGCGGCCCACTCCTTTGCCCACGAAGTAGACAAGTAGCCGGGATGCAGATCGTGGACCACGGTCTGCGGCTCAATTTCGAAGGTGTGCATGAGGTGAGCGAGCGATTCGCGAAAGAAATCGAGACCGGTGATGTTTTCGAGGTCGCCGAGATGCTGGCTCTGGTAGACGAAGCGGCCGCGGGCGAGGGCGAAGACATTCTTGAGATGGCCTCCGACGGCGAGCAGCGGCGGAGCGTCAAATGGAAGCGGAACGGCGAGCGGAACGAAGCCGCGAGCGCGGCGGATGAGTTGCGGCGCGCCATCGACGAGGGCCATTACGGAGTCGTCGCAGCGCTGCAGGATCTCGCGGTCGTGCATGAGGAAGGCGTCGGCGATCTGGCCGAGGCGGGCGAGAGCTTCGTCGTTGTCGATGGCGATGGGCTCTTCGCTCAAGTTGCCGCTGGTCATGACGAGCGCCTTAACTCGAGGATCAGCAAAGAGCAGATGCTGCAACGGCGCGTAGGGCAGATAGATACCGAGCCAGGGAATGCCTGGCGCGACGGCATCCGCGATTCCGCAGCCAGGGCGCGCGCGAGCGAGGACGATGGGCCGCGGGTTAGTGAGGATGAGAGATTCCTCTTCCGGCGTGAGTTCGCAGAGGGCGCGCGCTGCATTGAGATCGCGGACCATGATGGCGAGCGGCTTGCCGTAGCGGTGCTTGCGCTCGCGCAGGCGCACCACGGCGGACTGGCTCGTGGCGTCGACGGCGAGGTGGAATCCGCCGATGCCTTTGGTGACGATGATTTCGCCGGCCATCAGGCAATCGATCGTTGCGGCCACGGCATCGGCGGATGGAATCTCAGTTCCATCAGGCGCGACGAGCCAGACATGCGGGCCGCAGACGGCGCAGGCGTTGGGCTGCGCGTGAAAGCGGCGGTTGGCGGGGTCGTCGTATTCAGCCTGGCAGGCCGCGCACATTTTGAAGCGCGCCATGGAGGTTTGCGGGCGATCGTAGGGGATGCGGCGCGTGATGGTGAAGCGCGGGCCGCAGTTGGTGCAGTTGAGAAACGGATAGCGGTAGCGACGGTCATTGGGATCAAGCAGCTCGCGCAGGCAGTCGGCGCAGGTGGCCGCGTCGGCAGGAATGCCGGTGGCGACGTGGCCGCTCGAATCACTCAAGACGATGCGAAATTCCTTCTCTTGTCTTGGGGGAACGTCGCGATGGGTCACGCTATCGATGCGCGAGAGCGGTGGGGCTTCGGCGCGCAAGCGCACGAGAAAAACTTCAACACGGACGGCAGGGCCCTCGATCTCGATGGTGACGCCGCCGGTATCGTTGCCGATGGAGCCGGCGAGTCCCTCTTCTGATGCGAGCCGGTAAACGAATGGGCGGAAGCCTACACCCTGCACCACGCCGCGCACCGTGAGCACCTGGCGCACTACCGCTCGCGGCTCTTGGTATGGTTGCCGTTTTGGTTCAGGTTCCAGCATGGGATTCGGGTCGGAGCACCGGAGACCAGCATAGCGCATGGGCGTCAGCGGGTTCTTCGATTGCGTCGCTTACTTTTCCTTTCTTCCGCTCAGGCCCGGCGCCACACACCAGGAGGCCGGTCGCATAATCTCAAAGAGAGGACGGAACAGACGTGAGGGACCTCAAGCTATCGGGCGCGATACGGGCGATTGCGGGAATCGCGATAGCAGTCCTATTGGGCACGACGACGGCGGGACAGGAACCAGACGGAGCGGCAGTCATCCGCCAGGTTGACGCCGCGGTTGCAGCCCGGTTCAACAACATTCTCGGCTTCACTGCCGTTGAGCATTACGCCGTCTACCGCGGCGGCGATGAAACCCATCCCGCGGCGGAAATGACCGTGCTCGACACCTATAAAAAAGGCGCAGGCAAGACCTACACCACGCTGTCGCAGAGCGGATCGGGAATCCTGATCCGGTTTGGGTTGAAGTCGCTGCTCGACAACGAGAAGACGATCAACATACCGGGGAACATAGAGAGATCCTGGTTCACATCGACGAATTACGATATGAAATTGAAGCCCGGCGGCGTGGAGAAGCTGAACGGGCGAGACTGCTACGTATTTGCCGTCACTCCGAAAGCGAAGGCGTCTAACCTGATCGACGGAACCATGTGGGTGGACGCGCGCGATGGCACGCTGGTCAAGATCGACGGAGTTGCTTCGGAGAACCCCTCGGCTTTTTCGGGAACCACGCACATGATGCGGCAGTATGCCAACGTGAGCGGATTCTCAATGGCTATGCACGCGCGCGCTGAGTCAAACAGCTTTCTGTTTGGGCGCAATGTGGTCACGATCGATTACAGCGAGTACCAACTGCAGGTTAAAAACGGAAATTAAGAGGTGGTGGGTCAGTTCGGTTGAACGAATCCATCGGGGCTGAAGCCCTCCTTCATTTGGTCCGTTAATGTACGGGCTAAAGTCCATACCCTTCAAAATCGCCAATCGCCACGGGCACGACTAAAGTCACGCCCTGACACTTGGGGGCGCTTCGTGAAAGTTTTTTCGCAAGCTCTGAAAGTCGTGCTTTTCAAAAACGGATCTGGACAGGCTTGCTTCCGATTGGGGACTCGGTTTGTGCTCGCGCCTTGGCCGCCGCTTACTGGTGACACATCTCGCGGTTTCGGGCGGTGAATAGGGCTCGGCCGGTGATCCTCCGCACATTCCGGTGTGGTTTTCGCAGGCACGCCGTGAACCGCAACACGCCCGGCGGCAACGGAAAGCGCAGCGGCCACCACGTCATTTCCACAGGTCCAAAACTAATGCCAACAAACGGGATAGCCACAGACCTCGTGACTGCTATCACGGATTGGGAGAAGGGCCGGGGCGTACAACAGTGGTAGGGATCAGGCAGAGCGAGGCGAAGTTTGCCCCTCCGCCCCCAATGTGCGCGGTTTATCGGCCCGACCAGGGAGGAAAAGTGCCAGCATTCACGCCCCCAGCCCTACCCAGCGAAGACAAACGATGGAAGATCGTGAACGGCACAATGCGCAAGAACGGGTTTGCCCGCCGCGCGCTGATTGAGACGCTGCACACGGTGCAATCATCGTTCGGCTATCTCGACGACGACTCGATCCGCTTTGTTGCCATGTCGTTGCGGGTTCCGCTGAGCCAGGCCTATGGCGTGGCAACGTTTTACCACTACTTCACCATGAAGCCGCCGGGCAAGCATACGGTGACCGTATGCGCCGGGACGGCCTGCTACATCAAGGGTGCGGACAAGTTGATTGCCGCAGCGGAGAAGCGGCTGGGCATTGCGCAGGGACAAACCACAGCAGATGGACAGATCAGCCTGATGACGGCGCGGTGCGTGGGCGCATGCAGCCGCGCGCCGGTGGCGCTGTGCGACGGCGAAGTGGTGGGCGAAATGACTCGTGATCAAGTGCTCGAGCAACTGGAAAGGTGGATCGTGGAATGACAATCGAGGAGCTCGAACTGATCGCAAAGAACGTCAAGCAGGAGAACGACAAGTACGACTACGAAGTGAATGTGTGTATGGACCTGGCCTGCGCCAGCCAGGGCGCCGGCGCGCTGAAAGATGCGCTGGTGAAGGCTGCCGAAACATCGGAGAAAAAGGTGCTGGTGCGCCGCACCGGCTGCATGGGGCCATGCTCGCATGGGCCGCTGGTGCGCCTGGATCCTGATGAGACGCTTTACCACCACGTTCACGCGGAAAGCGCCGAAGCGATTGTAAAGAACCTTGGCGAAGCGCCAGTTCCTGAGTTGCAGTGCGATTTGAACGAGCACTTCGACAAGCAGGTGCGCGTGGTGCTGGAGAACGCGGGCTACATCGATCCCGAAAAGATTGACGACTACATTGCACGTGATGGCTACAAAGCGCTGTTGACGATGCTGGTGGAGATGACGCCGAACGGCGTAGTTCACCGCATTACCGAGAGCGGATTGCGCGGGCGCGGCGGAGGCGGTTACCCGACCGGCCTGAAGTGGAGCACGGTGGCCAAAGCCAACGGCGATGTGAAGTACGTGGTGTGCAACGGCGACGAGGGCGACCCCGGCGCGTTCATGGATCGCAGCGTGATGGAAGGCGATCCGCATCGCGTGATTGAAGGCATGGCGATTGCGGGCTACGCGGTGGGCGCGAGCAAGGGATTCATTTATGTGCGGGCGGAGTACCCGGTGGCGGTTTCTCGGCTGACGACGGCACTGCGCGAGGCGCGGCGCCATGGGCTGCTGGGCAATAATATCGCCAATACGCCGTTCAACTTTGATGTGGAGATCCGGCTGGGCGCAGGCGCGTTTGTGTGCGGCGAGGAGACGGCGCTGATCGCGTCGATTGAAGGCAGGCGCGGCACGCCGAAGCCGCGGCCTCCGTATCCTGCGGCGAGCGGACTGTGGGGCAAGCCCACGTTGATCAACAATGTGGAAACCTTCGCGAACATCGCGCCCATCATGCGCAACGGCGGCAAATGGTTTTTCAACATGGGCTCGGAGCGCAGCAAGGGGACGAAGGTCTTCGCGCTCACCGGCAAGATCGCCAACACCGGCCTCGTCGAGGTGCCCATGGGCATCAAGTTGCGCGAGATTATCGAGGAGATCGGCGGAGGCGTGCCGGGCGGGCACAAATTCAAGGCAGTGCAGACGGGCGGGCCTTCGGGCGGCTGCATTCCCGAAGAGATGCTCGATGTGGGAGTGAGTTACGACGCGCTGCTGAAGATGGGCTCGATCATGGGCTCGGGCGGCATGATCGTGATGGACGATACGTCGTGCATGGTGAATGTGGCGCGCTACTTCATCGAGTTCTGCATGACCGAGTCGTGCGGCAAGTGCATCCCTTGCCGCGCGGGAACGGCGCAGATGTTTACGCTGCTGACGCGCATCTGCAACGGGACGGGAACTTTGGACGACCTGGCACTGCTTGAGGATCTCTGCTCCACCGTGAAGGAGACGAGCCTGTGCGGGCTGGGGCAGACGGCGCCCAATCCGGTGCTGAGCACGCTGAAATATTTCCGCGACGAGTATATGGAGCACATCCTGCACAAACGCTGCCCGGCCGGCGTTTGCCAGATGGAAGCGGTCAATTCTGCAACTTCGATTGAGGTGATGGCATGAGCGTGGAAACCGACGTCAAAACTCTTGTCATCGACGAGCAGGAAGTGAGCGCGCGCGCCGGCCAGACGATTCTGGAGGTGGCGCGCGAAAACGACATTAACATTCCTACGCTCTGCCATCTCGACGGCCTCAGCGACGTGGGCGCGTGCCGGTTGTGCCTGGTGGAGATCAAAGGCAACAACAAATTGCTGCCGGCCTGCGTGACCGCGGTGCAGGAAGGCATGGAAATCAGCGCCAGCAGCGAGCGGTTGCAAAAGCACCGCCGGACGATACTCGAATTGCTGTTTGCCGAACGCAACCACGTCTGCTCGGTGTGCGTGTCGAACGGCCACTGCGAGTTGCAGACGCTGGGGCAGGAGCAGGGATTGACGCATGTACGGCTGCCTTATCGCAATCCCAACCTGAGCGTGGACGCCTCGAACGAGCGATTCACCGTGGACCACAATCGTTGCATCCTTTGCACGCGCTGCGTGCGCGTGTGCGCCGAGATTGAGGGCGCGCACGTGTGGGATGTGATGGGCCGCGGCATCAACTCGCTCATCATTACCGATCTGCACGAAAAGTGGGGTAGCTCGACTTCGACTTGCACGAAATGCGGCAAGTGCGTGCAGGTGTGCCCTACCGGAGCCCTCTTCGACAAGAGCAAAATGGGCTCCGATCACCCTAAATCTCCGGATTTTCTGCCCTACTTGAACCTGATGAGGGAAGCACAATGAGCAAACTGAAACTGGCGACAGTCTGGCTTGATGGATGTTCCGGCTGCCACATGTCGTTTCTCGACATGGACGAGCGACTGCTCGAACTGGCGGAAGTGGTGGACGTGGTCTACAGCCCCATCGTAGACACCAAGGTGTTCCCCGACGAGGTGGATATCACGCTGGTCGAGGGAGCCGTTGCTTCGGTTGACGACGAAAAGAAGATCAAGAAGATCCGCGAGCACAGCAAGATGCTGGTGGCGATGGGCGACTGCGCGGTGACGGGCAATGTGCCCGCAATGCGCAATCCCATCGGGCCGGAGGCGATTTTGAATCGCGCCTACATCGAAAACGTGAGTGCGCAGCCGCAGATTCCGTGCGTCGTGGTGCCCAAGCTGCTGCGCGTGGTGCGGCCCATTCACGAGTTTGTGAAAGTGGACGTTTTTTTGCCCGGCTGCCCGCCCTCGGCTGACACCTTTCACACGGCGCTTACCGCGCTGGTCAAAAGCGGACCGCTGGATATTCCGGCGCTTACGCGATTTGGGGCCTGATGTAGCGCCGGTCTCCAGACCGGCTGTCGTGCGGGCGTTCACGCCTGCACCGATTGAAAGAATTCGGAGCTTCTTATGAGCCAGACCATCACCATCGATCCAGTAACACGCCTTGAAGGGCACGGCAAGATCACCATCCAGCTCAACGACAAGGGCGAGGTGGAAGACGCGCACTTTCACGTGACGCAGGTGCGCGGCTTTGAGCGCTTCAGCGAAGGGCGACCGTTTTACGAGATGCCTAGCCTGATGGCGCGTATTTGCGGCATCTGCCCGGTGTCGCACCTCATCGCTTCGGCAAAAGCGTGCGAGGCCATCATGTCGGTGCGGATTCCGCACACCGCGGCACAACTGCGGCGCATGCTGAACCTGGCGCAGATGGTGCAGTCGCACGCGCTGAGCTTCTTCTATCTCGCCTCGCCCGATCTGCTACTGGGCATGGAGGCTGATGTCAAGGTGCGCAATATTCTGGGCGTGGCGGCGGCAAAACCGGAACTGGGCCGCGCCGGTGTGGGTTTGCGCCGCTTCGGGCAGAGCATCATTGAACTGCTCGGCGACAAACGCGTGCATCCGGGATGGGTGGTGCCCGGCGGCGTGACTGAGCCGCTCAGCTCAGAAAAACGCGACAAGATCCTGGCCATGATTCCCGAGGCCTATGCCAACACCGGCGTGGCGATTGGCGCATACAAGCAAATTGCGGATACGTTCAAGCAGGAGATCGAAGTCTTCGCCAACTTCCCGTCGAATTACCTGAGTCTGATCAATGAGGATGAGTCGATTGAATTCACCGACGGCGCGCTGCGACTGGTGGACGAGGGAGGCAAGATCATCGAGGACGGCATGACCGCGGCCCGTTTCCCCGAAGTGATCGGCGAAGCCGTGGAGCCGTACAGCTACACGAAGTTCGCATACTATAAGCCGCTTGGCTATCCCGACGGCAGCTATCGCGTGGGACCGCTGGCGCGGCTCAACATTGTGAAGACGATGGGAACGGCGAAGGCCGAAAAGGAGCTCGCGGAGTTCAAGGGGCTGGCGGCAGGGCTGGTGACGAGCTCGTTCCACTATCACCACGCGCGGCTGGTGGAGATTCTTTACGGCATTGAGAAGATCGAGGAGATCCTCAGCGATCCGCGCATTCTGGACAAGCATGTGCGTGCGACAGCGGGCGTGAACCGGCTGGAGGGGACAGGCCAGGCCGAGGCGCCGCGCGGCGTGCTGCACCACCACTACAAGGTGGACGAGGACGGCAAGATGACCTGGGCGAACCTGGTGATCGCCACCGGCCAGAACAACAAGGCGATGAACCTGGGCGTGCTGCAGGCCGCGAAACACTATGTGAAAGACGGCAAGTTCACGGAGGGCATGCTGAACCGGGTGGAAGCGGTGGTGCGTACCTTCGATCCCTGTTTGAGCTGCTCATCGCACGCGGCGGGGCAGATGCCGTTGCTGTTGGAGTTGGTGGCGGCCGATGGCGATGTTGTGGACCGAGTAGTGCGCGACTGATATTTTTGTTTTGAACACTAGTGGATTCGAGACGTTTCCAAGAGAACAGAGAACGGATTCGATTCGGAGAACGCTAAGTTTATGGATACGATTGCTCGTTGTCTTGTACTTGCCTGCGGGAACACTCTCCGCAGCGATGATGGAGTTGGGCCCAAACTCGCAGAATGGGCTGCGGAACGGTTCCAGAAGAATGAAGATGTTCGCGTGGTCGCGCGCCAGCAGTGGACGCCAGACCTGGCAAAAGACATTGCCGACGCTGACTCCGTCCTTTTCGTCGATTCCTCACTCAATTCCATTCCCGGCCGCGTAAGCCTGGCCGCAGTTGCATCGAATCGCGGAAACGGGGACGCTGCGACCCACCATCTTGAGGCGCACGAACTTCTCGGGCTGACGCGAAGCATTTACGGCTCCATTGCGGACCACGCCATGTTGTTGACAGTGGGCGTCGGCTCGACGGAATTGGGCGAGACGTTTAGCGAACCGGTCGAAGCGGCTTTACCCCGCGCGCGCGGCGTACTGGAAAAAGCCGTGCTTCGATTTATTCAGAATTGAATCTCATCTTGGAGGAATTCTCGAAAATCCTCTTCTTCTCGACCGAACGAATCGGTGGTTTCGAAGAATACGTCTTTCTCTATTCCATGCTGGTCGGTATAACGATGCAAGCTGAACGTTCGGCCAGCTTCGTCCGGCGCAAGAGTTGCATGGAATCCTTGCTGGCGCCTCACGAGGTACCCGCGCATTAGCCAATGTTCGGCGCTGGCTCTGACAGGATTGGTTGGAGCACATACTCGGAAGGCCGTCCCCTTCGAATCGCCGGGGCCGCCGCGCAGAAAGAATGCGAAAGATAGAACCTCCCCAAACCGTTTTTCCAGGGCGGAGCCATTTTCAAGCAAGATCGCGAACCCCTTGTCAAAGGCCGGCGTAACCCATGGAATCATGCCAAGCAACATATCAATGCTAACCATGCTCCAGGGAGGGTTTGACATTGAGTACTCGGGGCAGATTGACATTACCGCATTGACCTCAGGGATGAGGCTCTTATACTGAGCGCTGAACGCAGTTTGATTGCCTTCCGCGAAGTTTGCAATCAATTTCTCAGTCCATTCAAGTGACCGGTCTGAACCAAAGTGTTCGCGAAGCGTCGGGCTGAAGAGCACCTTCCAGATTGCAGTGATGGAATCCCTGCCATTTAACCCATGCAAGTGCAGGCGGGATTTCGAGATCTCACCCATAGTATCTTTGGCCCGTGCAATGATGCTCTCCACCACTCCGGGACTTTGTCTGCCTGTAAAGAAGCGGGGCGCGTAGCTTGGGAACCATTCGACGACGATGGCGGCGGCGTGCTTTCCTTCAATCTTATATCCAGCGAGAGCGAGCAACTTTGCCATCTCGAGGGGCAGTCGCCATCGAGTTCCCAGCCGATTCCGTGGGTGCCCGATCCCGCTAAACGAAATAATCCTTCGGCACCAAACGTTCGCTGAATTGGGTCAACGACCTCTGGGTGGAAAAGCACTTGCTCATACCCATCTCCCCGCGCGACGCCATCCGCCGTCCGTTGAAAGCTCGCTAACTCCCTATCAATGGCTCCCGCTTCTCGCTCCGAGTACGTCGGAGTTCCCGACGCCCAATCAGCCAGGTCCAAGAGTGCGATCTACATACGGCCAGGCCGGGGGCTTTGGCGAACCGAACAATGCCTTGAGCAATCCATCCCACTCATCCCTTCCCTTCACGGTGCGACCACCTTACCTCATCTACACATCGCTAACGGTGGGCTCCGAGCTTGTGCAGGATCCTCGGGTTTCTCAATCCCGCGACCTATGATGCCCAGAATTCGGGCGTCGGTTCAGAACGCGGCGACGGTCTGGCGCAGGCTGTACGAGCTGAGCGTCTTGATGTAATTGCCGCGGTCGTAGGGCGAGGTATCGGGCACGGAGCGGCGGCTCAGGCAGCCGCGCGTTTCGGCGAGTGACGCATACTCGCGCTTATCGAGCCAGTAGCGCAGGTCGGCTAGCACCCGGGCGATGTGATCAATGCCGTGAATGTGCAGCGCGGAAACCATCATGGCGACGCTGCCGCCGGCCATGATCGCCTTCAACACGTCTTCAGCCGAGTGAATGCCGCCGGTGATCGCGATGTCGCCGTTGATGTGGCCGTAGAGGATGGCCGCCCAGTGCAGGCGCGGCAGCAACTCCGAGGGCGTGGAGAAGTGCAGAGTCGGCCGTACCTCCAGCGTCTCGATATCGAAATCGGGCTGATAGAAGCGGTTGAAGAAAACCACGCCGCGCGCGCCCGCATCTTCAAGCTGCGCGCAAAGATGAGGCAGGCTGGTGAATGACTGCGAGAGCTTGACGGCGACGGGGATCTTGACGGCCTGGCAAACGCTGGAGACGAGCTCGAGCAGGATGCGCTCAATTTCGTCAGAGGTCTGGCTACGGTCAGTGACGAGTGCGAAGGTGTTGAGCTCGATAGCCTGCGCTCCCGCCTCCTCCATCTCTTTGGCGAAGCGCACCCAGCCGCCGCTGGTGGCGCCATTGAGGCTGGCCATGATGGGGATTGCGACAGCTTCGCGACAGCGGCGCAGATGCTCCAGATAACCATCGTGCGTCATGCGGTAGTCGTGCAGGTCGGGCAGATATTCGAGCGACTCGGCGTACGAATTCGTGCCGCGCGAGAGATCCTCGTCGAGCGCCTTCGACTCCAGCGCCAACTGCTCCTCGAAGAGCGAGGTAAGGACGATCGCGGAGGCGCCGGCGTCTTCCATATGTCGGACGTTGTCGAGCGTCTCAGACAGCGGTGTGGAAGCGACCACGATGGGGCCGTTCAACTTGATGCCGAGATATTGCATGGAAATATCGGTCATTCTTCACCTCCGGCAGGCGTGGCTGCCAGTTTGTTCTGGGGCGTTTCTTCAACTTTCTCGGCGGGCGCGATGTGCGGCGTCTCTCCGCGGCCGGGCATGGACGCGCGAGCCGAGTAGACGCGCCACTGGCGCTCCACATCGTCCTGTGCTTCCTTGAGCAGCTCGGCAGCGGTGTCGGGGTTGCTGCGGGCGAGCATGGTGTAGCGCGCCTCGCGGTAAGCGTACTCCTTGAGCCGGATCGAGGGCGCCTTGGAGTCGAGCTGGAAGGGATTCTTCCCTTCCTCGCGCAGCGCCGGGTTGTAGCGCATGAGGGGCCAGTAGCCCGCCTGCACGGCTAGCTTCTGCTGCTCAAGACCGTGCACCAGGTCGTAGCCGTGAGCGATGCAACTGGAGTAGGCGATGATGAGCGACGGCCCGTTGTGCGCCTCGGCCTCCTGGAAGGCCTTGACCACGTGGGTATCGTTGCCGCCGAGGGCCACCTGCGCCACGTAGACGGAGCCATAGCTTACGGCTTCCATGGCGAGATCCTTGCGGCTGTTTTGCTTTCCGCTGGCGGCGAACTTGGCTACCGCGCCGCGCGGCGTGGCTTTTGAAGCCTGACCGCCGGTGTTGGAATAGACCTCGGTGTCGAGGACAAGAACGTTGACATTCTTGCCGGAGCCGAGCACGTGATCGAGTCCGCCGAAGCCGATGTCGAAGGCCCAGCCGTCGCCGCCAAGGATCCATACGCTCTTGCGCACCAGCGCATCGGCGATGGCGGCGAGATTTTTCGCATCGGACGAGTCGTCGCCGGCCAACCGCTCGCGCAGCAGGTTCACGCGCTCGCGCTGGCGGTCGATCTCCGCTTCGGTGTTCTGCGAAGCGCCGACCAGGTCGGCGGCAAGCTCAGCGCCGATCTGCGGCGCCATCCGCGTGACGAGCATCTCGGCGAAAGCTTTCTGCTGGTCGAGCGCCGTCCTCATGCCGAAGCCGAACTCCGCGTTGTCTTCAAACAGCGAGTTTGACCAGGTTGGCCCGCGGCCCTGCGCGTTATGCGTGTAAGGGGTGGTGGGCAGGTTGCCGCCGTAGATCGACGAGCAACCGGTGGCGTTGGCGATGTAGAGCCGGTCACCGAACAACTGGGTGAGCAGCTTAATATACGGCGTTTCACCGCAGCCCGAGCACGCGCCCGAGAACTCGAAGAGCGGCTGCAAGAGTTGAATGTCCTTGACTTGGCCGTGCGAAAGCTTCGAGCGGTCGACTTCGGGCAGCGACTGGAAAAACTCCCAGTTTTCGCGCTCGGGCTCGCGCAGCGGAGCCTGCGGCGCCATGTTGATGGCCTTTTTGCTGGTATCACTTTTGCTCTTTACCGGGCAAACTTCCACGCAAACCGCGCAGCCGGTGCAATCTTCAGGAGCAACCTGCAGCGTGTAGCGCTCCTGCTCCATGCCGCGCCACTTGGGCTTGGCCCACTTCAAGGTGGCCGGCGATTTGTCGGCCAGTTTGCCGTCGTAAATCTTCGCGCGAATCACGGCGTGCGGGCAGACCATGACGCATTTGCCGCACTGGATGCAGAGATCCTTGTCCCACACGGGGATGAACTGCGCGATGTTGCGCTTCTCCCATTGCGCGGTGCCCGAGGGGAACGCGCCGCCGGCCGGAATTGCGCTGACCGGGATCAGATCGCCCTTGCCTTCAGCGATCTGGCCCAGCACGTCGTGAACGAACTTGGGCGCGTTGGCCGAGAATGCGCCGACGAGATCGAAGCTTGAGTTGGCTACGGCCAGCAGCTCGACTTTTTCAAGATGAGCCAGCGCGGCATCCACGGCGGCAAAGTTCTTCTGCACCACGGCTTCGCCGCGTTTGCCGTAGGTCTTCTTGATGGACTTCTTGATCTGCTCGATCGCCTCATCCTTGGGCAGCACACCGCTGATAGCGAAGAAGCAGGTCTGCATGATGGTGTTGATGCGCGTACCCATGCCGGCTTCGCGCGCTACTTTGTAGCCGTCGATCACGTAGAACTCAATCTTCTTGGCGATCATCTCCTGCTGCATGCTCTTCGGCAGGTGATCCCAGACCTCGGCCGCCGCATACGCCGAATTCAGCAGGAACACAGCACCCGGCATCGCCGCTTCAAGCACGTTCATCTTTTCAAGGAAGCTGAAGTTGTGGCAGGCCACGAAGCTCGCGCGCGTGATGAGGTAAGTAGAGTGAATGGCGTTCGGCCCGAAGCGCAGATGCGAGGTGGTCATGGAGCCGGACTTCTTGGAGTCGTAAACGAAGTAGCCCTGCGCGTAATTCGGCGTTTCGCTGCCAATGATCTTGATGGAGTTTTTGTTGGCGCCCACAGTGCCGTCGGAGCCGAGGCCATAGAAGAGAGCGCGTACTGTCTTGGGATCCTCGGTGGAGAACTCGGGATCGTACTCCAGGCTGGTGTGGCTTACGTCGTCGTTGATGCCGATGGTGAAGTGGTTTTTGGGCGCGAGCCTGGCCAGTTCGTCGAAGACGCCCTTGACCATAGCAGGCGTGAACTCCTTTGACGAAAGCCCGTAACGGCCGCCGATGACGACGGGCGTCCGGGCGAAGGGCAGGTTCGCGGAATTCTCAGCCAGGACGGTCACGATGTCCTGGTAGAGCGGCTCGCCCGTAGCGCCGGGTTCCTTGCAGCGGTCGAGCACGGCGATGGAATCGACGGTCGCAGGCAGCGCGGCGAGAAACGCCTTGCTGTCAAACGGCCGGTAGAGGCGAATCTTCAGCAGACCGATCTTTTCGCCCTGGCGAACAAGCGCATCCACAGCCTCTTCGGCAGCCTCAGCGCCGGAGCCCATCATTATGATCACGCGCTCGGCATCGGGTGCACCGGAGTAATCAAAGAGGTGATAGCTGCGCCCGGTGAGGACAGCAAACCGGTCCATCACCGATTGCACGATGCTGGGGACGGCCACGTAGAACGGGCTGCAGGCCTCGCGCGCCTGGAAGAAGACGTCAGGATTCTGCGCGGTGCCGCGGATGAAGGGGCGATCGGGCGTGAGCGCGTTCTTGCGGAACGCGATGAGGTACTTGTCGTCGACCATGTAGCGGATGACTTCGTCGGTGATGGGCAGAATCTTGCCCACCTCGTGCGAGGTGCGGAAGCCGTCAAAGAAATGGATGAAGGGAATGCGCGACTCGAGCGTAGCGATCTGTGCCACGAGCGCCAGGTCGGCAACTTCCTGCACGGAATTCGAGGCCAGCATGGCCCAGCCGGTGGAGCGACAGGCCATTACGTCGGAGTGGTCGCCGAAGATGGAGAGCGCGTGCGTGGCTATGGTGCGGGCCGAGACGTGCATGGTCGCCGGGGTCAGCTCACCGGCGATTTTGAACATGTTGGGAATCATCAAAAGCAGGCCCTGGGAGGCCGTAAACGTGGTGCCGAAGGCCCCGGCCTGCAGCGCGCCGTGCAATGCGCCGGCCGCGCCGCCTTCGCTCTGCAGCTCTTCCACAATGGGCAGCCCGCCCCAGATATTCTTCTTGCCCTCAGAGCGCCACTGATCGGCCCACTCGGCCATAGGCGACGAGGGGGTGATGGGGTAGATGGCGATCACTTCGGAGAGCCGATAGGCAACGGAGGCGGCAGCCTCGTTCCCGTCCAGAATCACAGTCTTAGGTTCACTCATTCGCTTCGCTCCACAGTGCGGCATTTGGCCAATTTTGGTCTCGCCCGGCCGCTAGGTTGAGTCTCAGCTTTGGGGCAATGGCGAGCAGTGATGTGGGGCACAAGGAAGGCGAAGAATCCCACCCTGTGGAACGATGTTTATATAGTGCAACGAGGTCTGGATGGAATCAGATGGACGAGCGCATCCGCTATCAGTTTCCGGAATTGCGTGTTTGGCTCACGCGGGCGAGTGCTGCCGCATTTGGGCGCACCACCCCTGCCGCAGCCCAAGCGTGTCGCTGAGTTCCTCGAAACACCGCAGCGGAAGGTTGCCCTCGGCCCTCGATGCGCCGCTACTACTTGGCCTTTACCGGGGTCGCCGGACCATCGGCGTTCCCGATGTCCACCACGTCCTTCCAACTGCCGTCAGCCTGTTTCGTGTACACCTCAACGTACTTGCCCTTCTCCGAGACCGCCTTTTTGGTCTTCAGGTCGGTGTACGTCATGACGTAGGTACCCTCGGAATAAGCCATGTCGCCCGATTTTGATACGACGATAGTGGTTGAGGGCGGCCAGGTGAGAGAGAAGTTCTTATCAGCCATAAGTGTCTTGAAGGCTGCCAGGATGTTTGCCCTTCCGGTGACCACAGGTATGCCGGTCAGGAAAATCGATCCGTCATCCGCGTAGAACGAGGCGACCTTTTCGACGTCCTTGGCTGATGACGCCTGAAGCCAATCCGCCTCAACCTTGCGGATTGCCTGGGCGTCTGCGGCGCGAGTATCAGGCGGCGCTGGTGGTGTTGCGGGAGAGCAACCGGCAAGAAGAAGAGCGAGAGCAATACCTGCCGGAAAGAGCGTTCTTGTTTGCATGGAGATCTCCTTGGGGGAGGCAGGGGGACCAGTTTCGATTTTGATTGAAAAACGACGCGATTATACCCTTGTCGAAGGTTCCTTCCCAGCGGAAATGTTGTGGCTGGCATTGTGGAAAACATGGCCGGATTCCCCAACCAAGCTCTGTTTGGGCGGGATAAAGCATCGCTCAACTTACAGCAGGGGAGTCGACCTCGGGTCGCCGGGCCGCTGGCTCATTCGCCTGTCGTCTGTCCAATGCAATGAGCAGACGCACTTCTGGCAGGTTGGGTTCTCCGCAACATCCAATGAAGCCCTGAAGCGCCGCGCCTCTTCGCCGTTGATCACTTCCTCCAGCGTCTTTCCTTCGAGGCTGCCAATCTTCTGGTGAAAGAAGCACGGCCGAACTGAGCCATCCACCTCAACCACTGCGGAAACCCACGGCGCGTTGCACATGGGAGCAACCGGCGCGCAATCGCCAAGATGTTCGTGGAAACGCCGCACAATGCGGCGCAGCTTCTCCGGCGATTCCACAATATATTTGCTGCGGATGTCGCCGGCATTTTCGCGGATCAGGGCTTCCATCTCGATTTTCAGTTCCCTCACCTGTTCGCGCGAAAGCGCCACCTGGTCCTGCCTTTCGATCGGCCAGACCAATTCCCGGTTGAAAGCCTCTGACGTGAGATCGGTGGCAAGAAAAGAGATGGAATCCATCGAGAGCGACTTCGCGCCGGCCACGGTCTGCCGCAAAAAACGGCAGTTTGTCTTCTGCACAGTGCTCCGCGCATGAACCGGCATCGTGCTTTTCCTCTGCCGCACTTCTTCGATGCCTTTGCCGATCAACTGATAAGCGCCCTTCACTCTTCGCACCTGATCGTGAATCTGCTCGGGGCCATCAATAGAGACGATGATCTCGTCCACACCTTCGGCGACCGCATCGGCGCGCTTCGCCAAAAGCAATCCAGTGGTCAGAAGGGTGACGCGCACGCCGCAGTCGTGCAGGAAGCTGCACAGTTGCGCGAACCCTCGATGCAGCAGCGCTTCGCCGCCGGTCAAAACAACTTCGCGCACGCCCAGGCGCACGAGCGACTCGCGGTGCCGCGCAAAGTCTTCAAGGTCCAGCTCCTTGCCATCTTCCTTCTTCCAGATGTCGCACATGAGGCAGCGGCAGTTGCAGTGCTCGTGTACGTGCAGCAGAAGAATCGGAAGCCGAAGCAGCCGTTCAGCGGCAACCTTGGATCCGAGGTGCGGCGAACCGCCAGGCAAACTCGCGTGCATCAGATTTCCGCCTCTCGCTCCATCTCCACCTTATCGGCCCCTATAGTTGCCCCTGATCGCAGCTTATCGCAGCACCCGGCCTGGGGTTGTCACATCCAATGAAGCGCTTTGACGCGCAAAAGTAAACTGCGCCCCGCATTCTGCCGATAGATAGATAGATAGATAGGCGCAAATACCCGGGAACCAGTCCGGGACCCAAGAACGCAAGACGTCAGGAGAAAGATTGTGGCGGGCAAGGGGAAGAAAAGCCGCAAACACGGCGAAGGGCGAAAATCGTTGGCAAAGCATCGGCTCGATGAGCAGAAATGCCCTGGTGATCCCCAGCGGCTGGGCAAGGACTGCAAATACGAGCGTGAGCTCAGGCGGCTGCAGATCGAGCTGGTAAAGCTGCAGGAGTGGATTCGCCACGAAGGCCTGCGCGTGGTGGCGCTGTTTGAAGGACGCGATGCCGCGGGCAAGGGCGGCGCCATCAAGCGCATCGCCGAGTCGCTCAATCCGCGCGTGTGCCGCATCGTGGCGCTGGCAACGCCGACGGAGCGCGAGAAGACGCAGTGGTATTTTCAGCGCTACGTGGCTCATCTGCCCGCAGCGGGAGAGATGGTTCTGTTCGATCGCAGCTGGTACAACCGCGCCGGCGTGGAGAATGTAATGGGCTTCTGCGGCGAGCGCGAGTACCTGGAATTCATGCAGAGCTGCCCGGAGTTTGAGCGCATGCTGATTCGCTCCGGGGTCATTCTCATCAAGTATTGGTTCAGCGTGAGCGACGAAGAACAGGAACGGCGGTTTCAGGACCGCATGAAAAATCCCACCAAGCGCTGGAAGCTGAGCCCGATGGACCTGGAATCGCGCAAGCACTGGGCCGAATATAGCCGCGCGAAGGATGAGATGTTTGCTGTAACGGATACGAAACAGGCGCCGTGGCACGTGGTGAACGCCGAGGACAAGAAATCGGCGAGGCTCAATGTGATCCGCCACCTGCTGTCGGCGATTGCTTATCGCGACCTGACGCCCGAGTCGTTGAAGCTGCCTCGGCTGGTCAAGTCAAAATATGTACGGCCGCCGATCCAGGAGCAGAATTTCATTCCCGAGGTGTACGCGTAGGCCGATCCGCCGTCAGGCTGCGGCGTCTTCGGCAATGGCCACGCGAAGCGCTTTGATATCCCGCATCGGCGGCTGGCCGAAGAAGCGGCTGTATTCGCGATTGAACTGGCTGGCGCTTTCATAGCCCACTTCGAAGGCCGCGCTGGCCGCGTCGAGCCCGTCATTGAGCATGCGCTCCCGCGCCACGTGCAGGCGAAGCTGCTTCTGATATTGGAGCGGGCTCATCGCCGTCAGCGAGCGGAAATGATGATGCAGAGTGGAGACGCCCATCTGCGCCATGGCGGCCAGATCGTCTACGCGCAGCGGCTTGGAATAATTTGTCCGGAGCCAGGCGACAGCTTTTGCGGTGCGCTGGCTCTGCTCGCCGAGAGTGGCGATAGCGCGCAGGTGCCTGCCTTGTGGGCTGCGCAACAGCCGGTAGATGATTTCGCGCTCGATGAGGCCGCCGAGAAAAACAATGTCATGCGGTGCGTCAAGAAGATCGACGAGCCGGGAGCATGCGTCCAGCAGCTCCGCCGAAGTTTCGCCCATGGCCATGCCGCGCGCATCGGCAGGCTCGCCGGATGACGGAAATTCTTCTTCGCTAAGAATTTTTCGCACCTCGGTCATGTCGAGCTTGAACAGCATGCCGAGCATGGGTTTCTCCGGAGTGGCTTCGACGACTTGGCTGACTACCGGCAAATCAAGTGCCGACACAAGAAACGAAGACTCATCGCAGAGATACGATGTTGCGCCGAGGTCGATGCGCTTTTTGCCCTGGACAAACACCACCAGCCGCGGTTCGTATGCGGCCGACGCGCAGGCAGTCGCTGCAGACTGGCGGTAGAGCCTCAAACTGGGCACAGCGGTGTCATGTACGCCGTCGGCCGCGATGTGCGCAGCAATCTGCCGTCGAAGCGCTGCCCGCATCGCAACCACATGCTGCGCCGATTCATCGCTTGTATGTACAGGATTTGGCACGAGAACCTCGGAGTGCTTCATTCAACCCAGCGTAACGCCAAATTCACAGAAGTGTGCACAAAAATCTGCGCTGCGGCAGGATCAGGCAAGAAAAAGGAAGGATCAGGATACCGCCGGAGCGGCTCCCTCGCTTAGTCTTTGGATTGTGAAGTTGGCGCACTGATGAGCTCCGCCGCGGCGAAGCTCACATGACAGAACGCGGGACATTTCACTCCATAACATTTTGAACGATTGGCAGGGATACGATACAAAAGCGCAAGCTGGGAAAAAGCAATCTTGAAGTGTCGGCTCTCGGCCTCGGCTGCATGGGGCTGAGCTACGGCTACGGACCCGCCACAGAAAAGCAACAGGCGATCACGCTGATCCGGACAGCCTATGAACGCGGCGTGACTTTCTTTGATACCGCAGAAGCGTACGGTCCTTACAAAAACGAGGAGCTGGTCGGCGAAGCCGTGGCACCGTTCCGTGACCGGGTTGTGATCGCGACCAAGTTCGGATTCAACTTCGACGAGAACGGCGGACAAAGCGGCATGAACAGCAAGCCGGAGCACATCCGGAGTTACGTCGAAACGGCATTGAAGCGCCTCAGGACGGATGTCATCGACCTGCTCTATCAGCATCGCGTCGATCCCGATGTGCCCATCGAAGACGTTGCCGGGATGGTGCGGGACTTAATCGCGGAGGGCAAGGTGAAGCACTTCGGACTTTCAGAAGCAGGAGTGCGAACTATCCGCCGCGCACATGCGGTGCAGCCCGTCACGGCGCTGCAAAGCGAATACTCGTTATGGTGGCGCGAGCCTGAGCAGGAGATTCTGCCGACGCTTGAAGAACTGGGCATTGGCTTCGTCCCCTTCAGCCCTCTCGGCAAAGGATTCCTTACAGGCGCAATCAACGAGAGCACGCAGTTCGACAGCAAGGACTTCCGCAACGTTGTTCCACGCTTCGATGCCGAGAACCGGAAGGCAAATCAAGCCCTGGTTGAAGTGCTCGGCGAGATCGCATCGAAGAAGAACGCCACCCGCGCACAGATTGCGCTTGCCTGGCTGCTGGCGCAGAAGCCCTGGATCGTTCCCATCCCCGGCACGACGAAGCTGCAGCGCCTCGAAGAGAACCTCGGCGCGGCCGCGGTGGAATTGACTTCCGGAGACTTGCACGAGATCGAGAACGCTGTTTCAACGGTTGAAGTGCAGGGCGCGCGATACCCGTCGCACATCCAGGCGCGCGTCGATCGTTAAGCGGGCGACTACGAGCTTTTTTGAGCAAGAGCGCGAGAAAAGGAGATTCCAGGAGACGCGAGATGCGAGGAACTGTTCTGCATGGGCCGCGCGACGTCCGCTACGAGGAGCGCGAGGCGCCAAGAATCACCAAGCCGACCGACGCCATCATCCGGATTTCAGCAACCTGCGTCTGCGGGTCTGATTTGTGGCCATATCGCGGCATCGAGTGGATTGCACAGCCGACGCCGATGGGCCACGAGTACTGCGGCATTGTCGAGGAGGTTGGCAGCGCGGTCACCTCGGTGAAGCCGGGATCAACCGTGGTCGTTGTCGGTGATGGCGCAGTGGGGTTGCTGGCTGTTCTCTCAGCGAAACAAATGGGCGCGGAGCGGATCGTCGCCATGAGCCGGCACGAGACGCGGCAGAAACTCGCTCGAGAGTTCGGCGCGACCGATATTTTTGCTGAGCGCGGCGACGCAGGAGTGGAGCGCATCAAGGAGATGACCAAGGGCATCGGCGCGGACGCGGTGCTTGAGTGTGTTGGCAGCCAGGAATCGATGATGCAGGCCATCCGCTCCACCCGGCCGGGGGGATTTGTGAGCTACGTCGGCGTCCCCCACGGCGTCGAGCTGAACGGCGGCAAGCTCTTCCACTCCCACGTTCACCTGCACGGAGGCCCCGCACCGGTGCGCCGCTATCTACCCAGGCTGATTAACCTCATATGGAATCGCACCATCAACCCGGGCAGGGTCTTCGATCTTACGCTGCCTCTCGAACAGGTAGCGGAGGGTTATCGGGCGATGGACGAGCGGCGCGCGATTAAGGCATTGCTGCGCCCGTAGCTTCTTGCGCGCCGGCTGATCGGAAGACAATCGACATTGAAGGAGGAAAGCACCCATGGAGATCAAAAGAGCAGGTACACAGCCTTCGGCCAAAGGACCCGCAGACTGGTTCACCGGAACGGTCCGCATTGATCCACTGTTTGCAGCGGCTGACCCGGCGCGTGTGCAGGGCGCGAGCGTGACCTTCGAACCCGGCGCACGCACCGCATGGCATACGCACCCGCTCGGCCAGACACTGGTGGTCACATCCGGTTGCGGCCGCGCGCAGCGCTGGGGTGGACCCGTCGAAGAGATCCGGCCCGGCGATGTGGTGTGGTTTGCTCCTGGCGAAAAGCACTGGCACGGCGCAGCGCCAACCACGGCCATGACGCACATCGCCATCCAGGAAAGGCTTGACGGCAAGGCTGTTGATTGGATGGAGCAGGTGAGCGACGAACAATATCTTGCGCCGTCGAGCTAACGGAACGCGGCTTCCCGCCACGCGCCCGCTCTGATTCATGAACAATTGCGCCGCCAGGAGTACTATTTCTGCAGTCATCCAGGAGATCAGGATCAGAACGCCTGCGGGCAAGCGCGGCATGAGTGTGCTTCGCGCCTGAATCTGGAGAGGCCGACGGAGGGAATCGTGGACGCCGAAAGTTGCGTAAAGGAACACCCAAAACATCAGCAGAAGATCAAGATTGAGCAGCACACCTTCACGGGTGGCCTGTGGTTTGCCGCGTGGCTTTTTACCATTGGCTATCTACACCTGAGTTTCTGGAAAGGGGTTCTGGCCCTCATCATCTGGCCGTACTTTATCGGCGTCCACGCCAGCGCGCTGCTACGGTAATTGGTTTCGGGCCGGACGATGACGGTCGATCGCACCGTTGGACAGGTCGCGGCCTGAATTGTGCCGAATGCGGCTGAAGCTGCACCCGTCGAACGCTCGGGCGACACGAAGACTACACCCTCGTTCGCGATCATCCCGGATTTCGATGCCAAGGCGATCAGGCGAGCAATCTCTCTTTCGAACCGAGCACACAAATCCAGCCTTTCGACTCGTCAGTAAAGACCTGAACTTCGTCGAAATCTGCATCCTCGAGAAGGTCGCGGTGTTCGTCGGGGCTTAGCAGCGTCATTCCTGTCTTCGGAGCATATTTCTCCACCATCTTCGACATCGCCGCATTCGCGCCCTTATACACCTCTGCAATCATGACGAACATTCCGCCCGGCGCGACGACGCGCAATACTTCGCGCACGTCGTTGGCAAGATCGGGCCAGAAAAAATGCGTCTCGACGGCAGTGACCAGATCGAATTTGTCGTTGGCATAGGGGAGTTGCGATACCGAGCCTTGACGGATCACGACGCGGCCAGAGTTGACCAACTTCGTATTGAGCTTCGATGCCATACCCACGCTATCCGCGGAGTGATCGATGCCGTATACCATTCCCGAACCGAACGCGGCCGCGAGCTTGGCAATGGTTCTGCCGCCGCCGCAGCCTACATCGAGAATTGCGCCATCGCGGGGGATCGCCACATGCGAGAGCCCCCAGTCGGTCACGCCGGAGTGCCGCTTGTTCATGTTGCGCAACAGCCAGCGGCCAAGCCATCCATCCGGTTTGCGGCATTGATTCTTCATCGCCTGCTCCGCAATCGCTCCACCATTCCGCCATTTTCACCCGGCGGCTGGCGGCGCTGCATCTGCAATCGACGGCAACGTCAGCTGAGCAACGCTGCGACCTTCGGCATCCAATCAGAAATCGGAATGTGCTGCGGGCATAATTCTTCGCAGGTGTCGCAGTCGATGCATGCGCCCGCGCGCTCCTCTTCCTTGAGCACAAAATGATAGCGGAAGCGCGCCGCACCCACGTCATCGTAGGTGTGGGCGTAGTTGAAGAAGTCGAAGTTCACGGGGATGTTGACGCCGTTCGGGCACGGCATGCAGTAGCCGCATTGCGTGCACGGGATCGTGACGCGCGCCTTGTATTGCTCGCGGATGCGCGCGATCAGCCCCTGGTCCACCTCAGCAAGCTTGGCCACGCAGGCCGTGTCGGCAAATTGCAAGTTGTCTACGACCTGGTCCATAGTGCTCATGCCGCTCAGCACCGCCGAGACCTCGGGCTGGTCCCAGATCCACTCGAAGGCGAGCTGCGCCGGGCTGCGCTTGGCGGGATCGCCTGCAATGGTTTCGCGCATCGCCGGCGGCGGATCGGCGAGCCGGCCGCCCATCAGCGGTTCCATCACTACCACGGCAAGGCCTTTGTCAGCGGCCAGCTTGAGGCCGCGAGTGCCCGCCTGGTTCTCAATATCCATATAGTTGTACTGGATCTGGCAGAAGGCGAAGAGATCACTCGTGTTCACGATCTCCGCGAAGCACTCGTAGTTGTCGTGGAATGAAAAGCCAAGATGTCGGATGCGCCCATCGGCCAGCGCGCGCTCCGCCTCGCGGAGAAGATATTGCTTCAGGACGATGTTGGTCCACGTGGCCTTGTTCAGCGAGTGCAGCAGGTAAAAGTCAATGTGATCGGTTTCAAGCTTTGCCAGCTGCTCGTTCAGATATCGGTCGAAATCGGACGGCGCCTTCACCAGCCACGTCGGCAGCTTGGTAGCCAGCCGCACCTTGTCGCGATAGCCGTCGCGGAGTGCCTTGCCCACCACAAGCTCGCTCTTGCCGTCGTGATAAGGATAGGCAGTGTCGACGTAGTTGACGCCATGGTCAATGGCGAAGCGCAGCATGCGAATGGCTTCGGGTTCGTTGATGTTGGCGCTGCCGCGCTGCCCACCCATTGTCGGCAACCGCATGCAGCCAAAGCCTAGAACAGAAGACTTCCAATCCAGCTTGCCAAACGTGCGATATTGCATGGCTCGCCTCTTTCGCATTGTTCCTTCGGAAAGAGGATTCTACACCCGGATTCGCTGCTCGCGCGCTTGCCGTCGTCACTCGAGAGCTGCCTCTATCTCCGGCGAGTTGCAACTCAGTGCGCCATCGCCGGGGCCGGAGATCCGTCGGACCATTGGCCAACCCAGACCATGAAGATCGTCGCCCGTTCTTCAGGGTCGTTCGCGGATATCACGGGCGAGCCCGCCAGATCGGCTCCCCAGCTTTTTGCCGCGTCGCCCGCAACAAAAAACATGAGATGCGGATGCCAGCCTTTACCTTCGTCATTCAAATACTGCTGCTTCGAAAACATGTAGCACATGGCGCCAGGCTCGAGAGCCGGCAGCTCGTTTTTGTCGAATGCGGATGCGACCGCCTGCATGATTTCGGATTTCGATTTTCTCGCCAGCACCAGTTTCGTCTTCATCAGGAAGATGGGTGCGAAGGTTCTTGCAGCCGCCGGATTGAAGCAAATGGGCGCGCGGATTTTGGGATTCCAGAACTCCGGCTCATCGGTTGCGGCTCCCCATGATCGTTCCACGATACAGAGAAAGCCGTTTGTGCCTTTCACAGCAGTCGTGTATCCCTTGCGTCCCAGCACCATGACTTCAGCACCATCCGAAACGGAGGGCGGAGCACCGGTGCGAGCCAGCGCGATTTCAGAATTCTGGTCCGCAATCAAATATTGGCCAAGCGGGACCATCGACGGATATGGCGACTTCTCCGCCTGTGCTCGCGCCTGGCAGGCTGCAGCCACCAGGACAACCGGAACAACGAATGTTACTGCGATGGATTGGGCAAGATGCTTCGGCATGGGGTTCCCCGTTTCGCGCACATATATGTCGGTCTTGGGAATATCGAAATCACCACGTGTTTCACCACAAGCGTAGCCCGTTCAGGCTCAGATTCCCGCGTACCACGCGTATCCATAATCAGGATCGACGGAACCTCGCCCGCTGCCGAACTTCCTGATGTCGTCGGTCGCGGTGATGTGGTTTACAAATTTCAGGCTCTTGTAGCCGAGCTGGCGTGGCACGCGCAGGCGCAACGGACCGCCAAACTTGACGGGGAGATCGCCGTCGTTCATGCCCATGGTGAGCAGCGTTTGGGGGCGCATCGCTTCGGGCACGTCGATGCTCTCCCAAAGGCCCTTTTCAATCGACGAGTAGATGATGTAGCGGGTTTGCGGCAGCATACCCGCTTCGCGCAGAACTCCAGACAGCGGGGTGCCGATCCACTCGGCGATATACGACCAGCCTTCTTCGCAGGCCACTTCCGTGACCTGGCTATGGACGGAAAGATTTTTCAGGTCGGCGAGCGAAAGCGAGAGTGGATGCTGAACCGTTCCGTCGACAACGAGTCGCCAGTCTTTGAATCCGCTGGCCTCGAGGCGCTTGAAGTCGTCTTTCGGCGGAGCGATTTCGTTGGCGAAGGGATTTTTCGAGATCATGCTGCGCGGAAACTCGCGCACCGGCAGATGCGCGGTGATCACGCGCTGGCAGGCGTAGGTGAGCGTTTCGCCAGGGCCATAGACCCCGGTGCCATCTGGCGGGATCAGGCCAAAGCGTTTTGCCAGCCGATCGGCCGCGGCCAGTCCGCCGACGCCGGCGGCAGCCGCCACACCTCCGTAGATCAGCTTGCGTCGAGTGATCGGATTCATTGGCTCTCCTCGGAATCGCGCATCGTCCCGGTGATCATGGCTCGCATGCGACGGCGAAATCCCGACACGGCTACCATCGTCACGTGGACGAGCAGGAAAAACAGCAGCAGCCATGAGACGAAGAAGTGAATCGTGCGCGCTGACTGGCGCCCGCCGAGCAGCACCGAGGTCCAGGGAAACGCGGAAGTGAACGCCGGCGACATGGCGAGACCCGTCCAGATGATCAGCGGAAAAAGGACGAAGATGACGATCAGGTAGGCGGTGCGCTGCAGGACATTGTAGGAAGTCTCTTCAGCGCGGCCGGGTGGCCTGCGCCGAAAATATTGTGCGATGCGGGCGCGATAGGCGCGCCCGTTCCTGTCGCGGCGCTCGGGGATCAGGTTCTTGCGAACGTGGCCGCTCCAGAGCCCGTAGATTCCGTACACAAGGCCGGCCAGCACTGCAACCCATGCGGCTTCAAAATGCAGATACCGGCTCCAGCCGTTCTGGTCCGGCATCACATACCCGTAGCCGGTGGGAACTGTATCGCGGCTTGCCGGAATGGGAATGACGAAGAGCGGCTTTGTGTTCACATTGCCCACTTCGCCCCAGTAGAAGCGCGGGTGCGAAATCATAATTTCAAAACCTGTGACCAGCAGCGCGATAAAGGCGATGAACGTGAGCCAGTGCGTGACGCGCACTACAGCGGAGTGGCGTGCGGTCGTGGTTTTTTCAAGCTGGGAAGCCACTGGCACGGGGTCAGACTAGCACAGAATTGCTTGAAATCCGCGGCTTTTTCTGGCTACGGTTTGTTGGATTACGGATTCGCAAATGGCGATTCGCAGGGGCGGTCGCGGTTGCGCTCACAAGGGCTTGATCTTGATGTTGCGGAACCAGAGCTTCACTCCCGGATCGCCTTTGGGCTCGGTCCCCTGCAGTGAAATGTGTCCGGCGTGGTACTTGCTGTAGCCGGGCATGCGCGCAAATTTGGTTCCGGCAATGAGCTGATTCCAGTTGTCATCCCACAAGTGCGTGTCGATCACTTCGTGGCCGTTCTGGAAGAGCTGCAGGTGGCCGTGATCGGCGATGATCTCAAATTGGTTCCATTCACCGGCGTCGTTCACCCACTCCACCGGGTCTGAAATCATGTCAAAGATATCGCCGGAGCGCTCCTTCAGCACGCGGCTGTCGGGAACGGTGCACGCCAGGTCCGCGATCTGCATTTCGACGCCGGTGTCGTAGCAGTCCCGGTACTCAGGCGATTCGTGGACGAAGAACATCACGCCGCTGTCGATACAGGGCCGCGCCTTCCACTCGAGCTTAAGATCGAAGTTAGTGAACTCGCCGTCGGTGACGAGATCGGCAAAATCGGCGCGAGGATCCTGGTTGGTTTTCTTCAGTTGGATCGCGCCATTGACGACCGACCAGTCGCGGCCCGCCTCCTTTTCGAGATACGAATGCCACCCCTTCAGGTCTTGCCCGTCGAAGAGAAGCTGCCATCCGTCCTGTTTTTCCTGCGGTGTCAGCGTGTTCGGCTCCTGCGCAGAGTTCGGGGTCTGTGCGTCGTTCGGCGTCTGTGCTGCGTTTGAAGTTTGCGCCGCGGCGATTGCCGCGAATAGAACGCAGCCGGCAATTCCTGTCCATATCTTTTTCGAAATCATCATCACCTGCTTCAAAATCCTGAGCTTCACAATACGAGTGTAATGGTCACCCACGACAACCGCGAAAGCCGTCGTCAGCTTGAGCACAACCCGCCGTGGTTCCGACCCGGCGGTGAGCGGAGAACCTGCTCTAGGCAGGGATCATGCGCCGCGGCGGACAGTCGAAGCCGAACCGAATTTGCGGCTGCGTTTCGTATTCCCTGCACGCGCAACACCCTGCACTCTGTCTGCATCGTCGGTAAGCGAGGAGTAATGTGCGCTGCATCACGGTGGCTCATGATGGCCGGGAATCGTTCGCTGGAACACGCGTTTCTGGCACGATAAGCGCATATAATGCTCACCGCAATTGTTTCCTAAGCGATCATGCTGTGAAGAAAGGAATACGGCGATGCGGGCCATTTGTGCTTCGATGGTGTGCCTGGCTCTTCTCTCTAGTCTGGCGTGGTGCGAACACAATCCTGCCGACTACCCTTTGACAATTTCAATTCTCGACCAGCCGGCGTTTACGACACACAGTTTCTCGGGCGCCTATACCTATACCGCAAGCGGTCATGCAAACGCGGAAGACGGCGGCGCGATTTTTGCCGTCGACTATAGTTACGATTGCAATATTCGGCTGGTGCCAAATTCACCAACGTCGCCGTATATCGCGAAATGGTCTAAACCAAACCAGAAAATTCGAATGAAGGTCCTCGCCAGCGTGATCGGGGAACCGAACAAGTTCGTCGAATGTGAGATGAAGACCACGGTGCGCGACGGAGTGTATTTCCGGGAGGCCGGGCAGGCAGTCCTCATCCCGAAAGCGGAGTATGACAACTGGCAAGAGGAACGGAAAGAGCGAAATTCCGCCGACTACCCGATGGAGATCACAGTGATTGAAGAAAACGTCAGCCCTTCGATGACTTTGACAACGCCTTCGGGAGCAACGCAGACTCGCCTTCAGGGAAGCGGGCGGGGAAATCTCTATGCCGGTCAGGATGTGCATGGTGTGGAACTCAGCTATTCCTGCGGCTTCCCGCTATACACCAAACGCAAGTATGCAGCCAGATGGATCGTGCCCCAGCAGCAGTTGGAAGTGCTCAGAACCGGGGCCGGGCAGAACTTTGATGGCCCGAACATCTGCGTGCTGACCACCACAATGAAAGATGTGGTGTATCTGACGGAGCTGGGGGCCGGAGTCACCGGCACGATTTCTCCGGAAGAGTATGCGCGGCGGAACGCAGCGGCAGGGCCAACCGGGGCGCCCGCACCAGCGCCTGGCGCAACGGTGACACCTGCGAATCAAGAGGCCAACGTGACAAAGGTGGTCATTCACTCGCAGCCGGAAGGCGCGGATATCGAGGTGGACGGCAATTACGTCGGCAGCACGCCATCGACTCTTCCCATGACTCCCGGACGGCACAAGATTGTCGTGCGGAAACTCGGTTTCGAAGATTGGGAACGCCAAATGCAGTTCATGGGCGGGGAAACCCAGGTGCAAGCTGACCTGGAAGAGAAGAAAGCGGCAGACTCTCAATAGGTCATTCGCCGTTCAGGGTGAAGCCTGCTAGCTGAGCCGGCCGGCGCACGTGCGTGACCGGCTGCAAGAAGCGAATTGTTCGCCTATACCGCTCGCTGACCTGCTGATTCACTGGTTCTAAAGCAGCCCCTCCACCAAAGCCCGCCATTCCTCTTCGAGTGTCGCGCGGTGAAATTTGCGGCCGGCGCGGTCGTACCAGTATTCAGCGTTCCACGCGACGCCTTCTTTGCGATGCAAATAGGCATGCACGGCCATGGCGTCGCGGGTACTCAGGTCGTCGACCATGCCGTGGGCGCGCGCCCAGTCGCCCTTTGCGTCCCACCAAAGCGCCGCGAGCGGAGCCGCTAATTCGCTCGGCGGCTCGGCCTGTTTTAACGTTGCGCGAAACTTTTCCACCGTCATGAAACCCTCGTACCACAGGTTTCCCGGCGGCAGAAACAGCATCGGTGAGCACGCCGAAATCGCAGGCCTGCATTAAACGAAGCTTCCGCGCACTGGTACAAGCGTCCGTCCCAGAAACGCAGCATACCGTTCGGCCGCCCGCCGCAAAGCGATCCGCTCCTTGTTTGTCAGCTTGCGCAGCAGATTGGGAACAACGACCACAGCGTTCTTTCCGGAAATCGAACGCTTCCAGGTTCCCGCAACGCGGCCGTTCACGAAGATGCTTGCGGCGAGTCCGTGATTGACAGAGTTCATCATGGTCGCCTCTACAGCCGCGCTGCGGTCCGCGTAGCCGACGGTGTATTCGTCAAATGCAGGAAGGAGCAGAACCGGCGGTTGAGCTGCAGCAGACTCGGCCAGGTCACGCGTCAGCCAGTATTCGGTTCCGTCAATCGTGAGCGTCTTGAGCGAGTCCGCAATGAGCCACACGAATCGTCTTGCTTCGGCCATCGCGAGCCCCGCCCACCAGGCAAAATCTGAGATAGTGGCGGGTGCGTGGCTCTGAAAATAACGCTTTGCCAACTCCGCGCAGGCATCGTCGCCCGAAAGATCCCTGCTCCGCGGAGCCCATTCGTCGAGCAAGGCAAAGGTCGGTTGCTTCCCTTTGCGAGCAGCAATGCAGATCAACCCATCCAGCGCCCAGTGGGTAATCAGGTGCATGCCGTGCGCCATGCCGGCGGGCGCGTCGGTGGCGATGCCCGCGGCGTTGAGCCGGCTATAGAGCTCTGCGCGCGTGAGCTGCCTGCCTCCGGCGAGCGCCCTGTGCAGCACTTTTCCGGCACGATCCAATTTGCGGCTGGTGATGTCGAGCTTGCGGTAGTAGGGAGCCATCCGCGCGATTTGCCTGGGCGCCAGCAAGCGCACCATCCATCGGGCGTCTTCGGCGGGTACAAGATGGATGGTGCGCCGCATCGGCCAGGTACGCAGGATGGACCTTTCGGCGATCGCGCGTTCGACATCGGCCTCGCAGGCCTCGCGCATGCGCAGCCCGATGGCCCACAAAGAACCTGCAAAATCCTGGGACTGGATTGCGCCGAACCATCGCACTACATCTGCCGGGCTGCGAAATACCGGCTTGATCAGCCGCTCGTTCTGCATTCGGAGCCGCGCGATATCCGGTCGCCGCATAACACCAAGGTACTCGGACCTCGCAACCTCCAACCGATTTTTCACCTCTCCTGCCGAGGGTAAAAAGTCTGGATGGGCATGCCGTCAGGTCGGGGCTTTCGCCTGCTGCAGGTTCTAGCCGTCAGGATCTTTGCCTCGCGCTTCGCGCCCGGGGCCGCTTTGCCGGGGTGGAGCTGATTTCGGCCTTCGGGAAACGCGGTTTTGCCTTTTTTATCCATTTCGTGTGATTTGCGTCACTTTCACGGCGCCGAACCACTGCTAAAAATGGATCAACGTTCCGATGAATTAAGCAGGGAGTCCGCCAGGGGGCTTGGGAGAGCTGGGGGAAACCCGAGCCAGATGTTCCCCTCCTGGAGGTCGATCATGGGAATGCCCGCGCCAGAAATCCCCCAAAAACCGGTTTGCAGACAGAGGCCGTTTGGTCCTATACTTAAATCGGACCAAAGAGGTCGTATTTTTTCGAGTGCTGCCTTTTCGGCGGCACGTTGGAGTCAGGCGGGTGAGCGTTCTAAGTGATTTGGCCGTCGGCGAAAGCGGGGTTCTCGTCGCCCTGGAACTGCCCGAATCTGTCCAGAACCACCTGATGCATATGGGGTTTGTACCGGATGCGCATGTGGTGGCGTTGCGCCGCGCGCCGGCCGGCGATCCCACGGTCTACGGAATTGACGGCATGGAGATCGCTCTGCGCCACGAGACAGCGGCCGCGATTCGCGTCAAGCCGATCGACGCGGTGCAGACGCAAGACGAACCCTCCCAACTCGCCGAGGCTGCGCGATGAACGCCTGCTGCGAAACTCCTGCCTTCGAACCGCCCGTTGGGCCAGCGGCGGAAGGGGCTTTGCGCACGGTCGTTCTGATCGGGCCGCCCAACTCCGGCAAATCAACATTGTTCAACCGGCTCACAGGGTTGCGGCAGAAGGTTGCGAACTATCCCGGCGTCACCGTGGAGCAGCGCATGGGCCTGATGGCCGGCGTGGGGCGCGAAGACCTGACGCTGATCGATCTGCCGGGAATCTATTCGCTCACTCCGTACTCTGAAGATGCGCGCGTAGCTGTGAACGTGCTGCGCGGGCGCATGCCGGGCACGCCAAAGCCTGACGCGGTTCTTCTGGTGCTGGACTCACTGCACCTGACGCGGCAACTGATGCTGGCCGCGCCGGTGCTCGCTGTCGGACTGCCCACGCTGGTGCTCTTGAACATGAGCGACCTGATGGAGTCGCGCGGCGGCCACATCGACACGCTGAAGCTGGCGCGCGAGCTGGGCGCTCCCGTGGCGCAGATCAGCGCGGTGAATGGAACCGGCCTGGACTCCGTTCCACTTTTTCTGAATCGGCAAAACGGCCACGGCGAAAAAGCCAAGCCGCTTACGCTGCCGGTTGTAGGCAACGCTGCCAGCACGCATAGCTGGGCTGCGCAAGTGAGCCGCGACACCGGCTACCAGGCTCCGCTTTCGGCAGAGAACACGCGCAAGATCGACAACGTGCTGCTTCATCGCGTCTGGGGGCCGCTGCTTTTCCTGGCGGTCGTGGTCGCCGTTTTTGAAGTGGTCTTTTCACTAGGGCAGCCGCTCTCTAACGGATTTGGCGATGTGCTCGCGCGCGTTGGCGATTTTGCGCGCCCGCTCATTGCCATCGGCTGGCTGCAATCGCTACTGCTTGACGGCGTGTGGAAGGGCATTTGCTCTGTATTGGTTTTCCTCCCCCAGATTCTGCTCCTCTTTCTCTTTATCGGAATCCTTGAAGACACTGGCTACCTGGCGCGCGCCGCGCTCATCGCCGACCGCGTGATGCGCACCATTGGACTGAACGGCAAGGCGTTCATCCCGCTGCTTTCGGCATACGCCTGCGCGGTGCCGGCCATCATGGCCACGCGCACCATTGAGAACAAGCGCGACCGGCTGGCGACGATTCTTGTGACGCCGTTCATGACGTGCTCGGCGCGGCTGCCGGTATATCTGCTGCTGATCGCGGCGTTTATTCCTCACACCTATTACCTGCACGGAATTCTTGGACTGCAGACGCTAGTGATGCTCGGCCTGTATCTTGCCGGGTTTGTCGCCGCCTTCACCACGGCGCGGCTGCTCAAGAGTTCCATTCTCAAATCGAGCGACACGCCATTCATTCTGGAGCTGCCGCAATACCGCATGCCCACTCTCTATTCGCTGGCGCTGCGGTTGATGGATCGCGCGCGCATCTTCATGAAGAACGCCGGCACGATTATCGTTGCCGTGACACTGGCGCTGTGGGTGCTTGCGCATCTGCCCGTGATTCAAACTGCCACTGGCGCGCTCAATGCTCCGCAGTTGGCCGACAGCCTGATCGGCAGGCTGGGACACGTGATTGAGCCGGCGATTGCGCCGCTCGGCTTCAACTGGAAGATCGGCATCGGGCTGCTCTCAAGCGTGCTGGCGCGCGAGGTAATGGTGAGTACGATGGGCACGTTGTACGGCGCCGATCCCAGCACGCAGGCATTCAACCTGCAGACCGCGCTGCACCATGACATGACGCTGGGCGGTGCGCTGGCGCTGATGATCTTCTTCGCGTTCGCCATGCAGTGCACGTCGACCATCGCGGTGGTGCATCGCGAAACGAACAGCTGGCGCTGGCCCGCGCTGCAGTTCCTCTATATGCTGGCGCTGGCTTACGGCGCGGCGTTCGCGGTGAACCAACTTGCGCTGATGTTCCTCCACTAATCCAGTCACACGCAGTCAACTTGAGCGCAGATCGACGCGGCGGACGAGTCGCGTTTCGGGGTGCGAAAAGTTCGCGACGCCTGTGTTCCTGTGCGTGAGGGCGGGAAGCCCTTTGGAATGAGAAGAAATGTTCGCTCAAGTGGTGCGTTGCACACGTGAAACGTTCGCGGAATTGGTTACGAATTGCATCAATATGTAACCACCAGAGGTTGCGATTTTACGACGCAATGACCCTTTCAGGTGCCAAATAAATTACAAATGACACCTCCGCAGGTTGCGAAATAGAGCAAAGCGCATCGGGTAATTACCCGAAAGAGCAATTAAATGTAATTTTTGGGATTGAGAATACGCTTTCTTGCGCTGATTTTGACGTGTTTTGGCGCGTTGGCGTGGGTCCGTGGTTTCCCAGGTCCCCAAGTGCGAGGGATCTCCACACCAGGGACGAAAACCTGTCCCTGGGGACCCCGGACCTGGGCCACCCGTCAGGCAGGACGGCTTCGAGATCCTCGCGTCGATGATTCTATCCGCTCGCCGTGCCGGCGGTGCCTAGGACCCGCTCATCGCGAGAAGGCCGCGATGAACGGGGCACAGCCCACATATCCCAACGCCTATGTTTTTGAGCGATGAGTGGGCCACCCATGGCTCGTGAAAGATCCAGGCTCCGGGACCTGGGCCACCCGCCTCAGGATCAGATGGTGGAGACGTCGACTCGAATGCAGAGGCTTCGGTGACGATCACTCCGAAGTCGCAATAGCCGCCTGCTCATCGCGACCTGTCTTGGGAAATGAGGGGTTCAAGATGACAAACCCTTTATGGCTGCTGATGAAAATGGAATGGAAGAGCGAAGTGGGGATCAGCCCGTCCGTGTCGACGCCGGCCCGGCGCGAGAGGGCGACCGCTGTCAGGTCCGGGACCGAGGTGCTTCCCAGGTGGAGAGACCGGATTTCGCGGATCGCCGCCGACGAAGCGACCCACTGATTGAAGTTTCCAGTCGTTATAGGTACGGCCTGGCCTGCCCCGGGACCAAGGTTGTCCCGGAAGAGGGTAAGCTGGTTTGCCCCGGAGTCCAGAAGCAGCGACATCGTTGCATCCCCAAATTCCCGCACACGGCCGAAGATGATCAGCCTGTTCGGAGTGGGGCTTCCATTCAGTGTTCCGGTGAGTTGCAGCGGGAGATGTTCGCCAACCGCAGTCGCAGCCATGGAACCCGGCGCAGACTCGAGTTTCATAACGAGGTGACGATAGTCGATCAGTACGTCGAAGTTCCGCAGGAAGTCTTCGCCCAGTACACCGCGCACCCTGCTGGCAACGTTGGCCGCATGATCTGCGCTGAATACTTCTCCTCCCTGAACAGTGGCTCCGCCGACGGAAATCGAGTTAACCTGCACAACCGACATTTTGGCGGAAGCCAGCGCTCCGACAAGGGTCTTTTCGCCGATTTGCGGTAGATCGAGTTCACCGGCCAGCTTCCGATCAACGATGGTTTTCGAAGAACCAGTGTCCATCACGAAGTCGTACGGGCCGGCGCCATTCACACTGACGGGTACGATGATCATCAATCGTTCGTCCAGCCTGATTTTGAGGGTAATGGGCTGGGGAGTCGGTTCCATCGGTTCCGGAAATGCTGTGCATGCAGGAGCAAAGGCGACACAGGAAACAAGGGCGAAAAGAAGATTGGAACGGCCTGAACACGGCATGGAGTTCACCTCGACGGGGTGAACAGTGCCGCTTGTGCCCGGTGATGGTCTTGAGGGATGCCGAATGTTTCGGCGATGAAAAGGATTTTTTGGTGAGATTCGCTGAAAAAAGCGCGAGAATGGTCTGTCGGTAAGCTGGCAAGAAATGGTTTATCGGTTCGATCAGTTCGAGATTGACGATCGGGAGTTTCGCTTTTCCGATGACCATGCGCCGGTTTCGGTTGAGCCCAAGGCGCTCCGGCTTCTCATCTACCTGATTCAGAACCGGAGCCGGCTGGTCCGCAAGCAAGAACTGCTGGACAAGGTGTGGCCGGACGCGATGGTCACCGAGAGCGCTCTGACTCGGGAGATCGTCCTGCTGCGCAAGGCGCTGAGCGAGGACAGCCGCGTGCCGCGGTACATCGAGACGGTGCCCACCGTGGGCTACCGGTTCGTGGCAAAAGTGACGGCGCTCGAGCAGCCTCCTGAGGAGGCACCGGCGCTGGGGGAATCGGCCTCAGCCTCGCGGAATCCCAGCCTGATTTGGACCGCCGCATCCGTACTTCTGCTTGCCGCCGTTGGCGCGAGCGCGTTCGTTTATCTCCATCATGGCAAGCGGGTCCTGACGGAACAAGACACAGTCGTGCTTGCCGACGTTGAGAACTCCACCGGGGACCCGGTGTTTGACGAAACCCTGCGGCAGGGCATGGCAGTGCAGCTTGGGCAGTCGCCCTACCTGAGCCTCATCGAGGACGACCGAATCCAGCAGGTGCTGCGCGAGATGGGCCAACCCGCAGATGCGCGGCTCACTCCGGCGATCGCACGGGAGATCTGCGAGCGAACTGCCAGCGCAGCCGTGCTGGATGGCTCGATCGCGCCCCTCGGTAGCCAGTACATCCTGGGCCTGCGTGCAAGAGATTGCCAAAGCGGAAAGGTTCTGGCCGAGGAGCAGGTGCAGGCGGCCAGAAAAGAAGACGTGTTGCATGCTCTCGATCAGGTCGCAGGCAGATTCAGAACCCGAGTCGGCGAATCGCTGAGCACGGTTGAAAAGTACGACACCCCGCTCTCGGAGGTCACGACACCTTCGCTAGAGGCTCTGAAAGCGTTCAGTCTGGCAGACAAGAAGTCTTCTGAGGGGGCCTGGGCCGAGGCTTTGCCGCTTTATTCAAGGGCCGTGGAACTGGACCCGAATTTCGCCCTGGCCTACTCGGCAATGGCGGGGATCTATGCAAACTTCAGGCAGCGTGAACGGGCAGCCGGGATGCTCCGCAAAGCTTACGCGCTGCGAGATAAAGTCAGCGAACGGGAGCGGCTCTCGATAGAGGAAAGCTACTACCAGTATGTGACAGGAGAACTGGATAAAGCGGTGTCCTCCTGCATGTTGCGGCTCCAGATCTACCCAAGGGATGCCGGAGCCCATGGCTACCTGGCGGGGGCCTATCGACGACTTGGGTACGATGAAAAAGCTCTGGAAGAGGCCAGGGAGGCGCATCGCTTGTCTCCAAGTGCCGGCACCTATCTGAACCTCGCTGTCAACTATGTTGACGTCGGCAGGCTCAGCGAGGCGGAGGCCGTTTACAACGAGGCAGTGGAGCGCAATTTGGTTGCTGACTCACTGACAAAATCTCGCTATTACCTGGCCTTTCTGAAGGGCGACACGGCGCAGATGTCGCAGTTGGCGGAGCAGGCCCGGCGAAGGCCCGATGAAGACGAGATGCTCATCGCTGAGGCGGAAACCGAGGCATGGTACGGACGATGGGGAAGCGCGCGCGAATTCGTTCGACAAGCAATGGATTCTGCTCAGGCGGCCGACAAACCAGAGACCATCGCAGATTATCAGGCCTGGGAGGCGTTGTACGAAGCCGATGTGGGAGATCCGGAGCAGAGCCGCAAGGACGCAATGGCAGCCTTGAAAATGGCGCCGTATCGTAACGTGCAAGAGGTGGTAGCCCTGGCACTCGCCAAGATCGGAGATACGGCAGCAGCAGAGAAACTTGCAGCCGAACTCGACCAAGCCGGTCCAGTGGACACACTCCTGCAAAGGAAATGGCTGCCTTCGATCCGCGCAGCCATTGCCTTGCACCGCAACGACCCGGCCCACGCAATTGAGCTGCTGCAAGTGACCAGCAACTATGAAAGGGCGTTCGGGGTGGAAGTGGGATGTCCCAAGTTCCCGCCGATCTACATACGCGGACAAGCCTGGTTGATGCTCCACGACGGCGCTCAGGCGGCGGCGGAGTTCCAGAAGTTCGTCGATTATCGTACGGTGGTGAGGAGCTCCCCGTGGGCCATGCTCGCCCGCCTCGGCCTGGCGCGCGCTTACGCAACCGAGGGCGACACGGCCAAGGCAAAGGTTGCGTACCAGAACTTCCTGACGGCCTGGAAAGACGCCGATCCTGAAATACCCGTCCTCAAACAAGCAAAAACAGAATTTGCAAAACTCCAGTAGGTTCGGGGGGCAGGGGCCGGGTCGCCTTGTGCTTGGGCCTCGGTTCAACGATGAACGATCTCTTCGACCGCATAAGCGCTCAGGAGCATCAAGCATACGCTCAGACGGAGTGTTGCCAGTTCATGTAATCTGTAGCTGACCCCGAGGATGCGCGTTCCGATCTGCCCGGTTCCTGGGATGGGGGAATTGCAAGGAACCGGCCCAGCGTTCACAAACTCACATCCAGGACCCTCTCCAGATCCCGAAAGGGAGGGACGATGTCCGATTCAAAGAAAACTGGTCTCTCTGACAATGCGATCGGCGCAATCGCCTACTTCACGCCGGTGATGGCGATCTTCTTTCTCGCCATTCACCGTTACAACAAACGGCCCTATGTGCGATTCCACGCCTGGCAGTCGCTGGTATTCAACATTTTTGCGATCGCCCTCGGATACCTGCTGGGCGAAGTTCTGCCGTTTGCCACGTTCCTTGGTCCTCGCGTCCTGATTGGCATCACCTACCTGGCGGTGGTGGTCTTCTTCCTCTTATGGATGTGGTGCGTGATCAGCGCGTTGAATGGCAAGCGCTTCAAGCTGCCGCTTATCGGGGACTGGGCCGACGAGCAGGCCTACAGGTAACCCACTGAGACAGTGGTCGGGGGTCAGAAAGACAGGGAATAGGGAATAGAAAAACAGCCGTCAGGGATCAGAGGCCAGGAGTCAAAGATCAGACTTTAGGCGGCTAACGGTAAATCTGCATCCAACTCTTGTTGATGACCAATTTCGGAAAGACTGCTGCCCTCGTTTCCGTTTTTTGTTGTGCATGGTTCCTCGCCGCAGCCCAACTGCGCGCGCAGGACGATGCGTCCCTGGCTGATTCGTCCCTTCCCGATGCGCCCGACTACGCGCAGGCCCCGGCGCCCGAACCCACGGCGCTGGCGGTAGCGGAAGCCGAACCCACGGCAATGCCGGCCGCAGCGCTCCAACCCGAGGGACGACCGGACGATCCGGGGCAGACGCAAAAACCGACGGTCGACGTGACCACGGGCGTGCCTGAGCGTGAAGCCACCTGGCGGAGCCTGCCCGGCGACGTTCTGCACGACCAGAAAAGACTCTGGACCTTTCCACTCAGAGTGGCGAAAGGCCACTACCTGCTGCCGACTGCCATCGTGATCGGCGGGACGGTGGGCCTGATCTACGCAGATCCTCACGTGATGCCGTACTTCCAGAAACACCAGAGAAACTGGGACGACGTGAATGATGTTTTCGATCCGACAATCACGACCGCTGAGGTGGTTGCTCTGCCGGCGGGACTGTTGGCTGCGGGGTACATCCGGCATGATGACCGCGAGGTGAATACGGCATTGCTGGCGACTGAAGCTTACGGCGACAGCGTGGTGATCAACCTGGCGATGAAAGCGGTGACACGGCGGCAGCGCCCCGCAGACGTGGCACCCAGCGGCAACTTCGAAGATACATTTTTCAACGGCGGCAAGTCGCCGTTCAAGGGCAGCAGCTTTCCTTCAGGACACTCGACGGCCGTATGGTCTGTGGCAACGGTGGTGGCTGAGCGTTACCGTCATCGCGGCAAGCCGTGGGTACCGGTGCTTGCGTACACGATGGCGGTCGCGATCAGCTGCTCGCGGATTACGCAGATGGCGCACTTTCCTTCGGATGTGTGGCTGGGATCGGCGCTGGGATATACGATCGCCAAGTACCAGACGCTTAGCCCGCGATAGCGGGTTGAGAGGCGTTACTCCGCCCTGGCGAAACCAGGACGGGGCGCCCCCGATCGTTACGCCAGCGCCAGATTCATGTTGGCGATGGCTTCGTCGATTTCCTGCGTACTCTTGAAGCCGACCGTGGCGCAGTCGACGCCCGCATTCTGGAAAGCGAACCTCATCGCTTTCACGCGGTCGTCGTGACTGTGATCGAACTGGCCGCCGCCGCACAGCTTCATGCCGATCACTCCCAGCCCTTCCTTTTTCAACTCGTGGATGTGATCGACCACCTCGCTCACATTGTCGGGGTGGTTGGTGTCCTCATAGGTGGGACCGTCCATGCGCGCGCCGCTGTGGTTGATGCGGATGAGCCCGACGCCGAGCCAGGTGTTGCCGGGCATGCGCCGCAGAGCAGGCAGCCCGTGCACCGAGGCGCCATGCGTGCGGATGATCTTTCTCTGCTGCGCTTCAAGGATTCCGTCCTGCCAGCGCTTCGTGGTCTCAGGCCAGTCGGCCGTGTGCTCCCAGTGCAACAGCATGATGTCAAAGTACTCGGTCTGCGAGATGCGCCGCAGCTCGTCGAACTTGGCCTGCGCGTCAATGCCCTCGTGGAACGTGGTCACTTTGCTCATCAGCTGATAGCTGTCGCGCGGCAGGCCTTTCAGCGCCTCGCCCAACATCCCCGGCGTCTCGTAGGCCTCAGCCGTCTCGAAGAAGCGGATGCCGTGGTCATAGGCGTAATGCACCAGGCGCGTGAATTGCTGCTGGCCGAGCGCGGCCTGCACGGCGCCGCTGTCGGTTCCGGTTCCAAAGGCCAGATGCGTCACCTCAACCTTTGAACGGCCCAGCACCACGGTACTGGTCGCTGTGCGTTTGGCGGCGGCCAGGGGAAGGGTTCCTACGGTCGCCATGGCTCCGGCGGCGAGACCGGTTTTGAGGAAACTACGCCGTGTGGTTGGACTCATCTTCGACCTCCGAGGCTCAAGCCCGTGGGCGATCCGGATGAGTGGATGTTAGCACGCACCCGGCTGCTAAGGCCGCAAACACTTTTCATAAGATGCAATCGCCGCTGCACGCCAATGGCGGCGAAGGATCTCCAGGGAAACTTTCTGAGGATCACGCGATGCTAGGTGCGGCGCGCAACCTGCCGGCCGACGAAGGCGAAGAGAAAAAGGAGCGCTGCTGTCAGCCACGCGCCGAAACTGAGAGGGGTAGGCAGGTACATGCCAATCGCGACGCCGCTTGCCACCAGGACTGCACACAGGCCGGCGAACTGCCACATGCCGTACATGAAGACGAACGGCAGATAATGTGCTCCCACCACGATCATGACAGCCGGGTAGAACCAGGCAGGACGAAGAGCCGCGATGCCGATCAAGACGGGCAGCGTGAGCCCCACAGTGAAGGCTACCTGGATACCGAGCGCATTCATGGGGTGACCATTGGGAAGCGCATAGGCATGGCCCATGCTACGCAACAGCAACTGGGTCAGGGGAAAAATGAAAAAGCAGCCGACAACAAGGACGATCTCTGCCAGATGGAAGGAGTGCCATGTGCACACTGCCGCCGATGCGCCCTACATCGCGGCCGAAACAAGCTGACCGGCGAATCCACCGAGGAAGGTATCGCGAACATCCTTCTGCGCCTGAGCGATTTCCATGATTCGCTCATTCTACAGGCCGCCGGCTATAACGCTTTAGTAAAGCAGGCCAACGTGTGTTCCGGAAATCTCCATGGCCCGGCGAGTTTCTGTTTGGCGGGGGAGGGCTGTCGTTCGCTGACGCGTCTTTTCATTCGCCGGGACGTGCCATGGTCAAGGTCATCCTCGTGATGCCCTTGTACTCCACATCGAGAAATGGCCCGTGCTGCGCAGACGTGAAGCTGTGCGCGTCCGATTTCACGCGGACGATGAGGCCGGGCAAACTCCATTGGTCGCCGGTTACCTGGGCAGAGGCGACGTTCGGCGCGCTGAGGCGAAAGCTCACATCCCCTGCCGCGGAGATCGTGATTCCGGATTTGTCTGCAGAAGCGTCGATTGGCGGGCATCGCGTGAGTTGAATCCACCCGATTTTGCCGTTCGGCGCCTGCCATTGCACGGTGACCGGGTGAAACTGGCTGCGCGCATCCACGTCGCGTGAATGCCCGGTGATCTCTCCCCCGTAGATCACATCCTTGTCGAGCCACGCGGTGGCAACGCGCTGGTCGGCGATTGGCCGGTGGACTCGATGCGGGCCGGGGAAATGACTGAACTTTGCGATTGCGTCAGGAGGGATTTTTGTGTCGAGGACAACGATGAGCGGCGCAAACCACAAATCGGGGACATGATCGACAGGCGGATCGAAGTTGCAGAGCGGCGCATGGTCCGAGTCGAGAATGGTGCGCAGCCACAGGCCCATCACGCTCACATAGCTCTGCATATCCATTCCATAGGCGCGATCGAAGGGCCCCGAGATGTTGCGAAGGCTGGCGTTGTAGAGGTCAGCCGTGGCGCGCCACAATCCCGCTTCCATCTCCTCGCCGCGCTTGCGCATGAGGGGAGTAAATCCATTGTCGCGCCAAAGCGCGAGGCCATAGATGTCGACTCCCGAGTAAGTCGGCGAGTTGTACTCCCAGAATGCGTCGTGCTGCTTATAGAGATCGTAGGTGGTTGTTTGCCATTGCTCGGCCTGCGCAGTCCACTCCGGCTTGCCTCCGCGCACGGCCGCAAAATCCCAAAGGAAGCCGTACATCAGGGAGATGTTGGTATAGGTCGGCGCCAGGCGTCCCTGTTTCATTTCGCCGGCAATGGCGTAATCGATGGCGTCGATCATGCGCTGGCGCAACTCGGGAGAAATGCGATCGGGATACTCGGTGAGGATCAACGCGAAGGTAGTGCCAATGAACTCGCGCCAGTTGGGGTCGTAGGCGCGCCACATCTCGGCGTTCGTGCCCGGCTCCGGTTCGGTGGGAGTGCGGCGAAAGGTTCCATCCCACGGCTTGCCAGGCTCGTGATACTGCGCATTGAGCACGGTGTCGAGGATCTGCGCGGCGCGTTGGCGATCTCCAGAGCCGTCGCGAAGCAGAAGGCCGACGGCATACCAGCTCGACTCGCGGACCGCGAGGTGGGCCGGCAGATGCGCCTCAGCATACTGCGGTGACGTCGGCATGCGGCACAGCTTTGCCTGCGAGTCGTAGGACTCGTCGCCCCACTGCATCGCAGTGAGGAAAATCTCGCGGCTGTTCTTGCTGAGCGAGGCGATGTTGGGATGACGCGGCGCAGCAAAGGCCGCGGCTGCGAAAGCAATTGCGAAAAGCGACAGCATTGTTCCGATTTGGATTAAGCGTTTCATGGTTACCTGGTCCAGCTATCGTTCGCAAGAAGGCGGTTTGGAAGCAAGTGCTGCGGCCCAGGCCGCTCCCTTGCGGGAGCGGCATTGAGCCGCCGCGTTGGCAGTGTGAGGAGGGTGAATGTTAGAAGTTGAACTTCGTCGCAAACTCGAGCGTACGCTGCTCGTAGCTTGGCGTACCCGAAATTCCGGTGATCGTGCCTTTGTTCGAGTTGGAAATGTTTGCGTTGGGCGTACCGAAGTTCGGATGGTTGAATACGTTGAAGGAGTCGGCCCGCAATTGCAGGTTGTAGTGATCGTGCCACGGGATGTTTTTCTGCAGGCTCATATCCCAATCCTGGAAGCGGGGACCGCGGAGCATGTCGTATTGCGAAGTTCCGTAGGTGGCGTAAGTGACGCCGTTCGACACGTAGGTCGGCGGAGCAACGAACGCGCAGGGGTTGAACCATTGAGTGTGGGTTTTCGTGTTGCCGGCGGGCGGCGTGCAAGACGAATTGGCGGAAATGGTGCCGCTCTGGTATGGATTCCCAACCTGGTTGGCGCGGCCGCTTACCAAACCTACCGGCGAGCCCGGGGCAGAGTAAGAGACGGAGAACGGTTGTCCCGTTTGTGCGTCGGTGATGCCGGAAATCTGCCAGCCGGTGATGAATTTGTTGGTGACGTCGCCGGCACTGCCAAAGAGCGCGTGGCCCTTGCCGAGCGGCAGCATATAGGAATAGTTGACCTGGAGCACCTGCGGGGTGATACCTGCGATGGGGCCGTAGGAGTCCTGAGGGTGCTGGCCGGAAGGATCCTCAACATTTTCCGTTCCGAGGACGCGTGTCCATTGGTACTCCGCGCCAAAGGCAAGGCCGCGCGTGTATTGCTTATGCACGCCTACCTGGAGCGAATTCATCGTGCTGTGGAAGATCGGATCCACGTTTAACGGTATCGACGCGAAGGGTTGGTGCAGGTTGGTGCTCTGCACCGTGGACCCAACGATCGGCGGGTCAGCCAGGTTGATATTTGGCGCGGTCGTGCCCGATCCACTGGCGTTGTTCTGCTTGAGGTTGTGCTGACCCACATAACCAATGCGAACATCGAGCGCGCCCGGGAACTGGTGCTCGACTGCGAGGTTGTACTCCTCGGTGTACGGAGTGACTAAAGCATGTTCCGCGTTTACTGACGGATTCGCGCTAAAGGTCCCCGTCGCTGAAAACGGATTGCTCATTGTGAATGCCGACGCGTACGTCTTCGAATTGGTGAACGTTTGCGAGGCCTCAAACGGCAACGTTCCAAACATGGCGCCCATGTAAGAAGCGGGAAGCAGGTTGAAATAGATGCCGAAGGCGCCGCGCACAACGGTGTTCGGCATGACCTGGTAGGCGAACCCAAAGCGCGGAGCAAAGTTCTTATCGGGCCGGCCCAGGAAGCTAAAGGGGTTGTTCGAAATCCCTGCAGACGACGAAAGTGCCATCAGGTTCGACGCAGAAAGCGAGTTGACGTAGGACGCGATTGCGCCAGATGGATACGAATTGCCGAAGACGACGACCTTTGATAGCGAGGGCACGTAGAGAGAAAACTCGCCGTACGGACCGGGTTCGAACCATTGCAGATCGTAGCGTAGACCCATGTTGATCGTCAGTTTGGGCGCGACCTTCCAGTCGTCCTGCACGTAAGCCGCATACTGGCTCGAGATGTTGCGCGTGATAAAGTTGCCCGGAGTACCCTGTCCAGTTGTAGCCGGAACGCCGAGCAGAAAATCAGCGAACGCCCATGGAGCGCCTGAGGAGTTGGCTTGGGTGCCTTGGGTGTATTGGCCATTGAAGCTGTAGGAACCGCGCTGTGGGGTGGTCGCGGAGTCGTTCCAGTGGTTGTCGTACACGTAGGAGAAGCCCGTCTTGATGGTGTGACGTGCAAGCACCTTGGTGACTGCGGTGTTGGCCTGGATCACCTGCTCGAGATCTTTCGATCCCTGCTCAGCGACCGAGGTAATGTTGGTGATGCTGATTTGCGGCGCGCCTTCAATGAGCTGCGAGCTCAAACCCGGAATGATTGACTCCCACTTGGTGCCGACATTCTGCGGAGTCCGATAAATGGGCAAATGGAAGTAGGAGGCGTAGGTGTCGATGAGCAGCGTCGGCGAGATGGTGTGCGTCCAGCCGAGAATGGTGTTGGTGTTGTGCTCACCGTCGCCTGAAAATCCGCCTTGCAGGCTGGATGCGCCCACGTCGGGGTTGGGCCCGTAGAGCGCCTCCATGAACGTGCCGCGGATCTGGTCCTTGTCGCTGAGCTTGTGATCGACACGGAGCGAGAACCGCTTGGCCTGGCTGGTGTAAGGAACCAGCTCGAAAGTGTTGGTTCCTGTTCCGCTGGCGGTGGGCATGGGATAAAGCAGGTTGAGCAATTTGAGCGAGACCTGGTTCTGCTGGCCGGTGGGAATCTGCTGGCCCGAGAACGCCAGGCCCGTTGCTGGATTAATAATCGGCTGGCTGAATTCCGTGAAGATACCCTGCCGTTCCAGCAACGTGGGCTCCTGGCTGTTGACGTTTGCCGACTGGTTCAGGCGGAATCCCTCAAACGCCACAAAGAAAAACGAGCGGTTTTTTCCGTTATAGAGACCGGGAATCGTAATCGGCCCGGCGAAATTTCCGCCATATTCGTTTCTTTCGTAGTATGGGCGCTTCGATGATCCGCCGAAGTAAGTCTTGGCGGCGGTACCTTTCGAGCGATTGTACCACAGCAGCTCGCCGTGATATTGGTTCGTGCCGCCGGCGGTCACAACAATCACTTGCGAAGGCTCGTTGAATTCCGCCGGCGCGCCTGTCGTGAGCACCTTGAATTGAGAAAGCGCATCAAGCGACGGAACCTCCGGCTCGGAGCGCTGCAGGGTGACTTCTTTGTTGATTACGCCATCCAAGGTGGACCCGAGGCCGCCGTAGGCGTTGCGGCTGCCAGTGCCGACTGCATAGGTCAAGCCGCGCACCGCAAGCTGGTCCTGCGCGCCGACACCCTGCACACCCGGCGAAAGCGCAATCAATCCCATCACGCTCAGCCGCCCATTGAGCGGCGTGTTTTGAATGGACTGGCTGTCGATCACCTGGCCGACCGATGAATCTTCAGTCTGGATCACCGGACCGGTGCTGGTGACCTCAATATTCTGCGCTTCAGAGCCCACTGCCAATTGCGCATTGATCTGCGCCACCTGGTCGATCACCAGGGTGATGCCGCTTTGGTTATAGGTCTTGAATCCGGTCTTGTCGACCTTCACCGCGTAGTGGCCGGGAGGCAACTGCGTAATTGTGTATGATCCCGCGTCGGAAGTTGTCTCGATTCTCGCTGCGTTGGTGTCGACATTTCGCACCGTCACCGTGGCCCCGGCGACGACCGCTCCGCTGGGGTCGGTGACGGTTCCGGTAATCGATCCGGTAATACCCTGGCCGAAGCCGGGCATTGAGGCCGGAATGGCGAGAATCGCCGCTGCGAGCAGAAACGCGATCGCTCGGAATGGACGGCTCTCGAGAAAATTCCTGTGCGTCATCAGAGTGCTGGCTAAGTTCTTCATCTGAAAATCCTCCTGAGGAAAAAACGGTTGGGCCGGACGAGATGTGCTGTGGAGTTGGAATCCCACGACACCGATTTTTTCTCGTCAAAATCGCGGCCTGTTGGCGGCCGTGAGCGATCGATAAAAAGCCGGTTCGTTTGGAAGCCGCAATAGAGCGGTGATTAAACGGGAAGAGTTCGGGCCCATGGTTTGACCGGCCCATTTACTGTTGCTGAGCGCACTGATCCATGGACAGTCAATTTAATGCTACGGTAGCGCTCTTAGCGAAAATTTTACGTTAAGAACTTTTTAAATCAGCGGTTTAAACGGCCTGATCCCGGATTTTTCTTGTCAATCGTTCGTCGGGTCGAGGATAATCACCGCACCAACAGGACATGGAATTGTGGCCGGGAATCGCAAAAACGGGGTCGGGATCGAAGAGGAAGCTTCACTTCTTCAGAATAACCCGCGATGGAAGCTGGCTGAGAGGGTCGCGCGCAGCCCGGGAATCTATCGGGCGACGCAACTTCGCGATATGCTGCTCTTCATCGTTCGCCAATCAATTCTGAATCCAGAAGAGCCGATTCACGAATTCGACATCGCACACCAAGTCCTGGGGCGGCGCAGCGATTTCAATCCCCTCGATGACAATATTGTTCGCGTGCAGATGGCACACCTGCGCAAGAAGCTCGAAAACTACTTCTCCACTGAAGGCAAGCAGGAAGATACCGTGATCACCGTGGCGCTGGGCAGTTACAGGCCGGTCTTCAGCCCACGCTCCCTTCCGGCGGCGCCGGTCCTCGCGGGAAATCAAACGGATCAGAACCCGAAGGAAAGCGATATTTCAGTCGGCGTCGCGCCAGGCAAAGCGCTACCCTCCACCGCACGCGAAGCGCGGAATGAGATCGCGCCGCCCACGGATCGCGCCAGAAAACTCGCGCTGCCCGTGGCCGCCGCAGTTGTCGTTGTCGCGCTGGCGGGTTGCTGCGCAGCGTTGTGGATCCGGTTGCATGATGCGAACCAATCGCTGGCCCTTGCCCGCCTGTCGCTCACGCCATGGAAGGCGCAGCCCGCGGCGGCGGCGCTTTGGTCCAACTTCTTCGACACAAACCGCGACACGGACGTCGTGCTCAGCGACGACTCCTATCTTCTGATCGAGCAGATCAGCAGGCAGACCACGCCGTTTTATGGATATCTGAACCGCAGCTATCTCGAGCCGCCGGCAACCACAGGCTCGAGCGCCGAAACACGATTCATCCAGAGCATGATTGCCACCAAGAGCCTGGGAAACACCAGCGAATTCAAGCTGGCGCATCGCATCCTGGCGCTCGATCCGCAGGGAAAGAACGTCCACTTGTATAGCGCGCGCCAGTACATGCCTGCGCTCATCAAGCAGGACAACGTGATTCTGATCGGCGGCCGGGTTTCCAATCCCTGGGTGGAACTTTTTGAAGGCCGGCTGAATTTCATCGAGAACACGAAGTTCGAGGGCTTTGGCGTCACCACCGTGACCAATCGCGCGCCACAGGCGAGCGAACAGCCTCTCTACGAGTCAAGCGACTCGGTGGGATATTGCGTGGTCGCGTTTTTGCCCAATCCCGGCCAGGATGGAAAGGTGCTGCTGATCGAGGGCACTTCAGCCGAGGCGACTGAAGCTGCCGGCGACTTCCTTTCAGGCAATCAATTCTCCGCGTTTCGCGAGACGCTTCATGCCGCGAGCCTTCCTTACTTCGAAGTGCTGCTCAAGACTTCGCAGGTGAGAGGAACACCGCTGACAGTCACCATCGAAGCGTACCGGGTTTATGCAACCATGCATTAGGCGAGTAGCGGAAGAACCGGTGGATCGCTGACCGGTTTATTTCAAGAGCAAGCAGACAATTCCTTTGGCACGTGGCATGCTTTTTGAGATTGGAAGCCGACGCGTGTGGAGGCCAGGCGATGAGAGTTCTGCTTCGGGATCTGGGTTATGCATTCCGGCAGTGGCGCAAGGCACTGGGGTTCACTGTTACGGTGCTGCTCACGCTCGCGCTCGGCATCGGCGCCAACTCGGCCATCTTCACGCTTGTCAATGCCATCCTGCTGCATAACCTGCCGGCAACCGATCCCAAAACCCTCATCCGCATCGGCGACGAAGACGACTGCTGCGTCAACGGCGGCTGGCACGATAACGGGGACTACTCGCTTTTTGCCACCGACACCTATTTCATGTTCAAGAAGAACCTGCCGGAGTTTGAAGAGCTGGCCGCGATGGAGTCTGGCTACGCCTGGCGGCCCATCACCGTGCGCCGCGCCGGACCCCAGACTATAGCGAAGTCGGTCATGGGAACCCTCGTCTCGGGCAATTACTTCCGTGTCTTTGGTCTTTCTCCGGCGGCGGGCCGGCTCTTTGTGGATGCCGACGACCAGAAGGGCGCACCCATTACCGCCGTGATGAGCTACGACGCATGGCAGCAGGATTATGCAGGCGACAAGAGCGTCGTGGGAAGCGCGTTTTACATCAATACCAGCCGGTCACAATTATTGGGATTGCGCCAAAAGGATTTTACGGGGACCGCATCGATACCAATCCGCCCAAGTACTTCCTTCCTATGAATTCGATGGATGAAGTTATTGGCGCACCGTACTTCACCGATCCCGACACGCAATGGGCCTACATTATCGGCCGCATTAAGCCGGGAACTTCCCTGCCGGCCCTCCAGGCCAAGGCCAGCACACTGCTCAAGAATGAGTTTGCGCCGCTCAAGACATTTACCGATCAGCGCGCGCAGAAGGCTCTGCCCCGCACCCATGTGGTGCTCACTCCCGGCGGCGGCGGCATCCAGAACATGCAGGACGGTTACAAGGACCACCTGAAACTGCTGCAATGGATCACCGCGCTGGTGCTTCTGGTCGCCTGCGCCAATGTCGCCAACCTGCTGCTGGTGCGCGGCATGAGCCGCCGCGCGGAGCTTTCCATCCGCGCAGCTCTTGGCGCACAGCGCGGCCGTATTGTGCGCCAGCTTCTTACGGAGAGCATTTTGCTTGCGGGTATGGGCGGCCTGCTGGGCCTCGCTCTCTCTTTTCTGGGGGCGCACGCGCTGCTGGCGCTCGCCTTTCCGAATCAGCACGACATGCCGGTCACGGCTTCGCCTTCGCCGCTGGTCATCGGCTTTGCCTTTGCGCTTTCGCTGGTGACGGGGATCCTGTTTGGCCTTGCGCCGGCGCTGATGGCCGCGCGCACGCAGCCCGCTGAAGCTCTGCGCTCAAACGCACGTACGACCGCGCACGGAGCATCGTGGATGCAGCGCGTACTTGTTGTGCTGCAGGCCGCGCTCTCGCTAGTGCTGCTGGTTGCCGCGGGTTTGTTTGCCGAGAGCCTCAACAAGGCCGAGAACGTGGACATGAAACTGGATGCGACGAATCGCTACATCGCGCACATCAATCCGCAGGCTGCCGGCTACAAGAACACAGAAGTCGAGCCCCTCTACCAGACCATCGTGGACCGCTTCCACGCGATACCCAGCGTTCTGAAAGTTGGCCTCGCCACTTACACACCAATGGAGGATAACAACTGGGGATCGGGTGTAAAGGTTCAGGGCGAGCCGGACCTGAACAAAGGCGCATCCTGGGTGAAAGCCACTTCTGAGTATTTTGATTCGGTCGGCACCCACGTGGTGATGGGCCGCGCCTTCACACGGCAGGACACGCTGAATGCGCCACCGGTCGCCGTCGTCAATCGAGAATTCGCCAAGCAGTTCTTCGGCAACCGCAACCCGATCGGGCATCGTTTTGGTTTTTCCGGCCCCGGCCACGCCGGCATGGATGGAGCACATGAGATCGTGGGCGTGGTGGAGGACACCACCTACACAAGCGTCTACTGGAGAAACCACGCCATGTACTTTCTACCGCTCACGCAGCGTGCCGGCAGCGCCAACGATCCTAACTTTTCCATCGACAAAGACCAATCCATGTACGCCGGCGCACTGGTCATTCAGACCAGCCGCCCGATTCCCGGCTTTGAAAAGATTGTGGGCAGCACCCTGGCGAGCATCAACCCGAACCTCACGATCGTGAAGTTCCAAACCTTCCAGCAGCAGATTGACGACCGCTTCATCGAAGAGCGGCTGATCGCGCGTCTCACTTCCCTCTTCGGCTTGCTTGCGCTGGTGCTCGCCGCCATCGGCCTTTATGGCGTTACAGCCTATACCGCGGTCCGCCGCACGCCGGAGATCGGTGTCCGCATGGCGCTTGGAGCGGCGCGCAGCCGCGTTATCGCAATGATCATGCGCGGAGCCATGCTACAGGCAGCCGCCGGTCTCGCCATCGGAGTCCCGGTCGCGGTGTTCTGTGTTCGGTACGTGAAGTCGCAGCTTTTTGAGATTACAAGCGTGAATGTGCCGGTGATGGCCGTCGCCATTGGAGTGCTGTTGCTCGCGGCTGCGATCGCCGGCATCATTCCGGCGCGGCGCGCGGCTTCGATCGACCCTGTGCAGGCCTTGCGCATTGAATGAAGCCTCATCCTCTCAAGAGCAGATCGAAACTTGCCCGCTCCCGTTCACTGATCGCTGTTGGCTGCTGCGGTATCCTCCATTCATGCCCTCATTCGTCCGCTCGTTCCGCTGGCCGCGCCGCTGGCTGCTCTGGATCGCTGCGGGTCTCGCTTTGCGCATCATCTTCATCGTTTTTCCCCGCCCGGTTGATGACGACACGCTGGACTACCTCCAGCTCGGTCATAACCTGCTCCATCACGGCATCTACGGCCTGAGCAGCGGCGGTGATATCGCACCCAGCCTTTTTCGCCCGCCGGCATATCCCATTTTTCTCGCCACATTCGAGCAGCTTTTCGCGCGCTCCTGGCCGAGTTCCTGGTTCAATGCTGTCTTCGTGGTTCAGGCCGGAGCCGATGTTGCGGGGGGAGTGCTGGTCGCAGTTCTCGCACGCCGCCATCTTTCTGCTCGCGCCGGCGAAATCGCCCTGGCGCTGGCCATGCTTTGCCCCTTCGCTGCCGCCTACTCCGGTATCGCACTTGCTGAGTGCCTCTCCGTCTTCGCTGTTTCGCTCGGCGTGTATGCGGCGGGCCGCGCATTGGGCGCTGAATGGAACGGCGGCCGGGACCGATGGGCGCTTATCCTCTCTGGTTTGGCCGCTGCGTTCGCAACGCTGCTTCGCCCTGACGGAGTTCTTCTGGTCTTCGCTCTCGCCTTCGGCATTTTCTTCTATACGCAGCGTCGTTCTGCGGTTGTCTATCGGCGGCGTACGCCGCTGCGCTCTGCCGTGGGGGCGACGTCAACTTTTTTGCTCGCAGCGCTGTTGCCGCTGGTTCCGTGGACGCTGCGCAACTGGGAGCAGTTCCACGTTTTTCAGCCGCTCGCGCCGCGATACATTAACGATCCAGGAGAACAGGCCCTGACCGGCGTGCCGCGGTGGCTGCGCACCTGGTCCGTGGAGTTTGTGACAACGGCCAACGTGGTTTGGAAAATTCCCGGCGCTCCCATCGATCTCGCCGACCTGCCGCCTCGCGTCTTTGACTCGCCGCAACAGCGCGCGCAAACGCTGGCGCTCATCGCCGATTACAACCGGAATTTGTCGCTTACTCCTGCGATCGACAGCCGGTTTGCCGCGCTCGCTGCGGAGCGCATTCGCGCCCATCCGTTCAGCTATTACATTGGGCTTCCCATTCTTCGCGTGGCTGACATGCTGCTTCGCCCGCGCACCGAGGCCTTCTATCTGGATGTTTTCTGGTGGCGCTGGAGCGAACATCCCGGAGAGACGATTTGCGCCATTCTGCTTGGCCTCATCGATCTCTTCTATGTGGCCGCGGCGGCCTGGGCCTTCGTTCGCGGGCGCGTCCCTTGGGGCTGGATGCTGGGTACCTTCCTTGTGCTGCGATTCATTCTGCTGGGCACGCTCCAGAACCCCGAACCGCGCTACACGCTCGAGTGCTTTCCCATTTTGATCATCGCCGCAGCCGCAGCACTCAGCGGCTCTCAGTTCCGTGCGCCGCAGGCCCAACCGGCCTGCCGCAAGTCATCGTCCGAATCGGTTGTGCGACAATCCACAACAGACTGTTTATCCGATGCGATGTGATCGTTATCTTCTGGCGTTGGCATGCGGACTGGCTCTGGTCTCGTTCCCGGCCCATTCTTCGCAAGTTGAGCCTAATGCGCCCTCTGTTCCCCTTGTTCTTGTCGGCGGCACGGTGGTCGATGTCACCAACTGGGGACACTCCGCGCGCGACATTCCCGGCGCCATCGTCGTGATTGAGGGGAACCTGATTTCCAATGTGGGCCTCCCCGGTGCGGTCGAAATCCCCAAAGGCGCGCGCATCATTGATTGCGCCGGAAAATTTATCATCCCCGGCCTGATTGACGGATTCGCCGGCATGAACTCGCAGGCACAGGCCAATGCAAACCTTTATATGGGCGTGACCACCGTGGTAGCGCGCGCCGACAGCGAGCATGGCTTTATTGACTTCAGCGCGCAGCCCAGCCCGCACATCTATGCCATTGACACCATCGGCGTGACCGACAACTGGAGCTTGCTGGCGCGGCATCCGGAGTGGGTTTCCATGCTGCGCGAGGGCGCGCACCCGGTGGAGCTCAGCCCCGAAGACACGGCACGCCAGATGGTCGATACGAAGCGCCTGGGCACGCGCGTTCTGCTGCTCACGCCCCATCTCACTGCCGCAAATTCGCAGTGGATCATTGCGCGCGCCCACGACCTGGGCCTGGCCACGTACGGCATCTTTGTTTCCACTCCTTACCGCGTGGGCATCGAGGCCGGCGTGGACGCGCTGGTGCACATGGACCGCTACGACCTCGGGGTGATTCCCGATGAACTCGAAAGCCCGCTCGTCGACGATCCCGACGGCACCTCGGCTGCCACCGCTTACGATTACTCCGAGCGAATTCCGCCCACCGATTCCCGGCTGCGCGACTACGCGAGTTTCCTCGCCACGCACCACGCAGCGCTGCTGCCCATGTTCAGCCTTTACTACGCTGAACTGCCCGAGCATCGCGATCTGTGGAAAGAGCCCGCTGCTGCGCTTCTCGATCCCGACCGCATGTTTCACCCCACCGATCCTGCTACCGGCGAGATGATATACCCGTTGCCCACCTGGTCGCACCGGCTGCCAAATGTGGCCCAGCGCTGGATGGAGGAGGATCTGCAAAAGAAAGCCGGCCAGACTGCGCTGCGGCTCTGGCACATCAACGGAACCATTTTCTCGGCCTTCCCGCATTACCTTGCTGGCTCCGGCGCCGACGCCATGGGCACCATGCCCGGCATCTCGCTTCATACAGAGCTTGAGATGCTCGTCCGGCTCGGGCTCTCACCGCGTGAAGCTCTGGCTGCCGCCACCAACAACTACGCGCTGCAATTCGGCTGGAACGAGCTCGGGCTCATCGCCCCTGGCCGGCGCGCCGACGTTCTTGTCGTCGACGGCGACCCCACGGTAAACGTCTGGAATGCGCGCCGCATCTCCACGCTCATCCTCAACGGAGAAGTCGTCGACCGTGATTCGCTATTGCATTTGAAAAAGTAGTACCGGCGATGCTGACGTCGCGCCACCTCGCGTGGCTGCTCACTTGCCGTCTGGCCTGCTTGCTGGCCCGTTAAGCTGTTGCTTATCTTTCTCCGCGTCCGCAATGGCATCGCGCGCCCACACCGAGTAAACAAAATCGTTCTTGTGCTTCTCCCACTCCGCCATCGGCAACACGCTCAACTGCTCCGGTGTCAATTTGGGCACGCCGACGTCAATGGCCACCAGCCCGGCGTCGCGATCTTCGCGCTGCGCGCTCTTGTTCAGGATCACGTCATCCTTCGCGGCCCACTCGCCAATCCGGATTGTTGGCAGCTCCGCGATCTGCTTGGTCTTCCAGTTGGCAAAATGCAGGTTCTCATCCAGCCATGTTGCGGCGAGCTTCGTCACCCATGCCGGCCGATGGCTCGCGCCGGGATCGAACCAGGTCGTGAATACATTTTTGTCTGAGCCGAGCTCTGCGATCGTCCGCTTGCGCAAATCAGCGAAGAAGTCCGGCCCGTGTTGCGGAATCGCAACCACCGTATCGTTGGTGCCGTTGATGATGAACGTCGGGCCGCGATTCGCCTGCAGCGCAAACAGCACGGCGCCTCGGTCGCCCAGAAACTCGAGAGCGTGGTACGGCCCGCTCTGGCACATCACTGCGTGGCTTGAGTCCCAATAGCCTCCCGGCCCATCCAGATCGCCGCCGCCGGTGAGCAGCACTGCGTGAATGCGGGGATCCACGGCGCCGGCCAGCGACACGACAAACGAGCCCATCGAAAATCCCAGAACACCAATTCGCCGAGCATCCACCTCCCGGCGGCTCGCGAGATACGATACCGCCTGCAACACATCCGTCATCATCTGGCCGCCCATACGCTGCGGAACTCCGGGCACATCGATCAGCTTGTCGTGTTCTCCCACCCCGTCTTTGTGGTCATCGTTGCGTTCGCCTTCGCCAATCGGGTCGTACGTCACCACCATCGCGCCGGCTTGCGCGTACTCCACGCCGGTGTACCACGAGTACCAGCTTGTTTTATCTGCGCCGTGGCCATTCACTACTAAGAGGCCGGGAATCTTTCCGCGAATCTTCTCGGGCCGGTACACAATCGCCGGAACGCGCAGCCCGTACTCGGTCGCATAGGTCACACGCTCCGCAATCACCCCCGGCCCCACCGCAAAGCTGCCGTAGTTCTGCACATCGAGCGCCGGCAGAGGCTGCGGAACGAATAGCGCCGCCTTGATCCTGGCGCGCAGATCCTGATCTTTGGCGTTCGTCATCTGTGCCGGCAGAAGCGGAACCATCAGCAGCAGGATTCCCGCGCAGGGCAGTCCCGCCAACCTCGCGCTTCCGCGCCTGCGCACTTCAGCGCATTCTTTCAAGAGATTCATATTGATCTCACCTGCCCCGCCATCGTACAAGAAGCCTGCACACACCGAACCAAGGCACTTTCCACTTTCGGCACGATCAAACTCGCGCCCTGATACAAGGCTCTCGACGCCGCGAGTTTTTCCGCAAACTGTGAAACCCCCGCCTTCCTCGGTCACTCCGCATCATTTACTCTTGAATACAGCGATTGAATCCCGCCCTCATGCCCGGCAATCCCATCCGATCCCGTTCAGGGCGCCAGCACCATAACCGCTGGCTCCTCCTTATCGCGCTTTACAAGTTTCTCCATGCCCTCTTGTTTGTCGCCATCGGCATGGGCGCGCATCGCCTGCTCCACAAAGACATTGCCGACCAGGTCGTGCTGCTCGCTCATCACCTTCGCTTCAATCCCGAGTCGCGCCTCGTCAACTTCATCTTTGAGAAAGCCTCGCTCGTCAACGACCCGGTCCTTCGGCGCATCGGTTTTGTGGCATATTGCTACGCCGCCGTCACGCTCACTGAAGGCATTGGCCTTTATCTCGAGCAAGCGTGGGGCGAATTCCTCACGCTGGCCATCACCGCGTCGTTCCTGCCTTTGGAGATGATCGAGGTTTTTCGGCGTCTCACCTGGATTCGCGTCGGCCTGCTGGCTATCAATATCCTGGTCTTCATTTACCTGTTGCAGGTGATCATCGACCGCGGGCGCAGCCGCATGAGAGCGCGAAAGTGAAAGCATCGCGATCGTGAAAACAAAATGAGCACCAAAAGCAAAGGGTCTTCGCAGGCTGCGAAGACCCCTTGTCTCACCCGTGAGACGGCGTGCTTACTGGTTCTTCTTGTGAAACGCAAAGTAGAAACCAAGTCCCGACATGGCGGCGCCCGGCGCCAGGAATGCGGCGCCCAGACCGTCTCTCGCGCCGGCTTCCTTTGGACCCACGTTGAGGCAAAGGATCATGGCGCCCAGAATGATCAGCGGCACCCCGGCGATTCCCATCACCAGCATGCCCGGCCGCTGGACTCCCTTTTTGGTGGTCGTGGGAGCCGACCGCAGGTTCTGGCTTTCCTGACTGGCATCGTCGAACATCGCCTTCATATCAGCCGGCATGCTCGCACTGGCCGACTCGGTTGGCGCCGCCGGCGCATCCGGTAGCGCACTGGCTTGCGTCGTGGCCACTGATGCGGACGGAGCCGGGTTCGCCGCCGGCGTTTGCACATTGCTCGCGCTGGCGCTGGTTGCCTGTTGTGCCGGAGCCTGCGGCGTTGCAGCCGGCGCGCCTTGCGCAACCGCCTGCCCCACCAGCATCCCCGCGAGCATCCCCACTAAAGCGCAGCGACCGATTTTGTTAAGCTGCGCCCCCATTTCATCGAGATGTTTCATTGTTTCCTCCAGTGCAGTTTGGCTTGAGGTTGGGCGCCAGCTGAATCTGAAAAAATCTTGCTAGGGGCAGATTGTTCAGACTGGTTTGCCGTTGGAGGCGAGAGTCAACCAGTAGCTGTTGGCTGCGGTCTCAACTCGTCTCAGGACATTACAGCTGCGCTCTTTTCACTTCTGAAGCTAGAAAAGGTTGAGCGATTTTTTCACTCTTGACCAGCGATCATGGAGCGCTGTCCTGGTTTCGCGCTCGCCGGCCAAATCTCTCCGGCGGCGGGATTACCAAACCGGAAGCCCGTGACGGTCGTCCAGGGGAAGCGGGCTCCGGTCAAGAAATTCTGCTTTGTTTGGATATGCGCAAAGCCGCGGGAAAAGAGCTCAGGAATCTTTCAATGAGCGCTGTCTTTGTTTCCCGCCCGCCGGTCGCTGCTCTTCCGCCGGAGCGACCCCAGGACACCGCCCACCAGCGCACCCGCTCCACCTACGAGCGCGAGCACAATGGTTGGATCCTCCGGCGAATCGGTACACCCGGTTTGCGCCCGCAGCGGAGCCGTCAACGCGAGCATCAATGGAAACCCAAACATCAGCAGTGTTTTTTTCAGATTCATTTTCCACCCTCCCATTTGCGTAATCTCTCTGTTCACTGTTCCCTTTTCTCTGTTTTCTGATCTCTGTTCTCTTCTTTTCACGGCCTGTTGACGTCGGCGGTGCCATAGGGCGAGAGCAGGTTAGCGACCACAGGGGTCGCGATTGGCACTGCGGCGCCAATGAATTCGGTGACGGTGCCGGCGGTACCGGTGGCTCCAAGGTTGGCCACCCAAACGTTTCCTGATCCGTCAATCGCCAGGCCGTTCGGGTCGTCCATGTATGGGCCGGTGTATCCATTCGCTCCCCCCGTATTGCCAATGGGAAATCCGGAGGGGCTCCATTCGGGGACGCTATTCTGGCCACTGTTCGTCACCCATACATTTCCTGCTCCGTCGGTGGCGACATCATTGGGATAGAAATTGCTGCCGCCGTTGTCGCCGCTGCCGACGATGGAGCCGGAGGAAGTCAGCTCGGTCACACTGCCATCTTCGTAGCCCACCGCCCAGACATCGCCCGAAAGGCCGATCGCAGTGAATTCGTCCTCGTCCCCTCCGCCCGCGCCTTCGATGCCGTTCGTCCCGCTGACGACCGAGCCTGACGTGGTCATCTCAGTGATGCCGTCGTAAAAATTCCCCACCCAAACGTGGCCGGCAATGTCGATGGAGAGACCAATGGGACCGTCGATCCCTCCGCCCGTGATCCCGCTGAGGATCGCCGAGCCGTTCGATGAGTTCAGCTCCATGACGGAGCCCTGGGTTGGCCCGGTGCCTCCCGTGAAGTTGGGGACCCAGATGTTGCCTGAGGCATCGAATGCGAAATCTTCCGGTTGGTTGCTGAGTCCGCTGCTGAAGTTGTTGAGGGACGCGCCGGCGGAGCTGAACTCGACCAGGTTGAACGAGCCGGAGTTGTCATTCAACACCCAGACATTTCCCGACTTGTCGATCGCGACCCGGTAAGGATCGTTAAGCCCGGTGTTGTAGCCATTCGAGCCGGAGAGCAGCTGACCGGACGGGCTCATCTCCATGACAGAACCATTGTTCAAGGCGGAACTGGTGGCTCCGTTGCTGATCCAGACATTGCCTGACTTGTCGACCGCGACCCAATTGGGCCTGAACAGGCTGCTTGTCGCGTAGCTGATGGAAAGCGTCAAGTCGTTGGGCAAGGCGGTGAGCGAGGGCTGAAAAGGCGCGCCCGCGACCTGTAAACCGTAGATTGTGGAAATGGCCTTCCCCGGGTTTTGCGCAAGGGCAATGGCCGCCGTGGCCGTCTCAGTCGGAAGGCCGTCACTGGCCTCATTGTCGAACAGCGTGGTGCATGGGCTGGAACTGGGCCCCGTGGAGTTGACGCACGCGGCCAGGACGTTGGCCAGCGTGTTGAGCGTTTTTTGCGGTGAGGTTCCGATGCCTGAGGGGGTGGTGGCCAGGGCCACGCCACTGTTCAACGACTCCAGGTTCGGAATGGCGAGAAATGCGTTGGCAATGCCCTGCAAAGCCAGCGTAGTGCCGGAGCTCGAAACATGCGTGGCGTTTGACGCGAAGCCAGCGATGGCGAAAGCCGTGGCCATGGTGGAAACTTCATTGACGACCACATACGGCGGTGAGGCCACGACTGCACTGCATGTTCCCAGCCCGGCCAGCAGCCCGGCAGCGGAATTTGTTCCCGCCCCTGAATTGCCTCCCACCCCGCATACAGGTATAACTGCGAGTTCGCACTGGGACAGGTGTAGTCGCCGGTGACACTGAAGCTGCCGTCACTTCCCGTCGTCGCAAAATAGTGGCCGCTGGCGTCCTGGGTTCCGCTGGTGAGCAGCGAAATCGACTGATTGCTGGCCGTCGCCGAAATGCCGGCGCCGCCGTAACCGGTGGTGTTGGCCGCATAAAGATACACGCTCGCCCCCGCGATCGGGTTCTGTCCGCCATGCACTTTGCCTTGCAATGCCGCGCCGGAAACAGGCGGTTGAACGTCATGCGACGTCATCAAGCCGGTCGTGCTCGAGGAGCAGCCGGTCATAGCCAACGTGAACGTGGCAGCAAAGAGCAACGCGGGGAAACAAGAAGCACGCATAGAACCTCCATCGAGCCAAGTGAGATGAGGGAAGTTGACCCCTGGATCGTCAGAATGACTTCGCGGCCCCGATCAGCATTGCGAGCAGGGAATCATCTGAGAACCCGACTGAGAACCAACGCCAGACCGGAAGCCCGTGACGGTCGCACAAGGGAAGCGGTCCTTTGGCCATGAATTCTGCTTTGTCTGGGTATGCGTAATGCGAGGGAAAAAGAGCTCAGGAGTTTTTTAGGGAATTTCGCCGGAAGCGATGGCTCAACGTAAGGTATTTTCGCCTTTTATTCCCTTATCACAGGCGGACGGAGCTGTCCAGCGGGGGAATCAGAGCAGTAAACACCACATCTTGTGGTGCTTGAAAAATCATCATCAATTAGTCGGATTTAATCTGAATTGCCTGATTTTTCTTCAGTTTCCACCGTTTTTTCGCTTGGCGAGGATGCAGATCGGGGATACTATCGACCGGATGGAAGAAATTGGAGCTGCATGGAGTTCCTTGGAATCTATCGGCCCGTTTTCATCCTGAGTTTACTCCGTTTTCTTCTTTTTCAACCGCTTTAAGGGCTTGAGGCCCGCTGGGGAATCAGCCTGGCTAACCCTGAACGATGGGCTCACCGGAAGACTGGCCGGTCCGCAACTGGGCAATCTTACCGGCAGAAAGAGTTTGAGGCAAGCAAATGTTTCGCGGCAATCATCCGGCAAAGGTCGAGGAGAGCGGGCGGCTTAAGCTGCCGGTTCCCTTCAAGCAGTTGCTGGATGCCGCGAACATTACCGACCTCTATGTAACGACCGAGGATGGCGTGCGCGCCCAGATTTGGCCGCTTGACGAGTGGAAAAAGATTGAGGCGCGACTGAAGAAACACAGTGTCGGGAACGTTGCAGTCAAGAAATACCTCGATATGACTGGCTATCACGGCCAGGAAGTGAAGATGGACGCCCAAGGGCGGTTTGTGCTGTCGCAGATCCTGCGTTCCAAGACGAAGCTGGAGGGCGACCTTGCGGTGATAGGCAGGATTACGCATCTCGAGGTGGTAAACCGAGCGCTGTTTGAACAAGATCTCGCGGTCAAGGTTCCCACGAAGGACGATCTCGAGGCGGTCGATGCAATTCTCTCCGCGGAGAGCGAAGCTTAAGCCCCCCAGGGGGCGCGCATGACGCAGCCGCAACGACGCCATGTGCCTGTTCTTTTTGAAGTCGCGATGGATTTTCTCGGCGTGCGGCCGGGCGGGACTTACGTCGACTGCACGCTTGGACTTGCGGGCCATGCCGAAGGCATTGTGCGACGCCTGGGACCGGCGGGGCGGTTGATTGGATTTGATCGCGATCCCGCGGCGCTGGAGCTGGCGAAAGCGCGGCTGGCAGCAGTTGGCGAGGAGTTAGGGGGCCAGACGCCGCAAGTGGAGTTTTTCGGCGAGGCGTTCAGTCGAATCGCCGAGCACGTGAAGCCGGCCTCAGTGGATGGATTGCTCGCCGACTTTGGCGTGAGCAGCCTGCAATTCGATGAGGCGCACAGAGGATTCAGTTTTCAGGCGGATGCCCAGTTGGACATGAGAATGGACACGCGTTCCGGGGTGACCGCCTATCAAGTGGTGAATGAGATGAGCGAGCGGGAGCTGGCAAATCTCATTTACGAATACGGTGAGGAAAGGAGGTCGCGGACAGTCGCCAGAGCCATTGTGCGGGGGCGGCCGGTTACATCCACGGTGCAGTTAGCGAGGATCGTAGCCTCAGCCGTCCCGCCAATGAAACACCTTCATCCGGCAACCAGGACCTTTCAAGCGCTTCGAATTTTTGTGAATCGGGAATTGGACGAAATCCGGGCGTTGCTTGAGGCCGCACCAAGTTTGCTTAAGCCCTCGGGCAGGCTCGTAGTGATTTGCTTTCATAGTCTCGAAGATCGCATCGCAAAGGACAGTTTCCGGGAAGGCGTACGGCAGGGGATCTGGAAGAGCTTGACCAGAAAACCAGTGACCGCCGGCGAAGAAGAGATCAACCGTAACCCGCGCTCACGCAGTGCGAAGCTGAGAGCGGTGGAAAGAATAGCTACTAGCTTCTAGCTACTAGCTGCCAGCTTGGGAAGAGCAAAAGAACCGGGCTCGCGAGAGACACGATTTTGGGGTTGGATTAGGAACAAAGTTGAGAAGGATTGAGCTAGAGGCTAGGAGCTAGAAGCTAGCGGCTCGGAGGAACGAACATGGCGGCATGTGCAACAACCTATTTTGAATCCGGACGCAACTGGGGCGCGCGGATCGCTGAACGAAATGCAGAATTGATGGCGCAGCAGGCCCAGCGCCGCCGTCGCGTGCGCACGCCGGAGTTCTTCTTTGCCAAGCATTTTGACAACACCCGCATCGTCAAGGCTTCAGACCCGGTGCGCGTGCGGGAAATGCGCGTCTTTGCGGCCGCGGCCACCGTGCTGTTTTCGCTCATCATGGTCTATGGCCTGCAGCACTTCTCCGCGATTGAAACCAGCTACCGCGTGGAGACCGAGAAGCAGATACTCGATCAGCTGCGCGAAGACAATCGCCAATTGCATCTGAGCGAGGCCCAGCTCACGCAGCCGGCACGTATCGATCAAATGGCGCACCAGTATGGCCTCGCCGAGCCGCAGGCCGGCCAGGTGGTTTATCCCAGCGACCGTCCTGATTCCGGCTCCCCCACGCTGGCGCAGGCTGTTCCACAGGCGCGATAAAAGCAAGCTGCTAGCTTCTAGCTCCTAGCTAAATGAGGCTGACGAGCGCTGCGATGGAAGGAATCTGGCAGGAAGCAAGGCGCACCGAGGAACCACAGAAAGTGTGCATGACGGGAATGCAGCTAGAGGCTAGAAGCTAGGAGCTAGTCGCTGAAAATGTCCGCCGCCGTCCAACCCATCCGCAGCCGTGGCACCACCCCGCGGTCCGTTCCCTTCAGGCGCTCGCGATTCTTCGTCGTCTGCATCTTCTTCTTCATCTGGGCATGCGCCATATCGGGCCGCCTGTTCTGGCTTCAGATCGTGCGTCATCAAAACTTCGTGGAGCGCGCCGCAAAGCAGCAGGAGCGGACCTTCGAAGTAGCTCCGCGCCGCGGCGTCCTCTATGACCGCAACATGCTCGAGCTGGCCATGACCGTGCTCGTTGACTCCATCTACGCCGATCCCAGCCAGATCGACGACAAGCAGGCCGCGGCACGCACGCTTGCGGCAATCGTCCACATCGATCCCGAAGATGCGCTCACGACGCCGAATGAAATTGCAACGCGTCTCAATGGCGGCCGCAACTTCGCCTGGATCGCGCGCCGCGTGAGCCCCAGGGTTGCAACCGCAGTCAGGGCCCTCAACATGAAGGGCATCTACTTCCAAAAAGAGTTTCAGCGCTTCTACCCTGACAACCAGCTTGCCGCACAGGCGCTGGGCTACGTGGGTGTCGACGACGACGGACTGGGAGGTCTTGAAGAAAAGTTCGACGGCGAACTCCACGGCCGCCCCGGGCTGATGTATGCGGCTATGGACGCGCGCCGCAAAGTTCTGGGATCAAGCGAGCGCGATCCGCAACCTGGCCGCAACCTCAAGCTCACCATCGACGAGAATATTCAGTTCATGGCCGAGCGCGCGCTCGATCACGCCATGGAGAAGACCCAGGCGCTCAGCGGCACTGTTGTTGTGCAGGACCCGCACACCGGCCAGATTCTCGCGCTGGCGATTCGCCCCACTTTCAATCCCAACCAGTTTCGCCACACCAATCCTGCGCTCTTGCGCGATCACGCGGTGAGTGACGTTTACGAGCCCGGTTCCACATTCAAGCTGGTGACCTATGCAGCGGCGATGGATGCGAAAGTGGCCACGCCCGACGACATGATCGACTGCCAGGGCGGCCAGATCAATCTCTTCGGCCGGGTGATCCATGACGACAAGAGCGATCGCGGCATCGGCACCGTCTCCGTGGCCACCGCTCTTGCCCGCTCCAGCGACGTGGGTGTGATCAAGCTGGCGATGAAGCTCGGACCCGATCGCCTCTACAACTACATTCGCGCTTTCGGCTTTGGCCAGCGGACCGGCATTGAACTGCCCGGTGAAACGCGCGGGCTGCTGCGCCCCGTCAAGTACTGGCAGCCGGCGTCCATCGGTTACGTCGCCATCGGTCAGGAAGAAGCCGTCACTCCGCTGCAATTGGTATCGCTGGCCTCCACCATCGCCAATGGCGGCACATATCTTCCTCCGCATATCCTCACGCCGGGCCAGGATGGCTCAACTCCGCAAGATCCGATTCCTGCTCCGGCGGCTGACCAGCCCCAGGTGAAGCAGGTTTCAGCGGTGCTGCATCCATCGCCCTTCAAGCCGGATGAGGAAGTCCCCAATCCTCTGCCGCCCGGCGCGCATCGGGTGATCAGTGAACTGGCTGCCGCCCAAATGCGCAAGATGATGGAAGGCGTGGTGCTCTACGGCACCGGAAAGCCGGCGCAACTCGACGGCTATTCCTCCGCCGGCAAAACAGGTACCGCGCAAAAAATCGACCCCGTCACGCATCTCTATTCCAAGACCATGCACATCGCCTCGTTCGTGGGCTTTGCGCCGGTCAACAATCCGGTTGTCTCCATCGCTGTTGTCATCGATTCGCCTCACGGCGATTATTACGGCACTGCGGTTTCCGCGCCCGTGTTTGCGGAAGTGGCGCAGGAGGTGCTTGAGTATCTCGGCGTTCCGCACGACATCGATGTTCGGCCTGCGACTACGGCCTCCACAAAACAGGAATCGGTCACTGAAGACGACGCGTCAACTCCGGACGAAGACATCCAGGCTCTCTACCAGGCCGCTAACGATCTGCCCAGCGATGATCCGCTGCGCGCAGCGCCGGCAGTGCCCGCGCCGACGCCATCCGCGCCTCCATCGCAAGCTGCCGCTCCTGCTGCAAATTCCAAAGCCGGCGCTTCTCCAGTTCCCTCCCCCAATGCCCTCCCCCACTCCTCTGAGCCGCCCGGTGCAGATCCGCCTGCGGCCAACGCCGTTGTGATCGCTGCTGGAAATCAACTGCGCGTCCCGACCCTCATCGGCCTCCCGGTGCGCGAAGTGATTGAGCAAGCCGGCATCGCCGGGCTTCAAGTGGAAATCGCAGGTGACGGCACCGCGCGCCAGCAGGCTCCCGCTCCTGGCTCCATGGTTTCCCCCGGCACCAAAATCGTCGTCCGCTGCGAACGATAGAATCCCTTCCCCTTCTTTCGCGCCCGGCACGTGCGATTGTATGATCGAAAAATCATTGGAAACACCGGACAGCCGAAACCACGGGCTTCTAGGCAATGTCGCCGTGCCGAAAAAATACCCGGTTGGTTCTGTGTTACCCCTGCGACATTGTCGTCGAATCTTATGAGTCTCTTTCTTCGGATTTATTCCGTACCGTTGGAACTGCGGAGATGAACTTTCACCAATTCGGCCAGGCTTTAGCGAACACGCCATGCGTTTCACGTTCCAATCCACGCTCGCCCGCTCCAGCCAATACCGTCCAGACATCGACGGTCTGCGCGCCGTCGCCGTTTTATCGGTCTTGTTCTTTCACGCGAAAGTCCCGGGGGTTTCCGGCGGATTTGTCGGTGTCGATGTCTTTTTCGTGATCTCCGGCTATCTCATTACTTCCATCATCGCCAAAGATATCTCGTCGGAACGGTTCTCATTTATATCGTTTTATGAACGAAGAGTACGCCGCATCTTTCCCGCGCTCTTCTTTCTCCTCTTCGTTTGCACGTTCATCGCGGCGATCGTATTCGCTCCTGAAGATTTCCTGACCTTTGCCCAGGCCATGGTTGCCACGACATGCTTCCTCAGTAACTTCTTTTTCCTCCACCATTCTGCGACGGGCGGCTATTTCACCAATATCTCTGACTTTCAAGCTCTCTTGCACACCTGGTCCCTGGCTGTCGAGGAACAGTTCTATCTTCTCTTTCCTGCTCTTCTACTCTTGCTCACGCGATGGGCAAAGCAGCGCGCGGCGCAGCTTCTCTTCGTGATAGCCATCCTCTCTTTTGCTCTAAGCATCTGGCTAACCTATCGCAATCCGTCCGTCGCTTTCTACATGCTCTCCTCGCGTGCTTGGGAGCTGCTCATGGGCTCTCTTCTCGCTTTGAAGGCTGTGCCGCCAATCAAGATGCGCTCTGTTCGCGAACTCTTCGCAGCGGCCGGACTCGTGCTGATCCTGTGCGCCGATTTCCTGTTCACCAGCCAGACGCGTTTTCCCGGCCCGAGCGCGTTCCTCCCCTGCTTTGGCGCTTGGCTCATCATCTATGCCGGTGAACAAGCTACCACCACATGGACGAACGCCCTTCTAACCTTTCCTCCGCTCGTTTTCATCGGTGTCATTTCGTATTCTCTCTATCTTTGGCATTGGCCGCTGATTGTGTTTAGTCAATACTTTCTCCTTGGCAATCTGGGTAGAGCCGCCACTGTTTGCGTCATCGCCAGCTCCGTCTTCATGGCATTTATCTCCTTTGAGTTCGTTGAGAGCCCCTTCCGCGGCCACGGCTCAGCATTTTCTAGGCGCCAGGTCTTCTCTTTGGGCCTTGCAGCAAGCCTCGCGTCTCTCGCCCTCGGACTCATCATCTATAGAACGAATGGTCTGCCGCAGCGTTATGACGCCACCACAAGACAGATTGTTCTCGAAAACTCCAGCCGGCGGCATGACTATCCAGAGGCCTGCTCAAACTGGAAAACAGATCCCCACCGATTGGCCGATATTGAGTTTTGCAACATTGGACCCAATGCAGCCAAGAAGATCCTGTTTTGGGGCGACTCCCACGTCGAGCAGCTATATCCCGCGGTCAAACACTTATATAACAACGGGGAGTTGCAAGGCCGCGGCGCCGTCTTTGCTGTTGCGAACTCGTGCCCGCCAGCTGAGCACATGAATGATACGCGGAAAGAATACCATTGCGACACATTTTCCAGTCTCGTGATGGAGCGCGCCGCGATGGACGATATCGACATAGTGTTTATCGGGTTCAGCACATGGTGGGCCTATAGTGAGAACTCGATCTGTCCATCTGTGAACGGAAAATGCGTCCGCACCGTTTCTCTCGATGAGATTCGCCGCCTCTTTCTCTCGGACTTATCTGACCAGATTCACCGGCTGAATACAGGCGGGAAGCGTGTGCTCATATGCCTTCCATTTCCGATATACGACAAGCCGATCCCGAATCTCGAAATCAGGAATGCGGTCTTCTCCAGATTTGGAATTACCGGCATCCCGAAAGATTCAACTTCACCCGTTCTCCGGGAACAAATCCTCGACGTGACGAGAACTTCCGGTGCCGATGTCTTCGATCCCCGCAAGAGCCTTTGCAGCAGCGACCTGTGCATCACACAGATCAACGGGGTCTCCATCTACCTCGATAACAACCACATCGCAGCCAGTCAAATCGGAATCCTCGAAGACAATCTCCGGCGGGTTTTGGACAGCCAGCCGGCACCACCCACTTCGCAGGATCAGCAAATCCAAAACCACTGACCTGGAATCATGGTCGCCATCATCGCCATTTCGCGCCGACAAGCACCCACCTCCGCACATACGATCAACCAATCTCAAATTGCAATCTACAATTAACCTCAAGATGATTTGGAACAGTCTCATCGCGGAAATCACCGCCGTTGGCTCAAGCGGCGCATCGGCCGCGCCCATCACCGGGATCGAGTACGACTCGCGCCATGTGCGGCCGGGTGCGGTTTTCGTCGCCATGAAGGGCGGCTCGACCGATGGCAATCGATTTGTCGACAAGGCCGTTGCCTCCGGCGCGCTCGGCATCATCACTGACTCTGCGCAGACCTTCGACCATCTGCTCACTTACCACCCCGGCCTGCCGGTCCTTGAGGTCGAGCACGGACGCCACGCCCTCTCCCAGGCATCGGCCGCCTTCTTTGGCCATCCCGAACGCAGGCTATCCGCCACCGGCATCACGGGAACGAACGGCAAAACGACCACTGCATATCTCGTAGAAGCACTGCTCAACGCCGACGCGCGCCCCACCATTCTCATCGGCACCATTGAATACCATGTCGCCGGCGAAACACGCCCCTCCATCCACACCACGCCCGAGTCGCGCGACCTGTTTGAGCTGATGGCCGAAGGCGTTGCGCGAGGCGCATCGGAGCTGGTCACCGAGGTTTCGAGCCATGCGCTCGGCCAGGGCCGAATGATCGGCATTCCGTTCGACGTCGCGGTGTTCACCAATCTCACCCGCGATCACCTCGACTATCACCAGACGATGGACAAATACTTCGCCGCCAAGCGGCTGCTCTTCGACGGCACGGTCTATCCTGCTCCGCGCGTCGCCGTGATCAATGCCCACGATGCACGAGCTGAGGCGCTTGCGGACGCGTCAAGAAATGCCGGCGCCGAGATCCGCACATACGGAATTGAGACGGGTGACTGGTGCGCCACCGAATATACGCTTACCCCTTCAGGCGCAGCCTTCACGCTCGAAACTCCCGTCGGCACCGCTCAGCTTGCTTCGCGGCTGGCCGGAGAAGTCAATATCTTGAACCTGCTGGCTGCGCTCACCGCCGCTCACGCACGCGGTGTCTCGTTCGCCGATCTCGTCGCTGGGGTCCCCGGGCTCGCGCCTGTTTCCGGCCGATTTCAGCCAGTGGATGCCGGCCAGCCGTTCACGGTCATAGTCGACTACGCCCACACGGACGACGCGCTCCGCAACCTGACCGCACTTGCCCGCAAGATGACCAAACCCGCTGGCACGCGTGTGATCACCCTTTTCGGTTGTGGCGGCGACCGCGACCGCACCAAGCGGCCAAAAATGGGCGAGGCTGCAGGGGAAGGCTCTGATTTTGTCGTCGCCACCAGCGACAATCCGCGCTCCGAAGACCCCGCCTCCATCCTTGCCGAGATCGAGCCCGGCTTGCAGGCCACCGGCGTTCAATACACCATCGAGGTCGATCGCGCGGCCGCTATCCGCCTCGCGCTGGAGGCGGGCAAACCCGGCGACGTTGTGCTGCTGGCCGGCAAAGGCCACGAAACAGAGCAGATTCTCGCTGACCGCACCGTCCCTTTCAATGATGCTGAAGTCGCCCTTGCCGTCCTTGAAGAATTGGGTTACAGCGAATCCCTGAAAAATCAGCATCCAACGCAGTAGCCTGCCGCGCGGGTGGCGCGGACGCCAATCGCCGGTTACGAAAGGGTTTCGAACGGCAACAACCGGCATTGCATGAATCGGGAATTCGATCTATCGTGGAGGGCAACGAATCGGCCAATCGCGAATCTACACTGTGAATAGTCATCTGTGAAAGACGAACCGTGGACCGTAGAGTGTCGACCACGAACCTTGAACCGGGAACTGTGAATCATAGCTGAACGCCGATCACTGACCACTGTTCTTGTGAGGGGTAATGAATCTTACGCTCGCAGAAGCGGCGATGGGCTTCGGCGCAGTGCTTGAGGCGCCAACCAGCGTTCCCAACGCTGGCGCTCTCGTCGCCTTCGGCTATTCCATTGACTCGCGCACAGTCGCGCCCGGCGAGCTGTTTTTTGCCATCCGAGGTGAACGATTCGATGGGCATGATTTTGTTGCCGCTGCGTTCGAACGCGGAGCCGTTGCTGCGGTTGTCTCGCGCGCCCGCGTTGCTTCCCTTCCCGACGCCGCGCTCGCTCACCCGCTCCTTATCGCCGAAGATCCGCTTCCGGCAATGCAGTCGCTGGCCTCGCACGTGCGCCGGCAGTGGGGGCGCCGCATCGTGGCCATCACCGGCTCAGCCGGAAAAACCACCACCAAGGAAGCTATCTCCGGAGCCCTCGCTGCAAAACTCAATGTGTTCCGCTCCCAGGGAAATCTGAATAATCACATTGGCCTGCCTCTGCAACTTCTTCGTCTCATGCCCGAGCACGAAATCGCCGTCGTCGAAATGGGGATGAATCATACCGGCGAAATTGCCGCGCTCGCGCGTATTGCCGCGCCCGACTGGGGAGTAATCACCAACATCGGCACAGCGCACATCGAATTCTTTGCCGAAGGCCAGGCAGGCATCGCTCGCGCCAAGTTTGAGTTGATAGCCGCCTTGCCTCCAAACGGTATCGCGTTCCTCAACTGCGACGATATCTATGCCGCGCAGTTCGGTCGTGATTTTCAAGGGCGTGTCGTCTACTTCGGCACCGGGCCATGCGCCGATCCGCAGATTCTCTCGGCCATTGAAGATGTCGACGGCCTGCACGTCCGCTTCCGCGCAGGCGAGCGCAGAGGCGAATTTACGCTTCACCTGCTTGGCGCGCACAATGCCTCGAATGCCGTTGCGGCGATCGCCGTTGCGCTTGAAGCTGGTGTCGATCTCAATGCCGCCGTGGCTGCTATCACCTCGCTGACGGCCGGCGATAAGCGTGGAGAGGTGATCGAGATTGCGGGCGCGACCATCCTCAACGACAGCTACAACTCCAATCCCGAAGCGCTGCGCTCCATGATTCGCAGCCTTGCTGCGCGTCCAGCCAAGGGACGCCGCATCCTCATCGCAGGCGAAATGCTCGAGATGGGTGAGCACGGACCTGAGCTCCACCTTGCCTGCGGACGCGCCGCCGCAGAGGCCGGCCTTGATCTCGTCGTCGCCGTGCAGGGCAACGCCGAGCACCTGGCCACAGCCGCATGCGCCGGTGGAGTTTCGTCAATCTTTCTCCGCGACGCCGATGCCGCCGGCCAGTGGCTCGCGCAAAATCTTCGCGCCGGCGATGTTGTTCTGATCAAGGGCTCGCGCGGGGTGCACCTCGAGCGCGCGATCGAAATCGCCAGGCACCAACTCGCCAGTCCAGTTACGCCATGAAAACAAGACCGTTTGCCGCCGCTATCTCCGTCCTCAATTCGCTCCTGTTCGTTTTCACCGCTGCCGCGCAATATCCTGCGCCATGGCTGCGGCCCTTCCCTGCCTTCCGCATTGCCGGGATTGCACCGCCGTCTCCTGGAGCAACTCCTGATTTACGAAGCGGCCTCTACTATGTGGGCAGCGAAGACCTCGCGTCTTATTTGATCGCAACACCAAAAGGCCTCATTCTCATCAACTCAAGTCTCGAAGCCTCGGTGCCGCTGATTCGCAAGAGCGTCGAGTCTCTCGGCTTTCGCTTCTCCGACATCAAGATTCTCCTCATCAGCCACGCGCACAACGATCATTGCGCCGGCAGCGCCCAGATTATCCGGCTCACGAAAGCGAAATACTATGTCATGGCGGGCGACGTCCCAGTCGTCGAATCCGGAGGCAAGACTGACTTTCAATACGGCGCGGAGAAACTCATGCGCTATCCCCCAACGCATGTCGATCGCGTGCTGCACGATGGCGACACGGTTCGCCTTGGAGGCGCGGTGCTGACGGCGCATCTCACCCCAGGCCACACCAGGGGAACAACCACCTGGACGATGGATGTAACCGAAGGCGGCCGAATGCTGCACGCCGTGATCGTGGGCAGCCCGAACGTAAACAATGGCTACAAGCTGGTCGGCAACAAGGTCTACCCGCAAATCGCCGCGGATTACAAGCGTGGTTTTTCAGTGCTTAAGCGCCTGCCCTGCGACATTTTTCTCGGAGCGCATGGCGGTTATTTTGGTCTCACCCAAAAATATCCGCGATGGAAGAACGGCGACCATAACGCTTTCATCGATCCCGCCGGATACAAGGCCTACATCGCCGATCGCGAGCAGGCATTTGAGAAGGAGCTCCAGCGCCAGTCGGCTGCGCGCAAATAGAGGCGCTTCACACTTGGTGCGGGTACCGAGAGCCATTGCGGGCAGCGTCGGAAAAGCAATCGTCTATTGGCTATTCCCTGCGGTCTATTCCCTGCTCTATCAGCACCGTTGCCGCATGCGCTGTCGTCACTCCGCGCAGCAGAAACACTTTACTCCGCGACAACTCACCGGACACCAGTTCGATTGCGCTCTTCGGTACGCCGAAGGTTGCCGCCAGAAATGCAATCAACGCCCCGTTGGCACGGCCCTCAAGCGGAGGCGCCTGCACGGCAATCTTGATTTGGGCCTGAGATCCCTCGCCAAAAACGCCGAGGATCGCCGTTCGCTTTGCGCCCGGCTGCGCGCGCACCATCAGCGTCACTCCGTGCGCGGCGGCCTTGAGCATCAGTCCTGCTCCGCTCGCGGCTCGCGCGCGCCAAACAGCGCCGTGCCGACGCGAATCCGCGTCGCGCCCTCCGCAATCGCCAGCGCAAAATCCCCGCTCATCCCCATCGACAGCACATCGAACTTCAAGTTTGGGTGCGCCGCCGCCCACCGGTTCCGGCAAATTCGCAAATTTCGGAAGCATGCGCGTGTAACTTCTTCCGGCGCGCCCCACGGCGCAATCGTCATCAACCCGCGCACCTCAAGATCGAGCAGATCGGGCAATCGCTCGAGCAGCCGCGCCGCCTCTTCACCCTCTGGCGCCACGCCCGTCTTTGTTGCTTCCGGGCTCAGCTTCACCTCAATCAGCACTGGCAGCCGCTTGCCTGCATTTCCCGCGGCTTCACTCAGCCGCTCAGCCAGGCGCACGGAGTCCAGCGTATCCACACCATCAAACAACTCTGCCGCCTTCGCCGCCTTGTTTGACTGCAGATGCCCGATCAGATGAAAGCGCAGACGCGTTCGCGGCGCCACTTGACTCGACCAAAGGCCTGCTGCATGCAATGCCTTGGCTGCAAACTCCTGCACGCGATTCTCGCCGAAGAACGTTAAGCCCAGCGCCGCAGCTTCGGCGATCGTCTCAGCGGGGAACATCTTGGACACCGCCATCAGCTCGATCTCGCTGCGCGCGCGCCCGGCCTTCCGGCACGCCGCCGCGATCGATTCTTCCAGCCGTTCCAGATTTTCTTTGAGCGCCGTCATCGCGCACCCATCGCGGCTCACTGCCCGTGCTCGTCGAGATACTTCTCCACCTCGAGCGCCGCCATGCAACCGGACCCCGCTGCCGTCACCGCCTGCCGGTATCTCCGGTCTTGCACATCGCCGCAGGCAAAGACACCGGGCACGATCGCGTCCTTCCAGGTGGTGAACACGTTGTTCGTGGTCCTGATGTAACCTTCGTCATCCAGGTCGATCTTGTCAGCAAACATCTTTGTGTTCGGCTCGTGCCCGATGCCCAGAAACAGGCCGTCGATCTTGAGCTCGGATTTCTCGCCGGTGGCCACGTTGCGCAGCCGCAACCCTTTCACTTCCTTGTCTTCCACACCCAGCACCTCGTCGACCACGGTGTTTGTGCGCATCTCGATCTTGGGGTTCGCCTTGGCCCGATCGAGCATGATCTTCGAAGCGCGGAAGGCGTCGCGCCGGTGCAGCAGCGTGACCTTGGTGGCAAATCGCGACAGGAACATCGCCTCTTCCATCGCCGAGTCACCCCCGCCGATGACTGCAATTTCCTTGCCGCGAAAGAAAAATCCGTCGCACGTGGCGCAGCTCGACACGCCATGCCCGATCAGCGCCTGCTCGCTGGGCAGTCCCAGCCAGCGCGCGCTTGCGCCGGAGGCAATGATCAGCGTGCGCGTCTCGATCTCGCCATTCGAAGTGTGCAGCTTGATGGGACCGGCGCCCAGCTCCACTGAGTTCAGCAGCGCGTGCTCATACGCCGCGCCAAATCGCGCCGCCTGCTCCTTCATCTTCTCGATTAGCTCCGGCCCATGAATCCCTTCGGGCCAGCCGGGAAAATTCTCGACGAGGGTGGTAATGGAGAGCTGGCCTCCCGGCTCGTGCCCCTCCAGTACCAGCGGTTTCAATCCGGCGCGCGCCGTGTAAAGCGCTGCCGTCAATCCGGCGCAGCCGGAGCCAAGAATCACAGTTTCTCGTGTCTCTGCCATGGGTTGTCCCGTGTCGATTGTAGACGGAAGGGGGCCAGGCTCCCGTTTCAATGCCCAACATAAGATGCCGGACGCGCCGGATTCGACTCTTGCGGGTGTGATCTCCTACGCGCTTCAGGCGAAGACAGCGCGTGGCTGGAATGCGTTGCGGCCTTTGAATTAGAAGATTCCAATGAGCAATTCCTCATCGAATGCGTCCCCGCGCTCACAGAAGTATCCGATCTCGTTGAGCCGGCGGTGCCATAGAAGATTAGGCGGTTCATAAATTAGAGAACCTTAATTTGCGCCGCCTGCCAACGGATGAGCCCTTGCCCGTTCACATGCGGGAGTTTTCCCGTGCATTCAATTTGGTTCCTGCCCACCGTTTCCGCTCGACCGCGCCTCGTGCTCGCCTGCGCAGTGATCTTTCTCTCGCCGCTGACGGCTCTCGGGGGCGGGCCCAAATACATCGCGGGGGCCTCCTACTTCAATCCCGCGGCGATGGGCCAGCCCGTTCACTGGGCGGGCGGCCAGATCAACTACTACGTCGACCAGGGGCCGTTGAGCGCTTCCGTCTCAAACCAGCAGGCCACGGCCATGGTTGATGCAGCGGCCGCCCTCTGGAGCGCCATTCCCACTGCCGCGGTCACGCTGACTGACATGGGCCCGCTGAATGAAGACGTGAGCGCCGCGAACATCCAGGCGAACTCCTCCGGCCAGATCACCGCACCTGCCGACGTGGCTCCCTCGGCCACCAACTACCCGCTCGCGGTTATCTTCGATGCCGACGGCACGGTGATCAATGTGATTTTTGGCCCGAATGCGAGCGAGCCCGATGCTTGCCAGACGAATAGCGTCTACGTGTGGATCGACAACTTCTCGCCCGACGCCACCGTCGCTCACGGAGTCATCCTTCTCAACGGCCTTTGCGCCACGAGCGCCAATCTCCTCGAGATGATGAAGTTCCAGATCGAGCGCGCTTTCGGCCGCATCCTCGGCCTCGGCGATTCGCAGGTCAATCCCGGCGCGCTCACCGACGGCGAACCCGGCGGCACTCTGGGCTGGCCCGTGATGCAGCCCATCAGCGGCGTTTGCGGCGCAACCGGCGGCGCCTGCATCCCCAACCCTGCAACCCTCAGCTACGACGACATCGCCGCTCTCAATCGCATATATCCAGTTACCGCCGCGAATCTCTCGAGCTTTCCGGGCAAGCAGCTTACTGCGGTCAATACCATCTCCATCCAGGGCAAGGTCGCTTTCGTTTCGGGCTACGGGATGCAAGGCGTCAATGTCGTCGCCCGCCTGCTCGACTCGAACGGCAATCCTCTTTATCAGTACACGGCCACCGCCGTCACGGGCGCCCAGTTCAGTGGCAACCACGGCAACCCCGTGACCGGCTTCACCGATTCCAGGGGCAACGCGCTCACGATGTGGGGCTCGAATGACTCCTCACTGCAAGGATTCTTTGACCTGAGTGGAATTCCGCTGCCGCCCGGTGCGACGTCGGCCAGCTACCAGGTCAGCTTTGAAGCCATTAACCCGCTTTATATCCTTTCGAACTCCGTCGGCCCATACACGATGGGGCAGGTCGCGCCTTCCGGCACGCTGCAAGCAGTCACTCTGCCCAATCTTTCTGCGGGCAGCGCGCAAACGGTGAACGTCACCGCTGCTAATTCCGCTGCCGCTGCGCTAACCGCCGTCATCGGCACCGAATCGCAGCCGCGCCCCATGCCCGTGGGCGGCCAGTGGGCGGGCCGCCTGAGCCAGATCGGCCAGACCGACTGGTTCACATTTCCGGTTCGCGGCAATCGCATCTTCACGGTGGTCACGCAGGCACTCGACGAATCCGGGTCTCCTTCGAATGCCAAGGCCATGCCGTCCATCGGCATCTGGGACGCGTTTGATCCGGTCGGCGCGGCAACCGTGGGCGCGGCGCCCGGCCTCAACGGCAATGCGCCCGGCGAGACCTGGCTGCGCGTCGCCACCAACGGCGACGACATCGTCCGCATCGGCATCGCCGACCTGCGCGGCGACGGCCGGCCCGATTACGCATACGATGGCTGGCTGCTTTACGCTGACACCGTTTCACCGGCGCGCCTGCCCGCGTCCGGCGGCCCCATCACCATCGAGGGCATGGGCTTTCGCATTGCCGACAGGATTCTCGTCGGAGGCCGGCCCGCGCAGGTCACAAGCATCTCGCCCAACCAGATCACCGCCATTGCACCGCCCGCGGCCTCCGGTGTCACCGGCTCGGTCGACGTTGAGGTTGACGACGAGCCTGCGTTTTACGCCGCCGCCGTCATCCCCTCCGGCATCAGTTATGACTCGGGCTCCGGCGATGCACTCACGCTGCTCAACGCACCGTCGGGGACGGTTCCGATCGGCGTACCGATTCCTTTCACGGTCACCGCGCTGGGCCCCTCGCTTGCTCCGGCTGGCGGCGTTACCGTCATCTTCACCATTACCTCGGGCACAGCCACGCTGGCCTGCGGGCTGCCTGTCTGTTCCGTAGTCGCCACCGGCGAGGGCCGCGCCACCATGAACATGATCGCCAACGACGGTACATGGTCGATCGTCACCGCTTCGCTCACCAACGGCTCCAGCCTTCAGGCACAGTTTGCCGGCGGCACGCCGCCCGTGCTCTCCGCGCTCACGCCGCGCCTCTCACTTGCCGCGGGTGCCACCTTCACCTGGCCCGTTCAGGCGCTGGTGCTGTCAAACGGCATTCCTCTCGGCAACCAGTCGGTCGCATGGCAAACTTCATCGGGAGGCGGCATCTCTGCGCAGGGTTCCGTTGCCGCGCTCACCACCTCTTCCGGCGTCGCCACCAAAAATCTCACGGTCGGACCGCTGGCCGAAGGCCAAACTGCCACCATCAACGCCTGCCTCAACGGAACCAGCCAGTGTGTGGCCTTCACTGCATACGGCGCGCGCCCTGAATATGCTTTACTTCGGCCCATCTCCGGCGTCACGCAATCGCTCGCCGCCACCGGCACGCCATCGCAGATCGCTCTGCGCCTTCTGGACATGGATGGCAACCCCATGGCCGGCGGAACGGTCGCGTTTTACCAGGCGCTCTATGCGTGGTCGCCGCCTTGCGCGCCGCACACAATTTGCACGCAGGGCGCGCTTCTCTCTTCGCAAGCATCGTCAGCCACATCGGCTCTCGACGGGTCGGTTACTTTCGCGCCCACTTCGATGCCCGGCGTCGCCACCAGCCTTTTGGGTGTTGCCGCCAGCGGTAACACGGACACCGTCTCGATCGCTGTGGAGCAGCATCAGTAAAACAGGGAGCAAGGGAGCGAGGCATTCATCGAGCAAGATTGGCTCGTGACAGCACACTGGGGCGCTGGATTATTGCCCGGCTGCCTTGACCCAACCGCGACGCAATTATTCCACCTGGATTGTGGTCTTGAGGGCGATGTCAGCGGAGGAGTCTCCGACCATCAGGCTTACGGGTTCGCTTTCTACGCGAAATGCCTGCGCGTGTTCATCCCAATACGCGAGGCGCGAAGCCGGCAGCTCGATCGAGACAGTTTTTGTCTGGCCAGGATCGAGCGATACGCGCTTGAAGCCCTCAAGCTCTTCGCGGGGACGCGTGACCGCGGAGTGCAGGTGCTCCGCGTAAAGCTGAACCACCTGGTCGCCGGCGCGGCTGCCGCTGTTGGTGACATCGACACTCACCGTCACCGTGCCGTCTTTCACTAGGCGCTGTGAGCTTGTGCGGAGATTGGAGAACTTGAACGTCGTGTAGCTCAGGCCGTATCCGAACGGATAAAGCGGCTCGCCTTTGAAGTACATGTAGGTGTAACCGTCGCGAATGTTGTAGTCCATGCGCGGCGGAAGCTGGTCGGCAGATTTGGGCCAGGTGCGAACGAGGTGCCCGCCGGGATCGTACTCGCCGAAGAGAACCTTCGCGAGCGCCGTGCCTTCATCCTGCGAGGCGTGAGCCATGGTGAGGATCGCCGGCACATTAGCTTCACTCCAGTTGATGGTGAACGGGAAGCTGGCGATGAGCATCACCACGGTCCTGGGATTCTTGATGAAGACCTGCTTGACGATCTGCTCCTGAGCGAGGTCCATGGTTTCGCGATCGCGCCCCTCGCGGCCGTCACTGGAATCCGTGCATGGCAGGGTGATGCCGCCGCCCTCGCTGGGCGTCGAGTACCATTGATGCTCTTCATCGCCGCAGGTGGGATTGTTGCCGACGACAACCACGGCAACGTCGGATTCGCTGGCCGCCTTCAACGCTGCGTCTTCGCCGTCGGGCGTGTCATAAGCGGCGAAGTTCACCTTGATATCGGGACCCACTTCGCTGCGAATGCCTGCAAGCGGCGTGTTGGCGTAAGGCGGCGTGCCTCCGTACCAGTCCCAATGAACCACGTCGGCCAGCGGGCCGATCACGGCGATGGACTTGATCTTGTTTTTGTCGAGCGGGAGGAGATTGTCCTTGTTCTTGAGAAGAACCACGGATTCGAGCGCCATCTTTTGCGAAACAGCCCGGTCGCGGTCCGTCTCCCACGGCAATGGCGAGTCTTTAATGCTCGTATACGGCACCATCTCCGGCGGATCGAGAAGGCCGAGCTTGATGGCGATTCGGAATTTGGGGCGCAGCGCGTTGTCGAGATCGGCCTCCTTTAGCGAGCCGTCTTTGAGCGCGGCCTTCGCCTCATCCCGGTAGCGGTCGAGAAACTGGTTGATGCCGGCCTTGATGCACGCGACCACTGCGGCCTCCTGGTCAGCGAACGCGTGGCGCGGGTTGACGAGAAGCGCCACCGCTCCACCATCGCTGGAGATGACGTCGACGCCCCACTTGTCGATAACGATCTTGCGCAACACGGGATTGACGGCCATGGGCGTGCCGTTCCACGCGTTGTAGGAGGCCATCACGGCTTTGGCGCCACCATCAACGAAGCCCATGCGGAAAGGAACGGAATAATACTCCCAGAAGAGGCGCTCATCGAAGTTGGAAGATGAGCTGTTGCGTTCGTCTTCGTTTTCATTGGCCAGGAAGTGCTTGAGCAGTGCCGCGGCCTGCCAGTATTTCGGATTGTCGCCCTGCAACCCGTGAACAAATGCGGCGGCCATGGTCCCGTTCAGGAACGGATCTTCGCCGTAGACCTCTTCGCTGCGGCCCCAACGGGGATCGCGATCAAGATCGGACTGCGGACCCCACTGCATGAGGATCTGGCGATTGTACTTCGCGGTCTGCGTGATGAAGCGGGCCTCGTAGCCTTGAACTCCGGCGGCTTTGCGGACAAGGTCGGGATCCCAGGTGGCGCCCATGCCCGGCGGCTGCGGAAACTGCGTGGTTGTGACGGGTTCGCGACCGAATCGCGCCTGGCGCTGCACCACTCCATGAATGCCCTCAGAGCTGCCGATGTTGGGGACACCGAGCCGCGGAACGCCGGTGACGGTGCCGAGGCAGTCGATCTTCTCCTCAGCGGTCATCAGCGATAGCAGATTGTCGATGCGCTGTTCCGTGGGCAGGTTGGCATCGTCGAAGGGGTAGTGTTTCAGATGCCATTGGTCCACTTGCTGCGGTAATGGCAGGCGCGATTGCTGAGCCAGCGCGGGAATAGTGGCGAGAACAAGGGCGCAGAGCAATAAGGCGGGAGAGTTTTTCATCGCGAAGCCAGCGTTGTCTGAATCGGGAAGATCACGGAATACGGCCACCGGGACATTCTATTCCAGCCGCGCAGGCTTCCTCGGGGATTGGCTACGCGCGGCGGTCCATGATTACTTGCTGCTGCCCTGCCGCAACAGCGCCGGCCAGTTGACCATCACTGTAAGCGCCTGGGGTTTGGCTGTACCCGCTGGCCGTCTTCGTCATTCGCTGCAAAGCGCATGTTAGCGTTCGACCTCAGCTACGAAAAAGCTGCAAAAAGCTCTTGACGCCCCCCGCAGAATTCCGTAATGTACTCGCCATACATACCGTTTCATCCTTGTTTCTTTGCCATAACACCCAGTCGGCCCCCGGGTTTCCTGGGACTCCTAATCGGATTGCACTGTCATCGAGGGAGAACCCGCCCTCAACAATGCGGCGCTTCCCCTGAGCTTCGCTCGCGCTGCACGACCGCTTCAGGTTCCTTCGCGTCAGCCGCACATTCCCCGATACTGCTGGGCGATAGACCTCGCTTGCATTTGCGATAAGCAGCCACACTGCTTGCGAGTAGCCGGTAGTTACTTGCCGACCCTCCGATAAAGAGGTGACAACATGAAGCCGACGTCGGTGATTTGCTTCTTAGTCGGTTTAGTTGCATCGACAATGTTCCCCGTTTCGAGCGCGCGAGCGCAGGTCAGCTTTCCAGGTCCAGAGTTGCTGGGGCGCCCGACAGACCGTTCAGTAACGGTGAACGTTGTGGCCAACGCCGCCATTGAAGCGTATTTCCAATACAGCACCCAGGCGGGGGGGCCATACACTCAAACGAGCCCAGTGTCGGGAGCCGCGAGCCCGGCTTCCGCGGCGGCCAACGTACCCCTGGTGATTGTGCTGGGAAACCTTGCCCCCGACACGCAATACTTTTACCGAATGATTTACAGGCAGACCGGCACGTCCACCTGGACCACGC
>Ga0116217_10000066_pt1 | contig 121844 bp, 108 predicted proteins | sample Sb_taG_6_FD_89697 | JGI IMG/M metagenome (GOLD analysis project Ga0116217, IMG submission 89697) | Peat soil microbial communities from Weissenstadt, Germany - Sb_50d_4_PS metaG | ecosystem: Environmental > Terrestrial > Soil > Wetlands > Peat | place: Germany: Weissenstadt | collected...
CTGCTGCTGTAATTCGATGGTCTCGCCGTCGGCCGCAAGTTGGGCGTCCGATGCCATACTGACCCCCGTGGAATCTGAATGTATCACGCTACGGCAGGGAACGAGGGAACAAGGAGACGAGGGAATAAGAAGGCGAGACTGAGGGACTCGGGAAGGAGGTGTGCATGGCGGACGTGGCAGGAGTCCTTTGCGGCGGGCATCACAGCGGAGCGAGGGGAAGATGGGTAAAGTCTGCGCGTGGAGGAATTATGGCTGCCAAGACAAGAATTGCGGCACGCGCCGTTTGGATCGGACTTCTCAGTTGGTTCGTTCCATTTGTATTTGGATTTCTCCTGTTTCCAATCAAGAAGATGAATGGCCCGCTCTTCAGCACACTGATGTACCTGGTTGTGCTGGCGACTTCAGGGTTGTTGCTGGCCTTTTATTTCCGGCGACGGGCGGTTTCGGTTCGCGAGAGTGCGATGGTGGGAACGCTATGGCTGGCGATCAATCTGATTCTGGATTACCCGATGTTTGCCTTTGGACCGATGAAGCTCACGGCGCTGGGATATTACTCGGAGATTGGGCTGGTGTATCTGACGTTTCCGGTCTTTGCGCTGCTGGCTGCACGGCTGGCGAAGAGCTAGAACGCGAGCGAAGGCGGCGCGGGCTGGTCCGTTGCCAGCGGTGTTGTTTGCCGCAGGAGTAGTATCGTGGGAGGTTTCCGCTATTTCCCGAATCAGGCAGGAGGTCTCCCAATGGAGTCGCAACAGCTCTCTATCACGAGGCGGTTGTGCTGCAAGGAAATGAAGCGCAGCGCATCGTTCCTGACGGCGTCGTTTGGCGCGGCCGCTCTTCTTTTCGCCGGTCAAGCCACAAGCCAGACGCGAATCGCCGGTAAGATCGCGGATCAGGCGCAGGCCGTGACAGCATCCGAGCAGATCATCGCCGCACCCTCAGCCGAGCAGCGCGCGGAGGTTTCAGCTCCAGCACCTCAGGCGGAGGAAGCCGAGCTGGTCAAACCGCCGGCTCTCTCGATTCTCTCGATGGAGGCCGCGCAGAACGGCGGTGAGAGTTCGTCGCAGAGCGCGACGCAGAGCTCATCGCAGGACCAGCCGGCGGCCACAACATCGACCAAGGCTGCAACAGCCAAGACCAAGCCGCCGCATCGCGGACTGGGCATCGCATTGGCTGCGGTTGGAACTACGTCGCTCGTCCTCGGCGTAGTCGCTTTCACGGCCAGCCGACTCGATATCTGTGCAAACGAACACAGCGGCGGCTGCCAGGAAGCCAGGGACGCGGGGCTGGTCTTGATGCCTGCGGGCGGAGCGGTTGCTGTGACGGGGTTTTATCTGCAGTTCCACCGATGAGGCCGCAGCAGCGCGGCTGACGAAGGGCTAGAGTTTCGCGGAGCCGGCTGTAAAACTTCCCTCAGGGGCTGAAGCCCGCATTCATTTTTGGGTGTATTGCGGCACGACTGAAGTCGTGCCCTTTCACAAAGCCATGTATGCAACCAGCTCTAGTATGGCGCGGGCGTCAGGTCGGTCGATGGGCGCACGGGAAGAATGAGCGGCGGACGAGGCCGCTGATTGAAATCGAAGTCGCGGACCAGATCGCCGAGCTGCGACTGAGCTTCACGCACATCGGGGCGCGGATCGGGACGGCCATCGATCTTTGGATCAAGGCGCTGGCTGCGAAGAAAATCATCCTCGATGAATTTGACGTACGCGTCGAAGCTGAGCGTCTGGTGATCGATGAATCCCTGCCGGGCGTAGGGCGAGATCACGATGGCAGGAACGCGCAGGCCGTAGCCATTCTCATCGACATTGACGGGAAGTACGTGATCGTAAAAGCCGCCCCAGTCGTCCCATGTGAGGAAGATGGCGCAGTCGTTCCAGTCAGGCCCCATCATGACGGCGTTGATGAGCGCGGTGACGTAGGACTGGCCCGCGCTGACCTTTGCAGGCGGATGCTCGCTGACGGCTCCGGACGGCGCGATCCATGAAACTGCGGGAAGCGTACCCTCCCGGGCCTGCTTGAGAAAGCTGGCGATGGGCTGCACATCGGCAAGCTGGCCATTGTCTTTCACAGTGTCGAAGTAGGGTAGCGGGTTCCAGATGCCGGGGGTCTTCGAGTTTTGCTTGATAGGCGGACAATCTTCGGCGTCGTCGTCGCGGCAATCGGGCTCGCTGCCGGAGACGACGTAATACCCCCAGCTCACGCCGTCCCGATGGAGCAGCCAGGTCAGGTCCGTCCAGGCGTAGATCGGATTCTCTCCGGTTCGATTTCTGCCGAAGTCCGGCGGCAAGCCGGGGTTCTGGAGCTCGTTTATGCAGCTCGATGGGTCGCCGTGGCGGGTGCATCTCGCCGACCATTCCGACACTTCGAAGAGATGGGCCGGCAGGCTCCATGAAGCGTTGGGTTCAAACATGCGATCCTGCAGAACGAAGTGCGAGGCGTAGGCCCAGTAGTTGGGAATCTCGTGCTGATCGTGGTATCCCATCACATCGGGATTGGTCGAATTGGTGCAGGCAGGATTGTTCAGGTTGAGGCAGCCTCTTCGGCCTTTTTCCGCCTGCGCGACAAAGCCGTCCATCTTTCCGGCGTCCACATCGGCGCGCGCGGCGCCCACGCCATGCGGTCAGCCGCCATTCACATCACGCACATCGTGATAAGGAGGATCACAGGCCCCTGTTTGCGGGTTGGGCGCGCAGACCGCAGGCTTGCCGGCCTTCATGGGAATGCCTTCGGCGCCGGGATAAGTGCCAAAGTACGAATCGAAGGATCGATTCTCCTGCATGATGATGATCACGTGCTTGATTTTGTGAATACCGGAGTCCTCGGGGTGCACGGCGTCGTGCGATGAACTCTGCGCTTTGGCTGCGGTGCAGAGGGTCATTCCGAAAAGAAACAGGTCGGCAAGCAGGACAGTTCGACGAAACAAGGTGAACTGAACGGGGATATCCATGGGCCGCTCCTCGCAATTTGATGCCGGGAAGGATTTGTTCGCAGAAGCTCGATGCGTGGGCTGAAAAAAGCGCCATGACATTTCTGCGGTCGGCCCAACCGTGGGAACTCGGCGCGGTGGGCTCACCTGCATTAGACGCAGGTTTCAGACGCGGCGCGTACGCGAAAACGTGAGCGGCTGGGGTGAGCGAGATCGCTCGCGACGAATGGGAATTGAATCGATTTCTCTTGGACCGAGAATATTGGCCGAGCTCAGCCCGGGCCCGCGGCCTAGCTCACCAGCTCCATCTCTTTGAGGGATTCGAAATAGGGCGCGCGCATGACGCCGCGCTCGGTGATGATGGCCGTGATGTATTTGGCCGGGGTGACGTCGAAGGCAGGGTTGCAAATGCCCACGCCGTTGGGAGTGAGCTGCTTGCCTGCGTGGTGCGTGACTTCCTTCGCTGGGCGCTCTTCAATGGGGATGGCGTCGCCGGTAGCGGTGGCAAGGTCGATGGTGGACCACGGCGCAGCAACGTAGAACGGGATGCTGTGCTCGCGAGCGAGGATGGCGACGTTGTAAGTACCGATCTTGTTCGCTGCGTCACCATTGGCGGCAATGCGATCGGCGCCGACGACTACAGCCTGGATCTTCCCCTGGCGCATGAGGCTGGCGGCCATGTTGTCGCAGATGACGGTGGTGAGAATGTGATCGGCCATCAACTCCCATGCGGTGAGGCGCGCGCCCTGGAGGAACGGCCGCGTTTCGTCTGCGTAGACGTGGATCTTTTTGCCGTGCTCGACGGCGGCGCGGATCACGCCGAGTGCTGTTCCGTAGCCGCAGGTGGCGAGTGCGCCGGCGTTGCAGTGAGTTAGAACGCCGCATTCATCGGGCAGCAGCACGGCTCCGTGCGAGCCCATGGTTTTGCATGCGGCAATATCTTCGTCGTACATGGCGTGCGCTTCAGCCAGCAGTTTTTCCTGGATTTGGGCGAGAGAGGCGCCGGCGCCTGCCAACTTCGCGAAGAGCGACTTCATGCGGTCGATGGCCCAAAAGAGGTTGACGGCTGTGGGACGGGTTGCGGCCAGGCGGGCGCAGATGCGCTCGAACTCCGGCGCGAATTCGGCCACCGTGGAAGCTTGGCTGTTTTTCGCGCCGAGGGCCACGCCGTAAGCCGCAGAAACGCCGATGGCCGGGGCTCCGCGGACCACCATGGTGACGATGACGTCGGCCACCTGTTCGTAGGTTGTGGCGAGCACATAGCTCTCTTCGAGCGGGAGCCTGGTCTGGTCGATGAAGCGGACGCCCTCGGGGGTCCAGGTGAGGGTGGGAATCATGCAATTCCAGTGTAAATCGAGGGGTCGTTTTCGTCGTAGCGCTCTGAAGCTGGCCCCAGCCTCACCGCCAGCGCCGGTGCTATGATTTCGCCATGTCCCAGCCGGAAAGTTTGTCCAGCGAGTTCCGCAACATGCGGTGCTTCCGTCATCTCGTGTTTGTGTCGAGAATGCAGGGCTGGGTCGCCACTGCCATCTTCTTTTTCTTTCTCTATCGCTTGGCCGCTCATCTCGTTGCAAACGACATGAGAGTGTGGGCCGTTGCCTGGCTACCTTTGTCGGCACTGATGGCATTTATTGGTTTTACGAGCCGCGGCTATGCCACGCCCTGGAAGTGGCCTAAGCACCGGAGCTGAGCCCGAGCACCGAAATCGCGATACCGCAGAAGCCTCGCGCGCATCGGGCGCTTCAGTATGAATGCGCCTGTAAACATTTTCAATTTCCGCTGGACTTGCGGTCCCGCCCCTGCGTAGAGTGGTTGCGAACCTTTTTTGGCAATTTCTCTTTGCGGGAAGCTGAGGAAAGATCATCTATGTCAACACGATCGGTACAATCGGCGCCGCCGCGCGCGCCTAGTTACTTGGTTCCGTTTATTATCGTCACCTGTCTATTCTGTATCTTCGGATTCTTGACGAACCTCAACAGCAATTTGTCGCCGAAGCTTGAGGACATTTTCAACCTCAATCATGCCTGGTCGAATCTGGTTGCGACATCGTGGTTCTTCGCGTATCTCGTTTTCTCGGTCCCAAGTTCCAAGGTGATCGAAATGGTGGGCTACAAGAGGACCATGGTGATTTCGCTGTTCATCATGGTGGTAGGCGCGCTGCTATTTGTTCCGGCTGCTGCGCGAGTGAATTTTCCGCTGTTCCTGACAGCCAGCTTTGTACTGGCGTCTGGCGTGTGCATGTTGCAGACTTCGGCCAATCCATATGTATCGATCCTCGGGCCCGAACACAGTGCACCCGCGCGGCTAACCCTGGCCCAGGCGTTCAATTCGCTGGGCACAGCATTGGCTCCCCTCGTCGTAGGCGCGTTCATCCTTACTGATCCAGGAAAGCTGCAAGACAAATTTGCAGTGGCGCATACGGTGCAGGGACCCTATATCGCAATCGCAATTACGCTGCTTGTGCTGGCTTTCGCCATCATGTTCATGCATCTTCCCGCGATCACAATGGCGCGAGATGCCAGCGAAGCCGAAAAGGATATTGCGCAGGCGGGACGGAGCATCTGGAGTTTCAAGCACACCGTTCTGGCTATGGTGGGAATCTTTTTTTATGTGGGTCTGGAGATTGCCCTGGCGGCGAATGCAATCAAGTTTTTCGTTAGCCAGGGAGTCAGCAGCAGAGATACGGTCGCACTGCTGGCATCTTTCTACCCGCTTTCGATGATGATTGGGCGATTCGCCGGCACAGTTGTGATGAAGGTGATCAAAGCAGAGAAATTGTTGGCCGGGCTGGGTGTTCTCGGGGTTGCGCTGTTGGTTGCGGCCATGTTCACGACCGGGCAGGTTGCGATCTGGTGCTTAATTCTGTGCGGAGTGGCCAACTCGATTATGTATCCGACGATCTTCGCTTTGGGAATCGCAGAACTGGGACCGTTGACCAGCAAGGGATCGGGCGTGATCACCATTGGCAATGTGGGCGGGGCGGTGCTTCCGCCGCTGTTTGGTTTAGTTGCCGACAAATTTAATTACCAAGCCGCCTTTCTGATACCCATTGTGGGCTATCTGTTTGTGGTGTATTACGGACTTTCGGGATACAAGCCGGCACGCGATTTAGCAAGGTAGACGAATTCTCGATTTGTAATTCAGGCCCTCCGGTTTGCCGGAGGGCCTGCTGTTTCTGGGCCGTGAGGGGCGGAGAAATGCGGGGATCGTGCCTGAATTTGGAACGGATGGCTGTCACGCTATGGGACAGCGAATGGAGCGTATTGCGGCACCATTTGAGTCATCTTGCGACAATCTGAATTGGAGCGGAGCAGAAGAGAGCTGAATCGAGCCTGAAAATAATCACTAAAGTTATCCCGGGCCAGACCGATGAAGGTAGTGGATGCAAACAAGCCCCATCCAAAAATGGCGGCGGCCTTGAGAGAAGGATTAAGACAGCGCTGGAGATGGCGACCGCAGGCATCCGAGAAGGAGTTGAATCCCATGGCCCTCGGAGTTTTGAACAATCTGTCGGCGATCTATGCTGAGAACAATCTCAACAAGACGAATGTGAGCCTACAAACCGTATTGCAACAGCTATCCTCCGGCTCACGCATTAACTCAGGCGCCGATGACGCCGCGGGTCTCTCGTTGGTAAATGGCCTGGCGACAAACACGGCTGCGCTCACACAGTCGACGACGAACGCCACGGAAGGCGTAGGTCTGCTGCAGGTTGCCGACGGTGCTTTCTCGCAGGTGACGAGCCTGCTGGACCGTGCCGTTACGCTGGCGACCGAGGCCTCGAACGGAACGCTGAACACCTCGCAGGAGGAGGCGGCGGACCAGGAATACCAATCGATTCTTTCTGAGATTAACAACATCGGAACGACGACCACCTACAACCAGGTGCAGGTCTTCACCGGATCAGTCAACGGCGTCGATATCTATACCGGCGATTCGTCCGCGACCGGCTCGTCGATCGATAGCATTTACTTTGGCACCATGAGTTCGTCGACTCTGGGTGACTCGGGAGGTTCGGTGCAGCAGGATACCGGCGGCGAATTTGTGGATTTTTCGATAGACGCGGCAGGTCCGCCTCTTTCGCTGACCACCGCCGCGAAAACCACTGACGTAATCACAACCGGCACCGGATTCACGCTTAGCACCAAGAATGCCAACGGCACCATAACGACGCAGAACCTTGTGGGCGCTGCCGCCGGCACTGTCGCCAACCTGATTGCCGCAATCAACGCAGCGAAGATTCCCGGCGTGACTGCGAACTTTACCACCGCTGGCGCCGTACGCAGCACAAGCGGCACAGTCACCGGGGGCGACACCGGCATCCAGCTCACGAACACGAATCCCAATGTGACGATTGCCTCGGACGGTGCGCTTGCCGATGCAGGGGTGGGCGGAACGGTCACAGCCCAAAACGCCGTGGTGTCGACGAACAATGCCGCGACTACGACCATTAGTTACAAATTCGGGGCGAACGGCGACGCCTCAGCCAACCTGGCGCAAACCGATCTTCTGAGCGCGACGGATGCTCAAACTGCATTGGAGGCGCTCAACCAAGCAGTCACGTATGTGGCAGGTCAGGACGGCTACATTGGCGCACAAATTAACACTCTGAATTCGATCAGCCAGGTGATGAGTACGCAGGAAGAGAATGTGGTGTCGGCGCAGAACGCGATCCAGGCCACCGACTATGCCTCCGCCACTTCCAACATGTCGAAGTACGAGATTCTGAGCCAGACCGGCATCGCGGCTCTTGCGCAGGCGAACCAGGTGCAGCAGGAAGTGACGAAGTTGCTGCAGTGATCAGTGGTCGGGGATCAGGGGTCAGAGATCGCGTGAACTGACGCTCGGCGGGAGAAAACAGCTTTAGCAAGACTGCAATACCTTCAAGACAACCCAGGGACAGGGCGGCGGCGATGCGAGAGCTTCGCCGCCCATTTTCTTGCGCAGAGCAAAAACAAGGATGAGATTGAAATTCAAGCGGATACCCATCAATTGAAACTTTGCGCGTAATTAATCGTCAGAATAAATAGAGACGTAAGCATCTCTGCTGAGTAATTTAGAAGGTCGCAAGAGCGAAAAAATCGTGCCGCAAGAGGCAACTCCGGCATGCTGATGATCATCCGAAGGCTGCTGGCGCAGAGGCGGATGGCCCACAAGCTAAAGCAATCACAGAAATGAAGTGCCGGAGGCCGCGCCTTCCCTCCAGGGAAAATGAGCGGATCGTGAAAGATCGCTGGTCGTATTTCGATTAAGACGAGTTAGAAGCGGTTTGAGTGAGCGAGAACCGCCGTAGAACGACACTCCACTTTTCTACGGTGAAGCGTGAAATTGAGAATTGATTTTTGCCGGGGACGCGCGTGTGCGCGTTTCGTGCGCACGCTTATGGCGTGTGTTGCAGTACTGGGATCGACAACGCTGCTGCCTGCAGCAGCGTTTGGACAGAACGCTACGGGCGCTATTCACGGACAAGTGGCGGATCCATCGGGCGCGGTCATTCCGGGCGCGACGGTTGTGGCCACGACGACATCGGGGCAAGTGGCCGGTAAAGCCACTTCAGATGGTGTAGGCGCATACGCAATTCGGGGGCTGGCGGCTGGCACCTATAGCGTGACAGCGACAGCAAATGGATTTGCCGAATTCGAAACCCCGGGAATCGTCGTCGCGGCGGGCCAGTCGAAGACTGTGAATGCAAAACTGCAGATTGAGGTGCAGCAGCAACAGGTGCAGGTGGAAGCGGAAAGCAACACCGTAGGCACGAGCCCCGAGAGCAACGCCAACGCAGTCGTGATTAAAGGCAGCGATCTGAACGCACTGTCTGACGATCCTGATGAATTGCAGAACGAACTGGAAGCGCTGGCCGGACCGTCGGCAGGCCCGAACGGCGGCCAGATTTACATTGATGGATTTACGGGCGGTCAACTGCCGCCGAAGTCCTCAATCCGCGAGATCCGTATCAATCAGAATCCATTTTCGGCGGAGTATGACCGGCTGGGATACGGGCGCATTGAGATTTTTACGAAGCCGGGCACGGGGCAGATGCACGGCGAGATAGAGGCCAGCGGAAACGACTCCTCCTTCAACTCACCAAATCCATTGCTGGAGGGAGCGTTCGAACCACCTTACGACACATGGGGCATGCACGGATCGGTAAGCGGACCGATCTCGAAGACAATGTCGTACTTTGTGAGCGCCTTCAGCCGCAATCAGCAAAACGAGAATGTTGTGAAAGCGATTGATCCAGCGAGCATCACTCCAGGCGCCGACCTGAACAATCTGCCGTCATTAAACGAGGCGTTTGGCAATCCCGTGTCGCGACTCGACATCAGCCCGCGCATCGATTTGCAGTTAGGAAACCTGAACGCGCTGACTATCAGGGAAACCTACAACCGCATGCATGACACGAACAGCATCGGAGAGAGTGGCCTGACCCTGCCGGAGGAGGCCACGAACAGCGATAACCAGGAAAACGCGGTGCAACTTTCGGACAGCTGGACGCTGAGCAAGAACCTGGTGGACGATATTCGTTTCCAGTACAGGCGGATCCGCGACCAGACCTCGGCAATCTCGAATCTGCCTTCGTTTACGGTGCAGGGACAGTTCTCGGATGGAGGCAATCCAGACCAGAGCCTGGAAGATCATGAAAACAATTACGAGCTGCAGAATTACTTTTCCGGCGTGAAAGGCGCGCACACGCTGAACTTCGGAGCCAGGGCCAGGGTTTACGACGATGTGAACTACACCAGCGGCGGCAGCAACGGATCGTATATCTTCTCGACCGCGCAATCGTTCTTGGGCTGCTATCAGACGCCGCAAGGGTCGCCGCCTCCCTCATCGTGCGTTCCGCAGCAATATACCTACACGAAGATCAACAATGCGGTGGCGAAGGTGACGTTGTTTGACGCGGCGCTGTTTTTCCAGGACGACTGGAAAGTGAGCCCGCAGTTCACATTCAGCTACGGCGCGCGCTGGGAGACGCAGAACCGGATCAGCGATAAAGACGACTGGGCGCCGCGGCTGAGCCTGGCCTACGCGCTGGGCAGAAGCAAAGGCAGGCAGCCGAAAACGGTGCTGCGCGCCGGGTACGGATGGTTCTATCAGCGTTTCACGGTGGCCAACGGATTTGGAGCCAACGTGCCTTTCATCGTCAACACGATCCACGAGAACGGAGCGAACGAACAGCAATTCATACAGACCTCGGGCATCACTTTTAATCAATATGCGACGACGCCGCTCAGCGCCAGCACATCGGGAAGCACGACGGGAAAGAGCGCTCCGACGTTCTACACGATTGCGCCGAATTTGCACGCGGCGAATGATATGGAGGCGGCAGCCGGAGTAGACCGGCAAATCACAAAGGACATCACGGGAAACGTGACGTATGTCTTTTCGCAGGGAATCCACCAGTTCTTCATGGATAACCTGAGCGCGGCGGCGGAATTTCCGCTGGAGGACGCATCGAGCGATACATATCCGACGACAGCGCCCACTGCGCCAGGAACCAATAATCTGCAGTATCAGTCCGGCGGTTTCTACCGCGAGCAGCAGATCATGGTGACGGTGCGGGCGACAACCAGGAAGTTCAGCCTGTTTGGGAATTACACGTATTCAGATGCGAAGGGGGACACGGAGGGTGTGACTTCGGTGCCGTCGGTGTCGAGCGATCCGGGACTGGACTTCGGGAGGACGCACTTCGATGTTCGCAACCGTGTGATGCTGTTCGGAAATTTCATGCTGCCGTGGGCGGTGTCGGTGTCGCCGATGGTGGTGGCGAATTCAGGAACGCCGTTCAACATCACAACAGGCAGCGATTTGACGGGGAACAACCAATTCGACGGACGGCCGACGTACGCGGCCAACTGCTCGGAGCCGAACACGATCCAGACCCAGTGGGGCTGCTTTGACGCGGAGCCGTATGGAACGGTGAGCCCGGAGAGCGGCACACCGATTGAGCCTTACGCGGTGAACGAAAGGATTACGCCGTATGGCCTGGGAACGGGACCGGCGAACGTGAGCGTCAACATGCGGCTGGCGAAGGTGATCGGGATCGGTCCGAAGGTGGAATCGAGCGGGCCGGGTATGGGCGGCCGTGGACGAGGCGGCGGAGGCGGAGGCTATCGTGGCGGGCCTCAGGGTTTGGGTGGAGGAGGGCTAAGCGGCAGCCGTGGCGGCTTCGGCCCGATGAATGAGTCCGTGCCGCGGAAGTACAGCCTCACGTTCTCGGCGTGGTGCACGAACCTGCTGAACCACGAGAACCTGGGGGTACCGAATGGCTCAATTTCTCCGACGCTCGACAGCGCAGGGGCGCTGGAGCCGCAACGGTTTTTCGGCAGGTCGCAGACGTTGGCCGGCGGGTATTTTGCGTTACCTACGGCTGGCAACCGGAACTTGTCGTTGCAAGCGACGTTCACTTTTTAGAGCGCTGCTCTCTATTCCCAGGTCCCCGCTTTGAGGTATTCGTCGATCGCCTTCGCCGCTTTGCGGCCTGCGCCCATGGCGAGGATGACTGTCGCTCCGCCGGTGACAATGTCGCCGCCGGCAAAGACGCCGCGCTTCGAGGTGCGGAGCGTTTCGGGATCGGCCACGATGTAGTTGCGCTTGTTGGTCGCCAGGTCGGGCGTGGTGCTCTGGATGAGCGGATTGGCCGTGGTACCCACGCCGATGATGGCCACGTCGGCAGGAAGGATGAACTCCGATCCTGGAATCGGGACGGGGCGACGGCGGCCGTCGGCATCGGGTTCTCCCAGTTCCATGCGCACGCAGCGTGCGCCGGTGAGCCAGCCTTTTTCGTCGCCAAGAAACTCAGCTGGATTGGTCAACATGCGGAATTCGATGCCCTCTTCACGCGCGTGCTTCACTTCTTCAGCGCGGGCGGGCATCTCGGCTTCTGACCGGCGATAAACCAGCGTTGCCGACTTCGCGCCAAGGCGGCGCGCGGTGCGCACCGCGTCCATAGCGGTGTTGCCGCCGCCCACGACGATCACATCGCGCGAGCGGCAGTCGTAAATGGGCTGGTCAAATTCCGGGAATTTATACGCGCGCATCAAGTTGGTGCGGGTGAGAAACTCGTTGGCCGAGTAGACGCCGTTCAGATGCTCGCCGGGCACACCGAGAAAGACCGGCAGGCCGGCACCGGTGGCGATGAAGATGGCGTCGTAGCCTTCGACGCGCATCAGCTCGTCGAGCGTGACGCTCTTGCCGACAACGACGTTGGTTTCGAACTCGACGCCCATACGGCGCAAGTTGTTCACTTCTTCGAGGACGATCGATTTGGGCAACCGGAACTCGGGAATGCCGTAGACCAAAACGCCGCCCAGTTCATGCAGCGCCTCAAAGACGCAGACGCGATGACCCTTCTGAATGAGATCGCCCGCGGCAGAGAGGCCGGCGGGGCCGCTGCCGACGATGGCGATGCTCTTGCCTGTCGGCGGCGCGATGGCAGGCAGGCCGAGTTGTCCGCTATGGCGCTCAAAGTCGGCGATGAAGCGTTCGAGGTTGCCGATAGCCACGGGCCGGCCTTTTTTGCCGATGACACAGCCGCCCTCGCACTGGCTCTCCTGCGGGCAAACGCGGCCGGTGATCGCGGGCAGCGCATTGTCTTCGCGCATCTTTGCCGCAGCGGCAAGAAAATCTCCCGCGTAGATCAACGCCACGATCTCCTTGATCTTAACCCCAACAGGGCAATCCAACTGGCAGCTTGGCTTGGCGCAGGCAATGCAGCGCGTGGCTTCAGTGACGGCGCCGGAAGCAGCGAGGCCCTGATTCACTTCCTCGAAACTGTGCGCGCGTACTTGCGCGTCAAGCTCAGGCATTCTGACGCGCGGAATCTGCATGCGCTCTTTCAAGGGCAGCGGATTGGCGAGAAGCGGCTCTGTGTCAGGCATTATGCTTCTCCTCGCTCGTGGTGCGGACCGCATCGAGCTGCGCGCGCTGGGGCGCCGTCTGCTTTTCCTTGTGGGCGAGTGATGCACGCTGATGGGTCAACTGCTCTTGCTTGTGTTCCTCGAAGGCCTTCAGCGACTGGCACTCCTGGCCGCGGTACATGGCGTTCCGCTGCATCAACACTTCAAAATTCACTTGTGACGCGTCGAACTCCGGCCCGTCGACGCAGGCAAATTTACTCTGGTTGCCGAGAAGCACGCGGCAACCGCCGCACATGCCTGTGCCGTCGACCATGATGGAGTTGAGGCTGACCATGGTCTTGATGCCGAGGGGCGCGGTGACGTGCGCTACCGCACGCATCATGGGAACGGGACCGACGGCGAGAGCGAAGTCGATCTTGCGCCCGGCCCCAGGGCCGTTATCGACGAGGTCGCTCAGTTTTTTGGTCACAAGGCCCTGCTCGCCATAGCTGCCGTCGTCGGTGAGAATGTATGCCTCGTGGCTCGCGGCGCGCACTTCATCCTCAAAGATCACCATGTCTTTGCTGCGCGCGCCTTCAATGAAGATCACATGATTGCCGGCGTCTTTGAGCGCCTTCGCCGTGGGCAGCGCCATGGCTGTGCCCACGCTGCCGGCCACAATCAAGGCTGTTCCATAATTTTTTATCTCGGAGGGATGGCCAAGGGGGCCGACAACGTCGAGAATGGAATCGCCAGTTTCAAGACAATTGAGCAGAGAGGTGGTTTTGCCGACGGCCTGAACGACGATGGTGATGGTTCCGGCCGCGGGATCGGCGCTCTTGATGGTGAGCGGAATGCGCTCACCCATTGCATGCACGCGCAGGATGATGAACTGACCCGGCCGTTGCTTGCGGGCGATGCGCGGCGCCTGAACGGTGAGTTGCCGGATGTTGAGGCCGACGGTGCGAGCTTCTACGATCCTGAACATATGCTGGAGACTCGTCCTCCTGTTCGATCCGCGGCCGCCGAGCGCGAGCGGAACCCGCCTTGGGCAGCGTGAACGGGGCATGTTCGCGCGGCCAGCGGGCCGATTGGCGCAGCTTGCAGCATTGATTATTCAGGAATTAGGGGTGCCCGTTTGTGACGCGGGTCACTTGGCGGTAGGGGTCACCAGAATTGCGGGAAGGCCAAAGGATTACGAGTGACGCGCCTTCCAGAGGAGATAGAGGCCCCAAGCCGACAGCGTGCAGCCATCCCTGATAGTTCCCTCAAGCATCTTCTGCTCGAACTCGGCAATTGGAACGCAATGCGTGACGATGTCGTGTTCTTCGGGGTCGGGTTTGTTTTCGGACATTTGGAGACCCGTAGCGAGGAAGACGTGAAGGCGCTGGCGCGTGAAGCCGAACGCGATCCAGTTGAATCCGAGGTAGACCATCTGCTCGGCGACAAGGCCGGTTTCTTCTTTGAGTTCGCCGCGCGCCAGCTCTTCGGGGTTATCGATGGCACGCTCCCATGCGCCCTGGGGCAGCTCAAGGGTGCGCTCCTGGATGGTGTAGCGGAATTGCTCGACGAGCCAGATGCGGTCGTCCTGGATGGGAAGAATGATGGCGCCGTCGTGTTTCTCAATCACGCCATAGATTCCCTTTTCGCCGTTGGAGCGCAGGATTTCGTCTTCGCGCACGCGCATCCAGTGGTTGCGGTAGACTTCGCGGCTTGAAAGCGTGGTGATGGAGGGATCCGCTTTCTTCCGCGATCTACTGTCTCCTGAGTGCATGAGCTCACCCTTAGCGTTTTCCCGTATACGCATCAAAAAACGGGGATCAGGAGCAGTTTAAAGGCCACAGATGTCGGGCAATCAGCAGTTGACCATCACGGCGGAGCAGCCGGCACGCGCCGGTCTCCATTTCACCAGGAATTCTGTGACTGAGGACGCCTGCATGCTGCGCATGGCTTCAAACTCTCCGTTCTTCTGGCTGTAAAGCAACGCGCCATGTTCACTGAGAACGGCGAGCGCTGGAACGCCGCGCTTGAGCGGCACTTCGTACTTTTGAGCGAGATCGAGGTTGGCGTCCATATAGCCGACGTTGATGTGCACGAGCACAAAATTCGAATCGAGGAGCGGCTTGTTGCGGGCGTCGTGGAAGTAAATATCCAGCACCTGGCAGTCACCGCACCAGTTGCCGCCAAAATCGAGCAGAACGTGGCGATGGGTGGCAGCGGCGGTTTTGAGGGCGGTGGCCAAGTCGGCTTTGGCCTGTGCGGGGTCGGGATAGATGGCACGATCGGCGGAGTAAGCGGCGGCCACGGCCAGCGCCAGCAAGCCTGCGATCGCGAACAGCTTTAATGGCTTCATTGGGACCTCCACCTCTGCTTTCAGTCTGCCACAATTGGCCTTGCAGGTGGCATTGCTGGAGAGCTGATCAGATTGCAGGGGGGTGTGTAACGATGGAGAGTTGAGGAAACGCACGAGGCAATTTGGTGCGCGCTGGGAGTGATCAATGGAACATCTGTTCCTGTTTTTAATTCAGCCGTGGCACCTGGTTTTGCTGGGCGTGGTGGCGTTTGCAGTGTTCGGGGTCATCGGACTGCTACCCCCTGGACCGCGGACCGGCCCGCCATGGACAGAATCCTGAAGTTTCTCATAACCATGACTTTCCGCGCCGGTCCAAGGCCGCCCGTTAAAGGCTCTGCATGTGGCACTTTCGGGGCCTGATCAGACACCCGAATCCGATTTGTGCGACAATAGACACCATAGGATGCGCGCCAATCAAGGCAAAGCGCGCGGAGGAATTTCTGATGGGCGATCTACTTCAGCCTTGGCACCTGATCGTGCTGGCGGTAGTTGCGTTTCTTCTGTTTGGCGCCAAGCGGTTGCCGGAGCTGGGTAAGGGATTAGGCGAGGGATTGAAGGGTTTCCGGGAGGGAATCCGGGGGATTACTGATCCCACCCCGACAGCGCCGCCGGCTCAGCAGCAGAATGCAGCACCGGCTCCGCCGCCTGCGTCGAACGCGCCGGTCGAGCCGAAGCAGGGCTAAGCGCCAGGCGGCAGCAACCGCTTCAAGCCGGTTTGGGGCGCGAAGCCGAACAAAGTTTGAGCGACACCGAGAAGGTCTGTGCCAGCACACAGGCCTTTTGTGTTTTGCACAAGACTTCGAAATGGGGTTCATCGGGCGACTCAGCCATCCGTGGGCGATCAGCTTTGCATAGCGGGCGTTTGCAGCGAAGATGCGCGGGTCTGGAGACCCGCACGACAGCCGGCCAGGAGGCCGGCGCTACCTGTTTCGCCGGCGCTACTCGTCAGCAGAAAAGCTTCTACTTGTAGTCCTGGGCAGAGGGGTAGTAGCCGAGCTTGGCGGTGACGATCACATTCGGCCGGTCGACACGCACGTCGATGGAGCGGAACTTGCTGTCGTAAATGGACTCGTGGCTCATATAGCCCAGCGTGTACTGGTTGCGGGCTTCTTTGGCGAGCTTTGCGTAGCTTGCTTCAATATTGTTAATGCTGCCCTCGGCGTACATATCGCCGCCGGTGGCCTGAACGTATTTGTACAGGATGTTGTCGTACATGGTGAAAGGCAAATGGAAGCGGTCGAGCCAGCCCTCGCCCGGGTATTGCGAGTCGCCCACCAGCGTGGCATAGACGGCAATCTTGTTGGTTTCGAGGTATTTCACGACCTCTTTCCACGTGGCCTTGCTGCCGTACTCCTTGCCGTCTGAGATCACGTAGATGATGCGCCGCCGATCTTTGGGGCGAGTCGAAAGTTCCTTGGCCGCCTGGAGAATTGCGTCGTTGAGGGTGTGGATCTCCTTGGGGATGGTGATGAAGGTGCTGTCGCCGGCGGACTTGCCCGGCTGCAAAACAGGATCGACGCAATTGCCGTTTTGATAGATGCCGCAGCCCGCAAGCGGGCCACTGTTGATCGGCACCTGGGGGTTGGTGCCCACATTCTCAGCCAGCGATAAGACCGCGGGCAGGCGCGCGCTCTGCGCTCCGGTAAAGCTGGTCCATTCCCTGGCGCCGTTGGTGTAGGTAAAGACCGCAGCCTCGTCATAAGGAGCGAGCGCACCCTGGATCGCACCCATGGATTGGTTCACGCTGGCCATGATGTTTGAAGGAAGGGTCTGGTCGATGACAAATGCAATGGAGAGTGGCTGCGGATCAACGCTGAATACACGCAACGGTTCGCGGGTGTTGTTTTCGTAGACGGTAAAGTCGCGCCAGGTGAGCCCTGAGATCAGATTTCCCTTGGTGTCTTTGACCGTGACCGGAACCTGAACGAAGTTGACGTTGACGATGAAATTGGCCATCGCGGTGCTGCCCTGTTCGGGAGGAGTCGCTTGAACATCGACTTTCGGCTGGTCGGCGGGCGGCGCGCTCGAGGGCGCGGGGGGCTGCTCAGGTTGCTCAGGCTGTGGTTGCGGTTCGCCCGTGGCGGAGGATGAGTTGGGTCCTGAAGGAGTTTCTGAGGCGCCAATTCCCGGCGTGATCGGCCCCGCTCCTCCGAACGAGGGCGGCGGTTGCGGCGTGGGCGCGTCGGGCACCGACTGTTGCTTCTGTCCCTGAACGCTTGAGCCCAAAAGGAGCCCCGCGCTTATAAGCGCTGCCAGCGCAATGGCCCTTCGTCCTTTCACAGCGATTTCATTCCCCCTGATGGCAATCTGCACGTGCAACTGCGCATTTAGGCCACACCTGACAGAGTATCAGACGCACCAGAGGCTCGTAGGTTGCCCGGAACGGGTTCGTTTGGTCGAATCCATCTGGCGGGGCTGAAGCCCGCACTGATTTGATCTTATTTATAATGAGAGGCCGGAGGAGTGGCCCCGTCGTGCCTGGTCGCGCCGCCTGCAGCAGTGTGCGTGCCTGGAGGTCAGCGCTACCCGTTTGCCGCCATTAGCTATTTGTTGGCGTGCTGGACAGGGCTGAACGGACCTGCGCAGAGGTTACCTGCCGCTGAGATCAGAATCGGGTTATGCTCTCTAAGGGGTTGGGTTTTCGTCTAACTCGCCAGAATGCTTCTCCGAATCGGAACAGCCGCGCTTCTGCTTGGGCTTTCGGTGTTCGCACCGGCAGCGTGGGCTCAGCTTGCGCCTTCGCCCGACGCGCCGCCGGTGAGCACCGCTCCCGCCGCACCGCCCGATGAGACGCCCATGGCCACTTTCAAGCAGACCGTGAGCCTGGTGGACCTGTTCTTTACCGTCAAGGACAAGAACGGCAACCTCATTCCGCATTTGACCAAGAACGAATGCACGTTTCTTGAAGACAAGGTGCCGCAGACGCTGAAGAGCTTTACGGCGGAGACCGATCAGCCGCTTACGCTGGGAATTCTGCTTGATACGTCGGGCAGCCAGCAGCGCGTGCTGCCCCTGGAACAGCAGGCCGGCAGCCAGTTCCTCGAACACGTGCTTCGTTCGAAGGATGAAGCTTTCCTGGTTTCATTCGACGTGAACGTGGACCTGCTGCAGGATTTCACCAACAGCCCGCATCTGCTGGCGCGAGCCATGGACAAGGCGGAGATCAACACGGCAGGCGGCAATGGCACGGGCATTCCGGGGCTCGGTGGGGGAACGATTCCGACCATCGGCGATCCAAAAGGCACGCTGCTCTACGACGCGATTGATCTCGCAGCCAGGGAAAAGCTGAACCAGGAGACGGGCCGCAAGGCGCTCATCATCCTGACCGATGGCCAGGATGAGGGCAGCCGAACCAAGATCGGTGAAGCAATTGCCGAGGCACAAAAGAACAATGTCATCGTTTATGTCATCCTGATCGCCGACCGGGAGATGTACTGGGACCAGGGCGAGGGCTATTTCGGTTACTCCGCGGCAAAACGGATATCAGATGAGACGGGCGGCCGCGTGATCGATGTGGGCAACAACGGCAAGAAGCTCGAAGCGGCGTTTCAGCAAATCCAGGACGAGCTGCGAACGCAATATCTTGCGAGCTATATTCCCAGCAACCTGAAGGACGACGGCTCATTCCGGCACATCGGGGTTTAGTGCAAGGGCGACCAGGGAGAGAACCTGAAGGTGCAGGTGCGCAAGGGCTACTACGCTCCGGCGCCCGGAAGCTAGCGACCCGTTGATCACTTCGGATTTGCTGTTCCTTTTCTGTTCCGGCGTCCTTCCGGAATCCTTTCTATTCACGGTTTGATCTTCGAGTAAAAAATTCACGTTCGCGGTAAGAAAATCTACACGAGACCGCGTTAAACTCGTTTCGACGGGGGAAATGCATCAGGTTGTGACTTTGGTTTTGGACCAAGAGTAACTGGCCTGATTTCAGCGATCTCTATAGACGGAGCGCCGTCCTGGCAGCTCTCGTGACAGGGTTTTGGTTCTTCATTTGCCATTCTTTCGGCATCAGACGGGTTATACCATCGCGCCGGATTCTTCATTGGCGCCTGCAAGCAGTCTGCGGAAGGAGATCATTGGCGCAAATGAAAGATATCGGAATGAAAATCGCCATCATTGTCGGGGTGGCAGCCGCCCTGGTCACAAGCATTCCTCTGCTGGCGCAAGAGGCTGGCGCTTCAGCGAATGCTGGGGCTGCGGGCGTGCAGGCTGACGATTCTGGGAGCGCTTCAGAAAAGGCAACCTACGCGGCGACTGCTGGAGGCTTTGGAGATCAGTCGTGGTCACATGCATGGGAGATGAGTTCGATTACGGGCGAATTGGACGGGAAGCTCGACTCGAAGACGGCCAAGCCCGGCGAGCAGGTGGTTCTGAAGACGATTCAGAAGATCCAGACCTCCGATGGAACGATCATTCCGAAAGGCTCGCGCCTGATCGGCCATCTCACCCAGGTGCAGGCATACAGCAAGGAGCATGGCGCAGCGCTGTTGGGAATCGCGTTTGATCGCGTGGAGTTGAAGGGCGGGCAAAGCGTGGCGATTTACACATTGATCCGCGGAATGACCTTCCCTGCAAGCGCGATGGCGATGAATTCAATGGACGGTGGCGGTGGAATGGGCGCGCCGATGGGTGGTGGCGGAATGATGGGCGGCGGCCAGGGAATGGGCGGCGGCCAAGGAATGGGTGGCGGACGCGGAGGCGGCGGCATGGTTGGCGGCGCCGACGGGGCCGTCAATGGAGCGGGGATGGGAGCGGGCAGCATGGCTGGCGGCGTGGCCGGAGCTGGTGTGGGAGATGTCGGCGGCGTGGCGGATCGCACGGGTGCGGCGGCTTCATCGATCGGCGACCGCACAGGAGCCGATCTTGGCGCGACGGAGAACGCCACAGTCGCGACCGCGGGACATGGCGACGCGGGCCTGGCCAACGATGCTCACGGGGCTGCCGCGGCTCGGGCCGTGCCTCGTCCAACGGGGATTCCGGGCGTAATGCTTTCGGGAAGCAGCTCCGCGTCGGGGTTGTTCGTTTCCTCTGCCAAAAGGGATATTCAGCTCGAGGGCGGCATGCAGATGCAATTGGGAATCGTGGCGAAGGACTGAGGGAGCTCACTGCCCGCGGCCTGGTTAGTGCGATCACCGCGACCTGTGATCGTTGGAAAACGACGCAACTGAACGCCGTCTCGTTTGCCGGGCACTGTACGGAATTCAGACAACAGGTTACTGAAGGTGCGCGACGCCGTAATCTGGCGCGGAGAACTGTGTTTCGTTAGTATCGGCACCAACGGAAAAAACTTGAGGCTGTGAGCAAGAAATTCTTCAGCTTCGGTGAATTCCGCTTGGAGATACTCGCCATGGCCATTCAATGCGCCGCCCAGGAAGGCTTTGAGATCAGCCCGCGGTTCCGTCAAACCGTCGAGCAGCGCATTGCGCGCCTGGAACACGATGCCGATTCCGACGAAGCGCAACTGGATCGATTGGACGACGTAGACCACATCCGGCGGCAGATGCGCCTGGTGGCTGCGCAACGGGCCGAAGCGCTGCGCATGCGGCTGTTTCTCGATCGCGCAAAGACGCGCCTGCCAGGGCCGATGATTGCGCTGTAAAAGCAGGGGTCAGTGGTCAGTGGTCAGTGATCAGCCTTCTTCGCTGCGGTGATCGGCCTCAGCAGATTGCCTTTGGAAAACTCCACTGCTGAGCCACTAAGAACCCCTTCCAGTTCAGCATGCAACGAGCGTTTCCACAGGAACGCGTGTTTCCACAAATGCGCGCTGTTGCGATTCTACGTACACTTATGTGCTTTGGAGGAACAAGAAACATTGCCGAACCTTGAGTATTTTGTTGTGGACGTGTTCACGACCGCGCCGCTGGCCGGCAATCCGCTGGCAGTGGTGATGAACACGTGCGGCCTCACGACAGAGCGGATGCAAGCCATCGCGCGCGAGTTCAATTTATCTGAAACCACATTTGTGGAACGAAGACCAGCGGAAGTGGAGCGCGCAGAGGGCGTGCGCGTGCGAATTTTCACGACGCAGGAAGAGCTCAAGTTTGCCGGCCATCCAACGCTGGGCACGGCGAGCGTGCTGAAGATGTTTGCGCCGGAGACGGCGCGGGGCGACACAGTAACTCTTGCCGAGAATGGGGGGCCCGTACCGGTGCGCTTTGAGGCTGGACAGGCCGACTCCGCCGGCTTGTTCAGTGAGATGACACAGCCGGAACCGGAGTTTGGGCTGGACCTGCCTCAGGCTGCGGTCGCGGCGCTGCTTGGGCTCACGAACGACGAACTGGACCCGAAGCTGACGCCGCAGGTGGTTTCGACGGGCGCGCCATTTGCGATTGTCGTGCTGCGGTCAGTAGCGGCGCTTGAGCGGCTGAAGGTGGATCAGGACAAGGCGACAGAGTGGCTGCGGCAGCGCGGAGCGCGGTGGTTCTATGTCATGGCTCCCGTCCCGGACGAGAGCGAGGACGGCGCGAAGTATCGGGCGAGAATGCAGTTTTATGGCGGCGAGGATCCCGCCACGGGTTCGGCGGCTGGTTGCGCCATCAGCTACCTGGTGGCTCGCGGCGCCGTTTCGTCGGACACGCGCGTGCATGTTCTGCAGGGGGTGGAGATCGGGCGGCAGAGCCATCTTTTTCTGACGGCGCGAATGGAAAACTCGAGGGTCCGGGATGTACGCGTGGCGGGCAGCACTGTTCTTGTGGCAAAAGGACAGCTTTTCCTGCCGTGATGCACATGCTTTCAACAGAAATTCATCTTCGCAAGTGAAAGCGTGTGTTGATGCTAGCGATTTTTCATTTGTTACAGGCGGATTTTCATCGGGCTTTTCGCTTGCTGTTCCCTCTTTTCATGAAGGAGCGAGGGTCGTACTCTTCGATCTCGTTACAGACAATTTACTGGCGCGCTCTCGGGCCCCTATTCGCGCGCTAAAACGACAAGAGCTTGACCCGCGAAGAAAGGCTAGCCTGCAAAAGATCTGTTGCCGGTTGCCAATCGGCGCAAGGGGCCGCACATGCCTGCATCGTGCGGCCGCGCCGGGCAAACGGAAACGCTCCGAAGGATTAGGAGACGCCTCCTTCCGGTTTCCGGGCCAAGAACCACTGGTACGCTCGTCCGCCTTTCCAAGCGGAGGCGGTTGAGTTGCGTAAAAGCGACCAAGAAATTGAAGTGAGGAGTGAATCCCCTGCTATGCGTCCGAAGAAAGTGATTCTGTGTGTAAACAACAACGAACAAGAGCTTTCGGTGCTCCGGTTCATGCTGATGACCAACGGCTACCGCGTTTTGTCGGCCTCAAATGGCCATGAAGCGATCGCCATTTTTGCTAATGCGCCACAGGTTGACCTGGTGCTGGCCGATACAACCATGCCGGGGATGAATGGGGTTCAATTCGCCGAACGGCTGAAACGCGTGCGGTATCACGCGCCCACGATTTTGCTGGGCGACGCGCAGGCTATGAATGGGGATATTCATGTGGCTGATGCGGTGCTTGCGAGGAAGAACTGCTCCTCACAGGAGTTGCTGGAGCGGATCAAGGTGATGAGCGCGCGCAAACGCGGCCCGCGCAAAGGCGCGATGCGAATGCCGCCGATGGAGCAACTCGCCGCCGCCTCGTAAGAGCAGGGAGCTAGGGAGCTAGGGAGCAAGAAAGCGGAGACGCTGCGCAAGCCGGGGACAGACGCTTTCAGGTTCTGGGGGTTCGTTCGCCCCGCTACGCTTCCTGTTTCCGATGCGTGACCATTCACCCCGGTTCCCCGGGGGTCAGGCGCCTCGCCTTTATGTCCTCCTGGCCCCCGTTCCCCTGGGCCCTTGGCGCCTGGATTTCTCCTCTTGACGATGATGGGCGACTATGCGCATACTCGCCATCGGTGGCCCGGGCTGGCGGCAGGGTGATGCTGTCGGTGAAAGCTGGTTCGTATGGACCTAGTTCTTTTGCGTCTTCTTTTTGTGATCTTGCTTGCTGCGGTTTGTTACTTCCTCCGGCCTTTCGGCATACTGGCCGGGTGGGAGGGTGCGGTTGCGGGAACGGTTGCCGCCTGCGCGGTGATCGTTTTCGAGCTGAGGGTTCGGGCGCTGACGCTACGGCGACTGATCGGAGCCGTGGTGGGCAGCGTGCTCGGCATCTTCGGCGCGGCGCTGTTTTGCCTGGTGTTGCGCTCGGCACCGCTCTCCGGCTCAACTTCGGCCGTTCTGCAAATCTTCGTCCTCCTGCTGATGACATATGTGGGCTTGCTGGTCGGGGCCAGCAAAGGTGATCTGCTGAACCCGGCGGCGCTGGGTACGGTGTTCTCCGCCGACAAGCCGTCCAGAAAGAGCGCGAAGGTGCTGGACACGAGTGTGATCATCGACGGGCGCATCGCCGATATTGCAGAGGCAGGTTTTATCGACGGAACGCTGGTGGTTCCCGAGTTCGTTTTGCGAGAACTGCAGGTGGTGGCCGATTCGACCGACGGCTCCAAGCGCCAGCGCGGCCGACGCGGCCTGGACATGCTGCAACGCATGCAGTCGAACGATAAGATCCAGGTGCAGATTGTGCCCGACGACTTTCCATCGATCCGTGAAGTGGACCTGAAGCTGCTCGAGCTGGCCAAGAAATGGGAGGCCAAGGTCGTAACGAACGACTTCAACCTGAACAAGGTGGCCCATTTGCACCACGTGGAAGTGCTGAACATCAATGACCTGGCCAATGCCCTGAAGCCCGTGGTGCTGCCCGGCGAGCGGATGAACGTAGTGATCCTGAAGGAAGGCAAGGAGTACAACCAGGGCGTGGGCTACCTTGACGACGGCACCATGGTGGTGGTGGACCATGCGCGAAAGCTGATCGGCCGCTCGGTTGCCATCTCAGTGACCAGCGTGCTGCAGACGGCGAGCGGCAAGATGATCTTCGGCAAGATGGACGAGAACGGGAAGCCGGCCGCCAGCGAAATCGCGGAGAGTGCGCGCCAGAGTTTCTAAGGAGCCGCAGCGACCGGACCCAAGATGCCGACACTGGACTCAAATCTACTGCGCATCGATTGCCCCTGCACCAAGCGCAACTGCCCAAGGCATGGAAGTTGCGAGGCATGCCGGGAGTATCACAGGAAAGCCAAGCCCCCGATGCTGCCTTATTGCGAGCGGGAACCAAATTGGGTCCAGAAACTACTCGGCAAAAAGCGCCTGAGGGCGCGGTGAGACTGAGAATTCTGCGGGCGCGCGGACCAATCAATTGCTGCGCAAGCGCTCGATAAGCCTTTGCTTTGCATCGGGCCACTCGGCCGCGACGATTGAATAGCGAAATGAATCGCGAGGCGTGAAGTCGGCGGCAAGCCGGTGCGCGCGCAAAACGCCTTCGAACTTTCCGCCGATGCGTTCGATGGCGGCCTGCGAGCGCTTGTTGCGCGCGTCAGTGTGCAGGCAGACGCGGAGCATTCCCCATACCTCAAAGGCGTGCGTGAGCATGAGGAGCTTGGCCTCGGTGTTGGCGGCGCTGCGGATGGCCGGGGCCGTGAGCCACGTGTAACCGATCTCGCACGCGTCAGGGTGCTCGCGGCCGTGGCGAGGATGTCCGGTGGGCCAGGGCCAGCGCTCGATATCAAAGAAACGAGTTGAGCCGAGAACGACGCCGTCGGAGATGCGGACGGTCACGAAGGGCACGGCTGTGCCTGCATCGCGCAGGGCGACTGCAGCCTGAATGTATTGGAGAACAGCGTCGCGGCCGACGGGGACGGCGCTCCATTGATAGAGCGCGGGACTGCCCGCTGACGCGGCGGTGAGCGCTTCGGCGTGGGACAGGGCGAGCGGCTCGAGGCGAATGGTTTTGCCGGAGAGAACTGGTGGGTCGAGGATCATGTTTTTCAGGGTCGCGCTATTAGGCGCGCGGTGCGCCACAGCGAGCGCCGACGCACTCTTAGTACTTCTGCACTTTGGGGTCGATCTGGTCGGCCCAGGCCAGGACACCTCCGGCAAGGTTCTTCACATTGGGGTAGCCCTGCTTAGCCAGAAACTCCGCGATGCGCTGGCTACGGGCGCCGGAGCGGCAATGTACGATGATTTCGCGATTGCGGTCGATTTCCGCGAGCCGCTGCGGCACCTCATTCTGCGGAATGAGCTTGCCGCCGATGTTTGCGATCTGATACTCGTAGGGCTCGCGCACATCGAGGATGAACAGATCATCGCCGGCATCGAGGCGCTGCTTGAGTTCTGTGACGCTGATCTGGGGAATGCCGTTCTTCAATGATTTCTCCTGTGCGGTTTCTGGGGTGATGCCGCAGAACTGCTGATAGTCGATGAGCTCGGTGACCGTTGGATGCTCGCCGCACACCGGGCAGGCTGGATTCTTGCGGAGCTTGAGCTCGCGAAAGCGCATGGCGAGGGCATCGACGAGCAAAAGACGGCCAACGAGAGGCTCGCCTTTGCCGAGAATGAGCTTGATGACCTCAGTCGCTTGAATGATGCCGACCATGCCGGGAAGAATGCCCAGCACACCGCCCTCGGCGCAGTTGGGAACCAAGCCGGGCGGAGGCGGCTCGGGGTAAAGACAGCGATAGCACGGGCCCTCACGCGTGGCGAAGACGCTTGCCTGCCCTTCAAAGCGAAAGACCGAGCCGTAGACGTTCGGCTTGCCGAGCAGGACGCACGCGTCGTTGACCAGGTAGCGCGTGGGAAAGTTGTCGGTTCCGTCAGCGACGATGTCGTAGCCGCGAAGGATCTCGAGAGCGTTGGCGCTCGAGAGCATGACTTCGTGCTTGACCAGGTTGAGGGCGGGATTGAGAGCAAGGAGCTTGTCGCCGGCAGAGTCGAGCTTCTTGCGGCCAACATCTTTGGTGGAGTGGATGATCTGGCGTTGCAGGTTGCTCGCATCGACCACATCGAAATCGACGAGGCCGAGAGTGCCGATGCCGGCAGCGGCCAGGTAGAGGGCAAGCGGCGAACCGAGCCCGCCGGTTCCCACGCAAAGGACGCGCGCGGCCTTGAGCTTCTGCTGGCCCTCCATGCCGACTTCCGGCAGGATGAGGTGGCGCGAGTAGCGGGCGAGATCAGCCTGGCTGAGCTCGGGCAGCTGAATTGGGGAAGAGGTCGCAGCCATGACTCCGGTTCTCCGGTCATTCTCAGTTTATCGGGCGAAACCGGGAGGAAGGCAAAAGAGAACGGCTCCGCATTGTGCGGAGCCGTTCGGTTTGAATGGGCCGGTTAGAGCCGGTGAATGGGATGGACGAAGCCGGCAGTGACGGGCTACTGACCGGAGGCTCCCTTGGTGGCAGGAGCAGGCTTGGAGGCCAGGGAGGCGGCGGGATTCGACTTCCAGAAGGCCGGATCGGACTTGATCCAGTCGGCGCTGACGTAGCTCTGCTTCGCATTGACGGTGAAGAGTTCGCTGTGGGAAGAATCGACGGCCTCGCCGAAGAGTTCATCGAGCTTCTGCATTCCTTCCGCTCCGCCGATGGCCTCTCTGAACTTCTTATCCTCAGAGTAGCCAACGTCGATCGCGGACATGGAGGAATCGCCGGTCAGCACGATGTAGGTACCGTCCTGCGCGCCGAATGCGACTTCGTACGTGCCCCAGTGGGCGCTGGTTCCAGCCTTCTCGTGGGCATCCTTGACCATTTTCACAACCTCGCGCCATTCCTTCGTGTGGCCGGGACGAACATGGAAGACGGAGATCTGGTAGACGCGGTGGTTTTGGATATCGTCATGCGGGTGATAGCTCAGGTCGGCATCATAGGTGTAGACACCCTGCTCGACTTCATCCAGCAGCTCGCCATCGGCGATGCTGGCGCGCTCCAGGTCAGCGGAGAGAGTGGGATTGCCGTCCTGCATCTTGTTGTCCTTTTCCCATTCCGCGAACGAGTCGTAACGGGCCATATAGATTGCCCGTGTTCTGCCGGACATCGAGTTCATGGCGACGTAGTAGACGGGAAACTTGGCTTTGGCCTGGGCCAGGACGAATGCGCTCTCGGTCTTGTCGTGTGCCGCGCCACCTTTGTAAGGCTTGGGATATTCGATGGTGATTTGAAGAATTTTGGGAATAGTAGAGGTGGAAGAAGTATCTTGCGCCGCGGTGAATGAGCAGGCAGCGACCGCGAGGGACAGCCCCATAAGTACGGAACTGAGGGTCTTCATGTGTGGGATTCCTCCTTGATTTGCTCGGAGAAGGCGTGCGATGGGGGATGAGGGCGGGAAGCACAGTCTTTCTAAGCAGTGTGATTATCAGGCCCTGACCGAAGGGATGTAAAGGGGTTTCTGATGGCTGATGAAAGATTGCCGGGCAGTGGGAGCGGTCATCTATGGACAGGATGACAAATCGTCGATCAGGATGGCCTGTGGCGCGAAATGCTTGTCTTCTTCGGTGGTCCCGGCAAGACGATAGGCGTTGGTGATCGCGGCCTTGCCTTCAACGACTTCGGTGATGACATAGGTGCAACCCAGCCAGTGGGCTTCGGCCAGATCGGTGGACGACGATTGCGCCGGATGATTCGGATGGGAGTGATAGAAACCGGCGATCTCGAGGCCACGGCGGCGCGCCTCACGCGCTATCTTCACCAGTTCGGCGGGAGCAATTTCATAGCGGTCCAGCGCTGCTTCGGTGCGCGCGTTTGTCGCCCGAACCAGCGAATCGACGCGCCAGCCGTCCGCCGCCATGCGGCCAAGCAGTGCACCGCAACACTCGTGCGGATATGTCTCCTCCCCGTGAGCACGGAGATCCAGATAGACGGCGAGCGGCAAGTACAAGATGCTCACATATCCCTCCCAGGACGATCGATCAGAACGATACGTGATTGTGCTAGGATGGCGGCCATGAAGAATTGCAGCGCCGCTGCCGATGTGCGAGAGTGAAATTATAGAGCAAGCTGCCTGTTCGGATTATTGTTCCAAACCGGAATGCCATTATGAAACGAAAATCCGCTCATCCCAACTTCGACCAGACATTGAAACTGCTGCGTGCCCATTCCTTTGACGTTGCCCCGCACGCAGGTACGGAGGGCGGAGTGCTGGTGAGCAAGCACGGAGTCGGAGCCGTCCTGGTGCCGGCGCCCAAGAGCAAAAACCCCGACGATCCGGCCGTGGCGTACGCGGTTCACCCGGGAATTGTGGTGAAGGGCGAAGTAGCGCGGCTGCTGGATCGGGGCTACCAGAAATTTCTTAAGACTTCCCAATATGAGCTGCCAGCCTCGGCACAGCAATTGCAGGCAATCCACACATTCAGCGAGGAGCTGAAGCAGCTCGTCGGGGAAGTGAGCTTGTACAACGAGTCGCTGGGCACAACAAGCGATGTGTATCTCTACGATCGCCTGAAGGGCCGTGAAGCGCCGCAGCCGGACCCTGCACAGCCGTGGGAGCCGGCCGACGGACATTGATCCCCGCTGAGAATTGGTGTGCAGCAGGTGATCCAATTGGAAGAACAGGGGCACAGCCACGCGGATGACCCACCGGAGCACCGCGATCACTCGCGCTACCCGGTCGATGAGGAGGCCGTTGTGGCCTTCGCGGGTATCAACAAGCTGCAGGCGGCCCGCATCATCGACCTGAGCCAGGAGGGCTGCCGCGTGCGCAGCAAGGAGCGGCTCGCTTTTCGCTCCGGCTGGCCCGTCGAGGTCTCTTTCAAAGTGAGCGGCGTGGTGTTCGAGTTCAGCGGTGTGCTGCAGTGGGCCGACAGTGGAAGCCTGATGGGCGTCCACTTTGTGAATGTGAATCCGCGGCGAGTGGTGGAGCTGGCCCAAGTGATTTGCGAGATGGAAGCTTGCGAGAAACCACGGACGGAAACCGAGAGCAGCGTTGTGGTGGACCAGGCGGGCGCAGAGCGAACTGAGCAGCCAGGGAAAATCGAAAGCGCGGGTCATGACGGGAATGGCGCCGGAGGAACTGGCGAGGAGCATCCAACGGCTCGGCCTGCCGATACCAAAGCCGTGGCGGGATCCGAACCACAGGCTGCGCAGGCTGCCGTGCCTCGATACCGTCGAGGAAGTTCACGCCACGAAGTGGACACTTCCGCATCGATCCTCCTGGTCAACGTTGGATCGACGCTGCGTGGACGAATTCTGGACCTGAGCCTGGGCGGCTGCCGCATTCGCACCGATGATCGCTTTCCGGTGGGCATTTACACCCGGGTGGAGACGGAGTTCCGGCTGGAGGGATTGCCGTTCCGGCTGGGCGGTGTAATCCAGGCGATTTACGACCGGAACATGGTTGGCATTCGCTTCCTCGATCTCAGCGAGCGGAAGCGCCAGCAGGTTCTTGACCTGATTGGCGAGATCGAGAGAACGCATCCAGCAGAAGTTCCCGTCGAAATCGGCGCAGCGGCAAAACAAGTTTGACGATGGTTGGGACGGCGCGCCAGTGAGAAGGAGCGTTCGCGATTCAGGCAAGCGGGGTGCCCGCGCGCTGATGCGGGCGGTTCAGCGAGCAACCGGATCAACTTCGATATAGTCGAGCGCGGCTGAATCAGAGTCGTCGGGCACGCCTTCGACACGAAGCGTGTCGCCGGGCTTGAGATTGACTCCATGAGAATCGGGGCCGCTGTAAGTGAAGCGCGTGGAGTTGTCGCCGTTGGGTCGGCGCGAGGGGAGCGTGTCGCTGGCCGCCCACGATACGAGTTGCCGGCCGTTCAGGTCCAACGTGAAGTGGGCCGCGCCAAGTTGCAGATCGAAATACTGAACGGCGATGTTGAATTGTCCGGCGACGCCGCTGTAGGTCCACTCGGCGGAGCAGGTCTTTTGCGCGCAGGTGACGGCTTTGCCGCGTGAGGCGTCTTCCCACGGGTGCACATCGAAGACGGTGTAGCCGGTGAGGCGCGCATCTTCTGCTTCGAGGCGGCCGGGAAAGTGGGCGGCGCGCCCACGCGCATCGGGAATGCCGCTCTCTTTGAGGAAGTACTGCACGATGGCATCGCGCCAGACAATGGCGTGGCCGGCCTGGTACTGGAGGCGAGCGTTTTCGTCGTTGTAGAGCTGCGGATCGATTTTGTCTTTCAGCGTCGCCCATTCCTCGCCGAGTTGCGCCGCTTCGGCAGCACCCTTGTAATGGCTGTCGTAGACGTACTGGATGACGGTCTTTCCCGAGTGCAGTTTGTAGGTCCAGGGCACGTGATGGAAGAAGAGCAGCAGGTTGTCAGGAGTGGTGGCCGCTGACTCGTACATTTTTGCGATGGCCGGCGGGTACTGGCCGATGAAGCCGGTGCCTGTGGCCACGGTGCGGTCCATGCCGATGCCCTGGGCGTCGTCGCGGTGCCACTGGCCCCAGCCGTTGCGCTCGCTGGCCTCGATGTTCGGGCCGTAGTGGCTGCCGGTAATGTCGGTCAGCGTTTGCGTGCCGAGGAAGCCGGTGTAGTCGACATACGCGGGCCAGGACTGCATCAGCATTTTGTCGACGGTAGCGATCACTTGTGGATCGTTGCTGATGGTTTGCCGTGTCCACTCCGCGGCGATCTGCTCGGGCGTGAGATTCGGGTCCCAGGCGAGGCGGCCGAAGGCATAGAGATTGGCCATGGCGAACGGAGAGCCGAGCCAATCGCGGCCGACACAGGAGACGCCGATCATGCCACCAAGGGGACGATTGAAGCTCTTGCCTTCAATGATGTCCTTGACCGGGGTTGCACGATTATCGGCGCGCAGGTCGAAGTCGAGCACCCACTTCCACATGGGCGCGATGTACACCAGGTGGCGCTGCTGGCCGAGATACTCCTGTGCGATTTGCAGCTCCATTGCCTCGCTAGTTTTATGGAGGCCGGCGAAGAGAGGCGAGATCGGCTCCTGCGCCTGGAAGTCGATCGGGCCCTCTTTGATTTGCACGATGACGTTGGGCAGGAAGTGGCCATCGAGGGGGTGAAAGATGTCGTAGGCGGCGCGGGCGCGATCGGCCTTCAGGTCATTGTAATCGAGATGATTGTTGTAGACGAAAGCGCGATAGAGAACGACGCCGCCGTGGGGCGCGAGCGCGGCTGCAAGAACGTTGGCCGCATCGGCGGGGCTGCGGCCGTAGCTGGCGGGACCGGGCTGGCCTTCGGAATCGGCCTTGACGGTGAAGCCGGCGAGGTCGGGAATTTGCTGGTAGATCTCATTCACCTTAGCGGCCCACCAGGCCTTGACTTCGGGATCGAGGGGATCGAAGGTGTTGAGTCCACCAATTTTTTGCGGGCTGGCGATGTCGACGCTCATCGCGAGACGCACGCCCCATGGGCGCATGGCGTCGGCGATGCGAGCAAGGCCCTTGATCATGTCCGGCGTCAGGAACGGTGCGGCTCCGTTCACGTTGTTGACGTTGCAGCCATTGATGCCGACCGAAGCGAGCAGGCGCGCGTATTCGCTTACCTGGCTCAGATCGCCGCGGACATGTCCGTTTTCAAAAAAGATGGACGGCCCGCCGTAGCCGCGCTCGACGAAGCTGTTGGCGTTGTCCCACTCGTCGACCCAGCGGATGGGCATGGCGGGGTGGCTGCCGATCGTCTCGTTGGGGACCTGATTGGCCTCGGCGAACTCACGCAAAAGGGCGAAGGTCCCGTAGAGTGCGCCGCGCTCATCGCCTCCGGCAACAATGATCAGCGTTCCCTGCTTTGCGTGGCTGGAATGAATCCAATAGGAATCAGGAGCAAGGTTCGCCGGAACACCCGCTTGCGGATATGCCTTGCGTGCTTCCGTGGCCGTACCAATCACGATTTGATTTCCGAATTCGTCAATCTCTGCACTGGAAATGCCGTAGAGATGGTAGAACTCCCTCCTGAACTCCTGAGCTGCAGTTCGCACCATCGGGCTTTCGCCAAGTGGATGGATAAAAAACAGGGTGGGTTGGGTGCCGCGCCAAAGCGCGTGACCAAGCCATGCCTGATCGGCGGTCTGGGCGCGTGCGGCGAGCGCGGCTGCGGAAAATGCAATGCCGGCGAATACTGCGAAGAAATCGATTTTCTTGCGTATCGCAAACCGTCTCTTGGCCATTGGCTTCGGCTCCCTACAACGTTCTACCACGATTGGGAGAAGCAGGGGACGAGAGAACGAAGGAGCGAGGGAGCAAGAGAGCATCATGCCGCGCGGAGCTGCGTTACCAATCGATTGTGACGCGGCGCAGGCCGCGGACGGCGTTGGTGAGATAGACGACGTCGGCGCTGTGAAGATCGTCGAGCGTGAGTACGCGCTCCTCTATGTCCGGACGGGTTTCAAGCAGGTGGCGGCGGTAGACTCCGGCGAGCAGGCCGCACTCGATGGGCGGCGTGAACCAGCGGCCCTCTTTCTCGATGAACACATTGCTGATGGCGCCCTCGGTCACTTCGCCGCGCAGGTTGAGGAAGAGCACATCGTCGTAGCCGTTGCGTGTGGCCTTCTGGTATTCCAGCGCGTAGAGCGGGCGCTGCGTGGTCTTGTGGTAAAGCGTGGGGTCGGCGGGATCGGTGCGATGCGAGGAAATGCGGACGCGGGCCGGATCCGCGCTGGACGCGAGCGGTTCACTGTTGATGCTGAAATTGCCATCAGCGTCGATGAGAAGAAGACGGACTTTTCGCGGAGATGCATCGACGAACTGGCGTGCGTGCTGCTCGAGAGCGGAGCGGATGGCTGCGCGGTCGCAGGCGAAGCCGAAGTAATCGGCTGAATCGGCGAGGCGATCGAGGTGCAGATTGAGGAGCGTGTAGGCGCCATTCCAAAGCATGGTCTCGATGAGGAAGAACTCATCGGGCTGGCTGACAATCAAGCGATCGCTCGTACGATGCGCGGGGTCGGTGAGGAATTTGGCTTTCAGCAGGCACTCGCGAAATTCTTCGGCGGGATCGGAGTCGATGACGACGCCGCTGCCAGCGCCGAATGTGCCCTGGCCGCCGGAAAGCGCAAGCGTGCGAATAGCGACGTTGAAAACGGTCTGCTGCGGCGAGAAGAATCCGATGGCGCCGGAGTAGATTCCGCGCGGCTCTTTTTCGAGCTCAGCAATGAGCTGCATGGCCCGCACTTTGGGCGCGCCGGTAATGGAGCCGCAGGGAAAGAGGGCGCGGAAGATGTCGTGAAAGCCGATCCCGGGCCGCAGCTCGGCGCTGATGGTTGAGGTCATCTGCCAGAGCGTGGGGTAGCGCTCGACGTTGAAGAGATCTTCGACGCGCACGGTACCGAAGCGCGCCAGGCGGCCCAGATCATTGCGCAGCAGATCAACGATCATGAGGTTTTCGCTGCGGTTTTTGGCGTCGGTGCGGAGCCACTCGGAAACCTGGCGGTCTTCGCGCGTGGTGCGGCCGCGTGGGGCCGTGCCTTTCATGGGGCGCGTGACGATGCGGCGCGCGTCACCGGCGCGGTCGACGCGAAAGAAGAGCTCCGGCGAGAAAGAAAGTACGTAATGGCCCGGCTGCCAGTGCAGGAAGGCCCCGTAGTTGACAGGCTGGCGAGCGCGGAGACGCGCGTAATGGGACGCGACGCTCCCCGGTGCATTGACGCGGAATGGAGCCGTGAAGTTGAGCTGATAGACGTCGCCAGCGCGGATCCACTCGTGGATGGCGGCGATGCGCTGCGCGTATTCGGCTTCGGTGAGGGTGAAGCTGGCGTCGAGGGTTTCCTCAGGGACTAAAGCCCCCGCATTTTTTTGCGGTTGTTCGGCACGAGTAAACTCGTGCCCTGTCACGGAGCGTTTGTCTGTCCGCATCCTCTCGAGGCCCGGCGGAATGGCGCCTTCGAATTCCCCCGCCTCGTGGTTGAACACGTAGCTGCGCTCGTAGATTCCGAACCAGGCCAGCGGCGTGCCGGCCGGCGGCGGCCGCATACCCGCCTTCGGCTCAAAGCAGTTCCCGCACTCGTAGGTGAAGAATCCTGCGGCGCATCTTCCTTCGGCGACCCCGTGCTCGATTGCTGCGAACAGATCGAGAATCTCTTCCGCGGTATAGGCTGTGCACACACGCAGCGGAGCCGTGAACAGTTGCGTCCAAGGTTTCTCTCCGAAATCGCAGCCATCCGGTTTGCCGCCTTCGAGCAGAACCGTGGCAGGCGAATGCTCCACAAGCGCATAGACCTCCGCGGGAAGGGGATGCCGGCGATTCATGCTGGCAGTATCACCGAGGCCGCGTTCATGGGGCCAGCGATTACTGAACGGTGAGAACGAAGGTGGTGGAGTTGGTGATGGCGGTGACCCCGTTCGTCGACTGCCCGGTAACGGTGATGGTGAAGTTCCCGGTGGGAGTGGAGGGCGTGACCGTCGGACCGTGATTGTAGTAGTAGTAGAGCGGATTGCAAGCGGTGGTTCCGAGCGTGGTGACCAAGCCGAGGAGAGCGACGAGCATGAGCCTGTTGAGCCACTTGCGGCGACGCGTACCCCACGCCAGCCCTCCGAGGCCGAGCACGCCGGGCAGCAAAATGGCCCAGGCAACGGGACTGTTTTTGCGTCCGAGCGGGACGGGGGTCAACGCGCCGGTAGTTCCTTGGCGCTGCGTCTGAATCAGCATGGAACTGACCGGTGGGCAAGCCGACGGCGGCGAACCGGAGGGGCAGCTTGCGGGTGTTGTGGGCAGGATTTCGAGCGACTCCGGCGTAAAGGTGCAGGAAGCCAGGCTGGGAAGTCCCGAGCAGGAAAGCGTAACGAACATGGGAGCCGTGAGGGCAGCGTTGTCTTCGGGCACAACGGTGACAGCAACGGTGCCGGAACTGCCGTTCGTAACGGTGAGCGGGAGCGAGGAAGGAGAAACTGCCGCAAGCGTGATGGCGAAATTCGGTGTCGAGCTGGCTTGGCCGCTGACGTTGCTGGTGATAGAGGATGATTTCAGGTGAGCGGCGTCGCCGGTATAAACAGCGTGAAGAGCGTGGCCGCCGGCGGGCAACGAAACTTGAGCGGTTGCCTGGCCATTGGCATCAAGCAGTACCTCGGCCAACTGCTTGCTGCCGTCCTCAAGGACGACCGCGCCGCTTGCGGGGGTGCCGTCTATGCCATTCACCGAGATCGCAGCGGTGGCCTGCGTGTGGCCGCTTTGGTCGCTGGTTTGTACGTTCAGGGACGTTTGGGTCGCAATGGCCGGCGCGGCGGCTGCCGCTAGCGCGGGAAGCGTAAACGCCAGGGCCAATCCTGCCGCCCATTGAAGCCGCAAACCGCGGCAGATCATGCCTCTCACTTGCACCTGCTCCAACTCTCCAAAATGATTGCGCGATTGCCTTGCGGCGCTTCGCTGATTCCGTCTGCGTAGACCCCTATTGTATCTGGCGAGGGCGCACTCCGGCCACCCCGCCGCTTTCCGTTGGACGCAGTTCCGGCCGGAACGCAATCCGGCAACCGCGCTATGCTTTGTGCGTAGGGGAATCGCCATGACAGAGGTAGCTTCTCGCCCGCAGCTTGCGCATTTGACCCAGGTTCTCGACGATCTTCGCGCCAGGGGCACGCACTTCAGGCTTCGCGTGCTCGACGACCAGCAGGCGCCGGTGTGCCACTACGACGGCCGCGAAGTGATCAACCTGGCCAGCAACAATTATCTGGGGCTGGCAAACCATCCCAAGCTGATCGAAGCGGCGATGGAGGCCACGCGGAAGTTCGGCGTAGGCTCTGGCGCCGTGCGCACCATCGCTGGAACCATGCGCATCCACATGGAGCTTGAGGAGAAGATCGCACGGTTCAAGAACGTTGAGGCATGCGTCGTGTTCCAGAGCGGATTCGCGGCCAATGCCGGCACGGTAAGCGCGATTCTGGGCAAAGAGGATTTCATTCTCTCGGACGAGCTGAACCACGCCAGCATCATTGACGGTGCGCGATTGTCGCGGGCGACGATCAAGGTGTTTCGGCATAAGGATGTGGCGCACTGCGAGGAGCTGCTACAACAGTTGGCCAACGAGCCGGGCAAAAAGCTGGTGATCACTGACGGCGTTTTTTCGATGGACGGCGATATTGGGCCGGTAGACAAGCTGGCCGCGCTGGCCGAGAAGTACGGCGCCATCATGATGGTTGACGATGCGCACGCGTCCGGTGTGCTGGGCCGCAATGGCCGCGGATCGGTGGACCACTTTGCGATGCACGGCAAGGTGGATGTGCAGGTCGGCACGTTGTCGAAGGCCATCGGCGCGCTGGGCGGATATGTTTGCGGGACAAAAGACTTGATTGATTACCTCTACCACCGCGCGCGGCCGTTTCTATTTTCGACGTCGCATCCGCCGAGCGTGGCGGCCACATGTATCGCGGCTTTCGACATCCTGGAGAAGGAGCCGGAGCGAATTCTGCGGCTGTGGTCGAACACGCGGTATTTCCAGGGCGAGCTGAAGCGGGTCGGTTTCAACATCGGCGGAGTGAGCACGCCGGCGACGGAGACGCCGATCACGCCGATCATTGTGGGCGAAGGCCGCGCGGCCATGGATTTCAGCCGGGCGCTCTTCGATGAGGGCGTTATGGCGACAGGAATTGCGTTTCCGACGGTGCCGGAGGGCAAGGCTCGGATCCGCACCATCATGACCAGCGAGCACTCGAGAGCGCAGTTGGATCAGGCGCTGGAGAAAATGGAGCGCGTTGGAAAGCAGATGGGGATTCTACAATAGGCACCAATGATCGCTCATCTGCGCGGCAAGCTCATCTTCAAGCAGCCCGGCCAGGCCATTGTGGAGGCCGGCGGCGTGGGCTACGACGTCGCCATCTCGGTACCCACGTTTACGGCGCTGCCCTCGGTGGGCGCCGAGGCCTCATTACACATTCACACACAGGTGAGCGACGACCAGATTGCGCTCTTTGGCTTTTTGGATCGTGACGAGAAGCGGCTCTTCGAGCGCCTGATCACAGTGAGCGGCGTGGGACCGAAGCTGGCGATCAAGATGTTAAGCGGGCTGTCGGCGGAGCGCACGGTGCAGGCCATTCGCGGGCAGGACCATGCGCAGCTCACGCGCATTCCCGGCGTGGGCAAGAAGCTGGCCGAGCGGCTGGTGGTGGAGCTCAAAGACAAGCTCGACGACTTTGCCATTGCGCCCGCGCCACATGCCGTGCAGGGCCCGGCAGTGGATGATGTGCTTTCAGCGCTCACCAATCTTGGCTACCAGTGCGCAGCGTCAGAGAAAGCCATCGAGCAGGCCATTGCCAAAGACAAGGCGCTGGCCAGGGATTTCGATGGGCTGTTTCGCGGCGCGCTGAAGGTGATTCGGTAAAGCAGCCTTCTAGCTGCTAGCTGTTCGCTGTTAGTTCTTTGCTGTTAGTTGTTCGATTTCTGCGGTTGACCCGGGTGGGTGGCTTTTCTCATTCGAAAACTGGCGGAAAGCGGCTTAAATCGGGGATTTTTGGCTTTTTTGGTGCAACCTGGCGTTAATTTGTAACCCGCTGTAGCGCGAATCCGTTTAATCTATACAGACCGCTGGTTCGCACTTCCCTGGTTGGCACTTCCATGGAGCGACAGCTTTTTCCCCACTGCAAGGATCGTTTGCGTGCGTTTCATCGTCGCCATTATCAGCCTGAGTGTCGCCTGCAGCATCTGCGCGGGGGCCACGCCGATTCCGATTACGGCGCGGCTGGCTGATCTGCCGCCCGCATACTTCGATACGCCTAATGGAAGCGCTGCGGGTTACGATCCAGGCGCTGTCGCTGGGGGTTTACCGGACGACCCGGATCCGATGCCTGAGGCGGAGCCGATCGATGCAGGGCAGTCCGCGACGGCCGCAAATCCAGATGATGCAGCCGTAAGACAGCGCCCGACGCCGAGCCCGAGCGTCCCGGTGGATGCCGATGGCAATCCCGTCCCGTTGGAGCGTCAACAGCCGCAGCGCATCCTTGGCTTCATGCCGAATTTCCGGTCTGTTTCAAGCGGAGCCAAGCCGCATCCGCTGGGATGGGAATACAACTTCACCGTTGCCACGCACCAGGCTACAGACTATTCCTCGTTCATTTTTCTTGGGCTTACTTCGCTGACGGCCGAAGGGATGGACATGCATCCGGCACTCGGAAAAGGCGTGAGCGGATTCTATGCCTACTCGTGGCGCGGCTTCCTCGACAAGTCAGACAACACCTATCTTTCGGCATTTCTTCTACCTTCGTTGTTGCACGAGGACACGCGCTTCTACGCGCTCGGCAACGAGCACAGCATCCCGATTCGCGCGCTTTACGTGATCAGCCGCCAGGGCGTAGCAAAGACGTACGGCGGCCGCCAGATACCTAATGTCGCGGGCCTTGGCGGCAAGGTTCTCACGCAATTGGTCTCGCGGAGTTATTACCCGCCCAGTGCAACGACACTCGTCGTCCTGGCGAGCAAGTTCGGTTACTCCGTGATGCGCGACGTGATCTTCTCGTCGATTCGCGAGTTTTATCCGGATGCGGCGGCGCACTTCATTCGCAAACACCAGAAGAAGATGGCGGCGAAGGCTGCGGCGAAGGATACGGCGGTTCAGTGAGGGTGCTTCCAGCTCGTAGCTTTCAGCCCGAGACTCTTCGCGTTGGTGTGGCGGGGCTGCTGCGTGAAAACTTTGCGAAAAGCAACTGCAGATCCTTCGGCTCCGCTTACCCCATGATCGTGTAACGATCATGGGGCCCCAAACGCGCTCAGCTCAGGATGACACACTTCTACATTGGCGTCGAAGGCTCATTCGAGTGAGCGGTCTGCTGTGAAAATGTCCGCGACCTGCGCGCGCTAAACTCCATTTGTCATGGCTCCAAAAGCAAAGCCTGCTTCCGCAGCACTTCCCTACTTTCGTCCCGAGGCGCTCACGTTTCTGCGCAATCTTGCGAAACACAACGATCGCACGTGGTTTCAGCCGCGCAAGACGCAGTTTGAGGCCGAGTTGCGCGAACCGATGCTGGCCATCGTGCGCAAAATTACGGACGCCATGGTGGACTTTGCGCCCAACCACGTGCGGCCCGCGGAGAAATCGCTGTTTCGCATTTACCGCGACACGCGATTTTCTTCGGACAAACGGCCCTACAAAACGCATGTGGCGGCGTGGTGGACGCACATGGGACTCGAGAAAACTTCGGGCGCGGGTTACTACTTTCACGTGAGCCCGAAGGAAGTGGTCATCGCCGCCGGCTCTTACATGCCGGAGAAGGAGCAGCTGGCCGCGATCCGCCATTGGCTGCTCGATCATCACGCGGAGTTCCGCAAACTGCTCAAGCGGCCAACAGTACGCAAGCTCTACGACGAATTCGAGGGCAATGCTCTGACGCGCCCGCCGAAGGGATTTCCGTGCGAGCATCCGGGGATGGATTTGATTCGCTGCCGCCAATGGGGACTGGCTGCGGAGCTGCCGGCAAAGGCCGCACTCAAGAGAGATTTTGCCGACGTGGTGATCCGATACTTCAAAGTGGCCGCACCGGTGGTGGACGCGCTGAATACGCCGATCGCGGCGGCGCTTGTACCGAAGAAGCGGGTTCTGTTCGGGCTACGGTAAAGGCCATCGAGGTTTGTTTCCCTCCCTTGCGACAAAAGAGGCGTCGCAAGGATGGGGCAACAGGATTTGACACTCCCCACCTTCCGTAAACTGCGCGGAAAGGATGGGGCAACCTCGATGTTGAACACACCAAACCCGCACCAATCGCGGGTTTTCTAATGCACAATAGGCCAAAAACCGGCAAAAATAGGGGTTCCACCCACAAAAACCCAAGAAAACTGTGGAAAACCGGTGCTTTCCCATTGACTTTGGCTGCCTGAAAGCTGCATTGTAACCATCGGCAGGGTTCTTCGTAGCCGCATGAATACAGGGGTTTCGCGCACCAGCAGTTTCGCCCGGCATTCCTCCATGCGGTCAGCATTTCGCGGCGGAAGCCCAACCACGCGGCAGCCCGGAGGGCTCGCCCAGAAGGAGAACAATCAATGGCATCAGGAATGACCAAGACCGCACTGACTCGGCATATGGCCGAGAAGCTCGAACTGACCAACAAGCAATCCGCAGCCTTCCTGGACATGCTGGCAGAGACAGCCATCAAGGAGACCAAGAAGAACGGAGTGTTCGTGATCCCCGGCATCGGCCGTTTGGTAAAGGCTGAGCGCAAGGCCCGCATGGGCCGCAACCCGCAGACGGGCGAGGCCATCAAGATCAAGGCCAAGACCGTGGTGAAGTTCCGCGTGGCCAAGTCCGCCAAGGACGTGATCGCGCCGCCGAAGAAGTAGTTCCTTCCACACAATTCGAGCAAGAAAAGGGGAGAGGCACCGCGCTTTTCCCCTTTTCATTTGGATCGCGGCTCGAACAAAAGAATATTCTGGACTCCTGCGGCTCCGCGGCTCATCGAATGGGCCATGACAACTGCTTCAACCCTCTCCGAACCGATGGCGGTGTCGCCGGCGCGAAGTTCCCCAGTACAGTGGTTGCTGCGGATTGAAGGCCTGGCGATGGCGGCCGTTTCAGCCGTACTCTATGCGCGTACCGGTGCAAGCTGGTGGCTTTTCGCGGCCCTGTGGCTTGTGCCGGACCTCTCGATGCTCGGTTATCTTCGCGATCGGCCCTGCCGTGCTGCGCGAATTTACAACGCCTTCCACACTTACACAGTGCCCATGGTGCTGGCGCTCGCAGGATTGCTTGTGCACGCGCAGATATTCGTGCCGGTGGCGCTCATCTGGATGAATCACATCGGCGTGGATCGCCTGCTGGGCTACGGACTGAAGTATGCAGACGGCTTCGGATTCACGCATCTCGGCGGTCTTGGCGCGCACAAGGCATGATCAGGCGGAGCTGGCTTTGATCTGGCCGCGAGGCATGAACGCGCGCACGACCAGGGAGATGCCAAAGCTGATGAGGACAGCCTTGATCATGAGCAGATTGTTGTAAGTCCACGAGAGGAACGCCAGCGTAACGAAGATGCCGATGGGGTTGATTTCGGTGAGCAGCGCAATGAGCCAGTTTGGATGCGCCGCGGCGCGAGGCAGGCGCGCGTGCAAGCGCGGTATGAGGCGTGGCACGGCGCGAAGATACTCGCAATAGGGCTCGCCAATCTGCGCAGTAAGGAATACTTCCTCGCCGAGAATCAGCCGCAAATAAAAGATCGTGACGAGGACCATGGTGAAGAGCGCTCCGGTGGGCGGCATGAGCAACGAAATGGCCGCCATCATGAACCATCCGCCGAGGTAGAGGGGATTGCGCACATAGCGATAAGGGCCGGCGGCCATCACGCCGCCAGCTTGCATCTGCAGGTGGTGCACGATGTCATATCCCAGGTAAGCAGCGCCCCAGATGCGGAGCACGGCGCCGGCGAGAGCGGCGAGCGAGCCAAGAACGATCACGATGGGCGCGGCAAACGTGAAGCTTGCGATTCCCGCCCGGCTGATTTCGAGGGCCAGCCACTCCAGCGTAGCGACCCGACGGCCAAGATCCCACATGCCAATCCAAGGGGCCCAGAATCCCAGACCAACGATGACGATCTGAATCAGCATCCGCAGGCGAAATTCGATGGAACTTGCGCGCATTTGTTTTCTCTTTCGGCGGAACTTGCGCTCGTGGCGGCGAGCGCGGCAGGTTTATTTCAGCTCTTTGATGGTGGCGCCGTCGGGAATCTTGACCTGGAACTGATCAGCGGGCATGTCGATGTTCTTTTCGACGCGCTCGACAGCGAGCACAAGCTGGATTCCTTCCTGGGGCCGCTTGATGGTGATCTTGGATGGATACCTGCCGGCGCTAAAGGTCTGATAGCTGGTGTAGAAGATTTGCGTCTCCAGCACCCCGTTCTTGTCGTAGACGTACTGGTCGTAAGGCAGCATGTCGTCGCGATGGAAGGTGATGGTACGAACCGGCTGGATCTCCTGACTAGACTTGCGGCGCATCACGCTGAGCGTGTATTCCGGCTCGATATACAAATGTTTGTTGGCAGCGTCGGGCACAGTTTCGGTGTCAGAAGACACCATGAATTCATCGTCGGATTCCAGACCCTGAACTGCAATCGCGCTGAGGAAGAAGTCGGGACGCAGATTCTCCAGTGGATTGTCTGATCTTTGCGTTACCGTATCCGAGCCTTGAAACACAGTGTTCTTATTCGGAATCACGAGGGTGAAGTGGCTGCCATCGCTGGCCATGTCAAAGATGGTTACGCCAAAGTACTTCCCGAGCACGCGGAGCTTCCTGGGTTTCTGCATCAGGATGTATCCGCGGCACGAGGGAAAGTCTGTGGCAACGGCTTCCTTATTCTTGGTCTGGGTGGCGTATATCTCGACAGTCGCGGTGAGCGAATTCAGCGCATCCCAGCGCGCGTTGACCTGCTTTACGAGGTCTTCAGGGGAGACGGTCTCGACATTCGCCGGCGCTATGGGTACGGGCAGGTGGCGCTTGGTGGGGATGAAATAGGAACAGCCCGAGAGCAACAGCGTCAAAGCAAGGCAGGGCGCCGAGGCGAGAAGGCGCAGGGATCTCATCGTCCACCCGCCTTTTTCTGCGCCTTGCGGTAGATTTCGACATTGCGATTGTGCTCGTCGAGTGTGCTGGCAAAGCGCGACTGGCCCTGGGCGTCGAGGCCGGCGGCAACGAAATAGAGGTAATTGGTTTTGGCCGGATCCATGGCTGCGCGCAAGGAAGCGATGCCCGCATTGGCCACCGGTCCCGGCGGCAGACCGGCATGCAGATACGTGTTGTAGGGCGTATCGCGGCTCAAATCGCTCTCGTAAATCGTGCCCCGCCACTGACCTTTCAGTTCCAGCCCATAGATGACGGATGGATCGGTGCGTAACGGCATGCCTTTGGCAAGCCGGTTCTCAAATACGCTTGCGACAAGCGGGCGGTCCGCATCCACCGCTGTTTCGCGTTCGACAAGCGACGCCAATGTGACAATCTGATGGACGTTTTCGCTCAATCCGAGTTGAGCGGCCACCTGCCGGAATCGCCTGACCATCGCGGCTACGATTTGCGCGGCCGTGACGGTGGGAGAAAACCGATAGGTATCAGGAAACAGGTAACCCTCCAAACTTGCAGCGTCGGGATCGAGGCCGGAGATCAACGCGGATTGGCTTACCGCGGCGTCGAGGAATTGCTGCCTCGAGCAGAAACCAGCTTGTTCGGCGCGCGCGGCAATATCAAAGACATTCGCACCCTCCGGCACGATCAGGGTCTTGGTAAAGACGTCTCCCCGCGCAATGCGCGCGTATACGACTGTGACCGGCTCCGGATGGTCGAAGCGATACATGCCCGCTTCGAGCGTTGCGCGATGGACCCAGCGCAACAAATCGAAGGCAAACCGGCTGCGCACAATTCCAGCCGATTCCAACCTGCGGCCGATGGCCGACACCGAAGAGCCCGGCGGGATGTTCACAAATGTTTCAGAATCAGGCCCGTAGGGGGTGAGGATCAGCCACGCTGCCCCGCCCGCCAAAACCGCCATAACGAACAGAATTCCAAGCAGGAAGCCAGCCGCACCGGATTTTTTTCGTCTGCCGCCTCTCCGATTGCGCTGCGCCATCCTGCCGATGTGGACCCTTCTCCAAGAATTAGGACGCAAAAATCCCGCGTGGGATTCACCCCGTTCTTCGATTGTAGCGGTTGAACACTGCGGCTGGCCGCAGAGAAGCCGTAAGCTGAAGCTGAGGAGTTACATGGATGAGTTCCGGCTTACGCCCGCGCTATCTCGGCCTGGATATCGGCAGCCGCCGCATCGGCGTGGCCGTGACCGACGAATTGGGGCTGACGGCGCAGCCGGTGCTGACGCTCGAAAGGCGAAGCAACCGGCGCGAGGATCTGCGGTCGCTGGCGAGGCTATGCCGGCGTTTCGGGGTGGTTGGGATCGTGGTGGGCAATCCGCTGCATCTGTCGGGCGAATCGGGGACGCAGGCGGCAAAGACGCAGGCGTTTGCCGCTGAATTGGGCGCGCTGGCGGGTCTGCCGATTCACCTTTGGGATGAGCGGCTGACCACGAGTGAGGCTCATAAGATTCTGTACGAGTCGGGGCATGCTCGGCAGAAACATCGGCGGGTAGTGGACCAGGTGGCCGCGACGCTGATTCTGCAATCGTTTCTGGACGAGAAGACGGCTTCCAGCTTCTAGCTCCTAGCCACTAGCCTGCATTGCACAGGAGCAGTCTTCCAAGCCTGCCCTTCGCTTTTCCGAGTCGGCTCTATACGCGTTGGTGGACGTGGACGCTCAAGCTGGAAACTTGAGGCTGGGAGCTGTTCTTTCCCCTGCCTTATAATGAGGAGTCAGGTACGTTCATCTTTTGCGGCTGGAGCAGCCTCCCCGCCATCGGACCACGGATGCCCGAGCACATCAAAAAGAAGCTTCTCGAGGAGATCAAGCACCTCGAGTACGAGCTTGCCCACGAGTTGCCGGCTGAGATCAAGAAAGCCAGGGCGTTGGGAGATCTGTCGGAGAATGCCGAGTATCACATGGCCAAGCAGCGGCAGGAGTTTGTGAACGCTCGGCTGGGCCAATTGAAGAAGCGCATGGCAGAGCTTTCGCTTGTCAACCTGTCCAATATCCCCAAAGACAAGGCCGGATTCGGATCGACGGTGGTGGTATACGACTCGACCAAGGACGAAGAAATTGAATACCGGCTGGTGACCAGCGAGGAGTCCGACGTCACCAAGGGATTGATTTCCACGACCTCGCCGATTGGTCGTGGGATTGTGGGGAAAAAGGTGGGCGACACTGCAACCATTGTGACGCCAAACGGCAAGCGCATGCTGGAGATTCTGAAACTGACAACGATCCACGATGAAGCCGGCGAGGGCGACGGTGACGCCACGGCTGGTGGATTGCAGTAGGGCCTGTTGCGGGACCCTGGCAAGGATAAACGGGAATGACCTGGACAAGCGCCTTTGGCCGTGCATGTGGGTGGCTTTTGGACCGCATCGTGCATGGGCTGGCACTCACGCGCATCTCTCCTAATGTCCTCACGTTTCTCGGCCTCGTCATCAACATCGCCGCAGCCTTCCTGTTTGGCCACGCCAACGCAGCCAACGCCGACCACATGTTTTTCTACGCCGGCCTGGTGATCTTCGGAGCCGGCATCTTTGACATGGTGGATGGCCGCGTGGCTCGGCGCATCAATAAGGTGACGGTCTTCGGGTCCTTCTTTGATTCGGTGATCGACCGCTACTCCGACGTGGTGCTGTTCTTCGGCCTGCTGGTCTATTACGGACGCATCAACCGCTTCCGCTACGTGGTGCTGGTGGCGTTTGTGATGATCACGTCGCTGATGGTCAGTTACACGCGGGCCCGCGCCGAGGCGTTGATTGGCCAATGCAAGGTTGGCTTCATGGAGCGGCCGGAGCGGGTTGTGCTCATCCTGTTGGGTGCGCTGTTCAACTGGGCGGGCGTGATGGCGCCGGTGTTGTGGTTGCTGGCCGTCCTCTCTACCATCACCGTGGTGCACCGTGTCGTCTACACCTACCAGCACACCAAGCACCTGGCGCCGCTGACGTGAGAAGAACAGCTCCTAGCTACTAGCTTCTAGCAGTTAGCTTTTTCGTTAGAGAATCTTGGGTGTCACCGTCTGAAACTCATTTTCGATATCGATTGAGCTGTACGAATGATTGGATTGTCGCGTCATTCTTCCCTCAGATGCGCCTCTTGCATCTCCGATTCGCGCAGTTCGGAGATGGGCGGGTCTTTGCGGAACGTGACGTTCGAGCGTCGAATGGGCGCATATTGTGCGTCTTCGATTCGGCTAGAAGCGTCTGAGGACATATGAGCACAGAAAAAGCAACCTTCGGGGCGGGATGTTTCTGGGGGGTAGAGGCGGCATTCGCGGTCATTCCAGGCGTGATGGCAACGGCAGTGGGCTATGAGGGAGGGGCACTCGACCAGCCCACCTACAAGGACGTGTGCACCGACAAGACCGGCCATGCTGAAGTGGTTGAGGTCGACTTCGATCCCGAGAAGGTGAATTACGAGAAGCTGCTCGATGCGTTTTTCGATCTCCACGACCCGACAACGCTGAATCGCCAAGGGCCCGACTGGGGCACGCAATACCGCTCGGTGATTTTCTTCCACACACCGGAACAGGAAGCGCAGGCGCGGGCAAAAATCGAACAGTTGACCGCCGAGGGCCGCTTCAAGCCGCGGCCGATTGTGACCAGGGTGGAACCCGCGCAGACCTTCTGGCGCGCCGAGGACTACCACCAGCGGTACCTGGAGAAGCGCGGGCTGGCAAGCTGCCATATCTAAAAGCAGGGACCAGGGAATAGGGGCCAGGGACAAGAAGAACAGAGACGAGAGAGAAGAGAAAAGGTGTCCGGGGTCCGTAGAAACCCCGGTTCTCAGTTCTCAACGATCGTGTTTCCGTCGGTGGGCTGTTCACTGGTGCTCGCTATTTGCTGTTCGCTGTCCGCTGAAGTTTTTGCGCCCGGCTCGTCGAACCACAGCCAGATAATCCACCAGACCAGAGCGGCGAGATAGATCGCGTTGTTGGCGTGATAGATCTTCCCCTGTAACGACATCACCCTGTCGTATTCAACCTGGCTATGGATTGTGGTATGCATGGCAATATGCTGCCAGACCACGCGCACGGTTAATTGCGAGATGGACACAGTGGAGAGACCGATAGCGATTTGCTGCGGATGACTGCGCCAACCCGCGCTGAAGCGGCGACCGAACAGCACAACCAACACGCCGAGCTCGACGATGAGCAGGTCCGCAAGCAAATCACCCTTCTGCGAGAAGAGCTGCATGAAGCGCATCGCAGCCAAAGTCGAAGCGGCAAACATCGTCTTCGGCGAAGGCCAGGGGCCCCACTCGACTAGCACCACACTGGCCAGGGCGAGCGTGATCAGCGTCGCGGCAATCCACGCATTGCGTTTGGCACCCTTGAATGCTCGCCGCGCGATTTCGACCACCACCAGAAGGGCAATGATCGTGGCGATATCAGACAGCACGAGGAAGATCTGGCTGGAGACGAGGGGAGACATGCGGCCAAAGAGCAACCGGCTGGCTACCATGCGCAGAGCCATCATCACCATCGCGGCGGTGAACCACGGAAATCTTTGCGCCCGGTTGCGACCCAGCAACACCACCAGGAGCACCAACAGTCCCGCAAACGTGAGGGTCCACAGGACCTGGTTGGCCGAAAAATCAAAATGAAAGTGCATTGGCACCTTGCGCCGGGCATTCTTCAATTGTGCGCGGCGGACTCATCTCAGTCTAAATGGGGCGGTGGGCGCGCGACCTCTTCCTGCCATAATGCGAACATGCTGGTTCTGGCATCCGCCTCGCCACGCCGCCGGGAATTGCTCGCGCAGGCCGGTTACAAATTCGAAGTGCGTCCGGCGCACATTCCTGAAGATCCGCTGCCGGGCGAGGATCCGATCGTCTACGTCACGCGGCTGGCTCGAGAGAAGGCCGAGGCTGTGTTTCGCGAAATGATCGGAGCCAACGAGACAGCGGGAAAGGGACGCCTGGACGGCCAGTCCTCCCTGGCAGTGCTGGGCGCCGACACCACGGTCACCCTAGATAACGCGATCCTGGGCAAGCCGGAGGATGCGGCGGATGCGGCGCGCATGTTGCGTCTGCTCTCTGGACGCACACATCGCGTAATCACCGGTGTGGCTGTGACTACCGCAGAGGGCACTCAAGTGGCTGCAGAGGCCACGGCGGTAAAGTTCCTCACGCTTTCTGAAGAAGAGATCAGCGCCTACGTGGCCAGCGGCGAGCCGTTGGACAAGGCCGGCGCTTACGCCATCCAGGGCCGCGCCGCCCGTTGGATTCCGCGCATTGAAGGCTGCTACTTCAACGTGGTCGGCCTTCCACTTGCACTGGTGGTTTCGATGCTCGAGTCATGCAAGGTTCGCGACTGATGGATTCTTCCGATCCTGCATCGCGAACCCGGGACTTTCGCAGGCTCGAGGGCGCCATTCTCTCTGACGAGAGAGGCACGGCGGTGTTGAAGAAACAGTAGACAGCGGGCGCGGGGCTTCGCCGCAGGGGTTTCGCCGGTCCTCTGGCAAATACTCTGGAACCGCTCGGGCCCGGCAGTCATCCAAGTGGCATATGACGGTTCCTTTGCTTTCATCTTTCAAGCTTCGATCGCTTGAGTTTGCCAACCGCATTGGCGTGTCGCCGATGTGCCAGTACTCGTCAGAAGATGGATTCGCCAACGACTGGCACCTTGTACACCTGGGCAGCCGCGCGCAGGGCGGTGCGGGCCTGGTGACAACGGAAGCGGCTGCTGTGCTGCCCGAAGGCCGCATCTCGCCGGACGATCTCGGGATTTGGAAAGACGAGCACATTCCGGCGCTCGCGCGGATCGCCGGTTTTCTACACGCACAGGGTTCCCACGCCGGGATGCAACTGGCCCATGCCGGCCGGAAAGCGAGCACGCTGAGCCCGTTTGTTGGCTCCGGCCTGGTGTTGGCGAAGGATGGCGGCTTGCAGCTGGTAGCGCCGAGCGCCATTGCGTTCGGGCCAAGCTACGCGGTGCCGGCTGAGCTGGATCAGGTGGGAATAGACGCAGTTGTGGAAGGATTTCGACGGGCAGCTGCGCGGGTCTTGCAGGCCGGATTCGATTTTGTCGAGATTCACGCGGCGCACGGCTACCTGCTGCACGAGTTTTTGTCACCGCTCTCGAATCATCGGACGGATGAATACGGCGGAAGCTTCACCAACCGAGCGCGGCTGTTGATCGAGGTGGCCGATGCGGTTCGGCGCGAATGGCCGGAGCATTTGCCGCTGTTTGTGAGGATCTCGGCCACCGACTGGGCCGAGGGCGGTTGGGACATTGATGAGTCGGTTCAGCTCGCCCGGCTACTACACGACCACGGAGTTGATTTAGTGGACTGCTCTTCGGGCGGGTTGGTTTCCGACGCGAAAGTTCCGGTTGCTCCTGGCTACCAGGTTCGCTTTGCTGCGCGCATCCGGCGCGAAGCCGGCATTGCCACAGCAGCCGTGGGAATGATCACGGAGCCGGCGCAGGCCAACGAGATCATCGCCAAGGGCGAGGCCGATTTTGTGTTTCTGGCGCGAGCGATGCTGCGCGATCCCTACTGGGTGCTGCACGCCGCTGCTGCACTTGACGAGCAAGCAAGCTGGCCCAGGCAGTATCTGCGCGCGGCTCCTACGGGCTCTCCCGCGCGAAAAGAGCTGGCGCCCGACGAAATGGTGGTGGCGCAGGATGGCAGGGTTGGCGGGTAAATCCGCCCTGTTTTTCCTCTGCAACTCGAGGTTCGCCGAGATATTTTGGTTCGCACAGACGGAAAGACCTGGCCTATACTGCGTGTAGAGCAAGGTCCTCCCCGGCAAATGCAGGCCTCGCACCGACTTTATGGCAACGCAACCCAGCCGAAAGCGCAGCTTCGAACCACCAACGATCCCGGATCGGCTTTACTTCAAGATCGGCGATGTCGCCCAACTTTGCGGCGTGGAGACGTATGTCTTGCGCTTTTGGGAGTCGCAGTTCCCGCAACTGAAGCCCAACAAGAGCGGGACGGGCCAACGGCTCTATCGTCGACGCGACGTGGAGCTGGCTCTTGAAATCAAGCGCCTGGTGCACCGCGATGGATACACCTTGTCGGGCGCGCGCACGGTTCTGGAGCAAGTGCAGCGCCGGAGCACGAAGCGCGATGACTCGCAGGGCAAATTGCCTATCGCGGCCGACCAGGGTAAAAGGCTCGACGCGGTAGCCGCGGCCATCGGGCACGCACGCGCCGAATTGCGAGAGATAGCCAACCTGCTGGGCGCGCCGGCCGAGCATCCGGCGCGCCGCCGCAACCGGCTTGCGCCCATCCGGGCGGCTTCGGGGTCGCTGTTTCCGTCGTAGGATTGTGCAGGAGCAGTAAGGAGTTGATGGCCGCGTCCAATGGACGCGGCCATCGTGCATTTGTGCGACGAGAGGCGCCGCTTACTCTGCCGCCGGCGATTCTTCCGCGGCTTCAGCAGGTGGCGGAGCGGCCGCTGCAGCATGCTTTTCTTCGTCGGTCGCTTCGGCCCGGACCTTGACGGTGACGCGCGCGGTGACTTCGCGATGAAGCCGGATGGCCACCTTGAAGTCGCCTACGCCCTTGATCGGGTCGCCCAGTTGGATCTTGCGGCGATCGACCTCGTGGCCCTGCGCAGCCAACTCCGCCGCGATATCAGCCGAGGTGACCGAACCAAAAAGGTGGCCCGCCTCTCCGGCCTTGCGGGTAAAGCTCAACACCAGCGGCTCAAGCTTGGCGAGCAGTTCCTCGGCCTGCGATTTCTCGCTGGCTGAGCGGCGCGCGGCCGCGACCTTCATCTGCTCGATGACGGCCTTGTTGGCCGCTGTGGCCTGCATCGCCAGCTTGCGCGGCAGCAGATAATTCCGTGCGTAGCCGTCGGCAACCTTGACCACTTCTCCGCGGAACCCGAGGTCGGCTACATCTTCCTTCAAAATGACTTCCATGACAAACTCTCCAAATTCTCTTATTGCCCAATCTGCGTTCACAATTCCGCATGGGCGAAAGCCCAGGGTTTGACGCCCATTTGCGGCATGACTGAAACCAAACCCTGATACAAAACCGGAACTGCGCCTGCGTTTGACAGACGCGACACGCCAGCGAACGACTAGTGTTGCGTGGCAAATGGCAGCAGGGCGATGTTCCGGGCCTGCTTGATGGCGCGCGTCAAGCGCCGCTGATGCGTAGTGCACACGCCGGTGAGCCGCCGCGGAACGATCTTGCCGCGCTCAGCCACGAATTGCTGCAAGAGCTTGACATCGCGGTACGGGATCGCGTCGATCTTTTCCGTGCAGAACTTGCACACTTTTTTGCGGCGGAAGAACTTGCCGCGGCCGCCGGGACCGCCGGAGCCGCGTGGCCCGCGAGGACCCGATCCGGGGCCGGAGGGGGCTTGTGGTGTTGGGGCTGCGTCCGATGCGCCGGACGCTCTTGCTTGGGTTTCTTCAGGCATCGTGTTTCCTCATTCCATTGCTATGCTCCGGCGAGGCCGGAGGATTTCTTAGGGGATCAGAGGTCAGAAAATCAAACTTGACAATGTGCGACTCTGAGTTCCTGTTCCCTTGTTCCCTGCTTTTACGCGTTGGCCTGGACAGCCGAAGCCGTCTCAGCCGGAGCCGCACTTTCGCCGGCCGGGGCCGCGGGTTCGCTGCTCGTTTTGCGGCGCGTGCCGCGCGCTGCCTTCACTTTGGCCAGGCGCTTCTCTTCTTTGTCGATGCGCACGGTAATGAATTTGATCACCGGCTCGGTGACGCGCAGACGGCGCTCCAGTTCCAGGACCACGGGGCCGGTGGCCTCGATGGTCAGCAGGATATAGTTGCCGTCAGTGAACCTGCGAACCATGTAGGCAAGCTTGCGGCGGCCCAGTTTCTCAGCCGACTTCACTACGCCGCCACCGGTCGTCACTGTGGAGCTAAAGCCGGTGATTAGCTTTTCCACTTCTTCGTCCTCCACATCAGGACGGACAATGAACATTACTTCATACAAACGGGACATCTGTGTTCCTCTCAGTCGTCAGTGAAGAGTGGTTAGTGATCAGATTTTGGTTCGTGTTCGTGAGTCTTTCTGATCCCTGTTCCCTACTCCCTATTCCCTGTCTTTTCGTCTTTCCGGTTGAACTCGTTCATCGCGGCGGCCGGTCCATCTGTCAGAATGCGCCGAACCGCTGTTGCGACCCGATCCAATACCTCGTCGAGCACTGCGAGGTCCGCCTTGCGCATGGGCGAGAGCAGATAATCTCTGCCCTGGCGCGCGCCGCCACCGGCCGCAATCGCTTCCGGTGGAAGATTCGGCGCGACGCCGATGCGCAAGCGCAACCACTCTTCCGTGCCCAGAGCGCCAGTCACGCTGCGGGCTCCATTGTGCCCCGCCGGCGAACCCGTTCCCTGATCTTGAAGGTTCCCAGCACAAGGTCGAGCTCGTCGTAAATGACGAGCAGATCCTTTGCCGGGTCCACCTCAAACTCGTCAACAAGAGCGGCAACTGCACTGCCGCTCAGGTTCATAAACGTCTCCGGCTTGGCCAGAACCACCAGGCACCCTGCGATACGGCAGGTCGCTGTCATGGCCCTGCAACGCCGGTTCTGAACCACAATGCCCTCCTGCTGGGCGATGCGGTCGATTGCCATGAATCCCGCGTTATGCGGGGTCCACAAATACTCGAGGCCGGAATTGCCAAGCCCCACGATCAGGAAAGGGCTCATCCGGCTTTCGGATTCGATTGCATCCGTCAAGCTTTACTTCTTTGCCGGCGCTTCCGCGTCAGCCTTGCCCTTCTTCATCACTTCCGGCTCAGTCGGAGCTGCAGCCGCCGCTTCGCCCGGTGCAGCACCTGGTGCTCCAGGCACTGCCGCCGCTGCTTCCGCAGTCTCCGGCGCCGCAACCACTTCTTCGCGGATATGGACGACGTGCGCCACGGTGGCATCTTCCGGGGTTAAATACTTGATTTTTTCCGAATGCGGCAGACCGCTTACGCGCACGACCTGGTGCATCCCGAGCTCGCTGACATCCACGTCAATATGACCCGGAATATCCGCAGGCAGACATTCAACCTCAACCTCGCGGAGCACCTGATCGAGGACGCCACCCTCGGTCTTGACGCCGACCGGCGTGCCTAACAACTTGACGCGCACGCGAACGCGCAGAACTTTGTCGAGGGCAATACGCTTCAGGTCGATATGGATGAGCTGGTCCTTGATAGGCTCGCGCTGCCAATCGACAATCATGGCTTTGGCGGTGGGCTGGCCCGCTACTTCGACATCGAAGATGGTATTGTGGCCACTTTCAGAGTAGAGGATCCGTGAAATCTGTTTTGGATCCACCTCGACGGCGACCGCATCACGGCCTGACCCATACAGCACGGCGGGAATTTTGCCTGCGGCGCGCACCCGGCGCGCTGCATTCTTGTTGAACTTGCCCTCTCGGGGCTTTGCTACGACGACTTCTGGCATTTGCGTGTTCTCGTTTCTTCAAAAAGATCGGGCACGGAAATTGCTCCGCTCCCTTTGTGAAATGCAGCTTCTAGCTTCTAGCTGCATGTGGCTGTTGCACGGCGAATAAACGTATCCGCCGCTATTCCATTCATCGCTTCGCTGACACGCGAAGGCTAATCTCCAACAAGCACCAGCTAGCAGCTTGAAACTAGGAGAACAGCGTGCTCACGCTGGTCTCCATGTGAATGCTCTCGATGGCTGCGCCTAACAGGCCCGCGATCGTGAGCACCTTCAACTTCGGCAATTTCTGCGCCGGATCGTTTGCCGGCTGGGTTAACTTCTGCGCCGCCTCGCGCAGCGGGATGCTGTCTGTGACGACGAGCTGTTCCAGCCGCGAGTTGGCAATGCGGTCGATCGCCGGTCCCGAGAGCACGGCGTGGCTGGCGCACGCGTAGACTGCCGGCGCGCCTGAAGCGTACAGAGCGTCGACGGTTTTCACGAGCGTGCCGGCCGTATCGATAATGTCGTCGATGATGAGGCAGGTTTTGCCATGCACATCGCCGACCACGTGCATCACCTCAGCAACATTCATGTCGGTGCGGCGCTTGTCCACAATGGCCAGCGGCGCACCCATCTTTTGCGCAAAGAATCGTGCCCGCTCCACGCCGCCCGCGTCGGGCGAAACAACGGTCAGATTGGGCAGGTTCATCTCGCGGAAGTAGCTGACCAGCACCGGGCTGGCGAAAAGGTGATCGACGGGAATATTGAAAAAGCCCTGGATCTGGGCGGCGTGCAGGTCGACAAACAAAGCGCGATTGGCGCCCGCGGTCGTGAGCAGATCGGCGATGAGCTTGGCGCTGATGGCCACGCGGGGACGATCTTTGCGATCCTGGCGGGCGTAGCCGTAGTACGGAACCACCACCGTGATCCGCGCTGCCGAAGCCCGTTTTAGAGCATCAATCATCACCAGAAGCTCCACCAGGTGCTGGTCCACCGGATAGCAGGTGGGCTGCACCACAAAAACATCTACGCCGCGTACGTTCTCAAGCAGTTGGAAGTAGACCTCGCCGTCGGCAAAGCGCTGCAGCTTGGCCTCACCGACAGGAACACCAATATGCTTCCCAATCGCCTCAGCCAGCTTTGGATTCGCCGTGCCGGTAAAGAGCTTGAAGCGCTTGTCCTCGCTGAGCTTGGTCGGCTTCTTGCGCTCCGGCGCGGGAGATTGTTTTCCCTCCCTGGCTTTCGCGCCCTCCCCGGCTCCGCCCTTGCCGCCGTCTGGTTTCTCCGGGCCTGGTTCGCCCGGCTTCTTGTCTTCCACCGCTATGGTCAACGTTCCCGTCTCCATTGCTAGAGCACCTCCATGCTGGTTTGCTATGGCTGCGTTCCAATTCAGCTAGTAGCCTGAAGCTCGTAGCTTGTAGCTCTTCCGCGAAGGAAGTGATCGTCGGTGCTTCCGCCGATTTCAGCTACATGCTAACGGCTGCAGGCTGTTTTTCTGGCTGGGCGACCAGGATTCGAACCTGGATAAATGCCTCCAAAGGGCATTGTCCTGCCATTGAACGATCGCCCAGCATGACTGACAGCCGAGGGTGAGTCTCGCTTGCCCAAATGTGGGCTGTCAATCCGCTTTTTTCAACATCTGATCCCAATACGCGGCTCGGGGCAGAGTGCGCGTGATTTCTGCTTTCACCCCTTGGATCCCGCTTTCCACGCGATCCTTCGCCGCTTGTGCATCTCCCTGGGTCAGGTACAACCCGAAGAGCGCCGAACCCGAACCCGACAGAGAGGCGTACAAAGCTGCCTCCGGTGTGCCCGGAGCCGCAAGAAGACGCTTGATCTCAGCAAGGGAGGGATGCTGGGGAAAGACAACGCGTTCGAAGTCGTTCTCGATCCAGCTCATGATCCCGGTGCGGACAAGCGCGGACTCTTGAGGTCCGGCCAGGTCTTCTCCCAAGGAGAAGACACCGGAGGAGCCCGACTGACGCCCGCCTTCGGGAATCTTTCCCCGAAAGGCTCGGACATATGCCTGACTCGACACTTCCAGTCTATCGGCAGAGGCCTCCGTGGTCAAACTTTGTGCTGCACAGAGGGCATCCCAGTCGCGAAAGGCCTGAGGGGTGGAAACTCCCGCGCCGGGTACCGCGATCACACACCAGGTCGGTTCAATATCGGGCAAGGCGGAAACCTGCTGGCCGCGATCGACGCCGAGCACTGTGCCGCCCACCAGGAAAAGCGGTACATCGGAGCCAACCTTCGCCGCCAGCTCGAATTGCCGTGGAGATATGATCCCTGCCCCGCGGTCCCCGACCCCCAGTTCGTTCTCCAGCCCTACCAGTGCGGCAACCGCATTCCCGGAGCCGGCGCCGAGCCCGCCTTGCACAGGGAGCCGCTTGTCGATATGAATATCGACTTCCGCCGTGACGCCAAGTTGCTTCAAAGCGAGGGAAATCATCTTCCAGGCGGTGTTCCGGTCGTCGATAGGCACCCGGGCATCATTGGAGGTGATCCGCAAAGCGATCTGCGCCGCCAGGCGGGCCGTAACTGTCACAATGTCATGGATTTCGAGGGTCTGGTAGACAGTGACCAGTGAATGAAACCCATCAGAACGCGGCGCACCCAGAAAGAGACCGAGGTTGATCTTGGCGTGCGATCGGACTCGAGTGGGCATACCAATTCATTTTAGAAGGGCGTGGAATGGAGGAGGAAACGAAACGGCCGAACAGCCAGCGCGAATGGATACACTTTCAGCTTTCCATCCTGGCACCCGGCACTTTGGTCGGCTGCGAACCGCACAAGACGCAGAGCGCCGGGCCTGCGAAAGGCTTGAGATCCAGGATTGGTTCCGTGCTGCTCGGGGTTCTTACGCTTCTTTGTACAGCGCAGCCCCCGCAATCGCGCCCACAACACACTCGACGAGTGCGCCCAGCGTTGTGTAACCGACCAAGTGGCCCGTGAACAGGTGGGGCACCCACATCAGTGCGAAATTGGGTACCAGGAACGCGAGAATCCACGTGGCGATGCCAGCGTATATCGCTGTCTTCACGCCCGGTCCGAAGCGAGGCCGGATTCCGGCGTAGATCCAGATCGCAACGAGTCCAGTGACGATACCAAAAAGGTTGAAAATGATGATCTGGTTCGTCGAGAGAGCAGTTCTTCCGAGTGCGGTCATCTGGTCATTCCACATCGGCGCCAGCCAAACGCCGTCCACGGGATAATCGAGGATATCTCCGACAATCCCGGCGACGATGCCACCGAGGATCCAACGACCCACGTTGATCTTACCCATGATTCCTCCTTGGTTTTTGGGGGGGGACGCCGGAAGTATACGCGCGGGCATTGTGGCGCGCAACGGGAAAACTTGCCGCAGGGCGGTTCAAAGCCGGCAGCAATTCTCGGGATGGGGAACTTCGGCACTAAGCTCTGCGTAACACTTTGCGAGCAATTGCGGGGGTGTTTATGCATTTCCTGATCTTCGGCATCGGCTTTTATTTCCTCCCGGCCATCATTGCCGCGGTGCGCCACACCCACAACGCCACGGGCATCCTGCTGCTGAATGTGTTTCTCGGCTGGACCGTTGTCGGCTGGTTCGTTGCGCTCCTGATGGCGATCTGCTCGCGTCCCTATTACGCCTGCTACTATCATCGCGGATGGTGAAAGCGGGGGCTGAGCCCTTAGATTCGCGCTATGTGCTCCGTGACCGGATTGCGGGAGCTGCGCTCTTCGGAGCCACGGCAGCAGTTGTGTTGTGGCAAAACGCGCACGTCGCGGTTCTCTTCGACTTAAGCTATGTGCTCAACACAGCGGCGCGGATTGCATTGGGCCAGATGCCATACCGCGACTTTCCCCTGCCCCACCCTCCGCTCACTTTCCTCACCCAGGCCGTAATCATCCGCCTCACGGGACGAGTCTTCTTTCACCACGTGGTTTATGTCGCTTTGGCCGGCGGGCTCGCGACCGTGATTACCTGGCGTCTCGCATTTGCGGCGCTGCGCGAACGACTCGCTGCGGCATGGATCGTCTCTGTGCTGCTCTCCGCGCCGCTCGCCTTCGTGGGGATCTACTGCATCGTACCCAACCCGGAGTACGACTGCGACTGCGCGTTATGGATTCTTGTGGCCTTGTGGTTTTTGCAGCGGGTGAAATGTGAAGCCCACCCTAGCCGCAAGATCGGCGACGCGGCGAGCGTCAACCCCGCAGATAAAGACCCGTCTGCGGGGGCCCCTTGGGTGGGGCACCTCTTTTCTTCCGGGCGCTGGCTTCGCGGATTTATCGCCGGGATCTTCGCGTGCGTGCCCGTCTTCTTCAAACAAAACATGGGCCTGCCATTTCTCGCGGCGGTCGTTGGCGCAGTTCTTCTGGTGCTGTGGTTCAACTGGTTCAGGCGAGCGCAGAATCCCGCGGAGTGGCGTGAGGCCCGAACGCTGGTCGCACTATTGGCCGGCGCCGGCACTGCGCTCGTGGTTGCCGCGCTGTTCTTGCATTGGACCGCAGGTATTGGCAACTACATCCAATGGACAATCCGGTATGCCGCGCAACGCCGCCTGCCCGCATTCAGCCTGATGATGAGCGTCTATCGCGATCCAGACTTGCTATGGGCGCTGCCGTGCGTTGTAGGCGGACTCTTATTGATTCACTTCAGCGGACGAGCTCGATCCCACCCTGGCGACAAAAACAATAGCGTCGCGAGGGCGGGGTACCCGATTGCGGCGCGCATCGCGGCCTTCGCGTTGCTCGCTGCGCCGTTTCTGTTCACACTCGCCTCGCTGCTGATTTACGACGATCCCGACTCGGGCGGCGACAGCCTGCTGGGACTTTGGCCTCTGCTGCTGGTGCTCGCTGCCGCTCTGGCGATCGCGAACCTGATTCGCTTGCCACGCGCGGCTTCGCTGCGCGCACTCCTGCCGCTGATTTTGCTCGCCGCAATCAACGGCACGTTCATGTCGCAACAGCTTTGGGGCTCGACTTACGCCATCTGGTCTCTGCTGGTGTTGCTCGTTGCCGAGTTGCTTGCGTTTCTCAACGGATTCACGGCGCGCGTTTCGGCTCGATGGATTACGCCTTCGTTGGTAGCGCTCATCTCTGTAACGCTATTGGTTTGCGGAGGATTTTACACAGCGAGCGAAGAGCGGCTCTCGTATGCGCAGATGCCGGATGAGCCGGCGCAGCACTCCACATTCCCGCAGCTTGCGGGTCTGTCGATGTCCGGGCCCTACTTGCCGGAGATCGATGAACTGCTGCGCTATGCCCAGGCAAACATTCCGTTTGATGATGGCATCGTTCTGATGCCCGGCGAGGAGCCGTTCTATTTTGCGACGGGACGCGTGCAGCGCTTCCCGCTGCTCTTCTTCGATCCGACCATCGATCCGTATTCGCCCGAAGAGATTGCCTCGCTGGTGCGCTCCTGCAACATCCGCTGGCTGATTGTGAAGCGCGATTTGCAGACGAAGGAGGATCCAACGCCGGACCGCGCGGCGACGCTGGATCTGCTAATGAAAGAGTTCACGCCGGCTGCGCACCTGCGCGGGTACGATGTGTATCGGGCGAAAACAGCGGAGTAAGCGGGGTTAGCGGAGTTGGTGAAGTTGGAACCGCTTTTGCGGCTATGATTTTTTCTCCGCTTTGCCCGATTTCTTGAGCTGCTCCCAGTCTTTTTCCGTTTGGTCGGCGTAGTCGACGCCGAACTTGGCGAGCGCCTCAGCGAAGGAAGCGCCGGAACCGATGTAGCCGCTGATCACCAGCGGGTCGCCGGAGCGAGCGTGGCCGCGCGCGAGAAGTTCTCCGCAAACTTCTGCGTAGGCTCTCAAATTTGCGCCGGCCAGGTCATGAATGTCGACGGAGCCTTTGTGATCGTTCAACTGGCGGACAAGGAATTGCCGGTTGCCGAGGTGCGTCCAGCCGAGGAACGGATCGGTTTGGATCTGCATGGCGCGCTGGCCCTCGGCGACGCGCTGACCGTTATGGGTCGCAGGTCGGGCGTCGGGAAGATAGGGTGCGTAGGCTGATGCTATCTCTTCTTTGATCTGCAAAAAGAGCGGATCGGCGGGGCCATTGCCCTCCATGTAAATGCAGTAATCGCGCAGACCCACCGAGCCGGTGCCTACCACCTTGAACCCCACATCGACAGGCCGGTAAAAGTCGAGCAGGTGCCGCCGCTGCTGCTCCAGCATTTCGCGGTAGGGGTCGAGCGCGCCAAGAACCAACGCGGCACGCGCGCCGGTGATTCGCGCGAGCATGGGCTTCGCGTCCTTGAAGTGGCGGTGGGCTCCGGGCCGGGGCGATGCGGGCAAAGTGAGTTGTTGAAGAATATGCTGCGGGGTGGCGCGTTCGGCTTTGGAGAGCGCCGCCTGCACCGGCTTGGCCAGTCCCAAACGGTGCACCTGAAATCGATTGACTTCGAGGTTCGACATACGGGAGAAGGCGCGCATTTGCTCGGCGTAGCGTCCGATGCACGCCTCCACAGCCCTGCGCGACGAGCCGTCCTTATGTCCTGCCGCACGCCCGGCAAGCACCAGCGAGGCGCTCATGCGCTTCAGGTCCCATTCAAAAGGGCCGCGGATGGTTTCGTCGAAGTCGTTGATGTCGAAGACGAGGCGGCCGTCGGGCGCCGCGTAAGCTCCGAGATTGCGCACATGAGCGTCGCCGCAGAGCTGGCTGCCGATGCCGGTATTGGGAAGTTGGGACAGATCCGCAGCCATCACCGGCGCTGCGCCACGGAAATACCCAAACGGCGACTCGGCCATGAGCTTGTACTTGAGGTCTTTGAGCGCGGGGACACGGCTGCGCATCGAACGATTCACGATTTCAAGAGCAGAGGCCGGCCGCGCTTTCGGATCGACGGTATCGTGCTGGTGGCGGCCGACCTGCTTGCGTCGTGCCTGTCCGAAAGCGCGGCGTTCTTCAGGTGTTGCCCAGTGCATATTGCGGAACATACACCGTTCGCCCTTGCTGCGCAAAACGGAGTGGCTGTTCTTCAATGCGCCCGAAAACTAGCGGGATCAGCAGCACGCGCAAAAGGCTGCGGCGTCAGTCCTCCCCGAAGAAGCGCTTCCTCGTTGCTTCGTCAGCGGGCAGGTCGGGTCCAGCAAAGAGGGAGTCGGGCTGCCGGCTGGGGTCTTCAGCGATGAGCGGCATGGCGCGCGCACGGCGAGCATCGCCGTCCGGCCCGGCGGAGAGAAACATCTCAGTGAACCACCGGTTGAAGGTGTGCAGGCGGCTGGCGTAACCATCATGTTCGGCGGCGTAGGCGTGACCGGCGGCATCCCAATCGCTGGAGCTCAACAGGTGATCGCGCAGCACGCGGGCATCGCGCAAGGTAAGTGACAGACCCTGGCCCCAAGTGGGGTCGCTTGACGTGGCCGAGTCGCCTACGAGCGCTACTCCGTCGCGGTAGGGGTGAACGACCCAGCTGTGCGCGCAACTGAAGGTCGCCAGCGGGCCGATTTGGCGCGCGTCCTCAAAGAGCGTGGAAGCCGCGCCGGCCTTCTCGCAGCTTTTGACGAACCTCGCAAGATCGTTCGCTCCCTGGAATCGCGGCTGCGTTGCGTCGTGGTAGCACAGATACATGCGCACGCGTCCACCACCTTGCGGGGCGATGACGACAAGCTGTCCCAGCGCGAAGTCGTTAACGCCCTGCAAGGTGTCTTCCGCCGCCGGCATGTTTTCGAACAAAATGCCGGCGATCATCATGTCGTCGAGATCGCGCTGCACCGGAAAGCGCGCCGAAGAACGAGCCACGCAGGATCGACCTCCGGCCCCGACAACCATCCGCGCTGAGATGGTTTCAACGTGGCCATCTTCCTCGACGATCATCGCGGGCGGCGTGCCTGGGCGCACCTCGCGAACGGCTGCACCGCGCCGAACGGTGGCTCCTGCTGCAGCCGCGCCTTTCAGCAGCGACTCCTGCGCGGCGGGGTGATAGCAGGTGAGGAAGGGCAACTGATGCGTTGTGCTGGGAACAACCTCGCGATGGTCCGCGCGGTTACTCGAGACGTAAAGGTCGAACCAGTTGAGGTGGTGCCGTCCGGCTTCAGCGAGACAATCGGCGACTCCGAGAGCCCGAACTTCAGCGTAGCCCCAGGGAAACATCGCTTCGCCGCGGACGCGATCTTTGAATTGCCGTTCGTGCTCGATGACGAGAACCCTGGCGCCTTGTTCCGCCATGTTTTTGGCCAGAGCTGCGCCCCCCAAGCCGCCGCCGGCGATGGCCACATCATAAGTTGTCGACATGTGTCGTCCTCCGGGGGAGTTTTCACAATGTACGCGACCTTGCCCGCATTGATCAAGATGTTTTGAAGGGGATATACCGCAGGAGCACGGTCGATCGAAGCCGCGCGATCATGGAATCGCGATCCTCCCGAATTCCAAGATCCGCTATGAGATTTTGGGAGCAGTGCGACTTTCGAATCTCCTGCAATTCCGCCGGCTTTCGAAGGCGGTGATTTAAACTGAGTCATCCGGAGCCGCCGGCATCCTCCGTTAATCTCTGCGCACCAGGCTGAAAATTCGCTCCGAAACTCGTCCCAGGAGGAGTCACCGCTTGACGCGAATCTCCGTTGTTCTATTGCCTGCTGTTGCCGCGCTTTCGCTTGCTGCCGGTTTCATCGCCGCTCAAACTTCTGAAAAACCTCTAACCGTTGAGGCGATCTTTGCGCATGGACCGCTGATCGGGCACCCGCCCGACGAGTTGACCTGGTCGCCAGATCGAAAGCACCTGACGTATCTGGAAGGTGGCCAACTGATGGAAGTGGATTCAGCAACGGGCAGGACGCACGTGCTGGTGAGCGCCGCCAAGATGTCTCCACTGGACGAGAACAATGTTTCAGAGCGAGATCGCGATCATCGGTCGCGGTACAACATGGCGGGCTACTTTTGGTCTCCGGACTCGACCCACCTGCTCTTCGATGCCGATGGGCGCTTGTGGCTCTATGACCTGCACAACGGCACGGGAGTGCAGATCGGCTTTACCGGGCTCGCTGCCGGGGACGACCCGAAGTTCTCGCCCGACGGGTGCTGTGTTTCGTTTATTCGCGATCACGGGCTGGCGGCGATCCGGTTGCACGATGCGGGCACGCCGATGATCTCTCTGGCTCCATCGCCGGCTCCGGCCGCCAACAACGGTCAAGTCTTACTCAATGGCCAGGTGGACTGGGTGTACGAGGAGGAACTCGACGTGCGGAGCAACTACTTCTGGTCGCCGGACTCGAAGAACCTGGCGTATCTGCAGATGGACGAGACCCAGGTGCCGCGATACCCGCTTGCAGACTGGATTCCCAATCACGCCTCCGTGGACTGGCAGCACTATCCGCAACCCGGCGACGCCAACCCAGTGGTTCATGTGGGAGTGGTAAGCGTAAAGGGAGGCAAGACCACATGGGTGAAGCTGCCGATCCGCGAGGGTGACGACTACATACCGCGCTTTGGCTGGGTCGACCACAAAACCTTATGGATCGAGGTGCTGAGCCGCGATCACAAGCATCGCGTTCTATATTTTGCCGACGCTGAATATGGAGACGCGCGACAGGTTCTGGAAATCGATGACAGGAAATTTCTCGACGAAGACTACGACATCTCAGTGGACGACGGCGCGATTGTTCTCGCCAGTTGGAGCGATGGTCACAACCAGCTTTACCTCTACAGCTACGACAAGGAGAAGCCGCTTGGCGCCGAGGCGAAGCTGGAGAAACAACTGACGAAGGGCGCATTTGAGGTGGGAGATGTGTACCGCGTCGACACTTCGCACAAAGCGGTGGACTACGCGTCAAACGAAGGCAATCCCCTGGAGCAGGGGATTTGGCGCGTCGGTTTCAACGGTGATCGCGCGGCGTTGAGCACCGATGCGGGATTTCATCACGCCAGTTTTTCTCCGGATGGCAGCACGTTCACCGACAAGTTTTCCACGCGCATGCAGCCGCCTGTGATGCGACTTTGCCATGAGACTGCTCCGGGCGCCGCGGCCAGTTGCCGCGTGTTTTGGGAGACACACGCGCTTGACTCGTATCATTTGCGCGCTCCTGAGCAAATGGAGGTGAAAGCGCGCGATGGAACCTCGCTGTACGCGACGCTTTTGCTGCCCGCGGGTATGACAGATCCGGCTACGGTGCCGCTGATCGTGAATCCCTATGGTGGGCCCGGTGAGCAAACGGTGGCGAATGAATGGAAGGATGGCCTGCTGTTCGATGAGTTGCTGACGCAACACGGTTTTGCCGTGCTCCATGCCGATAATCGCGGCATGGGCAAGCGCGGTCGCGCGTTCGCCCAGGCGTCTTATCGCGAGTTCGGGCCTGTCCAGCTTGCGGATCAGATGACAGTTATCGACGCCGCGCTCGCGAAATATCCGCAACTTGATCCGAAGAGGCTGGGCTGGTGGGGTTGGAGTTGGGGCGGGACGTTCACGCTTTATGCGATGACCCACTCTGACCGATTCAGAACCGGCGTCGCCGTGGCGCCGGTGACTGATTGGCGAAACTATGACTCAATCTATACCGAGCGCTATCTGGGCTTGCCCGCGGATGACGCCGACGGCTATCGCGATTTTTCCGTTGTGAACTCCGCTGCGAACCTGAAAGGACGCCTGCTTCTGGCGCACGGAACCGGAGACGACAATGTGCACATGGAAAACACCGTGCAGTTTGTCCAGAAGCTTATCGAGGCGGGAATCCCTTACGACTTGCAGATCTACCCGCGCAAGACGCACTCGATTGCGGGGCCGGATGTGCGAACCCACCTTTACCACCGGATTCTGGCGCAATTTGAAGAGTATCTGAATCCGAAGGAGTCTCTGGATCAGAAGCCGGAGGCTCCGGCAGGGAATGGACAATAGGCAGTTCTATACTTCGTGGCGATGAAAGATCTCGTCCTTTTCGCCTTTGGGGCAGCGGGTGCACTCCACGCAACATACGAGGAGTACGGCTACGCCTACCGTAACCAAAACGGCCAGGACGATTCCATTCTCCACAAGCCAATGCGACAGAGTCTGCATTTTCGGTCACCAATCCGGGGTCGCCGCACACTTCTTTCGATGCGTTTGAGCTTCGCAGAAGGCTACGGAGTTGTCTTTAAGGACGGTACTCCTATCTTCAAAGTTTAGCCCAGATGGATTGTGAAACAAACATTACTGATGATTCCCATTGATTTCAAGGATTTTGGCAGTATGATAGAGAACAAAAGGCGAAACTTGGCGCCAGATGGCTACGAGTTCCAATTCGGGGATGTCACCGATTCCAGAGGAGTGGCCTGAAGAGCTGGCCACCCTGGGACTCGAGGGCGGTGCCAGGGAGCCGGACAACCTTGCGGAAATGGATTCTTCCCCTGGCGCCCTGCTGAACTGGCTCTTCGTCGACTTGAATTCCTATTTTGCGAGTGTGGAGCAGCAGGTGCGGCCCGAGTTGCGCGGGCGCCCGGTGGGGGTCGTGCCGATGATGGCCGACACCACCTGCTGCATCGCCGCCAGCTACGAGGCCAAGGCCTTCGGCGTGCGGACCGGAACGATTGTCGCCGACGCGAAAAGGATGTGCCCGGAGATCGTGCTGGTGGAGGGCCGCCACGAGATCTACACCGAGTACCATCACCGCGTGGTCGAGGCCGTAGAGAGCTGCGTGCCGGTGACTGCGGTGTGCTCGATTGATGAGATGGCGTGCCGGCTGATGGGGCGGGAACGGCCGCTGCTGAAAGCGATCGAGCTTGGCACGAGGGCAAAGGCCGCGATTCGAGAGCACGTGGGTGAGATGCTGCGCAGTTCGGTGGGCCTGGCGACGAATCGCTACCTGGCGAAGGTGGCGAGCGACATGGAAAAGCCTGACGGACTTGTCGCGCTGCCGCTGGACATTCTGCCCGAAGCGCTGCACACGCTCACACTGCGCGATCTGCCGGGCATTGGCGCGCGCACCGAGAAGCGGCTGAACGAGAAGGGCATCCGCACCATGGACGATCTGCTCGCGCTCGACCGCGAGCAGACCGGCGAGCTCTGGGGATCGGTGTGGGGCGAGCGGATGTGGCACTGGCTGCAAGGCGAAGATGTCGAGACGGCGGAGCTGGAGCATCAGAAATCCATCAGCCACTCGCACGTGCTGGCGCCGGAGATGCGTACGGCAGAAAAAGCCTGGGCCGTGGCGCACAAGCTGCTGCACAAAGCGGCCATGCGGCTCCGCTCGCAGGGCCTGTGGGCCAGCAATATCGGACTGGCGATCGGTTTTGCGGTTCCACGCAGCGAGAACACGCCGGTGAGCCGTTTTGGCGTGCCAGCACGCGGCTGGCGCAGCGAAATCAAATTGCACGAGTGCCAGGACAACCAGATGTTGATTGCAGCGCTGCGCCGGCTCTGGGAGTCGCGGCCTTCAGGCAAGCAATACGACAGCCCGTACTTTATCGGAGTGCAACTGAACAACCTGGTTCCGGATCGGCTGCACACGCTGGCGCTCTTCGACGGCCTCGAAGAAGAGCAGAGCCGCACGCGGTTGCTAGTGACGATGGATCAGATCAACGACAAGTACGGCATGAGCACGCTGGCGCCGGCGGCGATGCTGACCGCGTATAAGGCCGCGCCGACGCGCATCGCGTTTCACAGTATTCCTGATTTGTTTTGAAGACGGAGAACGAGGGACCGAGGGAACAAGCGAACAAGCAAACGAAGAAGCGTCACGCGGGAGTCTCGCGGTCATTTTTCTTGGGTTGGTGCCGATTGAAGCGCGTGAGGATTGAGTTTGCCGATGCGGCCGTGGGGGCCGACAACGTAGGGCAGGGAGAGCGCGTTCCAGTCGCGGTCGGCATCGGGCGGTTCGTGGAGCGCGGGATCAGGATGAAGCGCACGCCAGTTGCGGCCATCGTCGGTGGAGATGTCGGTGCCGTTGGGGCCGACGGTGATCCAGGTTTTGCTGGCGGCATCGTAGGCTACGGCGGAGCGGAAGCCGTGGGGCGGGGTGGCGGATGCTTCACAATCGAAACGTCCCGCGATAAGTAGCTGGGTGTCGCGAAAACAGGATGCGGAGTTACCAGCATGGTCATTAGGGTTCGCATAGTCCCCGCCAACAACGACGAGGCTTGGGTCCGGAGAATTGGGATCGTCAACAGCGACGGAAAAGGCTCCTGCAGTTGGGCCAGACTTCAGCGGAATTCGACTACTGCCGGCCATTGCGCAGGGAGATTTGCACAGCATTGGGTTTGGTTTGTCGATCATTTCCAATTGCCCGAGAGACGGCATCACTCCGCCTTTGGCGAAGATGATCATTCGGTGGTCTTCGATTTCCAAGAGCGACGAATTGCTGGCGGCGAAAATGAATTCGGTCGGATTACCCTTGGAATCAGAGAGCGCAAACAGGTTGTTCGTATCGAGGCGCATCCATGTATCGCCAGCATCAGCGCTTCCGTACAGGGGAAAGTGGAAGTACGTTTTCACCTTCAATCGATCGAGTTCCTTATGCGGGAGCGGGTCACCGATCATCAGCACAGTTTTCGCACCGGAAATCCGAATCGCATCCCAAAAGCCATCCTTATCTGGATTGGTGAACACCAGCTTCCACGTGTGGCATCCGTCGGTGGTTTTGTAGAGGCGCGACAGATCGCCTTTGCCGCTGGACATCACGATTGCCGTGTTCGCGTCGAAGGCCTGGATACCGCGGAAGTCGAGATGCTCAGCGCCCGGCGGAATCGTGCACTCTTGCCACAGATAGCCGCCGTCTTCCGTCCGCAGCACGGTGCCGTTGGTACCCGAGGCCCAGGCGACGCCTCCGCCTACGTCGTCGATGCCGCGCAGATCGGCCGTTGTGCCCGAGTTCTGGATTTGCCATTGAGCGTGGGCCGGGCCGCACGCAGCGAGCAGCAATGCGAGTAGCGACGCAATTTTTCGCATAAAGCCAGTCTAGTGTTGTGCGCCGGAAAAGCTGTCGAGAACGTCTGTCGACGAGCCCCCCTACGTATGCCATACCTCCGTATTTGATTACAAAGAACTTACATGCGCCCGGTATGGAGGTATACACGGAAGACTGTAAGTCTATGATTCTAAAACAAAAACACGCAAACACATCCTTCCAAAGGACTTAGCCTCTAACCCAAAAAAGGCGGACCCACCGAAAGCCGAGCCCTCGAGTCGGTGATGCTGTCCTGATTTTGCAGCAAAAGGCCGAAATTCCCAGCAAGACTCAGCAGGAAAGTGAAGCTGGCGCAAGTGACAAAGAAAACAGCATGTTGGGGCCTGAAGGACCTCGACATGGGGCACCAGGAGCCTTGACATGCGAAGGATCCCCCGCGGCGCTTTGGGGCGGGATCCGCAGCGAACAGGAAATCGGGTGCAGTCGTTGAACCAACGTCCGAGCTTCGACGTAAATCTCTGCATCCCCAACCGCATGCCCGTGCGGAATAGGAGGTAGCAGCGAGAATTATGGCCGGCGACTGGCAGCCCGACTTCGAACAACTCGTCGACGAGCACCAGTCGATGGTCTTTTCTCTAGCGCTGCGTATGACCGGCGATCGTGGCCTGGCCGAGGAGATTGCGCAGGATGTTTTTCTCGAGTTGGACCGGCATCTGGGCAGAATCGAGTCACCGCTGCATGCGCTCGCGTGGCTGCGCCGCGTGGCAATGAGCCGATCGACCGATGCGTTGCGAAGGCGGCGGGTGCGCGGCGTGAACATGTGGGTGGAGATCAACGAGAACCATTGCGCGCAGGTAGACGAAGACAGCTCGCCGATGGCGGTGCGGCTGGCGGCGAAGGTTGACCGGCTGCTGGCGACCTTGCCGGAGGCGCAGCGCGCGGCGCTGGTGATGCGCTACCAGGAGGATCTGACGCCGGAGGAGATTGCGGCCACGCTGGGCGCGCCGCTGGCTACGGTGAAGAGCCATCTGCAGCGCGGATTGAAGCTGTTGCGGGCAAAGGCGTCGACGCATTTGCAGGAGTACAGTCGTGGAGCTTGAACCCATGGACGATTTTGAGCGCGAGCTGAGCGAGGCGATGAAGCGCCAGCCTGCTCCCGCCGATTTGAAGCGCAAAGTGCTGGAGCGCAGGCGGCGGGAGCATGCGCAACGACGCCAGTCGCGCGTGATGTGGTGGCAAAGGTTGGCAGCATCAATTGTGCTCGCCGGCGTGGCAGGCGGAGCGGTGTATTGGCGGCACACAGTTGAGGTTCACAAGGGCGAGGAAGCAAAGCAGCAGGTTTTCACGGCGTTGCGCATTGCCAATCGAGCGCTCGAACAGATGAACGTGCAACTCGAGCAGCAGAACCGGAAGGCGGAGTAGCCGTTTTGCGAAAAGGAATTTGGACCGCGGAAGCGCGAACCGGGTTGAAAGAGAGGAAATCGATGAGGAATCGAATGATCGTTTTCGTGTTGGGAGCTGCGATGGCGGCCATGCCTGCAGCCGCTTTGCCGGAATTGGAAGTGACGGCAGTTACGGATGGTCAAAGCGCATCGGCGCAGGCAGTTTCACCGCTGCCGTTGCCGGCGCAGGTGGAAAAGGATCTTGCGGCGCGGGCCGCGAACGTGACCGAAGTGACGCTGGGCAAGAACATGCTCGATTTCGCGGCAAAATTCATGAACGGGAATGATAAGGACCAGGCCGCGGTGAGGCAGCTGATTGAGGGACTCGACGGCATCTACGTCCGTGATTACGAATTCGATAAAGAAGGCGAGTACTCGATGGACCAGATCGACAAGCTGCGGCAGGCTTTTGAGACTCCGGAGTGGTCGCCCCTTGTGCATACGCGCGAGAGCAAGGGCAATGAGACGACCGATGTGATGGTGAAGCTTGTGAACGGTGAGCCGCACGGCATGTTCATTCTGTCGGCAGAGCCGAAGGAGCTGTCGATCGTGCTGATCCTCGGGCCGATCCGCATGGACCAGTTGGGCATGTTGAAAGGGCTGGGCGGACTGGGCGCACTGGGCGACATCGACAAGAACACGAAAGGCAAGGACAAGGAAAAGGACAAGGACAAGACCAACAAGGGTGGTGACCAATGAGCCAACATTTTTCCACCCCAACGACAAGGAGTCGATGGGCGGTCCATTTCTTCGTTCCTCTGGGATGCGCACTGCTGTGCGTGGTCATCGTGGTGCCGTGGATTGTGCGGGCGGGCGGCGGCGAAGGCGGCTTTGACGGCGTGGTGAACTCTCTCGAGAGCCGCTATCACGCGCATGCCACGCGCATCCCGTTCATGTTCCTGGCGAGCGTGATTGCGGGCGGGGCCACGCACGGAGGCGTGGGCGGCATTCACGTTGCTGAGTTCGAGCACTTCTCAGCGCCCGTTGACGGCGAAGAGCTAAATCGCATGGTCGAGGAAAAGCTCGGGCAAGGATGGGAGCGTATGATCCGCGAGACCAGCCGGCACGGCGGAGAACAGACCCTGATTTTCGCGCGTCCCGCCGGCAGACGGATGGCGCTCTTCGTGCTTGATGCGAACGGGCATGAGCTCGACGTGGTACAAGTCTGCGTCGATCCCGACCTGCTGAACGAGACTATCCGCAAGTACGAGCACCACGACCACGACGGCGAAGCGTCGAATTAAGGCGCCTGGCGCAATTCCTGAGTTGCTGTGACCTCTTGAATTCTGTGAAAGGTCGCCGCTCCCTGGGGGTCGCGTCAACTTGGGTGTCGCGGCTTCGAGATACAGGGACTCAGGATTTGCGCCTGGCGCGAGCTCGCGCCGAATGGCTAAGGCGTGCGCGTCATCAGGTCAACAAACTCTTTTTGGAAGCGCGGAAGATCGAGATCGAGTTGCGCGTGAACGAGGCGCACGCCGGTGGCCGGCTTCAGCCTCTCGGACCAGATGAGCGTGTCGCCGTAATTCGGGCCGTGACTCAGGTCCACATCCATATAGACCAAAGCTTCGCGGGTGGTGATCGCGGGATCGATCCAGGCGCATGCTTCGAGCTCGTCCCACATGTAGGATCGCGCCTGGCTCCACGCGGCGATGTAGCGCGCGGCGGGAGCCTGCGACTTCGCGATGGTGTCAATCATCTGCTTCGTGAAGGGGGCCTTGACTGAGACATCGACGGTGGTCGCATCGATTCGCGGCCAATCGGCGTGCAGGACGATGTGCGCGGCCTCGGGATCGAACCAGAAGTTGAACTCATGGCGCGGGTCGGTGGCGAACTCGGGATCGGCGGTTTGCGGATTGAGGCTGCCGCCCATGAGCACGATGCCTTTGGTGAGCGAGGCGAACTCCGGGTCGAGAGAGATAGCGAGCGCGATATTGGTGAGCGGTCCCGCCGCATAGATGGTCACATGGTGCGGATGCGCGCGCACTTGACGGATGAGGAAGTGGGCGGCGTCCTCATCGAGCGGTTTGATGGCGGGCAGGCCCTCGGGCATCGGTGGAATCTCGTAGGGACCGTGGGATTCAAATCGCGCCGGCGCGGGCGAGCTGGCGCCGTTGGCGGGCTCGGCGGTGGCGACCGGAACGCGGCCCCATGCGCCCAGCCAGGCAATTTTGCCGTAGAGCGCCGTGTCCAGGCGAGTTTCGTCTTCAGTGCGAACGAGCGGAAACACAGCGCCTTTGGCAACGGGAACATCGGTGTGGCCTGTCAGCTCCAGCATGCGCAGCGTGTGCAGGGCCTCTTCGTCGCGCCAGGCATCGCCGGTGACCATGGTGATGCCGAGCACCTGCACGTCGGGCGATTGCAGAAGCGCGAGCATCGCCATCTGATCAGTGCCGCCGGGGCCTGCACCATCCTGATCGATGAGTACGAGACGCTTTTGCGCCGGAAGCAATAGGGCGCACGCCGCCAGCAGCAACGTCGCGAACACTTTTCTCATAGATGGGTATTGTGGCATACGCGCGCGGATCGGATAAATGGGCATGGGCGCCGAAACTGGCGTCCGGGATCATCTCTCCGCCCTGACCACTGACAACTGATCACTGGCCACTGCTTTATCTGCGGCCAAACCCTCTTGGCCGGGATTGTGCTTTCACAGGAATGTTGGTTTGGCCTTCGGGATAAACGACAAGAAAGCGGTCCTGGCCTTCGTCGACACTGGCGGTCTCAATACCCTCAAGCTCGCGGCACGCCAGATGCAACATGCGCCGTTCGCGGCTGTTCATGGGCGGAAAACTGTAGGGAACGCCCGTCTGCCGGACCTTCTCCGCCGCAGTTTCCGCAGCCATGCGCAGCTCCTCGGCGCGGAGGGCCTTGAAGTTTCCGGCATCAAAGCTGATCAGATCGTGCTCGTGGTGATCCAGGCGGAGCATCTGGACGGCAAGCGTCTCGAGCGCGCGCAGCAGCTCACCGTTGTGCTGGATGACCAGCGGCACGTCTGGCCCGGCCAGCTCGACATAAATCTGGCGCGCTTCGACTCCCTGAGGATCACGCGCCCCATCGCCTGCCGTGATTCGGTATTTCAGGCGCATTCCGCCCAGCTTATTAAGGGTGTTGAGGAATGAGGCAATCTTCCCGGCGGCCTGCTGCAAATCTTCAATCGGCATAACAAACAAGTATCGCAGAGAGGGGCCGATGATGGGAGGCGATTTGCTGAAACCGGCCGAGTCGAATGGAGCTGGGGCGCGATGTCGCACGGGTTTCCAAGGCGGATGGTTTCTCGACGAAGTTAGGGTATCCCGGCACAGCGATCTACAAGTCCAGGATCAGGCAGAATGCAGGCGCAGTTGTATGCTTCTGAGTGTGCATATTTATAAGGACCTCAGGAGGGCCATTGGTCGGGGGCTTGCTCGCTCCCTGAGTCAAATCTTTGCGTGTTTGCTGCTGGCGGCTGCCGCTGTGTGTGCAGCCGCGCAAACGCAAGAAAATCCTGCTCCTCCGGAACCCCAGGCGGTGGGCAGTTCCGCGCCAGTGGAGATCACGCTGGCGGAGGCGATTCGGCGGGCGGAGGCGAGCGAGCCGGGGTATGCGGCAGCGAAGGCTGCGGGGCGCAGCGCGGGACTGGACAAGTCGATTGCCGTGGCAGGACTTTTGCCCACTGCGCGCGCTTATAGTCAGGATATCTACACGCAACCGAATGGAATAACCAGCGAAGGCGATGCAGGTGAGCCAGCGGCGCCTTTGCCCCGATTTGTCGCCAATGATTCGAGACCCTGGGAGTACATTGCACAGGGGATTGTCGAGGAAACATTCAGCCTGGCGGGACCGGCGGGTGTGCGTCGTGCTAACGCGGCGGCGGCGATGGCCGCGGCCGAGCAGGAGATCGCGCGTCGGGGCCTGGTGGCTGCGGTGACAGGGCTGTTTTATACGTCACTGGCGGCGGGCCGCAAGCTGGTGGTGGCGGAGCAGGCGCGCCGGGAGACAGAGGACTTTACCAAGATGACCACGGAACGTGAGAAGGCGCGGGAGGCGGCGCACGCCGACGTGGTGAAAGCAGAATTGCAGGAGGAGCTGCGCGATCGCGATCAGGAAGACGCACAACTGGCGGCGGAGAAGGCGCGCCTGGAACTGGGAGTACTGTTGTTTCAGGATCCGCGAACGCCGTACACACTGAGGGCGGACGAGCAGGCAGGACCGCTGCCCACGCAGGAAGAGGTGGAGCAGGTTGCGGCGAAGAACAATCCGGAGCTGAAGAGCGCGCTGGCCAGCCTGACCATGAGCCAGGCCGATGTGGAGGCGGCGTGGGGAACGCTGCTGCCCAGTGTCGGTTTGAGTTTGAACTACGGGATCGACGCCAACCAATTTTCTGTCAATGCTCCGCTCACCACTGTCGGCTCGCAGCCATTCCAGCCGCGTAACCTCGGGTACTCCACGACCTTTACCGTGAACCTGCCGGTGTGGGACTGGCTGGCCAGTGAGCACAAGGTGAAGCAGAGCGAGATCCGGCGCGATGCAGCGCAAGTGGCGCTGACCAACGCGCAGCGGCGAATGATCGCGCAACTGGACGAGGCGTACGGGGAGGCCCGCGCGGCGCGCGACCAGCTTCAATCGCTCGACCAGAGCGTGGCCACTGCGGCCGAGAGCCTGCGGCTGACCAGGCTGGCCTACCAGGGCGGAGAGGGCACAGTGCTGGAAGTGGTGGATGCGGAGAACGCCTACGTGACCGCGGAAAATGCGCGCGCGGATGGGCGCGTGCGCTACGAGACGGCGCGCGCGGAGCTGGAGACGATTACGGGAACGATGTAAAGAAAAGTGGTCAGTGGTCAGGGGTCAGGGATCAGAGAGAGAACGCAGAATATCAAGAAGAACAAAATGAGCAACGAGAACACAACTGGAACAGCGCGGGCGATCATGTTGGCTGGGGCGACGATGCTGCTGGCCATTTTGCCGGGGTGCAAGAAGGAAGCGGCACCTGCGCCGGAAGTGACAGTGCAGGCTGCGCATCCGGCGCAGGGTGCAATCTCAGAGCAAGTGACTGTCGACGCCATCCTGCAACCCCTGGCGCAGGCGGCTATCGTTCCCCGCATCACGGCGCCGGTGAAGAAGTTTTATGTTGAGCGCGGGCAGCGGGTGCACGCGGGCGAACTGCTGGTGACGCTCCAAAACGAGGACCTCGCGGCGGCGGCAATGGACACGCGGGGCTCGCTCGAATCGGCGCAGGCGGCTTATGCCACGGCCACCAAGGCGCAGGTGCCCGAAAACACGATGAAAGCAGAGTCGGACTTTGCGCTGGCCAAGGCGAACCTGGAGCTGAACCAGGACATTGTGAAGAGCCGCAACGAGCTGTTCAAAGAAGGCGCGATTCCGGGCCGCGATCTGGATACCTCGCAGGCGGCGCTGGTGCAAGCGCAGGCAGCATACGATGCGGCCAAGCAGCATTTGGACGCAGTGAAGAGCGTGAGCCGCGAGGCAGAATTGAAATCGGCGCAGGGCCAGTTGACTTCGGCCGAAGGCAAGTACAAGGGCGCGCAGGCGCAGGTGGATTCCTCAGAGATCCGCAGCCCCATCGACGGCGTGGTCACTGATCGGCCGCTTTTTGCCGGCGAGACTGCCGCAGCCGGATCACCGCTGATCACGGTGATGGACACCACGGCGCTGATCGCCAAAACACATATTGCCGAGAGCCTGGCCGTGCAATTGAAAGTTGGCAACGAGGCCTCGGTCCGCGTGCCGGGCTTTTCGGATCCGGTTCCTGCCAAGGTCTCGATGGTGAGTCCGGCTCTCGATCCGGGATCGACGACCGTTGAAGTGTGGCTCAGGGTTGAGAACAAGGCGGGCCGGCTCAAGGTGGGAACGCCGGTCAAGGCCCTCATCACGGGCCGGACCGTGGCGCAGGCGTTGCAGGTCGCGGATTCGGCGATCCTGACAGCCGATGACGGAACCAAGTCGGTGATGGTGATCGGCTCCGACGGGGCGGCGCACAAGAAGCCGGTCACGCTGGGTATCGACAACGGCACCGATGTGCAGGTGACCAGCGGGCTGACGTCTGCGGACATGGTGATCACCAGCGGATCGTACGGTCTGGATGAAGGAACCAAGGTGAAGATCGGCGCGGCAAGCGGCGAAGGCTCCGGCGGCGGAGGGAACGACTGATGCCCGCGGAAGCTGCGGGCGACGGCCAGAAGCAACCGGGTTCCCCTACGCTCGGTTCTGGGCACCTGCGTGGCGAGAAGCCGTTCTGGCTTGCCCGGTCCACGCGCACCATCTTCTTTTTCGCCGGCATGCTCACCGTGGCCGGAATCTATCTCGCCTTCCAGGTGCCCATCTCGGTCCTTCCCGAGACCAACTTCCCGCGTGTCGTCATCGGCGTGGATAACGGCGTGATGCCGGTCGAGCAGATGGAAGTGACCATCACGCAACCGATCGAGAACGCCGTCAACTCGGTTCCCGGCCTGACCAGCGTGCGCTCGACTACCAGCCGTGGCTCGGCCGAGGTGGACCTGTTCTTCAACTGGAACGTGGACATGGTGCAGTCGCTGCAGTTGGTGGACGCGGCGCTGTCGCAGGTGGAGCAGACTCTCCCCTCGACGGCGCGCATCACCACCAACCGGCTTACCTTCGCGAGCTTCCCGGTTTTGGGTTACAGCCTCACTTCCGACAGCGTTCCACTGACGCAGCTCTGGGAGGTCGCCACCTACGACCTGAAGCCGCCGCTGAATCGCGTCGATGGCGTGAGCTCCGTGGTGGTGCAGGGCAGCCAGGTGCCGGAATATCACGTGGTGCCCAACCCGGCGCTGCTTCAGGCTACCGGCGTCACCATCACCGACCTGGTCAGCGCCATCAACGCGTCGAACATCGTGCAATCGCCCGGGCTTTACTCGGCCAACCACGAGTTGATCCTTGGGCTGGTGGGCGCGCAGGTTCACGATCTCGATGGACTGCGGCGGCTCGTGGTCAAGACGACTCCGGGCGGCGCGCCGGTGCACCTATCCGACGTGGCCACGATTGAGGCGTCGACGATGCCCGTCTATACGACCGTTACCGCAAACGGCAAGAAAGCGGTGCTGTTGATGGTCAACCGCCAGCCCTCATCGAACACCGTGGCTGTGGCCGACGCGGTGGCGAGTCAAGTGACTGACCTCGAGCAGAAGCTGCCCAAGGGGGTGAAGCTCGAGCTCTTCTACGACCAGTCGCAACTGGTGCGCGACTCGATCTCGAGCGTGCGCGACGCCATCTGCATCGGGCTGGCGCTGGCCTGCGTAATCCTGTTCCTCTTCCTGCGCGACTGGACCTCGTCGCTGATCGCCGGGCTGGTCATCCCGGTCACGATCGCCATCACCATCGGAGTGCTGTGGGTGATCGGCGAGAGCTTCAACCTGATGACGCTGGGCGGTCTGGCAGCGGCCATCGGCCTAGTGATCGACGACGCCATCGTGGTGGTCGAGAACGTGGTGATGCATCGCGATTCCGGCGAGCCGCGCGCCGAAGCCGTGCACAAGGCGCTCAAGGAACTCACCGTCCCGCTCGTCGGATCAACGCTCACGCCTGTCGTTGTCTTTTTACCGCTGTTCGTTTTCGGAGGCGTCACCGGCGTCTTCTTCCGCGCGCTGGCCATCACCATGACCGCGGCCCTGATCACTTCGCTCGCCCTGGCGCTCACATGGACGCCAGGCCTGAGTTACGTGCTGCTGCATGAGGGTGGGACCTCGGGAGAAAGCTCTTCATCGCCGGGATCGGAGGATCCGAAGCGCGCCGCTCGCCACGCCGGCCCCGGGCCGCTGCTCACGCGAGTGCTCAAGGTGCACGCCCGGGCTCTCGAGTGGGCGCTGGACAAGCCTCTGTGGGCCGGCGGCATCTGCCTGCTGCTCGTCCTCGGCACATGGGGCGGCTACCAGTTGCTCGGCACCAACCAGTTGCCCGATATGGACGAGGGCGGCTTCATCCTCGACTACGTCATGCCCGCCGGCAGTTCGCTCAACGAGACCGACCGCGTGCTTCAGGACGTCACCCGCATCCTGCAGTCGATTCCGGAAGTCGAAAACACCTCGCGGCGCACCGGCCTGCAACTCGGGCTGGCAGCCGTCACCGAGGCCAACACCGGCGACTTCACGGTGAAGCTCAAGCAGAAGCGCAGCCGCACCGTGTGGGACGTAATGGACGAGGTGCGCAGCCGCGTGAAAGCTGCCCATCCAGAGCTCGATATCGAGCTGACCCAGGTGCTGCAAGACAACATCAACGATCTCTCGAACACCCCGGAGCCCATCCAGGTAAAGATCTTCGCGGACGATGCGTCGCTGCTCAACCTGCTCGGGCCCCGCGTGGCCGATGCGATCTCGAAGATCGACGGTGTGGTCGATGTCGAGAACGGGGTCGACAACACCATCAGCGGGCCGGCCACCAATTTCCAGGTTGATCCCACCGTTGCCTCGCGGCTGGGCTTTACTCCCGCCGAGGTGTCCAATGACGCGACGGCCATCCTTGACGGCATTACCACGAACCCGCTTATCGCCAACGGCCGCGTGTACCCCGTCCGCGTGCGCCTCGGCGATGAGCATCGCAGTTCGCTCGACGCCATCGAGAACACCGTCTTTAATAGCGCCTCAGGCCACACGGCGACACTGGGGTCGCTCGCCGACGTTCAGCAAATGCCGCCGCAAAACGAGATCGCGCGTGAAAACCTGCAGCAGCTCGTCGAAGTGACGGCCGACCTCGAAGGATCGAACCTGGGCGGCGTGATGACCAAGGTTGAGCAGGCGGTTCAGGCTTTGCATCTGCCGCCCTCGGTGCGTGTTGAGTATGGCGGCACTTACGAGCAGCAGCAGCAATCCTTCCACGACCTGTTGCGCGTGCTCTTGCTGGCCCTGGCACTGGTCTTCGGCGTGCTGCTTGCCGAGTTCCGCAACTTCCCCGCCCCCATCGCCATTCTCGCTTCGTCGGTTCTCTCCATCTCCGGCGTCATCCTCGCCCTGTTGATCACCGGAATCACGTTCAACGTGGCATCGTTCATGGGCCTGATCATGGTCATCGGCATCGTAGCCAAAAACGGCATCCTGCTGCTCGATGCCGATGAACGATACCGCGCCGAAGGCGCCGCGCCTCATGACGCCATGCTGCACGCCGCCCAGCGCCGCCTGCGGCCCATCGTCATGACCGCCATCGCCGCCGTCTGCGGCATGCTGCCGCTGGCCTTCGCTATCGGGGCGGGCTCCGAGATGCTCCAGCCCCTGGCCATCGCCGTGATCGGCGGCCTCACCGTCTCCATGGTCCTTTCACTCATCATCACGCCCATGGTCTATTTCCTGCTCACGCGGCATCGAGAGCTGCCTAACTGACCTACGGCAATTCCTGAGTTGCGATGATGTTGAAGAGTTTTGAGCAAGGTCGCTGCTCCCTGGGGGTCCCACCCCGGGATCGCGTCGACTTGAGTGCAGCGTCTTCGGGTTACTGTGACTCAGGAATTGCGGTAGTCTGCAGCCCTGCGCCCGCGAAGAAACACCCCGCACGCCAGCAATCCCAGTACGAGGATCGAGATCGCGGTGATCACCGCGTCGGCCGTGAAGTTCGCGATCGGTCTTATGCCATGCAGCGTCCTGATCGCTTCGTGGGCGCGGAGAATCCCGCTGCAAATCGCAATGAGCAGAAGAATCACAACCATTGCGAATCGTTGCGCTGTGGTATACGGCTGCGCGACCGGATGCTCCGCCGGTTCCGTCGTGCGATACCAGTACCAAATCCAGATTGCAACGAGCACAAGTCCGGCCACCGAGCTAATATACTGGAGCAATTTGTACATTACGGACTGCCCCAGAATCGGTAATTCGACGGGCAGCCTAAGGAAGCTCCAATGCCCATAAGGCCAATAAGTCCGATGCGTAAATCCATCCCACAGAATGTGCGTGGCCGATCCAATCAGAATTGAGATCGCGATCAACGCGAGGCGAGCGGGCGGCAGAAAGGAAAATGCGCCGGCCTTGAGTCTGCGGCGAAAGCCGTCGGGCAGAAAGATCAGGGACGGTTGCTTGATGTAGCGGTGAAACAGCCATAGCGAAACCAGGCCGACCGGTAAATCGAAATAGAACATGCCGAGCAGCGTATGGCCTCCAAATCCGTGCGACCAAAGGAGTAGGAAGTATGGAAAATCGGGCACGAAACATCCCATGATCAGCGCAGAGAAATCAAGACACGTTCGTCGAAGAGGCCATGCGGCGGCAGCGTGAGACAGCGTGAACGGCATTAGTTCAAGTATCTCCTGCCGGAATGGCCGCCGTCTGGCGCAAGCCGTTTGCGTGATCATGGAGTCACAAGCTAGGATTCCACTGAAAAGGTTTTCAGGAGGGTTTTACCATGAACCGTTTCGCGGTTATCGTTGTTGCTGCTCTTGCCTTGAGCCCGCTGGCTGCGGTCGCGCAACACCCTGCCTCATCGCAGGTGGCACCGACCCCGCCCATGGGCTGGAATAGCTGGAATTTCTTTCACCGCGACGTGACCGACAAGGACGTGCGCAGCGCCGCTGACGCGCTTGTGTCCACGGGGATGAGAGATGCGGGTTATGTCTACGTGAACATCGATGACACATGGGAGGGCGATCGCGACGCCGACGGCGTGCTGCACACGAATTCGAAGTTCCCCGACATGAAGGCGCTTGCCGACTATGTGCACTCGAAAGGACTCAAGCTGGGAATCTACTCGGGGCCAGGGCCCAAGACTTGCGCGGGCTACGCAGCCTCGCTTGACCACGAAGTGCAGGACGCGCAGCTTTACGCATCATGGGGTATCGATTATCTGAAATACGATCTGTGCAGCTTTCGGTCGGCGGTGATGACGGCCCAGGCGCCGAACGACAAAGCCGAGCAAATGCGCCTGATGATCGCCGCTTACGCAAAGATGGACAAAGCGCTGAAGGCGACCGGAAGGCCCATCGTTTACTCGCTCTGCCAGTATGGATGGGACGCAGTGTGGGAGTGGGGACCTTCAGTGGACGCGAGTTTGTGGCGCACGACCGGCGACATTCAGGCCAATTGGAACAGCATTTACTCCATCCTGAACGAACAGGCAGGACTCGCGAAATATGCGGGGCCGGGCCACTGGAACGATCCAGACATGCTGGAAGTGGGCAACGGCAGACTCACATCGGCTGAGAATCGCACGCACTTTTCCATGTGGGCCATGCTGGCGGCGCCGCTGCTGGCCGGCAACGACCTGGCGCACATGCCGCCGGACGTTCTTGCCATTCTCACCAATCGCGACGTAATTGCTATCGACCAGGACCGGCTGGGCCACGAAGCCACGCACGCCTACTCTGACGGCGAGGTCGACGTCTGGACGCGGCGTCTTGCGGGCGGGACGATGGCGATTGCTGTGATCAACGCAGGCTCCGATCGAGTCTCCACGCATCCTTTTCACTTGAGCCTGACAAAACTAGGGCTGCACGGCACGCAAAAGGGCAAGGACCTTTGGGCGGGGAAGGAAATTGCTCTGACGGATAACATGCCGCTCGAGATCGCGAGCCACGACATTCTGCTGGTCCGCATCCCCGCGCCGAAGTAGCGTGACCAGCGGCTCCCGCAGGAGTATTCGCTACACTGCCCGTCCCAGGCACACGGCAAACCACTCGCGCGCGTCGGTCCAGGTAGCGGCCGCGGAGAATCCTGCTTCGGCCAGGAGCGCTTCCGCCTGTCCCGGCGAGTACTTGTAGCTGTTCTCGGTATGGATGCTCTCGCCGGGTGCGAAGTCGATCGTCAAATCCAATGCGTCCAGGCGCACCCTTTGCGCGGAGTGGCTCACCAGGTGCATTTCGATCCGTGATTGCACCGCATTCCATACCGCCCGATGCGCAAAAGATTCCGGAACGAAGTCCGCACTCAGATCCCGGTTCAAACGCACAAGCAGATTGCGGTTGAACGCCGCAGTTACACCCGCTGCATCATCATAAGCGGCGAGCAACGTCGATTCATCCTTCACAAGGTCCACACCGAGCAGGAGACTGTCACCTGCCTTTAGGCCAGCGCGCGTCCGACGCAACAGGCGCTGCGCTTCGTGGGGTTCAAAGTTGCCGATGCTCGAGCCGATGTAGAGAACGAGGCGCTGCTCGCCGCGGCCAACGGGACCAAAATGCAGCCGTTCGCCGTCGCCATCGGTGTAATCCATCACGCGCGGAGCAACGGAGACTCCGTGAAGCTCTCGCTCAATTCGCTGTCTGGCCGTGCTGAGGGCGCTGGCCGAGACATCGACCGGCTCGTAGACGACGGTCCTCTGCCTGGCGGCCGCAGCCTTCAAGAGATGCCGCGTCTTGTTTGCCGAGCCCGCGCCGAGCTCGGCGATGCGCAGGCGCGCGCCATCTGACGCGTTTGCAATCATATGGCCGGCGTGCGCCGCCAGAATGCCGCGCTCCGTGCGCGTCGGGTAGTATTCGGGCAGGCGGGTGATGGCCTCAAACAGCCGCGATCCCGCTGCATCGTAAAACAGCCAGGCAGGCAACCGCCTGGGACGGTGGGTCAGGCCCTCCGAGACAGCGGAGGCGACGCGTTCATCGACAGAGTCCCCAACATGACCCGCTTTCAGGCCGGGTTGAGTTGGAACGACAGGAAGAGTTGCAGGGGAAGCTGCTACGCTCATGGACTCTCACTTGGATGCAGCAGAATGACTTACGACGCGAGCCGGATGCCAGAAAATTGCCAGCGGGTCTCCGGCGCAAAGAAATTTCGATAGGTTGAGCGGATGTGTGCCCTTGGGGTGACGCACGATCCGCCGCGCAGCACCATTTGTCCGCTCATAAATTTACCGTTGTACTCGCCGAGCGTGCCATCGAGGGGGCGAAAGCCTGGATAGCCCAGGTAAGCGCTGCCGGTCCACACCCAGCAATCGCCGTAGTACTGGAGCTGCGCACGGCCCTGGTTTTGCATGAGTTTGGTCGCAGGTTCGGGCATCAGGTTCCCGGAATCGAGCAGGTTTCCCTCTACTGCCTGGCCTTCAGCCGCAGCTTCCCATTCGAATTCGGTCGGTAGCCGGCGGCCTGCCCAGCGCGCGTAAGCGTCTGCTTCATAAAAACTTACCTGACTTACGGGCACCTGCTCGAGGTTTGTGAGAGACTGCTCACCCCGCAAGGTAAACATGCTCCACGCACCGTCTTTCCTCGTCCAGTAAAGGGGCGCCTCCCAGCTGCTGGTCTTCACGGCGTCCCATCCGGCCGAAAGCCAGTATTCCGGCTTGCGGTAGCCACCGTCCGCAATAAACTCTGCATACTCACCGCAGGTGACGAGCCGGTTCGCCGACCGGAATGGCTCCAGCCAGACACGATGACGTGGCAGCTCGTTGTCGAAGCAGAAGCCTTCGCCGCTATGGCCGGCTTCGCGCAAGCCGCCTGCAAACTCCAAAAACTTCAGCTCCCGCGTTTCCCCTCGTTCCCTCGTTCCCTTGTTCCCTTGTTCCCTGTATTCCGGCCGCAGCGGGTTGGTGAAGAACGCATTGAGGACGTCGGTGAGCAGCAGTTCCTGGTGCTGCTCCTCGTGGTTGACTCCCAGCTCGATGCGGCGCAACGCCTCCGGTGCCGGCTCGCATTCAAGCAGCCGCTCCATGGCTGAATCCACATGCTCGCGATAGCGCAAAATCTCTTCGAGGCTCGGGCGCGCGAACGAGGCGCGCAGCCGTTTTTCGGGGAACGGCGAGAAACTTTCGTAATAACTGTTGAAGAGCCACTCGAAATCCGGATGAAAGAGCCGATAGCCGGCAAGGAACTCGCGCAGCACGAACGACTCGAAAAACCATGTGGTGTGCGCAATGTGCCATTTGGCGGGTGAGGCCTCAGGGCACGATTGCACCATCATGTCTTCAGGAGTGAGCGGCTCGCACAGGAACATCGTCTGCCGGCGCGCGGCGCGAAAGCGATTGGCAAGTGTAGTTTGCAGAATCGGGGCAGCGGTTGTGCTCAATGGGGACCTCCCATCTCGGGTCAGTTTAGTTCATTGTCATGAAAATCAGTGCATCGGGCGGATCCCCAACGGAACCAAGGCTGGGTTCGACCCGTACCCTATGGATGCTGCGTTGCGGCGCTTTGATCGAGTTTTTGCTCAGTTTGCGCAAGGCTATTCACCTTGTAGTCAGGCATTCGCGACGAACGCGGCGATCCAGGCAGCGGACTGGTATTTGCAGTGCAACGGTGCTTTAATTTGAATCGGACGATGCGAAAGCTCTTTCGCCCCCTGGTTTTTCGACAGGAGGGATCATGGGTAGATTCGATGCAAAACGCCGGCTCTGGCTTCTGATCTTCTTCGCGGCACTCTTTGGAAGTTCGCACATTCTCCTTTCCCAGGCAACGAATCCAGCTCCCGCGCAGAGTCCGGCGCCGCCGGTTTCGACGGCTACACCCCAGCCACAAAAACAACCGACCCCTGAGGAAATCGGTGACTCGCTCACCGCCCGCCAGCGCTACCAGGCTGCCATTGCTGCCTACGAAAAGGCGACGGAAAGGACGGCAACTCTCTGGAACAAGATGGGCATCGACTACCAGATGATGTTCAACTCAAAAGACGCCCTGCGCTGCTATAAAGAATCTCTCAAGCTCGATGCGCGCAATTCTCAGGTCCTGAACAATCTGGCCACGGTGTACGCCTCTCTGAAAGAGTACGGTCAGGCAGACAAGATGTACCGCAAAGCGCTCAAGTACGACGCGCAGTCCGCATTGATCTACAAGAACATGGGCACCAACCTGCTGGCAGAGCACAAGTACGACAGAGGATGGGATGCTTATAAGCGCGCGATCGCCCTCGATCCGCAGATCTTCTCTGATCACTCCAGTCCGACCGTTGAGAATCCCGCTTCGGTCCAGGAGCGGGGAGCCATGAATTACTACATGGCGCTGGGCTGCGTGCGGGCAGGCTACGCTGACTGCGCCCTTCAATATCTGCGTATGGCGTTAGATGAAGGGTTTATCACTCGCAAAAAGGTGGCAGCAGACGCCGAATTCGCCAGCCTACGCGACAATCCGGCCTTTCAGCAGCTTCTGAAAGAAGAAGACAAGCGCAGCCAGTAGTCCAAGCTGGGCGTGTTCGGGAGGCACTGCTTCTCCTGACGCGACTTTTTCCGTCCCGGCAGCGTATTTTTTCTTGCCTTCATCCCTGATTCAATGCTGTAATCGCATCATCGGGCCAAGAAAGCATCTGACGGTGGGAGTACGGGATCGCCCCTTCGATCCACTCTCCAGGAGGCAAGATGTTGAGGCTCAATGGGTATCTTTGCCTGTCGGCATGGATGCTGACAGTAATTCTGTTTGTTTGCCCCAACCTTAGCGCCCAGGCTCAAACGCAAGTTGCTGCGTTCGCGTCGACTGATGCACCATCAGGCACTGCGCTGAGGCCGGCTGACCGCGTGCTCACGCCCATCGAGACCGGCGATTCGCTTTTCTCGCAGCGCAGCTACGAGGCCGCGATTGCGGCATATTCGGAATCACCACAAATGACTGCGGTGATCTGGAATCGTATCGGCATCTCTTACGAGATGATGAACAATACCGCAGAAGCGGAGAGCAGTTACAGGCGGTCTCTCAAGCTTGAACCGAAAAATCCGCTGGCCCTGAACAACCTGGCCACGATCGACGCCTCGCGGCGGGAGTTTGGCGACGCGGAGCGCGAGGTTCGGAAGGCACTCAAACTCGACCCGAATTTTGCACTCGCCTATATGAACCTGGGCACCATCCTGATTTCAGAACAGAAGCTCGAGCAAGGTCAGGATGCCTACGCAAAGGCAATGGCGATCGATCCAGCAATCTTCAGTGCACACAACAAACCCAAGACGGACAATTCCGCTCCGGCCCATGATCGCGGCGCCATGAACTATTCCATCGCGGCGGCTTGCGCGCGCGCCGGCAGCGTCGAATGCGCCATGCAGTACCTGCGCTCATCGCTGAACGAGGGGTATGCAACCCCCGATAAAGTTGCCTCAGATAACCAGTTTGCCAACATAGCCGGCAATCCTGAGTTCCAACAGCTTTTGGCCGAGCAGCGCAGCCGGTAACGCCAGCCCGGCATTATGCGCGACTCTTCACTGCAAGTACGGCGTATAGCCGGCGGCTTCTTTAGCGTTCCTTTATATCCAGGGTGTTGTAATTGCAAGATCGGGCCCAGGGCATCCGGCGGTAAGAGCAGCGAGTCGCCCCTTCGATTCGCACTCCGGGAGGGAAGATGTTCAAGCCCACAGAGTCTTTCTGTCACTCAACATTTCTGGCGGCTGTGATCCTGGCCGCCTCTCCAATCCTGCACGCAGGCGCGCACAAGCCGGTTTCCGATCAAATTGCGTCAGACACTGGCCCTGATGCCGCGGCATCCATCGATTCCGCCCAGCTTGCCATCATCGACATCGGCGACATGGTCGCGCTCAGCGGACGCTATGAAACCGCGATCAAGATTTACGCCAAGTCCCCACGGAAAACGGTGGAGATCTGGAACAAGATGGGCATGTCTTACGAGATGATGTTCAACACAAGTGAAGCCATTCGTTGCTATATCGAATCACTCAAACTCAACCCCAACGACCCGAGCGTTCTGAACAACCTGGCCACCTTGTACGAGTCGAAAAAGGAGTATGGAGCTGCGGATCACTATTTCGAAAGGGCGTTGAGTGTTGATCCGCAATTTGCGGCGATTTACAAGAATCTCGGAACGAGCCTGATCGCCCAGCACAGGTACGCGGAGGGCCAAAAGGCCTATGAGCAGGCTTTGGCGCTCGATCCGAGTGTGTTCGACGTGCACGGCAATCCGACTCTTGGGAGCTCGGGCTCAACGCACGAACGCGGCGCGATTAACTATTTCATGGCGCTGGCCTGCGTGCGCACGGGGCAAATCGATCGCGCTCTTGACTATCTGCGAATGTCTCTGAACCAGGGGTTCGTTGACCCCACACAGGTGGCTGCGGATGGAGGGTTCGCCGCTCTGAGCGCCGATCCCGGGTTCAAGAAGCTCCTCGCCGAAGAGAGCGGCCAATAGGCTGACCGACCGGTCAAGCGCCGCGCCATTTCCCTCAAACGTGTCGACTTCATGGCGCTCTTTCACGTCTATGGCGATAGGACGTTCTTCGGATGCCGTTGGAGCTTGCAATGAAGTCACGCCTGTTTCTCGCGATCGTTGTTGCCGCCGTTTTCACCTCTGCAGCCTGTGCTCAGGATGCCGGATCAACCGCGCCTGCGGGCCAGATCTCCGGTCAGGAAAATGGCGGAGGCTACGGCCAGCATGGCGGCCGCCGAGGGTTTGGCGGCATGAGCGGTACAGGCATGGGAATGATGGGCCGCGGCGTTATGGGAAACGTGACTGAAGTGGCCGCCGATCACTACACGATCAAGACAGAGACGGGCGATGTCTACACTATCCACTTCAGCGCAAATACTCGCATTGTGAAACAACCTGCAGGCATGCGTGGGCCAGGCGGCTCGGGTGGTGGCGAAGCCGGAGGGGGTGCGGGCGGCGGAGCGGGCCGTGGCAGCTACGGCGGAAATCCTCCTGAAGAAATCAAGGCCAGCGACATCAAAGTAGGTGACGCCATCGGCGCCGCGGGCGAGATCGACGCCACGGCCAAGTCAGTAGGCGCGGTTCGGATCATGCTGCTTGACCCGGAAACCGCGAAACGGGTCCAGGAGATGCAGGCAAATTTCGGGAAGACCTGGCTACAGGGCAAAGTGACGGCGATTGACGGCGCAATGATCACACTCACGGGCGCACTGGATAACGCGCAGCACGTCGCTGTGGCCGACGAGAACACAACGTTCCGGAAGCGGCGCGAACCCGTCACGCTGGCCGATATTCAGGTTGGTGACACCGTGCGCATCGAAGGCGCGGTCAAGGACGGCGTTTTTTCAGCCACCAGCGTAAGCGTTGGTGGGATGATGGGCGGCGAGCGACCGAATGGCCCGGGCATCGCCCCACCGCAATAACGTAGATTTGGAACATGCGGCGCTCGACTTATGCCACCCAAAGGCGTGAACCGTGAGCTGATGGGCACGAGTCAGGTTGTGTGAGCTGTGCGAGGTAATTCTGTATCAGCGGTGTGGACCGCAGACTTCTGCGGTGATCTTCGAGACGCGCCGCAAGCACGTTTGACACAGCCTGGTTTAACATTGCTAACTATTGTTTTTTGAGTTAGATAATTACCCTCCCAATGAGCCAAACCGTAAGTCACTTGCCAACCCTCTAACCGCTGCTGGTACAAAGCCGCATGGCAAAGCAGAGGTGTATCTGGGGAATATCCGCTCATTGCGGGGCCGGGCTCTTTCCGATCCCGCGATGATGAGGTTACGAGTGGGCGCGAAAAAGGCACCCAATCTTCGGTATTTGTCCCAAGCTTGCGTTGACTTCGCTCAATGGCTCGTCTATTGTGCAAGTTACACAATAGACAATCGTTTGTGTAGCGATTTGCAATCGATGCCGCGGCCATCGCGGTAAAAAAGGAAAGGCGGGCGCGCTCGCAAGCTGCAGAAGGGCGATGCCTAAACATATGCAAGCAAACCTTCAGGAGGACAGAATGAGGGCAAACAAAGCGACACAGGTCTCTTCTCGCAGTGCAGGCTTATGGAGCCTGATGCTGCTCTTGGTCTTTGCCGGCGCCAGCTTGACGGCGTATGCGCAACAAATCACCGGTTCGATCGTGGGAACAGTGAAGGATCCGCAGGACGCGGTGGTTTCCGGGGCAGGCGTGAAAGCAACCAACACCAACACCGGGTTCACGCGATCAGCGCCTGCCAACGGATACGGTGAGTTCCGCATCGACTATCTTCCCGTGGGGAACTACACCGTGGAGGTGACCGCAGCCAATTTCAAGACGTTTGTGCAAAAAAACATCATGGTCACGGTCGATCAGACGCAGACATTGGCGGTGATGTTGGAGATCGGCGCGCAAACCCAGACCGTCACGGTGACTGAGGCGCCGCCGCTGGTGGATACCACCACGGCAGAACTGGGAAGGACGATTTCGCCTGCTGAAATCACTGGCATGCCTCTGGTGAACCGCAACGCCTACTCCATGCTGTCGCTAACGCCGGGTGTGATGGCCAACAGCATGAGCCAGCAGAGCAACCCCAGCGGCACGCCGAACTTCGTCATCGGCCTGCCTTCTACTGACGTGCAGATCAACGGCTCCATCGACGGCGGTAATCCCGAAGTCAGCTTTTACCTGGATGGGGGCCTGAACATCAACGGAATTCGCAACTACGGCAACCAATTGCCGAATCCCGATGCTCTTGAAGAGTTTCGCGTCGAGACGAGCGACTTTTCGGCGCAGTACGGCCATATGTCGGCTGCGGTCGTCACGGCAGTGACCAAGTCGGGCACGAACCAGTTCCATGGCACGCTATTCGAATTCAACCGCAACACCGATTTCAACGCTTACAACTGGAACGCGCCGAAAGACCTCAACGGAAACTTCATCAAGGCGCCGTATCACCGCAATCAGTTTGGCGGAGTGATGGGCGGGCCGATCAAGAAGGACAAGGCTTTCTTCTTCTTCAGCTACGGCGGGCTGCGGCAAGTGGTTGGCCAATACGTCAGCGGCGGCCGCGTACCCACGGCGGCGGAACGTCTGGGCGACTTCACGCAAGACCTGCCCAATCCCAGCGACAGTGCCGGAAAGTACTCCTACTATCATTCAACGCCGTTCACCATCAACAATCCGGTGACGAAGGCGCATTACACCGGCAACACCAACACCAGTTCCGGCTGCCCGGCGGGCGGCACTGCGAACAACCCGACCAACCTGAACTGCCTGCCTCCCAGTGCAGAGGACGCGTTGGCTGCCACCGTCATGGGCGGCAAGAATACCAATGCGTCGCTGCCGCTGCCCAATGCGCCTCTGAGCGGCTCGAGCACGAATCTCCAGTGGATCGGCTACTTCACCGGACCGACCGACGAGAACGAATATCTCGCCAAGTATGACCAGGCGCTTAGCGATAAGGATCACGTGGCCGCGACGTATTTCTTTGTGCGCACCACGCAGAACGCCTTCGGTGGCGGCAACATAGCTCCCTGGACGATCAATCAGTCCTACACCAACCAGACCAACGCAAACGTCAGCGACGTTCACACCTTCGGCCCAACAACAGCAAACCAGGCTTGGCTTTCGTATACGCGGGCGGCCGGCGGACGCGTCAACCTGCCAACGGCCAACGCGGGCCAGCTCGGCTCCAACTACACCATTCAGGGGCCTTCGACGCTGCCGGATCTGAACGTATCCGGATATTTCCACGCCCAGGATTCTCTGGCCGGTCCGGTCACCACGTCGGACTTTTATTCTCTCCGCGACATGGTCAGCATGACCAAGGGCAAACATTCCCTCTATTTTGGCGGCGAGCTTGCGCTCGACAAGGGGATGTTCGTGGGCAATCTGTATAACTACGGCAACTTCTCTTATGCAAGTTCCGCTCCAACCACTACCGGCAATGCATTGGCCGATTTCTACACAGGCATGCTTTCGTCGATGGAGCAGGACACGCCCTACCACACGTTGATGAGCGCGTGGCACACGGCCGTATTCTTCCAGGACAATTACCGCATCACTCCCAGGTTCACTGCGGATCTTGGCATCCGTTGGGATATCGACACGCCTCCGGTTGAGTCCTCAAATCTGACGGCGGCCTTCATTCCCAGCAAAGCCGCGCTGACGAGTAACGGAGGCGTCGGTGGCACAGAATCCACAGTGATTCCGAACGCGCCGGCAGGCATGTTCTTCCCGGGTGACTCGGGTGTGGCCCGCGGCATCATCAGCACGAAATACCACCACGTGGCGCCCCGCATCGGCTTTGCGTGGGATCCGTTTGGTGACGGCAAGACCGCCATTCGCGCGGGCGCCGGCGTCTTCTACGGAACCACCAGCGGCAACGAGTGGAACCAGCCCGGCAATGCCAACCCGTACGCAGTTCGCCAGACTTTCGGGTCGGTGCGCTCGGCCTCAGACCCGTACAACACTCAAATGGTGAATGGGACCGCATCGTCGTTCCCCAGCGGGGATCCCTTCCCGTACACCTTCAATCCCAAGAGCCCGCGCTTCCTGCTTCCGGCCAGCATTGAGAGTATTGGAACGAACGTGCAATGGCCCTACATCTACCAGTTCAACCTCGCCGTGCAACGGCAACTGCCCTGGCAGGTCGCCTTGACCGCGGCGTATGTTGGCACGATCTCGCGTGATGTTCCCACCATGATCGATGGCAACTACGCGCCGTATGTCCCGGGAATCTCGGGTGAGAACTCAGGTTCATCCGGAACGGGCGGCTACAACGCGCGGCGTCCTTACGACCAGAACGCCACGGGCACAGGAACCCTGGGCCAGAACATTTTCCTCATCACCAACCAAACAGCCTCTTACCATTCGCTGCAGATCGCGGCGGGCCGGCCGCTGGCGCGCAACGTGATGGTGAACGGCTACTACGTCTGGAGCCATGCAATCCAAAGCAGCAACGAGTCGGCTATCGGACAGATGACCGCGCAGGACTTCGCCAACCTGAACGAGGAGAGGGGCCCGATGGACGCGGACCGGCGCAACATCGCCACCATCTCCGGCATGTGGAACATCGATTACTACCATGGCAAGAACTTCTTCATGAAGCAGGTAGTGAACGGCTGGACGATTTCGCCGATCTGGGTGATGCAGAGCGGGTCGCCGTTCTCTGTCACGACCGGTTCGAACAAGAATGACGATAGCGCGAACGCAAACCGGCCTGACTTTGACACCGTAAATCCGGTCAGCGCATTTCTTGACCCGCATCGCCCTCGCGCCAAGGCAGCGGCTGAGTGGTTCAACACGGCAGCATTCGTCAACAACGGCCCCGGCATCGCGGGCGGCATCGGGCCCGGCGGCGCCGACGGCAACGTGCCGCGCGATTACCTGCGCAATCCGGGTTACCGCGACGTCGACCTGGGACTCTTCCGTGATTTTCGTTTTGGGGAAGGAATAACCTTCCAACTTCGCGGCGAAGCGACCAATGCATTTAACCTCGTCAGCCTGGGAGGGCCCGGGGGGAGCGGTCCGCCTCCAACGGATGGCGCGGCACCCTCTTCTTCCGGCTTCGGCGTGATCACCGGCGCCTCAAGCCCCCGCGTCATCCAGGTGGGAGGCCGCCTGACCTTCTAGATGTTGGGTGTTGTCTAAGAAACTCAGGCCGGACAAGTCAATCTTGTCCGGCCTTTTTTCGCGCCCTGTCGAGCGCTGCAAACGAAAGCGGATGGAACCCCTCAGGTTGGGTCCCGTCCGCTGGTAAATCGATGCCCGTTTATTCGATCGATTGCAGAGTCCAGGCTCCATTCGTGAGGACAAACGTGGCTTGGCGGGTGGAGGCCAGCATGTTGCCCGGGGTCTGGGCGATCCCCTGCAGTGGTTGCGGGAGCGGAGAGAGATCGACAGAGTCGGTGAAATTCACGACTCTTGTTTCTCCCACGGTTTCGATGTCGCCCAGATTGCCGAACTGGTGACGGACATTCGCCAGGGTTTCCACAACCACACTGAAGCGCGGATCTGTCGGGCTGTCCGGCCGCCATTGGATCAGGTCGCCGGCACTGGCCAGCTTCACCAGTTTCTTGCCGTCCGGCGTCAGCGTGAAGTCACCCCAATATCCGTTTGGATATCTCTTGGTTTCGACCCAATACTTCGCCAGAATGCCCTGCGTCATACCCCGACTCGCCAGTGTGATGTCAAGCGGCGCAGGCGGAGTCTGGTCATACTTGGCCTGAATCATCGTCTTTGCCTGGGCCTGCGTTAGCTCTGGAGCCGACTTGCACCCCCCCAGCCACCATCCCGCGCTCAACAGAACCACCGTTGCCAAAAGCTGGATCTTCACCCTGTTTTTCACGATTCCCCTTTCACCGCATGAAACGGTTCGATTTCCTTCGCTCCGCCATTTTTCTCCTACTTTCCGCTGCTGTCAATCAGGCTGACAGTGACCCTGCTCACACATGTAAAATCTGCGAGTTGCGGATAGGGAACTGCTCAAATTGAGAGCCAGAGTTAGTAGACCCTCATTTCGCTTCTTGATCGTTGGGCTGTGCGCCTGCGATGCGCTTGAGAAGAAAGTCTAGGAAACCTTTTTCGTCGGATTTCAGACAGACCTCCACATTGGGCGGTCCTGCCACAGGCCGAGTGAAACCGTTGTCGTCGACGTCGAGGCGCATAGGCTCCACGGGGCAAAGCTCCGGTCGTATCGCGTAGGCGGTAGCAACAGGATCAAAGAGCGTCGGCATGCGCCACGCGCTCGCTCCGGTCCACTCGTGGTAGAGAAAAGTCAACTGATCCGACAGAGGTGAACCGCTGGAAAGAACTTGCCCCAATTCCGGCAGCGTGAGATGAATCTGGGTTGAGTCGAGCGGCATCATGAAGACCGGCACGCTTGACTTAAGTAGCGCTCGAAGACCTGCCGGATCGCAGCGAATGTTCCACTCGGGGGATGGCGGCTCGTGGGTATTTCCGGATTTTTCGTTATCGTAGCCGCGATCGATACTGCCACCCGTCAGGACGACTCGTTTCAGCTTGCGGAATATGGCGGGGTCGCGCTCGACAGCTGCCTGCACATTGAAGAGCGGGCCGATGGCAATCAGCGTGATCTCGCCAGGGTGTGCGCGGATCTCGCGCAGCAGAAAGGCAACTGCGTCGCCGTGTTTTTGTCCAGGCGCCTGGAGTGCGTAGGCGGCTTGCGTGAAGTGATTCGTGGCGGAAGTGAAGACTCCTGCCTGCACCGGGATCTCTTCGCGCCCGACAGAAGCAAGGTAGCGATCGACAAGGCGTGCGCGCAATTCGGTGTCGCCGAATGCCGTGGTGATGCCGAGCAGCTTGACCTCAGGGCTGCGCAACAGAAGAGCCAACGCAAACGCATCATCGATATCGTCGCCGATGTCCGTATCGAGAATGACTAGTTGCTGTGCTGCGGGCTTCATCCTGGCTTCCGCCGCTGGCTGCCCGTGTGCCAAAGCGCCTGCGGAAATTGTCAGCACAAGCGCTGCGAAACAAAAGATCGCGCCCTTGGTTTTCATGCGCCCAATTGTAGCGGGAGCAGATGGGTTCCACACGAACCCGGTGCGATTTCAAGGGTGAAGGCGCCGTTCAACCGGCAGATTCGGTTGACATCGCGTAAAAGCTCAAGGCGGCATCGCCTTGCTCGAGCAGTCGCGTACGCTTAAGGCTGCCATACCGCTCTTCAAGTGCTTGCTTGCGCCTGTGCTCAGCGACAACGACCGCGCCGGGCGCAAGAATTCCGGCATTCGAATGGCCCAACTGCTCCATTGTCGCGGCATACTCCTGCGCCGCGTCGTAAGGCGGATCGAGAAAGAGCACTTCGTGCAGTTCTGGTTTTGGACCGGCTTCCGCAGCGGAACGGAGAAACGTCTTTACACTCTCCGCATAAACGTGGAAGCCGCTGGTAATTCCGAGGCGTGCGAGATTGCGATGCAACACCTTGAGCGCGGCGGGGGCGTGTTCGACAAACGTCACCCGCGCCGCCCCGCGACTGATCGCCTCAATGCCTACGGCACCCGAGCCGGCATACAGATCAAGGAAAACGGTCTTCGGCATTCTCGGTGCAAGCACGTTGAAGAGCGTCTCGCGCAGACGATCGCTCGTCGGCCGGGTGCTCAGTCCGGGAGGGGCCTCGAGCACACGCGAGCGGTACATTCCAGCGATAATGCGCATCGACAATCAGCATAAGGGACGTACTTCGCTCTTTGCAGATCGACTGCCCGGGAAATGATGCAATTCCCGGGAGCCGAAAGCTGAGACCTATCTTTGGGCAGGAGACTCTACAATCGGAATATGCGCGGTTGGTCTATCCCGTTGGGCCGGTGGATGGGCGTGGAGCTGCGCGTTCATATCTTCTTCCCGCTGCTGATTCTGGTGCTGTTCGCCATCAGCGGTCCTGATGGCTGGCCGCGTGGGCTGGCGCTGTTTTTCGCGCTGGTGGCGGCCGTTGTGGTGCGCGAGACCGCGCGGTTGCTCGTCGCGGCGTGGCTGGGACTTCGGCTTCGCGCCGTCCTGGTTTTGCCAATCGGCGGGCTTTTCGCGTACGCCAATCCCGAGAGCCAGGAAAATGCGAATCGTGGACTCGGGCAGTGGATTCTCGCCGCTGCCGGGCCGCTGGCGAACTGGGCTGCGGCCCTTACCGCTGGAGCCGCAATCATGGGTGCAAGCGGCGACGTGCGGCTCATGGACCTTCCTCTGATCTCCCCTGCTCACCTGTTGCGCAGCCTGGTCTGGATGCAGGCGTTCCTGGGTTTGCTCCATCTGTTGCCTGCGTATCCGCTCGACTGCGGGCGGTTGATCCGCAATGCATTTGCGCGGACGCACGGATTCGGCCCCGCAGGGCGCGCCGCTGCCGGCCTTGGCCAGGCGTTGGCTCTTACTGCCATGCTGGGTGGCATCCTTGCGCAAAATCCATGGCTCATCCTCGCCGGCTTTTTCATTATGATCGGCGCGCAAGTTGAAGATCAGGGGGTCTTCTTCCAGTCTGTCGTCGATACGGTGCGCATGAGCGAGGTGATGCTGACTGACTTTGCCACGCTCTCGCCCTCAGATACACTCGCTGACGCCTTGCACCGCTGCGTGCATTCGCTGCAGGAGGATTTTCCAGTGGTTCGCGGACCGCAGCTCGTGGGCATTGTCTCGCGGCAACGAATCGTCGACGCGCTGCGGAACGACGGCAACGGTTATGTGCAGTCGGTCATGTCACGCGCATTCCAGGTGGCGCGGCCTGAGGACACGCTGGGCACTACCATCCGCCGCCTGACAGCCGGCCACGGCCTGGGTCTGATTCCAATCACCGAAAGCGGGCGCGTTGTGGGCGTGGTGAGCGTGCAGAACCTCATGAGCTCCATGTCGCTGCTCGCCGAGCAACGGCGGATTGAGCGCCAAGAGCAAGGCAACTGAGGGTTACGCCATGGCGCAAGAGGAAGATTCGGCGCTCGCCAGAGGGGCCGCGCCGCTCATGCCACTTGCTCCCGGTCTCTATGTCGTCGCCACTCCAATCGGCAACCTGAACGACATTACTCTGCGCGCGCTCAATGTGCTGCGCGGCGTGGATCGCATCGCCTGCGAGGACACTCGCCAGACGCAAAAGCTGCTCCATCATTTTCAGATCGCGACGCCCACGGTCAGTTGCCACGAGCACAACGAACCGGCTCGCGCCCGGGAGCTGGTGCAGGTGATCAAGGCCGGCGGGCGCATCGCGATCGTCACCGACGCCGGCACGCCCGCCATCAGCGATCCGGGCGGCTGGCTGGTGCGTGAAGCGATTGCCGCTGCGGTTCCGGTGATCCCGATTCCCGGCGCGAATGCCGCCATCACCGCCTTAATCGCCTCGGGGCTGCCGGCTGAAGAGTTCGAATTTCTTGGATTTCTGCCAGAGAAAGCCGGCGCACGGCGCACCCGGCTGGAGAAACTGGCTGGGGAGCCACGGGAAACGGCGCGGACTCTGATCTTTTATGAGGCGCCACATCGCATTCTCGACACGCTGGCGGATCTTGAAAGCGTTTGGGGTCCCACGCTGCGCGTGGTCACAGCTCGTGAGCTGACCAAAATTCACGAGGAGTTTGTACGCGGGACGGTCGCCGAGGTGCGCAAAGAACTTGCCGTGCGGGATCGCATCCGAGGCGAAATTACGCTGCTGATCGAAGCGCCGGCGCGGAGCGCATCTTCCGGCATCGCGCCCGGTGCGGCAAGCGCGCACGAAAAGATCAGTGACCGCATTGCAAAGATAACAGCCGAGCCTGGTGTCGATGAGAAGGAAGCGTTGAAGCGGCTGGCGCGCGAACTGGACCGATCGAAAAGCGAGCTTTATCGCGAATTGCAGCGCGAACGGGCGGCGAAGCGCTAGGCCGCATTTCTCACAGGTCGCCGAGAATTGTAGCGCTGGTCTCCCGACCGGCTGTCGTGCGGGCGTCCTCGCCCGCACATGCCCTTAAACAAGTACCAAGTCTTACACGTCAAGTACTTCTCAGGCTTTTTCCACGTCCACCAGCACGGAGTAGAAGGTCGGCCCGCCGCCGATGTCGGTGAGCCGTTCGCTGGTCAGGGCGTTGATGTTGACGCCCTCCGGGTGCAGCTTGGCCCAGTCGAGCCGCGCCGCCACCACACCGGCAGGCAAATCGGCACTGAGTTTCACCGTCAACTCGATGGCGCCGCGGTCGTTGAAGACGCGAACGCGGTCGCCCTCGGCCACGCCGCGGGACTGAGCATCGGAGGGGTGCATCTCGAGCCGCCGGCAGCTCGATGCCTCCATCTTGCGATGGCCGGGTAAATTGGCGAAGGTCGAGTTCATGTAGTTATCGTTTTTGCGGCCGAGCAACTCGAGCGGGTAGCGCTTCGCCGTTTCGCTCCAGCGGGATTCCGCGGCAGGAACAAAGGCCGGAAGCGGGTCGAGACCAGCGGCTGCCAGTGCCTCAGAGTAGAACTCGATCTTGCCTGAGGGCGTGGCGAGCGGGAGTGAAGTATATGGAAGGAACGGCTGCTTTTCGGGATCGGCGTGAAACGCGAGCGGAATGTGCCCTTCGCTCTCCAGATCTTCAAGCGTGACGTGTTCCATGTTCGGGTTTGTGGAGTGGCCGTCGGCGCCGATCGAGAGCGCCTGGCAAATGATCTCCTCCGGCGAGTCGCGGAAACAGGTTTCAGTGAATCCCATGCGCTGCGCGAGCTGGCCGAAGAGCCATACGTTCGAGCGTGACTCGCCGAGCGGCTCGATGGCCTGCTTTGAAAGCTGCACGAAGTAGTGCCCGTAGGCGCCCTGCACGTCAGTGTGCTCGAGAAACGTAGTGGCCGGCAGAATAAAGTCCGCATAGTCGGTGGTGTCGGTGAAGAAAAGGTCATGCACCACGGTGAAAAGATCGTCGCGCTCCAGGCCGCGCTGGACCGCGTTGTGATTCGGAGCGATCGCGCCGGGGTTTGAGTTGTAAACAAACAGCGCGTGAACGGCGGGCCCTTCGTCTTGCTGCGTTGCTCTCTCGCTCCCTAGCTTCCCGTTTTTCTGATCTCTTCCCAATTCTGTTAACGCGCGGCCCAGCTCGGACATGTTCACGGTGCGCGCCAATCGGCCTAGCGGCGAGGCGAGAGCCAAATCGGGGCGGCGTACCGCTTTCTCATCCCACTGGAAAGCACCCGAAGTGGAAAGCTGAGCGCCGCCGCCGCGATCCTTCCAGGCGCCGGTGAGCGCGGGCAGCATGGCGATGGCGCGCACTGCAGCGCCGCCGTTTTCGCAGCGCTGCACGCCGTAGTTCAGGCGCAGCGCAGCAGGGCAGGTGGTGGCGTACTCGCGCGCCAGTTGCTCGACCTCCGCCGCAGTCATTCCGGTGAGATGGGCCACGTACTCCGGCGTGTACTCGCGCGCGCGTTCAGCCAGGCGCTCGAATCCGTGCGTCATCTCCGCGATGTAGGCGCGGTCTTCCAAAGCTTCGTTGAGGATCACGTGCATCATGCCCAACGCCAGTGCTGTGTCGGTGCCGGGGCGGATGGCGATGTGCCAGTCAGCCACGGCCGCGGTGCGCGTGCGGTAGGGATCGATGACGATCAGCCGCGCTCCATTGCGCCGCGCTTCCTCAACAAATGGCCAAAGATGAATGTTGTTGCCGTGGATGTTCGCTCCCCAGGCGAGGATCAGCTTCGCCAGGCGGAAATCCTCAGTGGGCGTGCCGAGCTTCTTGCCGTAAACAGAAAGCCACGCCTGGCCACCCGCTTCAGAGCAGATGGTACGGTCAAGCTGGCTGGCGCCGAGGCGATGAAAGAAGCGGCGATCCATAGAGCCGTAGCCAAGCACGCCAATTGTGCCCGCATAGCTGTAGGGCAGGATGGACTCGGAGCCGTAGCGGTCGCTGATCTCCTTCAAGCGCGCGGCGATGGCGTCGAGTGCTTCGTCCCAGCTCACTCGCTCGAAGGCTTCGTGCTCCTGGCCACGCGGCAGTGGCCGTTTTGCCACGCCGGTTTTGCGGCGAAGCGGGTAGAGAACGCGGTCGGGCGCGTAGACGCGATCGAGGTACTTGGCCACTTTGCCGCAGAGGAAGCCGCGCGTGACCGGCTGCGATGGGTCACCCTCAACTTTCACGGCGCGGCCTTCTGCGTTCACTGTCACCAGCACTGCGCACGAGTCGGGACAATCGTGCGAGCAGACAGTGTGAACGATGCGTAGGGCCGGGGAAGCCGGTGGTGCAGCCATGCCGTCATTGTAAGCTGGACGGGGAGTTTCGATTGCAGGCTTAGGCCGGGCATCCTGAATCCGCATCTGCTTTCGCTCGATGGATGGACGCGCCGGCTATGCAATCGCAGTGCCATTTTTAAGAGGGGCCGCAAAAAACAGGCGAGCCGAAGGGGTTATCGAAGGATTGGCCTGAACAGATACTGGTGATTCTGGTCACAATGGGATTTCCGGCTTCCGGGGACAATAGATCGCAAACCTTACAGGTAAACTGATCACGCCATGAATTGCACTTTTTGCAAGATCATTGAAGGAAAGATTCCGTCCACCTCTGTTTTTCAGGACGAGTTGGGCTTTGCATTTGCCGACATCAACCCGAAGGCGCCTGTGCATGTGCTGGTGGTGCCGCGTGAGCACATCGGCTCGCTGGCCGCGGCGGATAAAGACAATCGCGCGCTGCTCGGGCACCTGCTGTGGGCGGCGGCGGAAATTGCCCGCAAGAAGGGCCTCGCCAACGGCTACCGAATCGTGGTGAACACCGGTCAGGATGGTGGTCAGACGATGGACCACCTCCACCTGCATCTGCTGGGTGGCCGAATGATGACCTGGCCGCCGGGATAGAAAGTCAGGGAGTAGCCAGAGATAGGGAATAGAAAAAAGGCGCGCCGAAATGGCGCGCCTTTATTGCTTGTTCAGGTATTGAGCTTTTCTGTTTCCCTGCTCTCTGCCCTTAAAACGCCGGCTGATGCGAGTGCTCTTCTTCTTCTTCCACGCCGTAGCGCCGCAGAAGGATGGGCAGGCTTTGCGAGAACGCCGAGCGCGGCATGACGACGTCACATCCCGCCTCGATGGCCTTCATCTTCAAGTCGCCCTGCAGATGGTTGAGAAAGCCGATGATGGAAACGGCCTTCTTGAATTTTCCTTTGAACTTGGGAATCAGCGCCATCGGCTTGGCGTTGAGATTGTTCAGGTCGAAGACCAGCAACGCAGGCTTTTCGCTTTCGTGCGCGTCGATGAGGCGCGCCACTGCATCCTTGTTCTCGCCCTTGATGAATTCGACCTTCACGCCGAGCTTGCGCGCCGTCTCCTGAATTTTGGCGAGGAAGAAGAGGTCCTCGATGAAACAGAAGATCCGGGTCGGCGCATCTTCGCGGATCGGCGCAGGCGGCTGGGCCGAATAGACGTCGGGATAATAACCTCCGCCATGGCCATTGCCCGAGGTGGGAATGGTGGAAGGCGGTCCGTCAGCAACGTTGCCGTTTACAGCCCGATAGCTATGATCCATGGGGCCGACAAATGTCCGGGGGCCTTTCTGCCGTCCCTTGCGCTTGCCCTGCGACCCCGAGATGCTGTTGCCGGGCTGCGCTTGAGGACCCAGGGACTTTTGGAAGAATTTCTTCTTCTTGCGATTCTGGTGCTGCTGGTGATGATGGACAGGCCTGGGCGGAGCGGATTGCGACGGTGGGGCTTGTGCGGGAGCCTCCGCCTGCGGTTGCTGCTGCCCCTGCATCTGCTGACCTTGCATTGCGGGCTGTTGATTTGATTTGTTCTTGCGGCGGCGGCGACGGCGCCGATGCCCGCGCTGCTGCACCTGACCATTGTCAGGCGCGGGCCCCTGTTCAGGCTGGGGCTGCATCGATTCTGTTGTCATGATGCGTGTACTTCCTGGTGCATTGCTCTCTGTTGCATTGAAGTGCGCGTTACGCAACTCGTGATGGAACGACATGAACCATGGTCTGCATTTTTCTCCCCGCGCCGGCAGCGCCGGCAGATGCGCGACAGAAAGCTGCCCTCACAATCTAAGGGAGGTGCCTCTGTCTCCGCCCATTCGAGGAAATGCAGCAGCGGGGAACCTCTACGAACCGATCGTCCGGCCTCGGCCTCCGTGGCTTCAAAAACTGAATCCCTTTGAGAATGCGATTGCCGCCTTTTACGCGGGAGTCAATATTCAATCCCATCCGATCGCCGAAATTCATTCGGCGCGGCGTTCTGCTTTTCTCAGGTGATGCCCTTTCCTATGCGAGCCTTCGCCGCGTATATCCGAATGAACAGATGTGCCGGGCGAAATTTGCTTGGCTCGGCGGCGAGCTTGCTCTACCCATGCCCGGGTGGCCCGCGTCAGCCGCTTGATAGGCAACTCTGATAGTACAGCGAAGCCGGGAGCGTGGCAAGTGCGCGATGTGGAGAGAAGCTTCTTTAGTAACGGCCGTGTGGAAGTAATCCCAAACGTAAGAAACGCCACTCCTCGGAGTGGCGTCTCGAAGCCTGCCTTGGTCACTGGCCTCCCAGCCAAGTGGAGAGTAGCGGCTTTGCGCTGCTCCGGCTGCAGGCTTCCCGGCAGGCTCTTCCCTTTTGAGGGCCGCTCGTTGGCGGTTGCTCGTGCCGGGTGCCCGGTGTTGCTCAGGCTCGCTGGGCGTTCCTCCAGCGGCCGATACATCACTGGCGCTTATAACGTAGCAATCCAGGGTCCTTTCGGAACGCTATTTCTTATCAATAACTTGTGCCGCTTCCGCAGCGCCTTTGTCTTGATTCTGGTAGCAAAATGGCGAAAATTCTTCAAAAAAGTGTAGGCGGGCTCCTTTTGTGCTGATTCCCTTGTCAAAAAAAATCAACGCTGGCAGTGGGGGCAATAGTGAGTTCCCCGGCCTGCAATCAGGACCCGGCGGATGGGAGTTTCGCAATGAAGGCAAGGCTTGCCGGTGCGCTGGTATACACAGTGCTCGAGCTGAAAAAAACCCTGTTCGCCGTTGGCATCGACATAATTGGAGACCGATGAGCCGCCGAGCCGGACGGCCTTCCTGAGGACCTTGCGCAGCGCCAGGCGAAGCCGCTCAAGCTCAGCGAACGTAAGCCGGTTACTGCGGCGGCTCGGCCGGACGCCGGCTTGATACAAGCTTTCGTCAGCGTAGATGTTGCCCACCCCGGCAAGGAGAGACTGATTGAGCAAAGCCGCTTTGATGGTCATCTGCCGCTGATGGAAGAGCGCGGCGAATTCCCGCGCTCCAATGGCGAGCGGCTCGGCGCCGGGCCGGTGAAATGTGCCATCGCGGCGAAAATCGCGGAATTCGAGGCGGCCAAAGCGGCGTGGGTCCACGAAACGCAGCTCGCTGCCGCTGGCCAGATTGATTCGGGCATGCGTATGAGGCGCAACGGGACTTTCGGGGCTCGTCACGAGCAACCGACCCGTCATGCCCAGGTGCACAATCCACTGCGCTTGAGGCGAGTCTGTTTTGGTGCGCTGGTGAGCCTCCTTTGGATTCGCATTCGGCGCCGCCCCAAGTGCTCCCAGTTCGAAAACAATGTGTTTCCCGCTGCGATGCACTGCCAATATGGTGCGGCCAGTCAGACCGTTGGCCTGTTGAACCGGCGGGGTCTTGAAGGGTTGAGGCTGACCGCAGAACCAAACTTGAACGATCCGGTCACCACGAACGCGTTCGTGAACGCCGCGGGCGATCGTCTCCACCTCAGGAAGTTCGGGCATCGGTTCATTTTAGAGGATGGCGGGCGGCGGATCGAGCAGCAGCGGCCGTCTAGCCTGCGTGAGGCGCGAGCTCTGATTCTTCGCCTTCGTCGCGCGCTTGCAAGCTTCCCCACATCTCCAGGTAGACCACACCGAGCGCCAGGCCGAACAGGAAAACTCCTACAGACGAGTTTTCAACCAGGTTGAACTCTCTGTTTTCGGCTGGAGTCTGATACACGGTCGTGCCGTGGATTCCGCGTGGAACAGTGCGATACTCTTCCGGCACTGGCCACCTTGGCATGGTGTCAAGGTAATGTGTGGAGATCATGGCGGAGACGACGAGGCCAGCGAGGCCGGGCCAGAGGAACAATAGTGCGAAGAACTTTAACGTAGCTAATCTCGCAGCTTTCATCGCATTTACCTCAAGGCGGTCGGGACCCCGTGGCCGCAAAGGCGGAACCCTGGGATTGTGGAGTTTCCAATCAGAGTTTAGAGCAGTTTCACGCCCCGCGCCATGATCAAGAACCAGGCGTCGGCAGCTGTATGGCCAATCAAGTTGGCGGGAGACACTAAACTGGGTGCAGTCAATGGCCGCTCTAGAAGCTGCAACCGACACCATCGCCGCCATTTCAACACCGCCAGGTCGGGGCGGCATCGGAATCGTGCGTCTCAGCGGGCCGCAATCCATGGCGATTGGGTCACAACTCGCAAATCTGCATCAGCCGCTCGAACATGCTCGCGCGCGCGTGGCAGACGTGCTCGACGCAGAGGATGCGGAAGCCGCGCACGGCGAATCCACGCGCATTGACGAGGCGGTGGTTACGTTTTTTGCGGCGCCGAATTCCTATACCGCGGAGGATCTTGTTGAGATCGCCGCTCACGGATCGCCGGTAGTTCTAGAGGCCCTGCTGCGCCGCGCGTTGGTGCTGGGCGCGCGGCTGGCCGAACCCGGAGAGTTCACGCAGCGCGCCTTTCTTGCCGGGCGCCTCGACCTGACTCAGGCCGAAGCGGTGCGCGACCTGATCGATGCGCAGACGTTGACTCAAGCACGCCAGGCCGCAAGCCAGATGGGTGGCGCGCTCAGCAGCCGCGTCGCTCCCCTGAAGCAGTCACTGGTGGAGTTGATTGCGCTGCTCGAGGCGGGAATCGACTTTGCCGAGGACGATCTGGACGTGACGCCGAAGGCGGAGATTGCGCGACGCATCGACAAACTCACTCCGCCGCTCGCGGCCCTCGAAGCATCGTTCGCGCGCGGCCGCTTTGTCCACGACGGCTTGACGCTGGCCATCGTCGGCCGGCCCAACGTGGGCAAGAGTTCGCTGTTCAACCGGCTCGTGGAACGTGACCGCGCCATTGTGACTGCTTCGCCGGGGACCACACGCGATCTGGTCACGGAGCGCATCTCGCTCGGCGGTATTCCGATTGAGCTGGTCGACACCGCAGGGTTCCGCGAGGGAGCGCATGAAGCTTTGGAGGAGGTTGAGCAACTCGGCATTCGGCGTAGTCACGAAGCTCTCGCTGATGCGGCTATTGTGCTCGTCGTACTCGACGCCACGCAGCCGCTCAATGCTGAGGATCGCCGCTTGGTCGCAGCAGTCGAAGGCCGGGCCGCGATCGTGATCTTGAACAAGCATGATTTGGTGAGGAGCGAAACGGACCCGGCTTGTATCGGCGAACCGGTGATCGCGGGTTTCACTACGCTTTCGACATCAGCGCTCACGGGCGAAGGGATCGCGGGCCTTCGCGAACGGATTTTAACCCTCGCTACAGGCGGTGCTGCGGCCGAGCCCGGCCTCTTGACCAACCTCCGGCAGCACCAGGCCGTTGCGACGGCGCTCGGTGCCCTGGCTGATGCGGCGAAGGCAAATGCCGGCGGCATACCGCATGAAATGATTCTGCTCGACCTCTACCGCGCGCTGTGGGCTCTCGACTCCCTCACCGGCCAGACCACGCCCGACGATATTCTTAACCTGATCTTCTCAACTTTCTGCATCGGAAAATAACCTTGCTTCCAAGGCCGTCCGCTGAAATGTAGAAATCTGCTCCGGCGAATACTTCTTCCCCTTGGCCATTCCAGGGTCCTCTCATACGAGTTTGTCTCACACTCACTGGTACAAAACTCGCCGGGCACTCCAGGTCAGCAAATGGTCCATCCACTGCGCGGGAATTCCACCCCGTCCGTGCACCGCGCCAAGCAGGGCGCCAGTGGCATGGCAGGTGGAAAGCAATACGGGGCATGGAAAAGTGGAAAGCAAACAACGCGTCCCACTTTTCCACTCCCCCGACTGCGGCTATCAAACTCACCCGATAACTGCGCTACACTAGCTCTCGCGCTGATGCAAAACGATCGGGCAGGCCAGTTTTGAGGAGGTTTGGATGTCAAACAAAGAACAGTACGCACAGAGGCGCATGTCTGCTTTCGATGCGGTCCACAACGTAAAAACCGGGGAGACGATCGTGGTTCCCGCCGGAGTTGGTGAGCCTCCGACGCTCCTAACTGCACTCTCGGAACAGCGCCGGGACTTCCACGACGTCAAGGTTTCCCAGGTTCTGCCTATTCGAGAGTATGGGTATTTTGATCCGGAAACAGTTGAGAACGTCCGGCATGTAGCCTATTTTTTCAGCGGTCCTTCGCGGACAGGCGGTCAAGAGGGCTGGATCGACTTCATCCCTGCATATTTTTGGGAACTGCCCACACTCATCAATCGCAATCTGATCCCGGCCGACGTTGTCTTCAGCATGGCCTCGCCTATGGAGGAACACGGCTATTTCTCTCTCGGTCTTGCTGCCGACTACACCATGGCGGCGATCCAAAAGGCGCGGGCCATCGTTTTGGAAGTTAATCCAAACGTCCCCTTCGCCTACGGCAACTGCCACGTGCGCATTTCTCAGGTTACCGCTCTCGTGGAAAGCGAAGAGCCCGTGATGGAAGTGGGATTGCCAAGAATCGGACCTGTGCAGGAAGCAATCGGCAAGTACGTGGCCGACATGATTCCCGACGGCGCAACCCTGCAGATTGGCTATGGAGGCATTCCGGACGCCGTGGTCATGCAACTCATCGACAAACATGACCTCGGCGTTCACACCGAAATGGTCGGTGACGGCATCATGTGCCTGGTCGAGGCCGGCGTTGTCACTAACCGCAAGAAGAACTACAACCCAGACAAGATGGTGGCCACATTCGCTCTGGGTTCAAAAAAGCTATACCAATTCATGGACCGCAATCCAGCCCTGGAAATGCACCCGGTCGATTTCACCAATGACCCCGCCCTTGCGGGCAAGAATGACAACCTGATCGCCATCAACGGCACAATGCAGGTGGATCTCATCGGCCAATGCGGATCCGAGAGCCTTGGCTGCGTACCTTACTCTGGCACTGGCGGTCAAGCCGACTTCGTTCACGCCGCAAACCGATCCAATGGCGGAAAGGCCATTATCGTCCTGCCATCAACGGCGAAGAACGACACCATTTCACGCATTGTTCCGACCCTTACCCCGGGCACACATGTGACGACTACCAAGAACGATGTCAATTATGTGGTCACCGAATTCGGACGTGCCCAATTGCGAGGCAAAACTGCAAAGCAAAGAGCGCTGGAACTAATCAACATCGCTCACCCGAACTTCCGCCAGGAACTGACCGAGCAGGCTAGGCGCATGAAGATCGCTTGAGACAAGGAGTCCGTTGTACAGCGAAGATTGATTCGCCTGGCGAAATCTGTGCTAGTAGTTTTGAGACAAACTGGTATGGAAGCAGCATGGGATGCATAGGGCAAAGAAATACAGTCCGGAGCAGATCGCGAGCCTGCTGCACCGGGAGACATTGCGGATGAAATCACAAGTAACGCTGCGCGCAGATCATTGCCCGCCATCTTCTCCACCAAGCAGTGCGGGGTGATCTAGAGGCGTGCGGGAATTCCGCGAAGCAACTGAGGAAGCGCACTCAAGGCTAGCTGCTTACGCGAATAGCGCGCTGCTCAATTCCGACGCGGTGCCTCCCCGGTATCAGATCGTCTTCGTCGAGTCTGATGGGGATGGCCGCCCAGCGTCCGGCACTGTCATCGACGCCAGGAACGCAACTTCGCCGCATTCGTTGTCCGCTAATGCGGATTGATCGCTACAGACGCACAATAAATCGAGTAATGTCCGCGTAGCCGGTGACACCGGGCCACTAGAAAGAAAGCCTGTCCCAGTGCCTCTGGCACCTCACCACAGCGCTACACTAACAATTCGGCTGGTACAAACGATCGGGGAGGCCATGCTGTTCTGAGAGCGAAGCTCGACCAGAATGCGGAACCGGTTATGGCATATGCCAAGCTTTTTCTCGCTGGGATCACGCGTTGACTTTTTTGCCAACTTACGAGACGCAGGGTCTAGTTTTCGCGGAGGGAAACATGTTCAAGGGTATTTTGATCGAAAAAGACGGGAACAGTTCGAGCGCTACGTTGAAGGATATCAACGACTCGCTTCTACCTGAGGGCGATGTCACCGTAAGGATCGCGTATTCTTCACTCAACTACAAAGACTCCCTAGCGATCACAGGAAAGTCTCCCGTCGTTCGACGATTCCCCATGATTCCGGGAGTCGATCTGGCAGGCACGGTCGAAGCGTCAAGCAATCCAGACTACCAAGTGGGGGACTCTGTGCTGCTGAATGGCTGGGGCCTAGGGGAAACCCATTGGGGAGGTCTTGCGCAAAAGGCACGTATAAAAGGCGAATGGCTGGTCCATTTGCCCTCGGCCTTTTCTCTCCAGCAAGCCATGGCCATTGGTACAGCCGGTTATACCGCCATGCTATGCGTGCTGGCGCTGGAGCAGCACGGCATCACTCCGGACAAGGGCGAAATCGTGGTCACTGGTGCGGCTGGCGGTGTGGGCAGCGTGGCGGTTGCCCTTCTTTCCAAGCTGGGTTATCGAGTGGTAGCCGCCAGCGGAAGAATGGAAGAAGCCGCTTTCCTGAAGGGGTTGGGTGCCGCGGAGGTGCTGGGACGGGCTGAATTTGCGAGCCCCGGAAAACCACTCGGGAAGCAACGGTGGGCGGGGGCGGTCGATGTGGTTGGCAGCCACGTGCTTGCGAACGTTTGTGCCACAACCAAGTACGGCGGGGTAGTTACCGCTTGCGGTCTAGCAGGGGGAATGGATTTTCCGGCGACGGTCGCGCCATTCATTCTGCGTGGCGTGACGCTCGCTGGTATTGACAGTGTGATGTGTCCGCGTTCGGCCCGGCTTGAAGCATGGGCACGTTTGGCACGCGACCTCGATATTTCCAAGCTCGACGCAATTTCTCACGGTATCGGCCTCAGTGAAGCGATTTCATCGGCGCCATCTCTCCTGGCAGGAAAGGTTCGGGGACGGCTCGTTGTCGACGTTCAGAGGTGAGCAGTGACAGCTACGACTATACGGGAATTCTCGACGCCTCCATGTGGGGTGTTTCGTCCCTCACCACGAGAATGCTGCGATGCCCAGCGGTTATGCGCGCCGGAAGCAATGAGTTCAGCCGCAGGAAAGTTGGACTATCCGCGCCCGGAGATTTCGCATGCTTCGGGGAGAATTGCAAATCTCCGCATGATTAAGATGCGCAAACCTTGACGACGCCATTCACTCGCCGGTGGAATGATGGGAGCCGCGGCTGGCGCAGCCCCCCGGGCAAGCGCGCGGGTTGCTTCGGGCGCATTTTTATTTCCTTGACTTCGATTTCCCCGAGGAAATCCAAGTAGGCCTCAGAACATCAGTAGCCCGCCGTTTACGTTGATCGTCGTTCCAGTGATGTAATCCCCATCCCGGGCCAGGAAGAGAACCGCTTTGGCGACCTCTTCGGGTTTTGCCAGCCGGCGCAGCGGTATCTTGGCGCAAATCTTTTCAAGAACATCTGCCGGCATCGCTTCTACCATTTCCGTACCGGTATACCCTGGGGCAACTGTATTGGCAGTGATGTTATCTCTCGCATACTCCAACGCTATGCACTTGGTGAACGCGATGATTCCGCCTTTGCTGGCGGCGTAATTGGCCTGGCCGAATGCTCCCGTTTGGCCGACGATGGAAGCAATGTTGATGATGCGCCCGTATTTCTGCTCGGTCATCGCCGGCAATGCGGCAGTGGTGCAGTAATAGGTCCCATGCAAGTTCACCGAGATTGCCGATTCCCATTCCTCATCGGTCATCTTGCGCAGGGTGTGGTCGCGGGTAATGCCGGCGTTGTTGACCAGGATGTCGATCCTCTTGAATTGCTCGAGGGTTGAGCTGACGACACGGCGTGCGTCCTCCTTGCGAGCCACGTCGCCCTGCGCCATCAGGCACTCGACGTCCATGGTGCGAATCTCGGCCGCAACCTCTTCCGCCTTGGCCAGATTGCTGTTATAGGTGAAGGTCACCGTTGCCCCGTTGCGGGCAAGTTCCAGGGCGATAGCCTTTCCGATGCCGCGCGATCCGCCCGTCACCAGCGCCACTCTGCCTTTTAGCGAGTCCGTCACCGGCTCGCTGAAGTTGCTCGTACTGCTTAAAACGCTGCTTGCTGCCATGAAATGACTCCTTCCGTACGAAGTGTTGAGACCCGAAAGTTCGAAGTGCCGGTGGTTTCCGCCAAGAACCGGCTCTGCCTTCTGCCCGAACTACCCGAGCTATTTCGTCTGCTGCGTCTCCTCGAGCTCGAGCAAGTGCTGGCTGGCCTCCTCGGCATTCTCGTAAATTTGAGGAGCGACATTGCGCTCTGCCAGGGCGTCCCCGAGTTTCATGCGCGCGAAGCCGCTGGTCGTGTAGCGGGTTACGCCCGAGTAGCAATCCTCCATCAGCTTCTTAACCATGTCGGTATACGGCCCCAACAGCTCGGGAGAGATCGAGAAATTGTCGTAATTGACAATTGTGTATACCTTGCCAGAAGCCTGCTTCAGATGCTGCCGCACCGCCTGGTCGATGCGCCCGATCTGTTCCAGGCTGCGCACCGCGAAGCCTTCGAAGTTGACGAAGAACAGATTCTGTTTCGGCTCGTAGCTGAGCCGGCTCTCCAGAGGCAGATCCAATAAGTCGCTGCGTAAATCCATGGGCTTGGGCAGGAAAAGGCGCGCGTCCATGAGCTTGGGCTGGTTCACGATGGGCTGAAAATCCATGTGCGCCAGGATGTCCTTCTCGATATCGATCCCTGGTGCCACTTCAATCAGCTCCGGGCCTTCCTTGGTGAGGCGGAAGACGCAGCGCTCGGTGACATAAAGCACCGGCTGTCCGCGCAGGCTGGCATATCGGCCGCTGAAGGTTCGATGTTCCACTTCGTGCACGAATTTGCGTGTGCGGCCCTCCTTGAGGATTTGTAATTTGCCGTCCGCGAATCCGACGTCCAGATTGCCCGCCGTGAACGTACCGCAGAACACCAGGCTCTTGGCGTTTTGGCTGATATTGATAAACCCCCCTGCACCCGCCAACCTGGGACCGAATTTGCTCACGTTGAGGCTGCCCTCGCGGTCCGCCTCTGCCAGGCCGAGGACAGCCAAGTCGAGTCCACCCCCGTCGTAAAAATCAAATTGGTAAGGCTGATCGATGATGGCCTGGGCATTGACCGCGGCGCCGAAATCGAGCCCTCCGGCCGGAACTCCGCCGACCACTCCTGGCTCGGCGGTGAGTGTAATGAGATCGATGATCTTCTCCTCATTGGCCACATTGGCCACGCCTTCGGGCATGCCAATTCCCAGGTTGACCACGCTGTTGGTCTTCAGCTCCAGCGCCGACCGGCGCGCGATCACCTTGCGCGCCGATAGCCCCATCGGTGGGATGGCTCCCATTCGCGTATGGATCTCTGCGCTAAAACCGGGGTTGTACACGGTAGCGAAGGTCTGCCAATGGTACTCCGGCTTTTCCGCAACCACGACGCAATCGACGAGAATTCCCGGTATCTTCACCTGTCGTGAATTCAGCGTGCCGCTTTCGGCCACGCGTTCGACCTGGGCGATGACGATCCCGCCGGAGTTGTGGGCTGCCATGGCAATGGAAAGCATTTCTATCGTCAGCGCCTCGCGCTCCATGGTGATATTGCCCTCTGGATCCGCGGTGGTGCCGCGGATAATACCGACGTTGACCGGAAACGCTTTGTAGAACAGGTACTCTTCGCCGTGAATAGTAATCAACTCAACGAGATCGTCCGTAGTGCGGGAGTTGATTTTGCCGCCGCCGTAACGCGGATCGACGTAGGTCCCCATGCCGACCTTGCTGAGGTGCCCGGGACGATGTGCGGCAATATCGCGAAACAAATGCGAAATCACTCCCTGGGGAAAGTTGTAGGCCTCGATCTTGTTATTGACCGCCAGTGCCCCTAGCTTAGGCACCAAGCCCCAATGGCCACCAACGACGCGTTTCACCAGACCCGGATGACCGAAGTGATTCAGCCCCCGTTCCTTTCCGTCGCCCTGCCCGGCCGCATAGAGGAGCGTCAGGTCGCAAGGCCGTCCGCTGGCGGGGCCGGCTTCCCTGTCGGGCGCCAGGAACTGTTGCTCGATGGCAACGGCAATCGCTTCGGGAAAGGCGACGCCCACGAAGCCTCCGGTCGCTACTGTGTCGCCGTCGCGAATTAAGCGCACGGCCGCAGCGGCGGTAACGACTTTGTTCCGCTCCGGAGAACGCGTGGCGGAAATCTTGACTATAGGGTGCGTCTCATGAGCGGTGGCCAGAGGATTGGCAGGCATGATCATTCTCCTCCGTGTTATGAAGGCGTGCCTTGCGGCACGCCTTGAAGTATCTTGTCCTAGTGCGCCGTCCAGCCCAAATCAATGTCGAGCGCCGCGCCGGTGATACCTGCGGCATCGTCCGAACACAAGTAGCGAACCAGCGAAGCGACCTCGATGGGATCCAGCAGCCGCTTGATGGCGGCGGGTTCCAGCATGATCTTTTGAATCACTTCCTCCTCCGAAATGCCGTGAGAACGGGCCTGATTCTCAATTTGCTTCTCGACGAGCGGAGTACGCACGTAGGCGGGACAGATGGCATTACAGGTAATGTTGTGCTCGGCCACCTCCAACGCCACTACCTTCGTTAACCCCAGCACCCCGTGTTTGGCCGAAACATAAGCCACCTTGAAGGGCGACCCCACTTTGCCGTGGAGCGAGTTGACGTTAATAATCCTGCCCCACTTTTGCTTGATCATGTGGGGCAAGGCATACTTACAACAAAGAAACGTTCCGGTAAGCATAACGCCTATCAGAGTGTCCCAGCGCTCTTCAGGGAACTCCACCACTGGCGTCACGAATTGCAGACCCGCATTGTTGACCAGAATGTCGAGACGCCCAAATTTTTCGATGGTGGCATCGACGAGATGGCGCACTTGGTCGGGCTGGGAAACACTTGTAGCAACGAACAGGCAGGGCGTTCCGGCCTCTTGAAGTTTCGCCGCGGCTCGTTCCCCACCGGCAACGTCCATGTCGGCAATCACGCAGTTCACGCCCACTTGGGCGAACGACTCAACAATCGCTAACCCAATCCCGCTTGCACCACCCGTTACGATCGCGACTTTTCCCTTCATAATGTGCTCCTTGCGACACTACCGTCCGCTGCTTGGCTCTGTCTGGATTCTGGCTTCTGGGTGTGTGCCTTTGGCGCACACCCGCCGTTATGGATTCAATCGCGTTGCAGGGCCATGGCCACGCCCATGCCGGCACCGATACAGTGGAAAGCCAAGCCTTTCTTGGCATTGCGCTGCTGCATCTTGTGAAGCAAGGCCACCAGAATCCGGCGCCGCGAAGCTTCGATCGGATGGCCCAGGGCAATGGCCCCGCCATTCACGTTCACTTTCGCCCAAGTCCCAGCCCATCTCCGTTTCAAACAGGATTATGCTCGCCTAAACGAATAGTGCGCTCTACAGATAACTCGGCAGTGACCGCTATCACGCTCATCTGAGACAAGGTTTCTAAATTGCGCAAACAGACGTACAATTCCGTAAATCTGTTTTCAAAATAGATTCGGGCCAAAACACCTTCCTACTCAGAAAAACTGAGCGGAAGCGGAGGCGCGATGTACAGGATTGTCGACGCGCGCGACGTGGGTCTCAACATACGTCAGTTGGTTGTCGAGGCGCCGCGCATCGCCCATAAGCAGGAACCGGGCCAGTTCGTTATCTTGCGGCTGCACGCCAAGGGCGAGCGGATTCCGTTGACCATCAAGAGTTCTGATCCGGAGGCGGGCACCGTCACCATCGTGGTGCAATCTGTGGGCAAAACGACCGCCATGCTGAACTGTCTTCGGAAGGGCGACTCCATCCTCGACCTCGTCGGTCCTCTTGGCCGGCCATCGGAGATCGAGAACTACGGCACGGTGGCCATTCTGGCCGGCAGCGTGGGCACGGCCATGGCTCTGCCCACAGCCAGCGCCCTCAAACAGGCCGGCAACCATGTCGTCTTTGTTGAAGGCGCCCGCTCCAAAGAGATGGTCATCTTTGAAGACGAGGTGCGCCAGTCCAGCAATGAGGCTTACATCATGACCGACGACGGCAGCTACGGCGAACAGGGGCTGGTGACCGAGAAGCTCAACGAACTGATCGCCGCCGGGAGGAAGATCGACTTCGTGCTCGCCGTTGGTCCTGTGCCTATGATGCGCGCCGTCGCCCAGCTAACCGCTCCGCTGGGGATCAAGACCATGGTCAGCCTGAACTCCATCATGGTGGACGGCACCGGCATGTGTGGCGGCTGCCGTGTGTTGCTCGGCAACAAAAGCAAATTCGCCTGCGTGGATGGGCCGGAGTTCGATGCCTCGCTGGTCAACTTCGACGTCCTCATGCAGCGCAACTCCATGTATCGCGAGAAGGAGTGCCAGTCGCTCAAGCACTTCCAGGAACACACCCAGGAAGAACTGGTCGAACTTCGCGCTGAGTTGGCCGAGAAGGAGCGGGAACTTGCCGAGCTGCGCAGCATTCCCATCAAGCTCAATCCGAAAAGACGCCCGATGAAGAACGAGGCCCAAAATGTCTGAGAAGAACCTCGTTCCTTTGAAGGACCGGATGAAGATTCCGCGCGTCCCCATGCCGGAGCTCGATCCCCAGGTGCGCAGCCGCAACTTTGAAGAGGTGAACCTGGGTCTGAGTGCAGCCGGCGCCCTCGAGGAGGCCACGCGCTGCATTGCCTGCGCCAAGCCCGGCTGCGTCGTCGATTGCCCGGTGGGCGTCAAGATCAAAGAGGTCGTAGCGCTGATCCATGCGGGCGACTATCTCGCCGCGGCGGCCAAGATGCGCGAGGACAATGCGCTGCCCGCCATCACCGGCCGCGTCTGCCCGCAGGAGAATCAGTGCGAGGGCGGATGCGTGCTGGGCAAAAAAGGCGCGTCCGTCGCCATCGGCAACCTCGAGCGCTTCATCGCCGACTACGAGCGTTCGAGCGGCCAACTTGGCCTTCCTCCCAACGCGCCGCCCACGGGAAAAAGCGTGGCCATCGTCGGCAGCGGTCCGGCCGGGCTCTCGGCCGCTGGCGACTTGGTCCAGATGGGCCATCGCGTCCGCGTCTTTGAGGCCCTGCACGAGCTCGGCGGTGTGCTCGTCTACGGTATCCCCGAGTTCCGCCTGCCCAAGTCGATTGTCAAAAGCGAAGTCGACAACTTGCACCGCATGGGCGTCGAGTTCGAAACCAACGTGGTGGTCGGCAAGAGCGTAACCATCGATGAGCTGATGCAGCATGAAGGCTACGATGCGGTCTTCGTCGCCACCGGCGCCGGTCTGCCGCGCTTCCTCGGCATTCCCGGCGAGCACCTCATCGGCGTCTACTCGGCCAACGAGTTCCTTACCCGCGTCAACCTGATGCGTGCATACGACGCCACCGAATATGACGAACCCGTCTACGACTGCCGCGATCGCGACGTGATTGTGGTGGGTGGCGGCAACACTGCCATGGACGCGGTGCGCAGCGCGCGCCGCCTAGGCGCGCGCACGGCAACCCTGGTCTATCGCCGTTCTGAAGCCGAGATGCCCGCGCGCCTCGAAGAAATACACCATGCCCGCCAAGAGGGCATCGAGTTCCGCATGCTCACGAACCCCGTCGAATTGATCGGCGACGAGAAGGGATGGCTCACCGGCGCGCGCTGCGCCCGCATGGAGCTGGGCGAGCCCGATGAGAGCGGGCGTCGCTCTCCCGTCGAGATCAAAGGCTCTGAGTTCATTTTGCCCGCCAACGTAGTCATCATCGGCGTGGGCACCAACGCTAATCCCCTCGTTCAGGCCTCGACGCCCGATCTCCAGACCACGTCGCGCAACTACATCGTGGCCGACACCCAGACCACCCGCACCTCCAAGCGCGGTGTCTTCGCCGGCGGCGACATCGTCACCGGCGGTGCCACGGTGATCCTCGCCATGGGCGCCGGCCGCAAAGCTGCGAAGGGAATCGATGAGTATCTGCGCAGTGGGGAGTGGGCGTAGGGCTACGTCCCTGCCTTTTAAGAAGATAGGCGGCAAGAGTTGTGCTCTTGGCGCCGCCCGTTTCTGTGTCGTCTGATGTCGCAGTTCGGGCCAGAGTGCCCAGCGTCGGTGCAATTTCTGTTCTGAAGCGCGCGCTAGTTGCTGTTCAGCATCAGGATTTCGAGTTGAAAAAGGAAATTCCAGTATGAATGGTTCTTCTTGTAACTTGTCTTTTCGTCTCCGGCTTCTTTCATTCTTTCTGCTGATTCTGGTGCTGTTTGCAGTACTTTGCACGCCAGCAAAGGCACAGCAGGACGCCGCAAAGCCCCACGATCCGCTGGCAGAGATCCTGCTCCGCAAAGGCATTCTCACGTCCGACGATATGAAGCAGATCGATGGGGTGGCTACGCCGCAGCAGGCCGAAGATCTGATGGCCCGCATCCTTTTCGACAAAGGCGTTCTCTCGAATGACGAGTATGCACAAATTGCCGAAAGGCTGCCCGCTCCTGCGATGCCGGCTTCAGCCGGTGCGCCAGCCGCGCAGGTCGCGGGCGCTCTCACCTCAGCTACTGCGGAACTCAGACAGCCGTTGGTCAACCCCCGTTCACAAGCTCCTGCGGCGTCCGTCGCGGAGAAGTCCCCGTCCCAGGCGATCAATGAGGCGCTCGTGCCCATTCGCCAGTTCCCCGTAATGGGATTTCGCGCACCGGCATCGAACCTGCATTCAGGGCGGAGGGGGTCGGTTTTGCTCCCTATGGATTTATCAGATTGACCGGGATTGAAGACAGTTCTTCTCCCAACGGAGATGATTTTCCACTCTCCGGCTTTCTTACCGACACCCCCCCTAATGGATCTCCAGAGTTCCACGTCAAGGCGCGCAGCAGCCGCTTGGGCGTGAACTTCGCGTGGATCGATCCCAATCCGAAGTGGAGCATCACGGGCAGGATCGAAATGGACTTCGAGGGTAACTTCAACCGCTCAGATAATCGCAATCTCTCCAGTATTCGCTCCAGCAACCCTTCGCTCCGCGTCGCATGGGGCAGGTTGGATTACCACTTTGACGACAAGAATACATTTTCGGCGCTCGCTGGGCAGGACTGGACAATCTATGGCTCTTCAACACTCGTCAACATGGTTGAGTTGACCCTCGCTGGCGGTGAGTTCGGCGGCCTTTGGGAGCGCGATCCGCAGATGCGCGTTGGCTATACGCACAAATTCAGCGGATTCTCGATCATGCCGGAGTTTGCCATCGACCTGCCGGGTTCAGGTCTTCCACCAAGTGCAGCCAACGTCTCAGAGCAGCTCGGTTACGGCGAGCGCCAGGGACCGGACTCGAACCGTCTCGAGATTCAGGGACGCCTGGTTGGCCAATGGCAGCTAGACCCCGCGGCCGGAGTTGCTCCCGCACAGCTCATCTTCAGCGGCTTCAAAGGTGAGCGCACTGCCAATGCCCTGGGTTCGGCAGTTCCCGCGCCCTATCAGGCCACGTTTCCTGACGGCGTAAGCGCAAGCAGCACACAGGATGGTTGGACCGCCGAGTGGCAATTGCCTACACGCTGGTTCACGCTGACAGGCAAGACTTACGGCGGCAGCGATCTCCGCTGGTTTTTCGGCGGGCAACTTTACTCCTTCTTTAGCGACACCGGCGGCCTGACCAATTTGGCTACCGTCGCCTCTTTAGATGGCGCATCGGACATTGTGCTCGGCACCAACGCGAGTGGGAAGCAGGTGGTTGCACCCGAACGCCCGGTTCGCGCCGCGGGCGGCTTCGCACAACTGGGCCTCCCGCTCTCCCGCATCTTCAATGTCAATCCCACGGGCCGCAACGCCGGTTGGTCCATCTATGGTCTTTATGGCGTTGATCAGGCTAAAGCGCGAGACATCGATAAGTTGCAGGGAACCCGGCATGTGAGCACGATGCTCGTAGGCACGCTCAACTACAGGCTCAATAAGTGGGTCATGTTCTCGTACGAGCAGTCGCTCTTCACCACCCACGCCAACGCCGAAGAACCCCTGCCGCTCTTTAAAGGCGTCCGGTCGCGGAAGTGGAACGACATTCACGAGGAATTGGGCCCCACATTCACCTTCTGAGATCCTGCCATCGGCTGCTGCGCATTCTACTCCAGCGCAGCGGCTGATCCTGACACCTTGGGTCACAGCTTTCAGAAAAATCGGAGCGCCACCGCTGGCAAGTATCAGGGATTAGCATTTCTCTCATACTAGCCTTCCAGATCGGGTGCTGGCTTCGCAAGCAGGATGCCGAGGGCGCAACTTGCCATTCGAGCCTGTTCTCCGTCCGCGCGGCCGGTGAGAACTACCGGAACCTTGGCTCCCACTACAACTCCGGCCGCCAGCGCTCCGGCCAGGTACTGAAGCTCCTTGAAGAGGATATTTCCGGCCTCCAGATTGGGAACCATGAGAAGATCAGGGTCTCCTGCGACCGGCGATTTGATCTTCTTGATCCGTGCGGCGTCGCTTGAAATGGCATTATCGAATGCGAGCGGACCATCGACAATGGCTCCGGTAATCTGTCCGCGTTCGACCATCTTGCAAAGGGCGGCGGCATCGAGCGTGGAGGGAATGGCCGGGGTAACCGACTCGACCGCCGACAGGATTGCCACCTTCGGGTTCACGACCCCAAGTTCGACCATCATGTCGATGGCATTCTGCAGAATGTCTATCTTGGTTTCCAGGTCCGTCTCGATGTTGACAGCCGCATCAGTAACGAACAGGGTCTTGTGATAGGACGGAACATCCAAAGCGAATACGTGGCTGATGTGCCGCCCGGTGCGCAATCCTCCCTCGCGTGAGGCCACAGCTTTCATGAGTTCTTCTGTCTGCAGCGAGCCCTTCATGAGCATTTGGACCTCGCCTTTACGAGCCATCTCAACAGCCCGGATGGCGGCATCGCGGCTAACGTCGACGTCAACGATCGGGATGGATCCCAAGTCAAGTTGCATCGTTCCGGCAATGTTGCGGATCGCCGCTTCAGAACCCACAAGAACCGGAACAATCAACCCATCTTTGTATGCCTGGATAGCGCCTCCGAGAGATAGTTCGTCGCACGGCCAGACGATCGCGGTTTTCACAGCCGGCTTGGAAGCTGCACGCGCGATGAAACCGAGGTGGTGACGATGGGGATTGTTCACAATGAGTTTGGGTACCGGGAGTGTGGACAAGCGCAGCTTTTCCACGGGTGCAATGAGCTGTGCAGTGCCCGTAAAGACGGACGCGCTGGCGTCATTGCTTGCCTCGCAATCGAATATAACCGTCTTTGTAGAATCGTCCTTGGCCGTAACCTCGACTTTGACCAGGATGCGTTCTCCGACACGGATGCGATTATGGAACGTGAGCGACACGCTCGTCAGTGAGCATCCAGGCCCAGGTAGATTCGTGGCGAAAAGACCGGAGATGAGCGAAGCACACCACATGTTTGGTCCTGTCGGAAGCATGCTGCTCACGGCGCGATCGATGAGTCCTTCAGAGTCCAGAACGGCGGTGAATCCGGAAATCGAGGCCCACGCCATCGCGTCTTCCGTGGTCAAAACGTGCTCCGTCCTGGCTGTGTCGCCAACTGAAATCTCGTCGTATGTCTTGTTCTCAATAAATCCCAGATTCATTGAAGTTCCTTTCCCACTCCAGCGCCGGCCGATGTGTAGGCTGAATGCCATCGTATTCTCTCGGAGCACAGCCCAACGTGACTGCAATCACGGACGCCAGCTACCTGGGAATAGAATCGGAATCTCATTTTTCAACGCTGGATCCTTGCAATTGGAACGCTCCGAGGCAAACGGGCGTATAATCGCCGCGAATTTGTTGTCAAGAGATTCCGGTTGCGACTGCTCCACTTTCGGATTCGCCTCCGCGCACCTGGAGTCCGGCATTTGACTCTCAGTGAGTTAGGCGGCTCTTGGACCGCCTAGTGGTTCAGCCTGAGAGGGCGTAAGGCGGAGTAAATCGTCTTCCGCAACGAGTGCCGTGGCGCGAAAATAAACCGTAAGGTTCGCCAGCAGTTGGCTGCGCGCCTGGGAGAAGATACACATGAGCGATCTGGCTCTCCTGGCTGAAGGCATTACCGTTGACTCGCTGGTCGGCCATCCCGCCGACTATCATGTCTTTCACAGATTCATCGAGCGCTGCAAGAGTCTGCCGGCCATCACCACGGCGGTCGTCTGGCCACTGTCGGAGGTGGCCCTCCGCGGCGCGGTCGAAGCCACATTCGAGGGCCTCATCGAGCCCATACTCATCGGCGACGAAGCCGCAATGACAGTGCTGGCCGCGAAGATTGGTGTTGACATCAGCGCTTATCCCATTCTCGATGCCGAAAGCGAGTTCAAGGCCGCTGAGTTGGGTGTAGCCATGTGCCGCTCCGGCAATGCCCAGGCCATGATGAAGGGCAGCCTGCACACCGACGCGCTCATGAAGGCCGGCATGCCCCGCGATACCGGTCTGCGCACCGCCCGCCGCATTAGCCATGTCTTTATTGTGGATACGCCGGCCTACGCCCGCACGCTGCTCGTCACCGACGCGGTCATCAACATCACTCCCAAGCTCGAAGACAAGATCGACATCGTCCAGAATGCCATCGATCTTGCCCACGCTCTCGGCATCCCCGAGCCCAAGGTCGCCCTGCTGTCGGCGGTCGAGACGGTGAACTCCAAGATCAAGTCCACCCTCGACGCCACCGCCCTCTGCAAGATGGCCGACCGCGGCCAGATCACCAGCGGCATCCTCGACGGGCCTCTTGCATTTGATACTGCCGTCAGCGTGAAGGCCGCAGGCATCAAGAAGCTGGCCTCGCCCGTTACTGGCCGGGCCGATATCTTCCTCGTCCCCGATCTCGAGAGCGGCAACATGCTGGTCAAGCAGTTGCAATACCTGTGCGGCGCACAGCTGGCTGGCATCGTCCTCGGCGCCCGCGTACCCATCATTCTCACCAGCCGGGCGGACTCGGCGGAAACCCGCCTTACCAGTTGCGCAGTGGCCGTTCTGCTCCACTACGCCACCCATTCAGCAGTGACGGTCTAGCCTCCAACCGCACGCGCCGACTTAAACGGGCGCCACTCCCTCCCGTGGCCCCCGTTCCAGTGGTTGGAAGAACTTCTGCTGCCACAAATGGAAACGGATGCAAAAAAGATAAGCGGGCGAAGGCAAATGGGGGTATATTGGTTCGCAGAAAAAACAAAACGGAAACTGTGGGGAAATAAGGCAGCTGTCCTCAAGTTGCGATAGCGTGATTGCCGTATCTCCCTTGCATTGAACCCCGAATGCCGCAGAGACAACAGAGAGTCTCCTTGGCCTCGCGGTTCTTAGCATAACCTTCTAGCCCGGCATCGTAAGCCAGGACAGAGAGCGAGTGTGATCCTATGGCGACTGTTGCAACTTCCACACGCGGCCTCAACAAGCTCTACCCCGACGCGCGCTCCGCCCTCGACGGCGTCGTCCGCGACGGCATGTTGCTGGCCGTCGGCGGTTTTGGCCTTTGCGGAATTCCTGAAGCGCTCATCCAGGCTCTTCGCGATACCGGCGTGCGTAACCTCACCGTCGCCAGCAACAATGCGGGCGTCGACGGCTGGGGTCTCGGCCAGCTCCTTGAAACGCACCAGATCAAAAAAATGATCTCCACTTACGTGGGTGAGAATGCCGAATTCGAGCGCCAGTTCATCACGGGCGAGCTCGAGGTCGAGTTCTCGCCGCAGGGCACGTTCGCCGAACGCCTGCGCGCCGGCGGCGCCGGCATTCCCGGCTTCTACACACGCACCGGCGTGGGCACGATGATTGCCGAAGGCAAGGAGCACAAGGAATTCGACGGCCACACCTACGTCCTCGAGCGCGGCATCGTGGCCGACGTAGCTCTTGTGAAAGCCTGGAAGGCCGACCTATACGGCAACCTCGTCTACCGCCTCACTGCGCGCAATTTCAACCCCATGATCGCCACCTGCGGCAAGCTCACCATTGCCGAAGCCGAAATCATCGTCGAGCCCGGCGAGCTCGATCCCGACGAGATTCATACGCCCGGCATCTTTGTTCACCGGCTGGTACACAACCCCAACCCCGAAAAACGCATCGAGCGGCGCACAGTCCGCGAAGGCTGATCACCGATCACAGAAAACTTGAACCAATGACGCCTCGATCGCCACAAGTCGAGCTAAGAGCTAAAAGCTAGGAGCTTCCTTTCATGCCATGGACCCGTCAGCAAATGGCCGCACGCGCCGCCCGTGAGTTAAAGGACGGCTACTACGTCAACCTCGGTATCGGCATCCCCACCCTGGTCGGCAACTATATTCCCGAGGGAATCACGGTTGCGCTGGAGTCAGAGAATGGTCTGCTCGGCGTGGGCCCGTTCCCGCTGGATTCCGAAGTCGACGCCGACGTGATCAACGCCGGCAAGGAGACGGTAACCTGCCTTCCCGGTGCCTCCATCTTCTCCAGCGCCGACTCTTTCGCCATGATCCGCGGCGGCCACGTCGATGTCGCCATCCTCGGCGCAATGGAAGTCTCTGAGAAGGGCGACCTGGCCAACTGGATGATCCCCGGCAAGCGCGTCAAAGGCATGGGCGGGGCCATGGATCTGGTGTGCGGCGTCCACCGCGTCATCGTCATCATGGAGCACAACGGCCCCGGAGGAAGCGCCAAGCTGCTGCCCGAGTGCAAGCTGCCGCTCACCGGCAAGGGCGTTGTCCATCGCGTCATCACCGATCTCTGCGTGCTCGACATCACGCCTTCGGGATTCGAAGTCGTCGAGCTTGCTGACGGCGTTACTCGCGAGATGGTCGAGCAGCGCACCGGCGCACCAGTGCGCTTTCAAGAAGCGATGGCCACCGTTCAAAATTAGCTTGTCGTCCTGAGCAAGGCCGCGCAAGCGAAGCAGTTGAAAGTGTGCCCGCCGTGGTGGCCATCTGCTGTTGGGGATGCGGGCCAGCCAAATCTATTTGAGAAGAGAGCGAACACTCACTTCCACCATTTCGCCTTCTGCTTTTCCAAGAACGCCGCCTCGCTCTCGCGAAAATCCGCTTTCGAAGCGGCAGTTTAATCGGCCGCACGCACAACCATGGCGATTCCCATCCCTCCGCCAATGCAAAGACCCGCCGCGCCCAGCTCTTTCTTGGCAGCGCGCAGGGCATGGATGAGCGTGACGAGCACGCGCGCTCCCGACGCGCCGATAGGATGGCCGAGCGCGATGGCCCCTCCCAAGGGATTGACTTTTGCTGGATCGATCTTCAATTCCCGCAACACGGCAATGGATTGCGCGGCGAAGGCCTCGTTCAATTCGAAGAGATCGATGTCCGCCAGTGTCAGTCCGGCGTGCTGGAGGGCGGCCGGAACCGCGAACGCTGGGCCGATGCCCATGTGGGCCGGGTCTACGCCGGCTGTCGCATAGGAGAGCACCTCGGCGAGAACGGGCAATCCGGCGTTCCGCGCATACTCCTCGGTGGTAACCACCAGCATAGCGGCGCCATCATTGAGTCCGCTGGAATTTCCCGCCGTCACGGTGCCGCCCTGAGGCTGAAAAGCCGGGCGCAACTTGGCTAGCGTTTCCACCGTCGTTCCCGGCCGGATGTGCTCGTCCTTGGTTACCGTCACTGAACCCTTGCGTGCGGGAACTTCGACCGGGATGATTTCGGCTGCGAAAGCTCCACGATCGGTGGCTGCAGAGGCGCGGCGCTGGCTTTCTGCGGCGAAGGCATCCTGGTCTTCGCGGGTGATCTTCCAAAAAGAAGCGATGTTTTCAGCCGTCGCTCCCATGGCGCATTTGTGGAATGGGTCGGTAAGGCCGTCGTTGATGGCGGCGTCGACCAACTCGCCGTTTCCGTAGCGGTACCCGGAGCGCGCTTTGAGCAGAAGATAAGGCGCGGTGGACATATTCTCGGTTCCTCCGGCGAGATAGACGCGTCCGTCGCCCGCCCGGAGGGCCTGTATTGCTGAAACTACCGCCTGCAAGCCGCTGCCGCATACACGGTTCACGGTCTGGGCCGGAACGCTGAACGGCAATCCGGCATGGATCGCAATTTGCCGGGCGATATTCATTCCTTGCCCGGCCTGCAGCACATTCCCAACGATAACATCGGCGATGTCCTGCGGCGGCAGGTTGCCGAGAACAGCTTTGGCGGCCACGGTGCCGAGCTCAACAGCGGAGAAATCAGCGAATGCCCCCAGGAAAGTACCAATGGGCGTGCGTTTTGCGGTAACGATAACCGTCTTCATAACTCTTTCACCTGAGCCGCACAAATCCGGGCTTCTGTTTTGGCCAGCACTTCCTCGAGCGAAACGCCGGGGCCAACTCCAGTTTTTCCTAGCCCATACTTCGAGCGAGGATCCCGTATTCCCGGCACTGATCTTCGACTTAGATTCACACGCATACGCCCGCCCGCGGTCAATCTGCTGTGATGTATGGCATTCAAGGTTGTGATATGGCCTTCACATGCTAGCCTGCCGGACGATCTTCTGCCTCCGGGTCTGGGCAAATCAAAGCCTCCTCTCCAGGGTCCCGGCTTTCTCCTGCTTCTACAGCTCCCCGGGCCGGGGGAAGACAACCGTGCGCTTCGCCTTCGCCAAAAAGCTGGAGACCCTGGACGTCGCCGTGGCTCGCTTGCGGGCCTACCGGGGCTGACCGGAAATGCATGGTAAAGATGACAGAGTCGAATGAGGATTATGACCAAATCAGGGTTGTGGTTCTCCTCCGAGACCCGAAAATCGATGACTCGGAACTGAGCCGGTGTAGCTTGGTCCTGAGGGAAGCACGTCGCAATGCATCTTGGAAGAAATCATCGCAGGAGATTTCGCGAGGGGCCATGCGAGTACCACTTCGCATTCGGGTAAACTAGGTCTTTGACAACCTGAATTTGTTCCTTCTGTAGCCGAACTTCTGGCGGGCCTTTTTGCGCGTGAACTTCCAGTTGATGTCGACACGGTCACGATTCATTTTCCGGTTCCATGCTTGC
>Ga0116217_10000070_pt1 | contig 118966 bp, 86 predicted proteins | sample Sb_taG_6_FD_89697 | JGI IMG/M metagenome (GOLD analysis project Ga0116217, IMG submission 89697) | Peat soil microbial communities from Weissenstadt, Germany - Sb_50d_4_PS metaG | ecosystem: Environmental > Terrestrial > Soil > Wetlands > Peat | place: Germany: Weissenstadt | collected 2010-09-21
CCTGGATGCAGAACTACCGCCGACTGGTCACCCGATGGGAATATCACATCGAAAACTTCCTCGGCTTTGTTCAACTCGCGTGCCTGCTCATGCTGCTCAGACATTTATGAGATGGGTTCTAGTGGATTGCACCATAAGTTGTGCAACCTTGGGCACAGGCAAACGAGCCCGCAGCACGCGCAGTTCACCGCGCAATCTGATTGCGCGAGGCGCTCGACAGACGCCTCGTAGATCCCCTCATCAGGATCCCGCATCCCTCCCGGTGTGGTTTTGGCCATTCTCCTGGAGCGACGCTACGAATTTCTAAAAAAAGGACTAGTCAGAGTCACGCGTGCCTGCTAAGCTTCGGCTACACGTGGACAGTTCACCGACACAGGTGATGGGTCCCCCATCGTCAATACCCTCTGGTGATTGGGAAATATAAGTTCATCCGCAAATATCCCATGATTGCCGCAATGATTATTTTTCCGCTTTGATTCTGTAAGAAAGATGCGGAGATCAAGGGAACGCGATACAAGATGAGCCAATCGCACATGGCGGTTTTTGTGAGACCGCTTTGATCAGCTTTCCGCTTTTGCGTGCAGACAGATTCTGATTCGTGGGAAGTAAACGCAGATCTGGAGGGGGTAGATAAAATGAAGTTCCCTGTTCGCCCTGCCGCTGTTTTCGCTTCGGGCCTCATCATGCTGGCAGCCTGCGTTTCAGCGTTCGCTGCGAAGGCGCCGTCGCCGGCGAACTCCGAGGCGGCTGGTGCTGCCGATCAAAATACGACGGGTTCACCGGGCCCGGAGCAGGTGATCGACATTCCCGGCCCGCTGCACTCCTTCCTTCGCATGACCGGCATCAGCCAGGAGATCACTCCCGCGGATGTGCTGCCGCTGCTGGCGCGCAACGCCTTCCTTTACGGCCACGTCGGCGACAAGAGGACGGAGTACCTGGTGCTGGCAGACCGGTACGTGCAGCAAGCGCGAGAGCTGCGTCCGCTCGCGGGCGGAGACGGCGTGATCCGCGTCACAGGATGCAACGACGTGGGGCCGCTGATCCAGATTCTCGGCTACAAATTTGAGAACGGTTGCAGCGCAAAGGACGCGTCGCTGATCACAGAGAATGCGGAGCGAGCATTCCTTACCGTGGATTCCGGTTTTCCCATCACCAGGCTGGAACAATCCCTTCAGCAGGGTGTCCCCTTCACGTTTGAATTTCCCGCCACCCGCGTTCCCATCCTCTTCAACGAGAGTGACTGGACCACGCTGCTGCCTACAAAGCAACGGAACGGCGCCACGGTGCTCGATCTGCTGATGAACGACGAGGATGCGGATCGGCTTTACTCGGCGCTTTCGCGGCTCGACCCGCAGACGAGGCTCGCGCTGTACCAAGCACCCGGGTTGAGGAGACTCCTCTTCTACGGCCCGGCGCTGGATTTCTATGGAAGCCGGTTGTGCATTCATGACGGCGTGCTGGATGTGCCCGGAGGCGCTGCTGGCGACCGTCAATGGCAGGAACTGGTGGGAGCAAGTCCAAGGTCGCCTGGAGAGTTCGTCCTGCGACTGCTGGCAAAGGATCAGGGATGGGCGGTCGCCTACTTTGACGCTTTGTCGCGCGTCAGCCCCGAGCAGCAGGCGCATCTTGTGCAAGGTGACCGGTTGAAGCGGCTCTACGAAGCTTACCGGTCGGCCGTTCCTGTTTCCGCAGCGGCAACCAGCGTCTTCCCCAGGAACTCGAACCTGCTGCTCCTGCTCACTCGTCTGCAGTGGGAAGCGAACGGCGATGTCGAGGTGCCCGGCAGCCTGAACCTGTGGCAGGGAATCTTTCTTCACGAGGAGAAACAGCACCACTTCCACGAGTCGGTCCGGCACGTCAGGCCCGACAACCCCGAGCATCTGCTCGAGGCGCTCGTGGCCTATTCCAACGTCCTCATCACCGGTGGGCCGACACAGATCTATCTGAAGTTGACAGCAATGGACAGCACGCGGCAGCAGGGAGCGCGTCTCTCTGAAGACACGGCGCGCCTGCTGGCCACGCACTATGACCAATTGAATGCGTGGTATCCGATCTTCGTCGAATTCCCGGAACTGGGCGACGCATCGATAACGCATTTCATCAACACGGCCGATCACATCACGGGCATCTCGAATCCGACACTGCGGTCGAATGCGCTGGGCGCGTTGCAGGCCGAGATCGGAGTCTGGCAGATTCTCGCCCGGCAGCGGCAGATTCCCGACGATAAGCTGAATGCGTCATGGGATGACGCAATCCAGGCCTACAGCGGAGTTTCGTCGTCGAGCCAGCTCTTTGAAGCGGCGCGGAAATCGCTGAACACGATCGTGGAGGCCGCCGGAGGCAGCGCGAATCCCACCGAAGATGAGGTTGTGGATTTGCTGGCCGGCCCCGCAGAGAGAAATCCCGAGGCCGAGCACGTTCACCAGGAGCTGGCGCGGAGAATGCACGCTGTGCTCGACGACCAGCGGCTGGCATCGCTCGACACGCTCTTCGGACTCTACGACGGTCTGGGGCAAATGTCGCACGGCGCGGCAATTGGCGACAGCCTGCTTCCGCTCGCCGGTGCGTTGCGCGAATTTGAGATGCCGCGGCCGATCTTCACCGCGGGCGAGCGTGTTTCATGGTCGCCGACAGTGTATGTGAGCCGCCACGCGGAGCTGCAGGTGCGCACGGACCTGTCGAAAGTGATTCGCGGCCCGGCAACTCCCGCGCAACTGGATGCAGCGCGCGCGCGGCTTGCGCCGTTCCTGAGAGATACGCTGGTGGGGCTGAATTATGCCTACTACGAGCCGCCGGGCGCCCAGATCCTGCACAGCAATCCACTCTTCGTGCGCTCGCACGATTTCGCGGCGTCTTCGATTCAAGGCGTCAACGAGATCTGGGAGGCGCCGGCGCTGATCGGAATCGGCGCCACCGCGGGCGGAGGCGCATACCTGATCGGCTCGCTCGCCGATCTGCCCTATGTGCTGGCTTTGACCGAAGAGGATTTCATATCGCCGGAAAAGATTCAGGCGCTGATCTGGAAAGAGGCGGTTCCTCAACTCCTGGTGGATGCGGTGCTGCCGCGCTGGTGGGGCATCAGCAAACAGGAACTGCACGCCGCCAGCCTCTACCAGCAAGCCGGAGAAGAGCTGTTGACCGCAGCGGAGTCCAACGCGGATTTGCGCCAGAAGGTCGCCGATATTCTAATGGAGCGCATGGATCGCGGACGGGTGGAAGAGATCGAACTGGCGCTCGAACACAAGGATGGCTCGGCAAGAACAGTGAATCAAATCCTTCCCGCGGAAACCTTCTTCCTGGAAGCACAGTTCCGCAGGCACTATCCCGATCAAGCCACAGGTTGGGGGCCGGCGAGCCGGGAGTTGGACGAGCTTTCGCGGCGCGATCCTGAGGCAACGTCGCTCGAGCGACTGTCGCGGGATTTTGGTGTTCCGCATCCTACGCTGGCGGAAACCGATACCTGCGCGCTGCTTCCGGTTGAGCCGTTTCCCGTCTCCGGCGGATACGCAAGCCGGCTCTTCGGTGAATCCTGGGAGTCGAGCAACCTGTATTGGGCGCGGCTGGCCGACGAAAAGGGATATCCGCCAGCGATGCTCAACGTCCTGGTTCCCGAGCTGACCCGCCAGATGGTGGCGAACATTTCCGCAACCAGCATTGACGACTGGCCGGCGCTGCTGCGCGCCATGCGGCAGACCGGGGATGAATTCCGCAGCGGCAGAATTATGGTTCGTGCAGCAGGTTCAATCGCAGAAAACAGACAGACGGCGAATGGGGGTTTGGCATCGCGATGAAGAAGACATATACACTCCTCGCAGGTTTTGGAATTTGTTCGATCGCACTACTCCTGCTCGCCGGTGCGCCGCGGTTTGCGGCCCAGGATGAGTCGTCGCACCTGCGCGTGACCGTGAACCTGGTGGAGTTGAATGTTGCGGTGACGGATCGCCAGGGAAACTATGTTGGCAATCTGAAACCGGAAGATTTTCAAATTACGGAAGACAAGATTCCGGAAAGAATTGCCACGTTTGAAGAGGGCAATGGTTCGGTGCACACCGTGAGCCAGGGACATGAAGTGCAGGGCTCCGGCGGCGACGCAAGCCCCGGCGATAGCCGGGCGCCAGGCCAGCCCCAGGGCGCGCCGCGAAACCTGCCCCCCGGAATGAGTACGATAGCAGCCGGCGCTGACATCTTCATCCTCTTTGACACCAGCAATTACATGTACAAGGGATTTGTGTTCGCGCAGGATGCCATCTCGGATTTTGTGCGCTCGATGGACGATGCCAGCAAGATCGCGTTCTATTCGTACAGCCGTGACCTTTCGCGCGGCACGCTGCTGACGCCGGACCGTTTCCGCGTGGTAAACGGCGTGCGCAGCACGGTGGCCGGCGACGATGCCGCCCTGTATAACAGCCTGCTGCTGACGGTGAAGGACGCGGCGCCGCTGACCGGGCGCAAGGCGATCGTGGTATTTTCGAACGGCCCCGATAATGCCAGTTCGGTTCCGCCTGAGGATGTGGCAGAGTTGGCCCAGGACACAGGCACCATTATCTATATTGTGAGCACGCGCCTGGCGCAGGATGATCCGGTGTCAACCGCCGCGTTTGAGCGCATGAGCAGAGCCACGGGCGGCAAGGCGTATTTTGCCGGGAACTGGCGCAAGGAGAAGCAGGCTTTCGGATCCATCAGCGACGACCTCAGCCACCTCTACTCCATCAGCTACTATCCGCAGCCCAACCCGAATCGTGGCTGGCGCTCCATCAGCGTGAAGCTGGTGGGCAAGGACTTGCAGAAATACCGCATTAGGACTCGCGATGGATATCGCCTGCTGCCGGCAACGCAGATAAATGGCGGCACTTATCTTACTGCCGGGACGGACCTTGATACGCCTACGACGCCGTCGAACTAGGGAGCTCACCGCTTTAGGCTCTGAGTGCTTTGACCACTTTGGCCGTGGTGACGACCTGGCCCACGTGGCGCTGTGTGTGGTCTGCCACATGAATCAGCGCACCACCGAGTGATGTGGGCAACTGCTTGCGGCCTACGGTACGCGCGGTGTTGAGGTCGGCCGCGGCCAGTGCGCGAATGCGATCCGCGGCATTGATGAAGGACGCCTCAACTTTGGCTAGTAGCTCGTGCAGCGTCTCCTGCTTCCCTTCCCCATCTTTCTCTGATTTGAGCGCGGCGAGTTGCGCGGCGGAGAGCTGGCTGCCTTCGGCGTAGGTGAGAATGCGATCGACCGAGCCGGCGATGTGGCGCAAAAGAAAAGTGATGGAAGGAAGGCCGTGCGGCTGCGAGTGAACTTCGGAGTCGGTGAGGGCGGCGGTCCATTTGCGCAGATCGTCGAGGGCGAGTTCCAGCGCGTGCAGAACGGCGCGGCCCGCGGCGGGAATGTCGGTGTGGGTTCCGCGGAGCCAGGGTTCGGTATAGGGGGTTGTTGAAGTGCTCATGACCGTAGTTTAGAGCCCCGAATCATCCAATCCGGAACCCTTCCGGCTCTGTCATCGTGAGGAGCGCAGCGACCGTACCGTAGTTGCCGAACGGCTGCACGCGTTCTACACCCAATCGCAGTTCGAGGATCGAGCGAGCCCTCACAACTTCAGCGGGCTTCGATTTTGCCGTAGATGCGATCGTACTCCGCGCGCGAGATGATGTGGCGCTTCACCAGGTCGTCGGAGTCACTATATGGCCGGTGCTCGACGATGCGATGGGCGGCGGCATCGTCAATGCCCGGAAGCGACTTCAGGTCATCGGCCGATGAGCGATTGATGTTGATGGTGCGCTGCTGCTTCACACCTTCAACCACACCCTGAAAGACCGCCTTCGCATCGCGAGTAGCAGTCGAGGTTGCACGGGCTGCCTGCTGGCGAATTTCATCGGGGCTGCGGTCATGCTTCGTGCAACCGGCAAGAACAACAGGAACTAACAGTACAAGAGCCGAAAGTTTCACCTGTACTTGGATGCCACGGAGCGCTCCCGCGGCAAGCAGGAGTTGGGGCAACTCGACATGAGCGCAATCGAAGAACGCCGCTGAAGTTCGACACCGCGAATCGGAAATCCTGAGGATCCTACCCCGCGTTCTTGACCCGCACCACGGTGATCTTCTCGAATCCCTCTTCGAAGACTGGCGGCTTGAGCTTCTCGGCCATGCGGCGCATCACGTCTTCGCTTACGCTGCGGTCGCGCTGGCGGTTGCGCTCGAGACAAACTTCAAGTGGTACATCAAAAAACACCGCTTGCACCTCGTAGCCAAAGCTCTTGGCCATCTTGATCCACTGCCGGCGCTCATGCACCGAGAGGTTCGTCGCGTCCACGTAGTTCATGGGCATGTGCGCGATGAGCCGCGCGCGAAGGAGCGAGCGCAGCGTCGAGAATACCAGGCCCTGGTAGCGCTGTTCTTCGACATCGTCGAAAAGGATACCGCGCAACAGGTCGCTCGAAAGCGGGGTGATGCCGCGGCGGCCGAACCAGGTGGTTTTGCCGGAGCCGGGCAGGCCGATGGCCAGCACGACGCAGCCTTTGGGCGTTTGCCCCGCGGCGTTGGGCTTGGGCGTCGTGATCGGCGGCATCTCCGGCTGGGTTTCTACCTCCAGGCGGCCTGAGCCGGGCGGCTCGTTCCATTCGGGACCGCGCTGCTGCGGCTGCTCCGGACGGCGCTGCTGCGATGGATCCGGACGGCGCTGATGTGGCAGGTCAGGATGGCGAGGCTGCGGCTGGTCAAGATTGCGCGGAGGCGGAGCGGGACGGCCTTCGTGGGGCCGCGATGCGTTCGCCTGCCGGGCTGGCTCGTCATCAAGATAGCTGGGGATAAGGGGAGCGGGTTGATTTGATGGGAGTTCCTGGCCGATTTTGCCTGTGGACTCCGAAATATTGGGGCCGCGTCTGGAGCGTCTTCTCATACTGCTTCAATCCTTACGGAAAGCCTTGTCTTCCACCCGAATATCACATAGGGCGATGGCGCTGCAAATTGTGTGCACTCCGTCACATACAGTTCCATCGTGGGAACCTCACGCCCGGACAACGAATTGTATGCCAGCATGCGACTTGGATCACTTTTTTGGCGACGCCCCGGATGATACGATCAAGAGTTTGGTGGAATCGCTTTTCTACTGCATTTTCAGAGAACCTGCCACCTGTTCGGTATCGTGCGAGGCGGCGCTTCCCTGGTGGTCGCGCCGGCCCGGCTTCCCGGCTACGGTCTGCACTTTCTCAGTCAACGCGATAGCCCGTCCAGACAACGCACCATTCAGATTCTGAAGCATCAGCTGGATTCAACACGAAGGAGAAAACACACATGGCAGTAAAGGTTGGAATCAACGGCTTCGGCCGCATTGGACGCAATGTTTTGCGCGCCGCCATTGGCAATCATGACATCGATTTTGTGGCCGTGAACGACTTGACCAGCCCGGCTACGCTGGCGCATCTGCTCAAGTACGACTCAATCCTGGGAAATCTGCAGAATGAAATCTCCGCAGGCGAGGACTTCATCACCGTCGATGGCAAAAAAATCAGGGTGTGGGCCGAGCGCGACCCCGCCAAGCTGCCCTGGGCCGATGTGGGCGCGCAGATTGTGATCGAATCCACCGGCCACTTTACGGATGCAACGAAGGCCAAGGCGCATCTGGGCTCAACCGTGAAGAAGGTCATCATCTCGGCTCCGGCCACCAATGAAGACATCACCCTGGTGCTCGGCGTCAACGAGAAGAAATACGATCCGGCCAAGCACAACATCATCTCGAACGCCAGTTGCACCACCAACTGCCTGGCGCCCGTCGTCAAGGTCGTTCTTGAGACCACCGGCCTTGTCAGCGGCATCATGACCACAATCCACAGCTACACGAACGACCAGGTCATTCTCGACTTTCCGCACAAGGATCTGCGCCGCGCCCGTGCGGCTGCGCTCAACATGATTCCCAGCTCGACGGGCGCCGCCAAAGCGCTGAAGCTGGTGATCCCTGAGACCGCCGGCAAGCTCGATGGCTTTGCCATCCGCGTACCCACGCCCAACGTCTCCATCGTCGATTTGACCTACATCGCCGAGAAGCCAACCACCGTCGAAGCTCTGAATGCCGCCTTTGTCGCTGCCGCAAACGGCGAACTCAAAGGCATTCTCGGAGTCGACTCCAACCTGCTGGTCAGCTCCGACTTCAAGGGCGACAAGCGCAGCTCGATCGTGGACGCGCCGCTGACCAAGGTTGTGGGCCAGAGCGTGAAGGTGCTGAGCTGGTACGACAACGAGTGGGGTTATTCCAACCGCGTGGTCGACCTGATCGGGTTCCTGGCGAAGAAGGGGCTGTAAAACCAGTTATCAGTGATCAGTTGTCAGTGGTCAGCCATGTTGATCTGACCGCTGGCGGCTGTTCGCTGACCACTTTTCTTCCATGCGCACCAACATCACTGGCGGATCACCCTTCGAGCCAATCATCGGATTCTCGCGCGCGGTGCGTGTGGGCAACGTGGTGCATCTTGCGGGAACCGGGCCGGTGGGCGCGGAAAACGAAGACGCGGCCGGCCAGACGCGACGGGTCTTCGCAATCGCCGCCGAAGCGCTGGCCAAGGCCGGCTGCTCGTTCAACGATGTTGTGCGCACGCGCATGTTCCTGACCCATGTTGAAGACTGGGAGGCGGTGGGCCGCGTGCACGGCGAGTTCTTCGCAAAGATTCGTCCCGCGGCAACCATGGTCGTCGTAGCAGCCCTGCTCAACCCCGCGTGGCGCATTGAAATCGAAATGGACGCCGTGATCCCCGGCACGGATGAATCTGCACGGCCGGCGTCAACTGACCACTGATCACTGACTACCGACCACTGTTATCAAGAAAGGCAAAATCTATGGCCAAGCTCTCGATCAAAGACGTCGACCTGACCGACAAGCGGGTCTTCATCCGCGTTGATTTCAACGTTCCTCTCACTGAAGATGGCTCAACCATTACCGATGACACGCGCATCGTGGCCACGCTGCCCACGATTGAATACGCCATCCGGCACAAGGCCAAGGTGATTCTGGCTTCCCACCTCGGCCGGCCCAAGGGCAAGCCCAATCCCAAGTACTCGCTCAGGCCCATTGTGGACCGGCTGCGCGAACTGCTCGACAGACAGTTGAGCGACGGCGTCAACGTGGCTTTCTCGCCTGACTGCATCGGCGAAGTGGCCGAGGAGATGGCGCGCCAGCTCGAGTCGCGCCAGGTGCTGCTGCTTGAAAACCTGCGCTTCCACGCGGAAGAAGAAGCCAACGATCCGGCATTCAGCAAGGCGCTGGCTTCGCTGGCAGAAATCTATGTCAACGACGCATTCGGTTCGGCGCACCGCGCGCACGCATCCACTGAGGGCATCACGCATTTTTTGAAGCCCGCTGTGGCCGGCCTGCTGATGGAGAAAGAGATCACCTACCTGGGCAAGGCACTGGAGTCGCCGGAGAAGCCTTTTGTGGCGATTTTGGGCGGGTCGAAGATTTCGGGAAAGATCGACGTGATCCAGAACCTGTTGGACAAAGTGGACACACTGGTGATCGTGGGCGGCATGGCGTACACGTTCTACCGCGCGCTCGGAGTGAAGACCGGCAAATCTCTCGTGGAAGAGGACAAGATCGATCTCGCCAAGGAGACGTTGGCCAAGGCGAAGGCCAAGGGCGTGAAGCTCCTGCTGCCCGTCGACAACGTGATCGCCGACAACTTTGCGAACGATGCGAAGACCCAGGTGTGGGACAGCTCGAAGGATTTTCCCGACGACTGGCAGGGCCTCGACATCGGGCCGCAATCGGTCGCGGCCATCGAGCATGTGGTTTTGACGGCAAAGACCATCGTTTGGAACGGGCCGGCGGGCGTGTTTGAGTTTCCGCGCTTCGCCGTGGGAACCAACGCGATTGCCAGGGCGGTAGCCGCGAACAAAACAGCCACGTCGATCATCGGCGGCGGCGACTCGGTGAGCGCGATCAACCAGGCCGGCGTTGCCGACCAGATCACGCACATTTCGACGGGCGGCGGGGCTTCGCTAGAATTCCTGGAAGGCAAGAAACTGCCCGGCGTGGAAGCGCTGACGGATAAATAGGCGGCGGATTGTGGCAAAGGATTGGCCGAGAGACATAGAGGCAGAAGTAACATTTCTGCCGACGGATGCTGGCGGACGGCGTGGCCCAGCATTCTCGGGTTATCGACCACAATTCTTTTATGACGGGCGTGACTGGGATGCGCTCCAGTTTTACCCAGACGTGGAACAGGTGAAACCTGGCGATACTGTCAGGGTTCACTTCGCGTTTTTGAGCCCTCAATATCATGCCGGAAAAGTAGTTCCTGGAAAGATATTTCTCGTTCGGGAGGGACAGAGAGTCGTCGGATACGGGTGCGTAACCAAGATTCTCGATCTGGAAGAATCAGCACAACGGGCTCGCGAACGTGAGGAAACAAAGGCGAACCGACCTGCGAGTGGCCTTCCGAGTTTATAGCTCGAAAGTTGAAGGCGATTGGTGATCAGCTCTCGGACAAATCGCATCCTGGACAACTGCCGGATGCGATTTTTTGTTGGCCGTCCCATCCACGAGAACGGGTATATTGAAGGCCGAGGGTGAAAACGATGGGCTACTTCACGCGGGTTCTGTCGAAAGATGAAGAGTTCCCTCCCTTCGTTGAAATCGCGCAGTTGGTTCGCGCGGAGCACCCTGAGTATAGTCTGACAATCGAAGAAGGAAGTGAAGAGGAGTGGGACACTCTCCTGCTCTCAGGAAATGATGAAGTCGAGGTCGCACTGATCGAACGCAATCCCGTGACGGATGGCTCCATCGGCCAGGATGAGGTTGCGGACTTCATCGAAGACATTCAGGATTGCAAGCCGAAAAGCGGTGTCCAATGGCTTGAGGATTACCTGGCCTCTGTGCGGACCATCTTCGCGTTTCAGCACCTGCAAGGCTCGGAAACGATGGAAGGCAGTAATGCACTCCACGCGCTGCGCTCGGCACTTTGGGAGCGCGGCGATGCGATTATCCAGGCCGACGGAGAAGGGTTCACGAATGAGGAGGGCTTCCACATCATCTGGCAGTTTTCCGACACGGTCTCAGGACCTTGGAACATGGGCGTGCTTCAAGACGGCGTGTGGCGACATTTCTCGATGGATTTGGGTGATCCCGATCATCGGGCTGCATTTATGAGGGGCACAGTGCCCGACGATTTGACCTCGACATTGGGCTCAGGCTCGTAGTTCGAGGGGCCGCCGGACAGTTCGGTTGGTCATTTCATACCGCCTTGTGCCCGTCATCACCCGGCGCGCGCAAATCGATCCACTAAAATTGCATTGAGGAACCCAAAGAAAATGTCTCGTAAAGCACTCATTGCCGCCAATTGGAAGATGTACAAGACGCCTGCCGAAGCCAAGGCGTTCGTCGACGCTTTTTTGCCCATGGTTGCCGGCCACACGCGCGACGAGATCGCGCTCTTCCCTTCTCCGGTGCTGCTGCCTACGGTGATTCCGGCATGCAAGGGCTCAAATGTCGCGGTCGGCGCGCAGAACATTCACTTTGCCGAGGAGGGCGCCTACACCGGTGAGACCTCGGTCGGGCAACTCATGGCTGTGGGCGGCACGCATACGCTCATCGGTCACAGTGAGCGGCGGCAGTATTTTGCTGAGACCGACGAGATTGTGAACAAGAAGCTGCACACCGCGCTCAAGCACGGCATTGTTCCAATCGTGTGCATCGGCGAAGTGCTGGCAGAACGCGAGGCCGGCATGACGGCTGGCGTTCTGAAGAAACAAATCATCGGCGCGTTCGCGGGCATCACACCAGCAGCGGCAAAGCCGATTGTGATTGCCTACGAGCCGGTGTGGGCCATCGGCACGGGCAAGACGGCGACGCCGGAGATCGCCGTCGATGCGCACCGCATTATTCGCGCTGAAGTGGCCAAGTTATTGGGAGCGGATGTGGCCGCGGCCATGCGCATCCTTTACGGAGGCAGCGTGAAGCCCGACAATGCCAATGCGCTCATCGGCGAGGTAGAGATTGACGGCGCGCTGGTGGGTGGCGCGAGCCTCAAACCGGATTCGTTGGCGGCGATTGTGAAGTATTGAAGAAGCAGCGGAGCTAGCGGGACTCGCGGAGTTAGCGGAGCCAGGATGTACACGGCTGCCCGGAGCATTAGGCTTCGGGTGGCCTTTTCTATGGATGAGGGTAAAAGCTCGCGATCCAACTTTGCAGCAGCGCGGGGAAGCAGCCCAGCACCACGACCGCTGCCGTAATGAGGACAAGCACAGCCACAGTGACGGGACGCGCGGTGATCGGCGATTCGTCAGTCGCGGGCATGACGTAGACGCGCTTGAGCACCTGCAGATAGTAGTAGAGCGACACGGCGCTGAAGAGGACAGCGAGCGCAACCAGCGTGAACGGAAGCGCGCCGCCCGAGGTGCGGAGGACCGCAGCGAAGAGATTGAACTTAGCCCAGAAGCCGACGAGCGGCGGGATCCCGGCGAGCGAGAGAAAGAGCACGAGCATCACGGCGGCCAGCAACGGATTGCGCTTTTGCAGGCCGAGGAACGCCTCGAGGCGATCGCTGCCCACAGCGCGTTCAACCACGCCAACCACGCCGAAGGCGCCGATGGTCGTCAGGCCGTAAGTGACGATGTAGTAGAGGACGGCCTGCGCGCTTACGTTCGTCCAGGAAAAGAAGGCCAACCCGAGCAGAATGTAGCCGGCATGCGCGATGGCGGAGTAGGCAAGCAGGCGGCGTACGCTGGACTGCGCCAGCGCGGCCAGGTTGCCGAAAATCATCGATGCAACAGCGAGGACGGTTAGGATCAGTTCCCACGGCGCCAGTAGACCGAGATACCGCGTGGGAAATCCAAAGCGCACGAAGAGCACGCCCCTGTGGAGGTTGTCGAATACGTGAAAAAATGCTGTGCCGATGCCGACTAGGAGCGCAAAGCTGGCAACCTTCGAAACAGATGCGATGAAGGCGGCGGCAGGAGCGGGCGCGCCTTCGTACGTGTCCGGCGCCCACAGATGAAACGGCACCGCGGCGACTTTGAAGCCGAGGCCCACAGCGACCATGACCAACGCGATGTAAAGCAGCGGAGTGGCGCTGGCCGCGCGGCCAACCGCTGCGGCAAGCGCAATCTCGTGAAGATTGGTCGATCCTGTAAGGCCGTAGAGGTAGCTAAAGCCGAACAGCAGAAACGCGGCTGACATGGCGCCAAATACGTAATACTTGATCGCCGATTCAGCGCTCTTGCCCGACTGCTTGGCGAAGGCGGTGAGGATGTAGAGGCTGAGCGAGAGCAGCTCGAGGCCCGCAAAGATGACGAGCAGATCCTGCGCGGCGGAGATAAGCAAACCGCCCGCCGCAGCCATGAGCACCACGGCGACATATTCGCCGGGGTTGCGGGTGAAATCGGAATCGATGAGGAGCAGAAGCGTGAGCGCGGTGAGCGCGAGGACGGCCACCTGGGCCACGCCTGCGGAGCCGCCGGCCGAAAGCAGCAGGTCGTTGCCCGCGCTGAACGGGCCGGCGATGGAGACGGCCCAGAGCGCGGCAAGGCAGCCCGCGATGCCGAGCACTGCGGCGACGGCGATGCGCGTTGCGCGCGCGGCCTTGCGCAAGAATCCGAGATCGACGAAGAGCACGAGCAGCGCGGCGATTTCGAGCGCGGTTTCAGGCAGCGTGGAGCGGAAGAGATTGATGTAGTTCATTGCATCCCTCCCGCAAGCAGCGCCTTCACGGCCGGTTCAATTTGATCGAGCAGAATGCGCGGATAGATGCCGACGACGAGCGTGGAGGCGAGGAGCAGCGCGACACCCGCCATCTCAGACCAGCAGATCGGCGCGAACTTGTGCTCCTCCTCCGATTCAAGCTCATGCGGGGTGGGCAGCGCGTCGGTGAAGAACGCCTTTTGCAACGCGCGCCAGATGTACGCGACGCCGACGATAATGCCGACGCCCGCCACCACGGTCCACCACGGATTGGCGCGCCAGGAGCCGACGAGCACCTGCAGCTCGGCGACAAAGCCTGAAAATCCCGGCAAGCCCATGGATGCGATGCCGGCAACGACGAATGCCCACGCGGCAAACGGCAATCGCCGTGAGAGGTGCATGGTTTCGAGCTCAGCAAACTGGCGCGTGTGTGTGCGGTCGTAGACGATGCGGCCGACGATGGCAAACAGGAGGCCCGCGATGACGCCATGCGAGAACATTTGCAGCACTGCGCCGTCGAGGCCGATCTGGTTGAGTGTCATGAGGCCGAGGAGCACAAAGCCCATGTGGCTCACGCTCGAGTAGCCGATGACGAATTTGAAATCGGTTTGCGCCAGCGCCACCAGCGCGCCGTACACGATGCCGATGACCGCGAGCCAGGCAAAGACGTCGCGCCACGAGCCGATTCCGATGAAGCTGAATCCCCAGGGATCGAGGCCGTGCGGAAAGAGTCCCATGGCGACGCGAAGGCAGCCGTAGGCGCCAAGCTTCATGACCACGCCGGCGAGTAGCATGGATGCAGCGGTGGGCGCGGCGACGTGGCCGGTGGGCGCCCAGGTGTGGAAGGGCCACATGCCTGCGAGAATGGCGAAGCCGACAAAGACCAGCGGGAAGCACCACATCTGGAAGCTGACCGGTAGGCCGGCGTGCGCAAGGTCAATGAGAGCGGTTGAATGGCTGCCTGCTGTCGCGTAGGCAGCGAGCAGCCCAATCAGAACCATGGCCGAGCCGACAAACGAGTAGAGCGCGAGCTTCATGGCACCGTACTCGCGGCGCGTGGAACCCCAGATGGAGATCAGGAAATACTTGGGAACGATGGCGATCTCGTAAAAGAAGAAGAGCAGAAAGAAATCGAAACTGAGAAAGACGCCATAGACGCCCCCGATGAGCGCGAGGTAGAGGGCGAAGAATTGATTGGTGCGGAGCTCGACGTTCCAACTGAACAAGACGCCGGCCACTGAGGCGATGCCGGTGAGCAGAACGAGCACGCGGCTGATGCCGTCGGCGGCGAGCATGTAGTGGATGCCCATCGACGGCACCCAGAGCGCGTCGACGATGACTTCGCGGCCCTGGCCGAAGCCCCCAGCGTAGCCGGCGATGGCGATTACAAGACCCGCCACGGCTACGGCAAGCGCCCATCGGCGCGCCAGCGCGGGTTTGTCCTTGGGCAGGAGCACCGAGACGAGCGCGCCGGCAAACGAAATGTAGATCACCCAAGCCAACATTAAAATCTCCAATGCGCCAGCAAGTGGACGGCGGTCGGATTGATGTTGCCCAGAATCACCTGCGGCACGAGGCCAACAAGGAACATGAGGATAATCACAGGCGCAAGGGCCATCCACTCGGCGTGATGAAGATCAGGAAATTTCGCCCAGTGCTCCGGCACAGGACCGTTGAAGACTTTCTGGATCACGGTGAGAAGCACGGCCGCGGTGATGAGCAAGCCGAGAACGGAAATGGTGGCAGCGACCCAGGAAAGCGGAAACACTCCGCGGAAGATGAGGAACTCGCTGACAAAGCTATTGAGGCCGGGAAGGCCCAGCGACGAAAACAGCGCAATGCCCATCAGGCCGGCGAGAATTGGAGCGGGCTTGCGCAGGCCGCCGAAATCGTCGATGCCGCGCGAGCCGCCGCTGCGCATCTGGATGATGGCCATGAACCAGAAGATGGTGGCAGCGGTGAGGCCGTGGTTGAACATTTGCAGGATGACGCCGTTGAGCGCCGCGGCCTGACTGGCCTGGGCGGCTGCGCCTGGGGCGGGAACGGCGAGCGCGAAGATGGCAAGCAGGCAATAGCCGAGGTGATTTACCGAGGAGTAAGCAAAGACACGCTTCAGATCCTTTTGCGCGGCCGCGGCCCACGCGCCCATCACGACGGTGATGACGGCGAGCACCAGCAAGGGCGTACGCATGGCGGCAATCTGCACACCGAAGACCGGAATCGCGATCCGCAGCAACCCATAGACGCCCATCTTCGACATGGCGCCGGTGAGCAGCATCGTGACCGGCGATGGAGCTTCAGCGTACGCGGCAGGCAGCCAGGTGTGGAACGGCATGAGTGGAACTTTGACCGCGAAGCCGGCGAGTACGCCGATGGCGAGCCACGGCATCACGGCGCCGAGGTGCGCTGTGACCATTTGCGTGAGCACGCCCGATGAGGCCAACTGCGCCAGTTCGACAAAATCCATCGTGCCCGGCGCGTTTGCGCCGCCCGTCGAGAGAAAGACGGCGAGGAAGCTGACGAGCAGCGCCACCGATCCTGCCATGGTGTAAACGAGGAACTGCGTGGCTGCCGGGCCGCGGCGCGGGCCGCCCCACAACTTGATGAGGAAGAACGCGGGGATCAGGCTCAGCTCCCAGAACAAAAACCAATGGAAGAAATTGAGCGCGGTGAACGAGCCGAAGAGGCCGGCCTCAAGCATGAGCACCAGACCAAAGAAGAGTCCGGGCATGTGATGCACGCGATGCGCCGCATCAATCGACATGAGCGTAACGATGGCGGAAAGCACCAGCATCAGCGCGCCCAGGCCGTCGACGCCGAGGTGGTACTCGACGCCAAGCGAGGGCGCCCAATTATGCAATTCGACGAGACCGATGCTGCCGTCGGCGGGCAGGCGCGTCCAGATGATGAGCGAGACGATGAGGCAGACCAGCGCGGTAATGATGGCCACGGCGCGCGCGTGCCGACCTGCAAAAAGCGCAATGACCGCGCCGATGAGCGGGAGCACCGTGAGGAGCGTGAGAATCGGGAATCCGGTCGTCATTGCGTTCATGGCCGGCTGCTCCAAAGAAGAATTGCGGCGAGCACGATGACGGCGACAGCGAGAATGCGCAAATAATCCTGCACGCGGCCGCTCTGTACGCGCGCCAGCAGGCCGCCGCCACTCGAAAGCTCGTCGCAGGTTTTGTCGAAGCTGCCGTCGACCCATTCCACGTCGAGCAAGCGGTTGAACCGCGCCCAGAGGCCGAAGAGCCACGCGACTGCGGCCACGATTCCACCCCACACGCGGCGATCGAGCCAGTCGGCCACACGCGCCCACCATGCGTAGAAAGCAATCACCGTGGCGCCATAGAACTCGTCAACGTAAAGACGATTACGAAGTGCGGCCCACACCTTCGGTGTGGATTTTTCGAGCACGTCCGGCTCTTCGGGTTCGGGCGATTTATCGCCATAGAATTTCCAGCCCAGGCCGAGACCGAGAAAGACGATAAGAGAAGATGCAAGCATCAACCAGCCGAGACCCGGCTCGGCAAAGCCGTGAAAACTAAATGGTGCAGCATGGTTGTCGAGGAACGCGTGAAACCACGGCCACGCGGGCGTGCCGATGAGGCCAAGCGCCATGGCGAAGAACGCAAGAATGACCATGGGCAGGATCATCACACCCGGACTCTCATGCGCTGTTTCGTGGCCGCGCCAGTAGCCGAAGAAGACGTAGCATACCTGGCGCGTCATATAGAAAGCAGTGAGCAGAGCGCCGAAGGCGAGCAGATAGAACGGAACCTGCGAGATGTTCCACGAGTGCGCGGCTTCGAGGATGCCATCCTTCGACCAGAATCCCGAAAAGAAGATCGGGAAACCGCACAGCGCCAGCATGCCGATGGCATAGGTAATAAAGGTGAATGGCATGTCGACGCGCAGGCAGCCCATTTTGCGAATGTCCTGCTCTTCGTGGCAGCCGTGAATCACCGAGCCAGCGCCGAGGAACAAAAGGGCTTTGAAGAAGGCGTGCGTGATGAGGTGGAACATGCCCACGGCAACGCCGCCGAGGGCGAGGCCGGCCATCATGTAGCCGAGTTGTGAAATGGTAGAGTAGGCAAGAATGCGCTTGATGTCGTCTTGCGCGACGGCGATGAGCGCGGCGAAGACTGCGGTGGCCGCTCCGACCCAGGCAACGACGGTGAGGGCAGTCGTGCTTCCGTTGGGCCCGGCGCCGATTTGCATCAGCGGATACACGCGGGCGATGAGGTACACGCCGGCAGCAACCATCGTGGCTGCGTGAATGAGCGCCGAGACTGGCGTAGGGCCTTCCATGGCGTCGGGCAGCCACACGTGCAATGGAAGCTGGCCGCTCTTGCCTGCCGCTCCGGCGAAGATGAGCAGGCCGATGGCGCAGGCAGCGCTTAGGCCGAGGCCTGCGTGCTGCGTGAGCAGGTTGGCGAGCGCGAGGCCTTCGAGCGATCCGACGCCGTGGTTGTAGAAAAGCAACGTGCCGGTTTGCGCGAAGAGCCAGACGATCCCGAGAAGGAAGAAAACATCACCGAAGCGCGTGGTGATAAAGGCTTTTTTCGCGGCTGCGGCGGCGGAGGGCTTTTGATACCAGAAGCCGATCAGGAGATAGGAGGTGAGTCCGACGATCTCCCAGCACATGAAGAGCAGCAGGATGCTGTTGGAGATGACCACGCCGAGCATCGCTCCCGCAAAGAGCGAGAGGAAGCAGAAGAAGCGGGTGTAGTTTTCGTCGTGGGCCATGTAGCCCACGGAGTAGATGAAGATGAGCAGGCCGACGAAGCTGACCATCACCAGCATGATGGCGGCCAGTGGATCGAGTACCCAACCGAGATCAACGCTTGTGCGTCCAAAGTGGAACCAGGCGAAGTTCACGGTTTCGCGCACCACGGCGCTGTGCGCCCATCCTGCGAGAACGTGCCCAAACGCAATGAGCGAGAGCAGCAGCGAGAAGCTGAGCGAGCCGATGGCCAATGTTGCCGCCGGCTTGCGCTGCGGCTGCTTCATCAGCGCAATCACGCCCGAAGCGAGGATGGGCACAGCGGGGATGAGCCAGAGGATTCGCGCGATCGCGGAAGCGCCGAATTGCGGTGTGAATGCAGCCGATTCCTGGATCACGCGTTCAACCCTTCATCCTGCTGATCTTGTCGAGTTCGGCGGTGTTGGTGTGGCGATAGATGGAAATGACGAGGCCGAGGCCGACGGCGGCTTCAGCAGCGGCCACCGCGATGGAGAAGATGGCGAACATCATGCCGGTGAGCGCTTCAGGATGCGGCCCGTAGCGCCAGAAGGCAATCAAATTCAAGTTGGCGGCGTTGAGCATCAATTCGATGCCGATCAAAACGAGAATGGCATTGCGCCGCGTGAGCGCGCCGGCGAGGCCGATGGCGAAGAGCAGCGCGGCAACGAGAAGATAACCGGCAAGCGGCGTCGCGCCGATCATCGCGACCTCACTTTCTCGTGCATGGCCACGATAACCGCGCCGATGGTGGCTGCGGTGAGAAGAAGCGCGACGATTTCGAGCGGCAGCACGTAGCGGCCGACGAGCGCGATGCCGATGTCGCGCACAGTGACTGCGGGCACGGCGGCCTGCTGCGGCACAGCGCGGACGCTCTGGAGCACGGCCCATCCCAGCACTGCAAAAACTGCGGCGGCGATGAGCAGGCCCACAGGCCACGTCTTGCTGAAGACCCCTTCTTTCGGTAGATCGGAGCCGCGGGTGAGCAGGATGGCGAACACAATGAGGATGACGACGGCGCCGATGTAGACCAGAATCTGGGCAAAGCCGGCGAACTGCGCGTCGAGTTGGAGGAAAAGCAGCGCCAGGCCGGCAAAAGCGACGGTGACGGCGAGCGCGCAGTGAACCAGGTGCTTGAGCGTAACGGATGCCAGACCGCCGGCCAGGGTGAGCACCGCGAGGATGTAGAAGATCGGGCTCAACAAACGTCCGTCCTTTCTTGCGTCGCGCCACGGATCGTGCGTGCCGAACCTGGCCGCAAAAAGAACAACCGCAGATCCTTCGACCCCCTTCGCCCGCCACACTGGCTCCGGTCGCTCAGGATGACAGTGTGATCTTGAATGAAGATTGGACCTTGCACACTTCGTTCCCTCGCTCGCTTGCTGCCTTGTTCACTGCTTTTATTCAGCATAGCGGTAGCTCCTGGGGCCGATGTCTTTCCGCGAAAGGCCTAGGCAGCCCATGACGGCGTAAGCCGCGACGAGAATGACCGTGCACACAACCCAGCGCGCCCATCCCTCGCCCATGAAGCGCCACAACGCGGTGACAAGCAGATCGAGAAGTGTGAACGGCAGCACAAACTTCCACGCAAAGTTCATCAACTGGTCCTGGCGCAGGCGGGGCAACGTACCGCGCATCCAGATAAAGACGAAGATGGAGACCATCACCTTGCCGAAGAACCAGATCCACGAGGGAATAAGAGTGAGGAACGAGAACGGCGCGGACCAGCCGCCAAGGAAGAGCGTGGTGCCGAGGCCGGAGATGGAGAACATGGCGAGGTACTCACCGAGGAAGAACAATGCAAACTTGAAGCCGGAGTATTCGGTGTGGTACCCGGCGACCAGTTCCGATTCGCCTTCGGGCAGATCGAAGGGCGAGCGATTGGTCTCGGCCGTGCCGGCGATGGCGTACATGACAAACGCGGCCAGGCCCCAGGGGGTGAAGATGTACCAGTGCGGCCATATGCCGGAGTAGGTGTTCTGCGATGCAACAATCGCGGGCAACGAGAGTGTGCCGGAGATCATGACAACGGAAACGGCGGAAAGCAACAGCACGACTTCATAGCTGATCATCTGCGCCACGGCGCGCATCGCGCCCAGCAGTGAATATTTGTTGCGGCTCGACCAGCCGGCCATGAAAACCGAAAGCTCCGTCGCCGCGCCCATGGCGAAGTAGAACAGCAGGCCGGAGTCCATGTTGACGAGCACCATGTTGCGGCCCATGGGCAACACGGCAAACCCCATGAAGACGGTAACCACAAGCACCAGCGGCGCAAGAAAGTGAACCCCGGCATTGGCACTGAACGGAACAATATCTTCCTTGATGAGCGCCTTGATACCGTCGGCGACCGGCTGAAACAGTCCAAAGGGCCCGACGCGATTGGGGCCGAGGCGATTCTGGATGCGGCCCAGTCCTTTGCGTTCAAACACGGTCGTGAGCGCGAAGAGGCCGGGAAACACGCATACGATGGCGATGACGCCGAGGACGACTTCTGCGGCTGGGCGAAGCGCGGCGGGCAGAAAATGCGCAAGCCAGTCGCGGAGAAGGATGAAGATCTGGTCGAGCTTTCCGGCCATGAGCTAGTCTCCTCCTCCGGCGGGTGGTTTGTCGGCAGGTGGAGCGGGATTCGGCGCCGCTGCGGCCTTGGCTGCGGCAGCTTCAGCCGCGGCCTTCGCCTTGGCTTCAACCTTGGCTTTTTCCTCGGCCAGGCGCGAGTCCACTTCCGTCGCCTCGGTGGGATGGATCGTGTGGTAATACTCGTTGGATTTTGCGAGCTCCTTACGATCGAGCAGCAATCCGGCAAAGCGGTCGTCGGTAGCCAGTTCAAATTGCGTGTCCATTTTAATGGCTTCAAACGGGCAAACTTCGACGCAAATCTGGCAGCTCATGCAAACGGAAATATCGATGTCGAAGCGGGTAGGATAAAATTGCGGCTTGCCGGCGTAGTCGGGCTTCTTGTCCTTGCTCTTGTCAATCAGGATGCATTTAGGCGGGCACTCTTTTTCACAGATCTGGCAGGCTACGCAACGCATTCCCGCCTCCCATTCGGCGCCGTCGTACACCAGAAAGGGAAACACGCGCGCGTTCTCGGCGGTTGGCACCCGCTCTTCGGGGTACTCCACTGTCGTCAGCCGCTCCTTGGAGACATAACTGCCGAAGAAGTTCCTCGCAGTCTCCGCCATCCCTTTCAAAATGCCTTCACCCAGCATGAAAACAGCTCCTAGCTTCCAGCTCCCAGCCTCCAGCTTTTCGTTTCTCAAGGAACCCGCTGTGCCTGCGCACTTCTGCAGTTCACCTGTTGCTGCACTCTCCACCACAAACAAGCTAGTAGCTAGAAGCTAGCGGCTAGCAGCTTGGGTTGTTACCGATCCACTTCTCCCAGCACGATGTCGACGCTGCCGAAGATCAGCACCACATCGGCCACGTTTTGCCCCAGGCACATGTCTTCCAGAACCGTGAGATTGATCAGGCTCGGTGGGCGCACGCGATAACGATACGGGTTGGGGCCGCCGTCGCTGATGAGATAAAAACCGAGTTCGCCTTTGGGCGCTTCGATGCGGCCGTAGGCTTCGCCGGGCTTGGGACGGAAGCCACGAATTTTTGCCTTGGGATCCATGATGGGTCCGGCGGGAATGTCACGGAGCGCCTGGTCGAGAATGATGATGGACTCGCGCATTTCAAGCACGCGCACCATGTAGCGGTCGTAGATGTCGCCGTGATCGCCCAGCGGCACGCGAAATTTGAAGCGGTCATAGATGCCGTAATGGTCGACTTTGCGAATGTCGTAATTCACGCCCGAACCGCGCAGCATGGGTCCGCTGATGCCGGCGTTGACGGCCAGGTCGGGCTTGAGGATGCCAACTCCCTGGCAGCGCGCCATCAAAATCTCGTTGGCGGTGAGCAGCGCTTCGAACTCGTCGATAAACCCGGGCAGCCCGGCGACAACTTTGCGCGTGGCATCGAGCCAGGCAGTGGAAACGTCGACGCGGCATCCGCCGAAGCGCATGTAGTTGCACATCATGCGCGAACCGGTAAGCGATTCGAAGAGGTCGAGGATTTTTTCGCGCTCGCGGAAGGCGTACATGAGCGGCGTGCCGCTGGCGCCCATCTCCTGGAGCAGAAAGCCGATCGTCGACGCGTGGTTCTGAATGCGCGTGAGCTCGGCCAGGATGACGCGAATGTATTCGGCGCGCTCAGGAACCTCCTGGCCCGAGAGCTTTTCCACGGCCAGCGCATAAGCCCAGTTGTTGGTGAGCGAACAGAAATAGTCCAGGCGATCGGTGTACGGCATCGACGCCAGATAGGATGCGCCTTCTGCGATCTTTTCGTGGTTGCGATGCAGGTAGCCGAAGACCGGCTTGAGGCGGATGACGCGTTCGCCGTCGAGGGCCACATCCATGCGGAAGACGCCGTGCGTCGAGGGATGGTGCGGTCCCATGGCGACTTCGAGGAGTTCGCCTTCGCCATCCGGCTCAACGACCGGCGGCCGATTCCAGCCCGCGACTTTCTCCGATTTTGTTTCCGCGAGACTCATTCAGCGACTCGTTCCTGATCCCTGATCCCTGTTTGCTGTTCCCTGCCTTTGTGCTTCTGGGCGCGCTTGAGCACCTCATCGTGCGGCGTGGGCTCGTACTCAAAATCGTCGGGCTCAACGTAATCCTTGCGCATGGGATAGTCCTTGAATTCGTCCCACATGAGAATCCGGCGAAGGTCCGGATGGCCCGTGAACACGATTCCATAGAGATCGAAGACTTCGCGCTCCTGGAACTCTGCCGAGCGCCAAATGGGGGTGACCGACGGCAATTCCACTTGGTCCGAGCGGTTTTTCGTCCGCATGCGGATCACAAGCGGGCCATGCGTCTTCGCAATGGAATACAGGTGGAAGACCACTTCAAGGCAGCCCGGCTCGACGCGTTTGCGCGTCTCGTCAACGGTTTCCTGGACAGTCTGCTCGACTTTGCCGTCGGGGCCATCGACCATTTTCTTTACTTCACGTGTTACTTTCACTTTTTCCGCGATCTCTTTGTCGGGCCAGTCAACTCCGGTTACATTGGAGAGGAAGTCGAGGGCTAGTTCGGGATCGTCGCGAAGGAACTGTGCGATGTCGATCGCGTGCTCCGGCGCAATGCGGAGTGAGTGCTGCGCCGCCGGTCCGGGGTTGGGCACAACCTCAACTGCAGCGCCCGGAACGGCCGATTCGATTGCCGCCTTGATTTCTTCGACAGATTTCAAAAAATCAGCTCCCAGCCTTCAGCTTTCAGCTCTCAGCCAAACCCTCGCCACATCAAGCGGTCTTCTATTCCCTGTTCCCCTGTTCTCTGCCTTTATCGAATCGTGATCGGCACCGGCCAAACTCCGGTGTTTGAAGTGGGCTCTAAATCATGTTCGCCCTGGTCCGGCACAGAAAACTCGCCCTGGGCGTTGGGATCGAGAAAGCGCGGGCGATCCTCGCCTGTCAAATGCTGCCCGTCAATTTTCTTTTGCAGCGTGATGAACGCCTGCAGCAGCGCTTCAGGCCGGGGCGGGCAGCCGGGAATATGCACATCCACCGGGATGTAGCGATCGATGCCTTTGAGCACGTTGTAGCCCTGTTTGAAGGGGCCGCCCGAGATGGCGCACGCGCCCATCGCAATCACATAGCGCGGCTCGGCCATCTGGTTGTAGAGCCGCACCACCTGCGGCGCCATTTTCTTGGTCACCGTGCCGGAGACAATCATCAAATCCGCCTGCCGCGGCGACGGCCGGAAGACCTCTGCGCCGAAGCGCGCCATATCGTAGCGCGCCATGGTGGTGGCGATCATTTCAATAGCGCAACAGGCCAGGCCGAACTGCATGGGCCACACCGAGCTGCGCCGGCCCCAGTTATAGAGCTCCTCGATGGTGGTGACGAAGACGCCCTGCTTGCCCAGCTCGATCTTCAGTTGTTGATCCATCGGTCGCATCGCTCCAGTTGTCGGTGATCAGTGGTCAGCGATCAGTAAAATGCTGTTCGAAGAGTTCATCCTTCATCGAACGCACAAAAAACCGTTCCCTATTCCCTGGTCCCTGCATTTCTCACGCCCACGTCAGCACGCCCTTGGCCCACGCCCAGGCGAGCCCCTCTACTAATAGGAGAACAAACACCAGCATGGCGATGCAGGCCGCGGCGCCCAACCCTGTAAACGCCACTGCAAAGGGCAGAAGGAAAACGGCTTCCACATCGAAAATGAGAAAGATAATGGCGTAGAGGTAATAGGCCGAGCGGAACTGCACCCAGGCATCGCCCTTCGACACCAGGCCGCACTCGTAAATGGCGTTCTTGGTGGCGTTCGGCTTGGGCGGCGCAAACAGCCGTGCCCAAAGCCAAGCCAGCCCCAGCGGAGCCAGGCCAAATGCAAGCGCCGCAACAAACAAAACCGCCAGTGAAAAGTAGGGACTGGAAACCATTGCGGGAAAAGAAAATCCTTCTCTTTCAAGCTACCAGCTTGGGGTGGGATTTGGCCAAGGCGTTGCGGGGGTCTGCGACGTTCGGGGGGCGTTTTGTGCCATTTATCCCATCCTGTGAACCGTTGGCTGGCGGATCTCGGGTGCGCGAGGGATGGATGGCCCGGCGTAGCGCAGGCTGTAAATTGGCACACCAGACTGAGGGCAGCCAGGGCTGCTCGAACCGTTGTTCGGCGCTAGGCCGGGACCAGCTTCTCGTCCTTCAGAATGCGCTCGTAGGCGGGCAGCGTTAGGAACTCAGTGAACAGTGGGGCGAGAACCAGGTCGCGCATCAGGTTCGCCGCTTTCTCATAGGCGGAGTAGCGCGCGGCGTCCACCTGTGACTTTTGCCGGCTCAGCTCGTTGGCGATGATGTTTTCCACGAGGGGCGCGTCCACGACCCTGCCATCGCTTAGCTTTGCCTCGTTGTGCAGCCACTGCCAAAGCTGCGCACGGCTGATTTCCGCGGTGGCCGCGTCTTCCATCAGGTTGAAGAGCGGCACGCAGCCAATGCCGCGCAGCCACGCTTCCAGGTATCCGAGGCCGACGGCGACGTTCTGCTTGAGGCCGGCTTCGGTGATGGTGCCCTCGGGAACCTGCAACAGGTCTGCGGCGGTGGCGTTGTAGTCGGGCAATTGTTTTGAGATCTGGTTGGGCTGCGGCATCAGGCGATCGAAGATCTCCGTGGCCACGGGCACCAGTCCGGGATGCGCAACCCACGTGCCGTCGTGGCCATCGCCGGCTTCGCGCTCCTTGTCGGCCTGCACCTGCGCGATGGCTTTTTCATTGGCCACCGGATCGGTTTTCACAGGGATATACGCTGACATGCCGCCCATGGCGTGCACGTTGCGCCGATGGCAGGTTTTGATGGCGAGCCTGGAATAGCTGCGCATGAAATGCGTGGTCATGGTGACCTGCGCGCGGTCGGGGAGTACGGAGTGCGGATCGCTGGAAAACTTTTTGATGAAGCTGAAAATGTAGTCCCAGCGGCCGCAGTTCAAGCCTGCCGAATGCTCACGTAGTTCATAAAGAATTTCGTCCATCTCAAACGTGGCCAAGATGGTTTCGATCAGCACGGTGGCCTTGATGCTGCCCTTGGGCAGCCCGATCTTCTCCTGCGCACGTAGAAAGATGTCGTTCCACAATCGTGCTTCGAGATGGCTCTCCATCTTGGGCAGATAAAAATAAGGGCCGCTGCCGCGACTGAGCAGCTCCTTGGCATTGTGGAAGAAATAGAGCCCAAAGTCGAAGATCGAGCCGGACATCGGTTCGCCATCAACGAGTACGTGGCGCTCCTCAAGGTGCCAGCCGCGCGGACGCACGAAGAGGACAGCCGTCTTTTCGTTCAACTTGTACTCTTTTCCCGATGATGGATCGGAATATGTGATGGTGCGCCGGATGGCGTCGCGCAGATTGATGTGGCCTTCAATCAGGTTGTTCCAGGTGGGCGTGCTGGAATCCTCAAAGTCGGCCATGAAGACCTTGGCGCCGGAGTTGAGCGCATTGATGATCATCTTGCGTTCAACGGGGCCGGTGATCTCGACGCGACGGTCGAGAATGTCTTTGGGCAAAGGTGCCACCGTCCACTCGGCGTCGCGGATCTGTTTCGTTTCCTTGAGGAAGTCGGGCTTCTCGCCGCCTTCGATCCTTTTCTGCCGCTCATGTCGCGCGTCGAGCAGCGCCTTGCGCCGAGCGTTAAACGTGCGCTGAAGGTCAGCAACGAAGGCCACCGCTTCTGGTGTAAGGATTGCGGCGTAGCTTTCATCGACCGGTGCGAGGAACTCGACACCGGGAACAGCAACGGATTGCGCCATGGGGAAGACTCCCTGAGCTGCGAATTTGCCGTTGACAGAATAATCGCCTGGCTTGCGGGCTGTCACACAATACGGGAAGAGCGTGGATAGAGCGGTGAGGGCGAGATGGGCGGCAAGAGACTTGGTGGAATCTGACGCCCATCAGCGCAACCGCCGTCCTAATCGTCGTCATCGTCTGCGGATTTCTTGCTTCGCGCCTTCAACATGGCCGGGATCGGCGCATTGCCCATGGCGTCCTTCCACAGAATGATGTTGAGTTTTTCGGTTGGAGCACGGTCGGCGTGACTAAAGTCCATCTTCATGCTGGCGCTCGCGCCTGCGGCGTTTTTCGGATTCGCCGTATAGATCAATCCATTTTGCTCATTGGAATAGTCCGCCGTATACGGCGGCTGATCGCCGGGGCCGGTGAAAAGCGAGGAGATCATGGAGCAGAAGGCGTCATTGTTGTTCATGGGCGGGAGGCCGAGCAGCGCTTCCATGGTGCGCACCACGTTTACGGTCGAGTAAAAATGGCCGTCGACGAATGGGTTGTTGTCCGGACCGTGCGGCGCATATTTGCTGATGACGAGGGCGATGCTGCGATGCGCGTCGATATGATCGGCACCGGCCTGCGCGTCGTCTTCGAGAATAAAGAATGCCGTGTCGTCCCAGTACGGCGAGTGCGAGATGGCCTGGACCGCGCGGCCAACGGCAAGATCATTGTCGGCAACGGAGGATTTGGGTGAAGGGCCGCCGGGGCGCGTTCCTGCGGTGTGATCGTTGGGCAGGCGCAGCATGACGAAGTTCGGCATGGTGTCGTGGCCCTGTTCTTTGTCGGTAACCCATTGCTTGAGATGGAGCAGGAAAATATTGACCCTGATCTGGTCCGGAACCAGGAGATTGAAGTCCGGCGCTTCAGGCGCGAAGTGGCCCGCCAACTCGGCCTTGGTGGGGGTGTCGGAGGCAAGCAGCGGAATGGTCCACGGCCACCTATTCACGCTGCCGCCCCACGCCGCGGGAATTAATTCGCCGGGTGCAATCCCTTTTGCCGCGCACATCGGGCCGGCCCACATCGGCCCCATCGATGAGTCGGCCACCGCATTTTCGTTGCAGAACTTCGACGAAATGTATTCGCCGAAGTGGTAATAGGTCTTGTCGTGCGCGGCCAGATCGCCCCAGAGATATCCGCTGGCGGGCTCGTTCACGTCGGCGATCTTCTGCAGCAATGGGTAGCCGTCGGCCACCACGCCTTCGTAATCGTATGTACGCTGTGAGCCGCGATAATTCTGCTGCCAGGTCTTTTCGAGATAATCCGTGCCGATCGCCGCCGTCGACCAGACGTGGCCGTCCCCAGAAACTTCGCCGGAATCGAAGAAGCTGTCAAGCACGCCGAACTGCAGCGCGAGTTTGTGTTCGTTGGGCGTGACGGCCGCGCCGTACATCGCCCATTTTGCTTCTCCGGCGCCTACCTGCTTGCCGTTCTCCTCCAGGTCGCCGAGGATCTGGTCGTAGGTGCGATTCTCCTTGATGATGTAGATGACGTGTTTAATGCGGTCGTGCGTACCGTCCGCAAAGGTGATCTGTTCCTGCGCGGCTTTCATGCGATTCGAGGCGATCACGTTCGCGGTCCAGGCGGGGAGATTAGGCGCGATGTCACTTTCGTCGATCGATGCCAGCGAGCCATAGAGCAATGTTGCGATGTAAGTATTCGGCCGCGCCATCCAGTTCCGGTCCACGGTCTCCACGCGAGGCTGAGGAACGTTGTTCGGCCCGGTTCCCTTGCCCTTCGCAGTAACGACGTAAAGCTTGCCGCCTGCTGGCGACGGAAGAAAGGCCATGGAAACGGGCATCCACTCCGTGGGCACAAATCCATCCGGCTCAACCATCCCGGCCTTTGCGGCCTTCGCGGTGAGCTTTTTCGTGCCGATCACGGCAACCGCGTCGCTCGCCATGTTGGCCGCATACAGCCGGCTGCCATCGGCGTTCACCGCGAGCGCGTCGGGTTCGGCGCCAAAGTAGCTCTGGCCGGGCAGGCGCGTGTCGAAATAACCTTTCACCTGGAACTGCCCACCGCCAACATTCACCGATGCGACAGCGTCGCGATTGGCGAGCGCCACGTAAAGTGTCTTCTGGTCCGGCGAAAACGTAAAGGCGCAAGGATGTGTTCCTGGCGCGATGGGATTCGATGGCTTGAGCAGCGCGAGCTTGCGTGCGACGGCGCCGCGGTCGAGGTTGAGTTCCACGATCTCCGAGGCATTCCACAGCGCGACGAACGCGCGCTTTTCATCCTTCGTAACGGCCAAAGCGATGGGATAGGTTGACGGTACAGCATCGCTCTCGGAGAGATCGAATCGTTTCTCGATCGCGCCGGTCGCCGCATCGAGTAGAACGACGTCGTCAGTCAGGTTTTCGGCGACAAGCAGCTTTTCGCGGCCGGGCTCGCCCAGCACGGTGATTGCCGCCGGATATGGCACGCCTTCGCTGCTTTGCTTTCCCGCGGGCAGAAGGGTATGGCGCCCATCGGGAAGCTGCACGATGGGCAGGCGGATCATGTGCTCCGGCGCGATCTTTCCGCCGGTAAAACTGTAAACGGCAATGCCGCTGCCCGTATCTCCGTCATTGTCGCCCTTCGGATCCTGGAGCGAAGCCATGCTGGCGTAGATGTGGGTTCCGTCGCGGCTGAAGGCCAGCCCTGAGTAGAGCGTTTGCTTCGCCCGTATGGATGTGCGCGCATCGGGAAAATCGGCAAGCGCGCCCGTCTGTGTGTCAAGAACGGCAAAAGACTGCTGATACTGTGACTCGTATGTTCCGTAACCCGCGTTCACCGTCACGACGTAACGGCCGCCAGGCGAGACGGCCATGGAGATGGGCAGGCTGTTGAGGCGCTGGGGGTGGCCGGGCGCATCGCCGATCAATTCTTTACTTGAAGGCAGATTGATGGTTTGGGCGCCAAGAGAATTTGTGCTGAACAAAAAGATTGGGGCAAATGCGAAAAAGGGAAATTTCGGCGGCATCAGGGATGACCCTCAATAGACTATTGAATGTCGTGCGGATGAACAGGCGATGAAAAGCTGCCGCGAAAAGCGCGGTGTCATGCCACCTGAATTGTACAAGGACACGAAGAGGAAGGTGTGCCCCATCCTTTCCTCGAGCGGTGCGGAAAGGATGAGGCGGGTAGGTTTTGCCAGCTACAGGTTACGGATAGATTCCGCGAATCTGAACGGCTTCGGCTACGCGGCCAATGCCGAGCATGTTGGCTGCGATCCGCATTGGTACGTTCTTCTCAAGGTGGATCTTGAGCACGTCGCGGAAGGCCGTCTTCATGACACGATCGAGGCGCTTGTAGATGTCGGCGGCTTCCCAGAACAGGTGCTGTTCATCCTGCACCCACTCGAAGTACGAAACCGTGACACCGCCCGCGTTGCACAGAATATCCGGGATGACAAAAACGCCCTTGCTTTCGAGAATTCTGTCCGCTGCAGGCGTGATGGGCCCGTTGGCTGCTTCGGCGATGATCTTCGCACGCACCGTGCCCGCGTTCTCGGCATGAAGTGCATTTTCAAGTGCGGCTGGGATCAGGATGTCGCAGTGCATGGCGAGCAGTTCGTGCGGCAGGATCGGTTCGCTCTCCGGGAACCCCTCGACATGGCCACAGAGCGACTTCATGGCGATCAGTTCCGGAATGTTGAGGCCGTCGCGGTTGTAGACGCAGCCTGTCGAGTCGCTGACCGCAAGGATCTTCGCGCCTGCTTCGTAGAGCAACTGCGCAGCAATCGAGCCTGCATTGCCGAATCCCTGCACGGCAACAGTTGCGCCCTTTAGAGACATATGGAGATGCTCACAGGCGCACTCGATGGTGAAGAAGACGCCGCGACCAGTGGCCTCGTTACGTCCCAGCGAGCCGCCCAGGCTGATGGGCTTGCCCGTAACCACGCCGGGGATCATATAGCCCTTGGTCATGCTGTAGGTATCCATGATCCAGGCCATGGTCTGGGAGTTGGTGTAGACATCGGGCGCGGGAATATCCTGTTCCGGCCCGATGAGCGGAAGAATCGCGCTGGTGTAACGGCGCGTCATACGCTCAAGTTCGCCGGGCGACATCATTTTCGGGTTGCATGTGATGCCGCCTTTCGCACCGCCGAACGGAATGTTCACCACGGCGCACTTCCACGTCATCCACGTGGCCAGCGCCTTCACTTCGTCGAGTGTTACCTGCGGATGGTAGCGGATGCCGCCCTTGGCGGGTCCGCGCACCGAACTGTGCTGCACGCGGAAGCCCTCAAAGTGGTGAATGCATCCATCATCCATGCGCACCGGTACGCTCACCAGGAGCATGCGTTCGGGATACTTGATCATCTCGCGCGTATTCTTGTCGAGGCCGATGGCGTTTGCTGCTGTATCGAAATTCTCCATGGCCACGTCATACGCGTTGTTTTGAATTACTGCTGTTGGCATTCGTGTTTCCTCCTTGCCTGGCCGCACGGGGCAATATCCCAGGTATAAAAATTGAAGCCTGGGACACGCGCCTCCGCACTCGCTCAGGCGAAACTTGGTTCTTTCATTCGCGCCGCATCCTGCCTGACACGCCCGCTGCCATAAACCGGAAGCAGCCATTTGCGGTATTGCGGCAGATGGCCACGCGCGGCGTCGAAGTACAACTGCCGCAGGCGCCGCGTAACCGCGCCGATCTGGCCGTCTCCCACGGCGCGATGATCAACGCGCACCACGGGAGCGAGGCCCACGGCCGTTCCTGTAAGGAACAACTCGTCGCAGATGTACAGCTCGCTGCGGTCGATGGGCCGCTCGACAATCTCAAGCGCAAGTTCGTGCTGCGCCAATACCGCCACGCAATCGCGCGTGATGCCTTCGAGTACATTTTCCGTAACCTGAGGTGTGATCAGGCGCCCCTTGCGCAACATGAAAAGATTGCAGGTTGCGCCTTCGGTCACATGGCCGCTCTCATTGAGCAGGATCGCCTCATCGAATCCGCAACGTCGCGCATCGTCACTGGCCAGCGCGCTGTTGGCGTAAGCGCCGCAGATTTTGCCGCGCGGCGGAATGGCATTATCGTCGATGCGCCGCCACGAGCTGACACCGGCGTGGAGGCCGTTCTCGCTGTGCAGATACTCGCCAAAGGGAATGGCCACGATGGCGAAGGCATCCTGATCGTCGATGGCCACGCCGATGCGCTCGGCGCACTTGTAGGCCAGCGGCCGGATGTAGAGATCGGTGCGAAGATTGTTGCGCCGCGCCAGCTCCGCGGTGATGGTGCACAACTCCTCGGCCGGCGGCACATTCATGTGCAGGATTCCGCTGTTCTTCTTCCAGCGGTCAAAGTGCTCCACAGCGCGCAGGACGAACAGCTCCTGCTCGTCTTCGCTCCAATAGGCGCGAATCCCTTCGAAGACGCCAGTTCCATAGTGCAAGGCATGCGTCAGGATTCCGACTTTCGCCTCGCGCATGGGCACATACTGCCCGCCGAAATAGACAATCAGGTTTGGATCGCCATCGGCACGCATTTCACACCTCCCAGGAGCGACTCTTTGTACAGTTCTCGTCCCCGCGCCATAGCGCGCTCGTCCAGTTCCACCCAGCGCGGGTTTTTCACTAATCGGCGCAATGCCGCGTCAATGCTGGCCTGCGGCAGTACGCCTGTGATCTCAAGCAACGCTCCAAGCATCACCATGTTCGAGGCCCGCGTGTCGCCCAACTCGTCGGCCAGATGCGTGAAGGGCAAGGCGAGCACATGCACATCGTCGCGCGCGCAGTTGGCGGGAAATTCGTCGCCGTTGTAGATCACCCATCCGCCGGGACGCACGCTTTTATCGAACTTGCGCAGCGACGGCTCGTTCATGGCCACGAGAACGTTCGGCGAATTCACCAGCGGCGAGTCGATGGTTTCGCTTTCGATCCGCACGCAGCAGTTCGATGTGCCCGAGCGCATCTCGGGCCCATACGAAGGCAGCCACGAAACCTCGAGCCCGGCATCGAGGCCAGCTTCGGCCAGCACTTCGCCGAGAAGCAAAACTCCCTGCCCGCCAAAGCCAGCGATACGCACCTGAAGGTCGATGTCGTGCTCGGATACTACGGCGTGCGCATTGCCCTCAGGCAAGTTTTCTTCTGCGACGCCGAGAATTCCAGGAATGTCTGCGAGCGTTGGTGCGGCTTTTGGTAGAGTGCCGGGTGCTGCAGAACTTTCCAGAGCGTGTGGCTGCGGCGTCCGCTCTTTGGTGCGGTCGCAAAACACTCCAAGCGGAAAGGTCTTCTCCATCACATCGTGGACCCAGCGCTGCGCGTCCACCGGCGTCATCTTCCAGATGGTCGGGCACGGAGAAAGCACTTCGATCAGGCTGAATCCGAGTCCGCGCACCTGATTTTCAAGCGCGCGCTTAATGGCTCGCGAGGCCTGCGCCACCTGCTTGTTGTCGCCAAGGGCGACGCGCTCAATATAGACGGGCGCTTCGAGCGTGCTGAGCAACTCGCTGACGTGCAGCGGATAGCCTTCCGTAGCGGCGCTGCGACCGTCCGGCGTGGTCGTGCTCTTCTGGCCCAGCAGCGTGGTGGGCGCGCATTGCCCGCCGGTCATACTGTAAATGGCGTTGTTGACAAAGATCACCGTGATGTTTTCGCCGCGGTTGGCGGCATGCAGAATCTCCGCCGAGCCGATGGCCGAGAGATCGCCGTCGCCCTGGTAGCTAATCACGATGCTATTGGGGCGGCTGCGCTTCATCGCCGTGGCCACGGCCGGCGCGCGTCCGTGCGCGGCCTGCACGTTGCCCACGTCGAAGTAGTAATAGGTAAAGACCGAGCAGCCCACCGGCCCGACGAGGATCGTCCTATCCTGCACGCCCAGATCGTCGATGGCCCTGGCCAGCATCTTGTGCACGGTGCCGTGGCCGCAGCCGGGACAATAGTGCGTCTGGTGCTGCAGTTCATCCTTGCGCTCGTAGTGCTCGTAAAAGGCCTTGGCCCTGCCGTGCGCGACTGTGTAGTCGAGAGTTGGGTCCGCGCTTTCACTGGGGCTAAAGCCCGCCGGTTTTTCGGCCTCGTTCGGCACGACTGGAGTCGTGCCCTGATACGATTCGGCGCTCGTGACATGCTCGCTAGACATTTGCCATCCGCTCCTCATCTACGGTTCGCCGTGCCAACCCGTGAACGAAATTCAGCACCTCTTCGTGCGACGGCACGTTGCCGCCCACGCGGCTCAGGAATTCGACCGGGCGAGAGCCGTTCAGCGCCAGCTTCACGTCTTCAACGAGCTGGCCGTTGCTCATTTCAACCACAAGAAAGGCGCGCGCATTGAATGCCAAGCGCTGGAATTGCACAACTGGGAAGGGATACAGCGTGATGGGCCGCAGCACTCCCACTTTCAGGCCGTTTGCGCGAGCCTCGGCGGTGACGGCCTTCAAAATGCGGCCCACAATGCCGTAGCCGACGAGTACGATCTCAGCATCGGCCGTGCACCACTCTTCGGCTCGGGCTTCGCGCTGCTCGGCGATTTTGTATTTGGCCTCAAGCGCGCGAACGTGCCGCTCCAGATCGTCCACGTCCATGTGCAGAGAGTTGATCATGTTGGGTCGCGTCTCCGCGGTGCCGGCAACGGCCCACGGCGGCATCGACGATCCGATCGCTTTTTGCGGGAATGCGACGGGCTCCATCATCTGGCCCACAAACCCATCGGCCAGGATCACCACCGGGTTGCGGTAGCGGTCGGCCAGCTCAAACGCCAGCGCAGTCAGGTCCGCCATCTCTTGCACCGAGTGCGGAGCCAGCACGATCGTGCGGTAATTCCCGTGGCCGCCGCCCTTGACCACCTGGTGATAGTCACCCTGCTCGGCGGCAATGTTGCCCAGGCCCGGGCCGCCGCGCGTAATGTCGGCGATCACACAGGGCAACTCCGCCCCGGCCATGTAGCTGATACCTTCCTGCATGAGGCTGATGCCGGGGCCGCTCGACGCGGTCATGGCGCGAATGCCGGCCGACGCCCCGCCGTAGAGCATGTTGATCGCCGCCACTTCGCTCTCCGCCTGCACATACACGCCGCCGGCCTTGGGCATGAATACCGCCGCAGCCTCGGCGATCTCACTTGCCGGCGTAATCGGATATCCGTAGAAGGCGCGGCAGCCGGAAAGGATGGCGCTCTTGACGATGGCTTCGTTGCCCTTCATCAGTTGCTTGCGCATGACGCCGCCTCCTGACCCGCAGCGTTCGCCTCGGCCGCCAGGCCAACGCACTTGCTTGCCAGCCGCAGCACCGTAATTGCACCCGGCTCCGGGCAGATCATGAAGCAGATGCCGCAGCCCGTACAGCCTGCGCCCCCATAGATCGCCGTGCGATAGCCATAGTGATTGAGCCGCTCGCTCATGCTGATCACTTTCGGCGGGCAGGCTTCAATGCAAAGGCCGCAGCCCTTGCACTCGTCCACATCGATCCGCAACTGACCTCGATCCGGCTTCTTTGCGTCGGTCATCTTTGTTATCCCCTCCGGAGTTCCGCAGCTCAAACCAGCGCTGCGGCCGGTTTACGTTCCAAATAATGCGCGCGCACCGCAAAGTCTTCGAGCTCGGCCTGGAACTTCGGCTCCGCGATCGCGATCAACGCTTCAGCCCGTTCGCGCAGCGTCTTTCCGTGCAGATAAGCGACGCCATGCTCGGTCACCACATAATGAACATCGGCGCGAGAGGTGACGACCCCAGCGCCGGGATCCAAAACCGGCACAATGCGCGATACGGCGCCGTGCTTCGCCGTTGATGGCAACGCAATAATCGGCACGCCGCCGCGCGAGCGTGCCGCGCCGCGAATAAAGTCAATCTGGCCTCCAATCCCGCTGTACGGCCGCGTGCCGATCGAGTCGGCACACACCTGCCCCGTGAGATCCACCTGCAGCGCTCCATTGATCGCCACCATGCGGTCATTCTGCGCCACCACAAATGGATCGTTGGTATAGCTGATGGGCCGGAACTCGAAGCTGGGATTCTCATGAACGAAATCAAACAGCCGCTGCGAGCCCAGCACAAATGCGCCCACAGCTTTGCCGCGATGCAGAGTCTTGCGCTCGCCGTTGATGATGCCCGCTTCCATAAGATCGACCACCCCGTCCGGGACGAGCTCGGTATGGATTCCCAGGTCGTGCTTATCGCCGAGGCAGCGCAGAACCGCATCCGCAATGCCGCCGATACCAGTCTGCAGAGTGGCTCCATCGGGAATCAGCGAGGCCACATTGGCTCCCACGCGCATGTGCGTCCTGTTGAACGGCTCCGCCTCCAACTCAAGCAGAGACCGATCGCTCTCCACGATGGCGGAGATGTGGCTTATGTGCACATTGGTTTCGCCGTGTGTGCGCGGCATCCGCCGGTTTACTTCGGCAATCACGATCCTTGCGTAGCGCACAAGGGTCAGAGTGCAATCCACTGTCGTGCCCAGGCTCACAAACCCGTGCGCGTCCGGTGGCGACACCTGCATGAGGACGACATCGAGCGGGAGAGCGCCGCTCTCGAAGAGGCCTTCAATCTCGCTCAAGAAGATGGGAGTGTAATCAGCGCGGCCGTTGGCCACTGCTTCACGAACGTTGTCGCCGAGGAACAATCCGCGGTGGCGGAAGTGACCTTCATACTCGGGCCGCGTGTAGTCCGCGCTGCCCAGCGTCTTCATATGGACAATTTCAACGTTGCGCAGTTCGCTGGCGCGCGCTACCAGCGCATCAACAAGAACAGAAGGAGTGCCGCAGCCTGATTGGATCCATACGCGATTGCCCGAAGCGACTGCTTGCAGCGCCTGCCCGGCGCTCATGCACTTGCGCCGGTAGTCATCGCTCCAGGTCATTTTGAGCCGCCTCCGCACATCAACCATGCGATGTGCATCGGCGTCATTTGTCCCATCACGGGTCATGCCTCCGGGTGCTGCACTCGCCTTCCTTCAGGCCCGCGTTATTCTGCGCTTTGGCCATAGTGACCGCAGTGATGGTGGTCACGAAATGGGGCGAAAAAGCAACGCAATCTCTTGAAAACTTTCACGATATTGGGAGCGCTCTGCGCGTGTGTGCTGTGCGCATGAAAAAGCGCATCGAATGCGCGAAATCTGTTAGCGGTTAACGGATCGCAGCAGACGACAATGGGTGTTCTGTTAGCTGTTAACAGGTCGGCCACGCGCGCTACTTGCGATCTGTTAGCTGTTAACAGTTCAGGCCTGTTGCTTTGTCGGACGTTTCTCACGCGAAATCGGGCAAGCGCGATGAACGAAAGAGGTGAAGCTGAGAAACTGACGGCTGAGTGCTGAACACAAAAAAATCCGCCTCGCCGTGCACTCCGGCGGAGCGGATTCATGGTTGGTTGCTCATCCGATGTGCTGGATGCTACGGCTTGCCTGAATCAGGCGGTGGCACAGCTCCCGGATAAAGATCGGGAATAGGCGCGCGCAGTTTTTCTTCCTGGTCGGGTTGCGGCAGCGGCTTGCGCGGCATCATCTGATCGCGCATCGCTGCGTTGTAAACAAAGATTGCCTCGACGGTGGCAATCTGCTTCAGGTCGGCGGCCTGCAGTCGCTCATACACATCGTTGTTCGAGTGATGCGTCTGGCTTTCGTAGTCCAGCATGTCCTGAATGAACTGGAAGCCCGGAATGCCCACGGCGTCGAGGCTCAGGTGATCGGTGCCGCCCGTATTGCGCTCGGTCACTGTGGTCACGCCCAGGTCTTTCAGGGGCGCGATCCACTGGTCAAAGATGGGCACGATCGCGGCGTTGCCCTGCGTGTAGATGCCGCGAATCTTGCCGGTGCCGTTATCCACGTTGAAGTACGCGGAGATCAACTTCTGTTCGGGCTTCACCTCCAGCGGGCCTTCGGTGCGCCGCATGTAGTCCGGCAGGTTCACCTGGTCAGGCGCGGTAGAGAGCTTGGCGGAGCCGAAGTGGTCGCGGCAATAGCCGCGCGATCCAAAGATGCCCTGCTCTTCGCCGGTCCACAAGGCAATGCGGATGGTACGCCGCGGTTTCACGTCGAGCGCTTTGAGAATGCGCACCGCCTCCATGGCCACAATGGTTCCCGCTCCGTTGTCGGTGGCGCCGGTTCCGGCGATCCAACTATCCAGATGGCCGCCGAGCATCACCACCTGATCCTTCAGCTTGGGATCGGTGCCGGGAATCTCGGCAATGGTGTTGAAGCCGTGTTCATGCTCGCCGGTAAATTTAGTGTCGATGTTGATCTCGACGCTTACCGGCACATGATCCTGCGTGAGCCGGTAAAGGCGCCCGTAGCTCTCAATGGCCGCGACGGCTACGGGGACCTTGACACGCTCGCTGGCCAGATAGGGCCTGCGGCCGAGCGTGGCTCCGTTATCGTCAAACAGCGTTCCGCCGGAGCCGCCGCCGTTGCTGCCGTCGCGGCTGGGCTCGATGACCGCGGCCACCTTTTCATCGGCAAAGAACTGCGCAACTTTGCCGATCAACCTCGTGCGCTCTACGTAGGCGCGCAAGCGGGCTTGCAGGTCGGGCGTCGCTGCTGCCGGGCCGCCCCGGCCGGAGGCATTCAGCGGATATTTGGCAATTTCGTCGAGGTCCTGGTCGCTGTAGCGCTCCAAGAGGGCCTTGTCCTCTGGCGGAACATCGCGCATGGGACCAAAGAGAACGATCTTTCCGGCCAGCTTTCCCTTGTATTGATCAAAATCTTTGTCTGCCTGGATGCTGACGTAAACGACATCGCCGGTCACCGGTCCCGGGGTGGCGGGTGACCACGGCGTGGCTTGCAGAATCAGCACAGCCGGATCCGGCGTCACCATGCGCGCCCACGCGTTCAATTGCTGCCAGCCCATGCCGAACTCGCCCCAGTCTTCGAGGTGCGCGTTCTCAAGGCCCATCCTGGTCAGCGTGTCGCGCGTCCATTCGTTGGCCTTCATCGCGCTGGGCGAGGCGGTCAGGCGCTGGCCGATGTCATCCATCAAAGCGCCGGCAAACTCCATCACGTGCGAGTCGTTCAGGCCCTCGTTGCGAATGCGCTGGTACATGTTCAGCTCGAGCGATTCGGTAGCGGGCTGCACCTCGGCGTAGGGATCGACTCGTGGGGGCGGTGCGGGCGCAGGCGCGGGCTTGTTGGCAGCGTAGAGTGGGAGGGCAGCGGCCAACAGGGCCACAGCGGGAAAACGAATCAGATTGAACGCCATGAGGTTGGGCTCCGGTTGCTGCTGTGTGAATTGATGGACCATTGTAGGGCATCGATGCAACCGGTTGTCCACGGCAGGCGCCGGAGCCCGGATTCACCTGTCGATGCCGATGTGGCGAGCAAACTACGGTGCGCAAAACCTCAGTCGCTCTTGCCGGAGTTCCCGCTGAATTGCGAAGGCAGATCCACCGCGACCAGCGCAAAACGGGTCTGGCCCGGAGCTGAAGACTCAAAGCCGACGATGTGCTGGTGGCGTTTGGAGCCGGCCTTCAACTCGAAGCCGTTGTGGCCGGAGTGGTATCCATGCTTCTGTCCGTGATCGTCGATCTGCACGTTCTGCCCGCTGTCGGAGCACGTGAGCCCTTCCGTCGTCGACGTGGGCGTGCCCACTGGATTGTTGTCCTGGCAGGTGATTACGTCGCCAAAACGGTCGAGCGCCTTTTTGTAAAAAGCGACGACCTTGTCCTGGCTGTCGGCAGTGGAGTAGTTGACCACCTTGACCCGCAACTCCCACTCGCCGAAACCCATGTGAATGTCGGCCGACTTGTCATTGTCTTTGTCGGGCGCGACCTGCGCACCGGGATAGACCGGGAGGCCGAGATCGGCGGCCGTGGTCTGGTCGGTGTTGACGTGGATGCCGCCGAAGGGAGTGTCCACGCGCACATCCTTGTCCTCGCCGTTGGCGCCCTTATCCACGTGGATTTTGCACCCGGAAAGGCTGGCGGCTAAGCCCAGGCAAGCGACCAGGACCGCGGCGTTGAGCAATGTGTTCCCTCTCATGGCAATCGCCCTCTGGGGACGTTATACGCCTGCGGGGGGCAAAAGGTTCCCGGAATCGGCGAGAGGCGGCTCTCGACGCCGGGCGGAAAGCTCAGTGCTCCGACGGCTTGTCTTCTTTGCTGCTGGTGGCCCACAGAATCGACGCGGCAAAGACGGCGAGGATGACCGGGACCACAAAAAACGGGGAAGTGATGTGCATCGTACAGGCTCCTTGCTGCATTCAGGGTAACAAATTCAGTGGTCAGTGGTCAGTTGTCAGGGGCCAGTCCGGAGCTTGTAGCTTGTAGCCGGTAGCTCGGAACTTCTCGCTATCGCTTTTCAGGCCTCCGATCCGAACATGCCTCTTCCGCCCGGATGCCGATCATCGACGGATCGTTCTCTCGTCTCTTCTTTCCGTTGCCTACACCCTATTGGCTACTTCCTGCCTTCGGATAATCCACGCGGATCGTCAGAATTTCATAGGGATGAATTGGGACTTTGACTACGTTGTCCGCGATCGGGAGCGGGTCGCCTTCGGGCTGTTCCATCAGATTTGTAACCGTCGCGCTGGTTGCACCCGGCGACACGTGAAACTCTGCCGTCGTCTCCTTCCCTGCCCACTCGTATGCGCGGAAGATGAGACCGTTTGCATCTTCGGCTTTTTTCACCGCCGAGAGCACAACGTTGTCGGGCGAGACCGATGCGAATGAATTCTCAGGTGGCAGCGAGCCGGGGTGGGCAGTGGTTACGACGGCCTGGAGCGGATAGTCGTACTCCCAGCCGTGGCGCACCGTGAGCGCGTCTTTCCACGTGCCTGCGTGCGGATAGATTGCGTAGTGGAAATGCTGATGCCCCTGGTCGGCATCGGGATCGGGCCATGTGGGCGAGCGCAGCAGCGTGAGCCGCAGCACGTTGCCCGCGGCGTCGTAGCCGTACTTGTCTTTATTGAGCAGGCTCAGGCCGTGCACCTTGCCGTCTGGTCCTGCGCCCGAGAGATCGGCCCAGCGGAGCGCCGGAACCTCAAACTGCGCTTTTTCCCAGCTATTGTTGCGCGTCGTCGGCCGCTCGATGGAGCCATAGGGAATTTCGTAGGTGGCAAAGTTGCTGGTGACGCTGAGCGGGAACGCTGCTTTCAGCAGGATGTGTTTCTCGTGCCAGCCGATGTCGTTGTCGATGTCGACGATGTCACCTTTGAGTCGAATCGTTTGTACGAACTTGGAGCTCTGCCAGTGATAGGTGACGCGGATGGCGTCCCCACCGAACAGCTCCACCGAATCGGCTTTGCTGACGGTCATCGGCGACACATCGAGCGTGCCGGGATCGATGTTCCAGGCGTCGTACTGTTTTGGAAGGTCCTTGAAAAACTGAAGCTGATTGCCGCATGCGCCGGGGGCGAATGTCTCGTAGCCGTCCAACTTCAGGCTCGTAATGCAACCACTCTGCTTGTCCACCACCAGCCGCAGCCCTTTGTATCCGAGCGCGATCGTGTTTGCCTGGTCCAATGCCGTAACGCGGCGGTCCAAACCGCCTGTCACCGGCACAATATGAAAGACCTTGTAACCCAGCGCTGGAACATCCGGAAGATTCACTGTCAACTCGGCCACATTTGTCTTCGCGTCGACAGTTTCCTGCTCCGGAAGTACACCCTTGTTGTATGAGGCAGGATCAACCACCATGACGCCTGCAATATTTGCATCGGGCAGTTGCACTTTGAAATGCACATCACCCGAGCGCTCCCAGCCCAGCGGGTTGTAGACCAAAACCGCAATCCCGTCGCCCGCGGTATTGACGTGCTCTGCCATGGTCTTCAGCGCTGCCGACGAAATCGCATCCGTCGACATGCGCACCCATTGGTAGTCCTGACGTGAGTCCTTATAAATGTCGGCGATGCCCGAGCCGGCGGCCAGATCGTGGAACTGGTTGAAGAGGACCTTTTTCCAATCTTCAGTCAATCCGTCCGAAGGGTATGCCCGTCCGGCCAGGACCCATGCCAGCGACGACCACTTCTCCGCGTTCAGCAGTTCCTCCTCTGACGTGCGCATGTTGTGTTTGTGCATGGCCTGCGTAGTGTAGACGCCGCGGTGATATTCGAGATAAAGCTCGCTATCCCACGTCGGAATCGAAACTTTTCCCGACACTTCCGCCGGAGCCTCATAGCCCCTGGCAATCGACTGGTAATTCAACGTTGGGCTGTCGGGGGCGATTTCTTTTTCAACCGTCGAGAAGTAGCTTTGCGCGGTGCCGAACTCATATTTCGGCGTCACCGGCGCGCCGCCGTCGGCAGCTACGGCCGCCGCGCCCGGATCCCTCCAATGGAATCCCTCATCGAGCATGGCTCGCGTGGGTCCGCCACCGTGATCACCTACACCGTAAAGGTCCATCATGTCGGTCATGCCCGGCGAGCGCTCACGCGCAACCGCAAGATCGCTTGCCAGGCGCACCGGGTTCAGTGTGGTGTTCACGTAGTCGTGGGGAAAATAGGTGAGCACCTTCGATCCGTCGGGCGACTCCCACCAGAACAGCTTGAACGGGAGTTCGTTGGTGTCGTTCCATGTCATCTTCTGCGTGACAAAGTAGTCGATGCCGCTCTTCTTGTAGATCTGCGGCAATTGCCACGAATACCCAAACGAATCGGGGTTCCAGCCGATGCGCACGTCCACTCCGTATTGCTGCCTGAACCAGCGCTTGGCCACCAGGATCTGCCGCACCAGCGATTCGCCGCCGGGCATGTTCAGGTCGGGCTCGACCCACATGCCGCCGACTACCTCCCAACGGCCTTCCTGGATGCGCTTCTTGATCTGGGCGTTGATGTCGGGATATTTGTCGGCCATCCATTCGTAGTAGGCCGCAGCGGACTGGGTGTAGGTGTAGTCGGGATACTCGTCCATCAACTGCAGCGCGGTGGAGAAGGTGCGCTTCACCACGTCCACGGTTTCCGTCCACGGCCACAGCCACGCTGCGTCGATGTGCGCATTGCCGGTCTCGTGATAGGTAAACTGCTGCTCGAGCGGAAGCAGCGCTTCGAGTTTGGAGTGCGCAGCTTTGAGACTTTCGTCGAACTTGTTCTGATCCTTCGCGTCCAATGCGGCTAGATTCACGGTCGGGATCGCGGCAACGAGAACGTCATGCGGATCGACCCCCGCCACTGCAGACATCGACGGGAAAAGCACCGCAGCCGTCAGGAACTCCTGCGCCAAGTCTTCGGGATTGGGGCGGCTCTCGGGAAAATCGATGCGCAGCGTGGCGCCGCGGAACTGCTTGACGTCAACCGTGGCAAGCAACTTGACCGCGACCACAACCTTGTCGCCGGGCTTGGCGTCGTCAAACAGCACAGTCGGCTCCAAGTCCTCGCCCAAGGCCACGCGGCGGCCGTTGAAGTAGAGAATCTCGGGGATCGGTCCGTTGGCATTGGCATGGAACTGGAACCAGACGCGCGCGCCGGTCAGGTCGTAGCCATGCAGTGTTTCCGGAATCGAAAATGTCTGGCGAAACCACTCGGCATCCATCGAGGTGTCGGCGCGCATGGTCGCCGTTTGCCAGCCGCTGTCGTCAAGGTTCACATCTTCGCCGTGAGCCAGATCGCCGGCGTGCATCTTCCACACGCCCACGGGCAACTGCGAGAGGCTCTCAAGCCGGTCGATGATGGCGCGGGACGCGGCGGGCAGATTGGAGCCTGGTTGCGAAACCGGTTTCCCATGCTGGCCCAGTGCGGGCAGAGCGGCCAGTGCCGTTCCAAGACAAAAAAGCGAAAACGCAACGATGGGGCAGCGGAGCTTCAAAGAAGAAATCATGACGGTTGAACCTTCCGTCGTATTTTAGGGCATGCAACGCACGGCGCATGCGGAAGCCCTGAGCGCCGTCTTGCGAAAATCCCGTTTGCTGCGCCTGTGGCCGTGGAGAAATCGGAGTCGCGCGGCGCTTGATTTGATCCCATAATGCGGGATTGGCGATCGAGTTTCGAATCCCTGATTTCGTTGGTGTGTGCGCGGTCACATCACCTGTAACGTCCGCACGCTCAACATGAAGGCATGGACGCAGCAACTCTGATTCTGATTGCTCCATGTGCGTTATTGTCGGGCGCGGCGCTGCAGATTCTGGTCGCGCGCCTTTTCTCAGCCCGGACAAAGGGAATCCTCGCTTTTCTCACCTGCTTACCCGCAGTTGCCGCCGTTATCGGCATCGCGCCGTTGGTACGCAGCGGCCAGGGTATCGATCTGAAGCCGCTGCCGTGGGACGGGCCGCTTGCCTTCGTCCTGCATGTGGACGCGCTCAGCGTGCTCTTCGCCTTTATGGGAGCGTGCATCGGCGGCCTGGTGCTGCTCTATTCGATCGGCTACATGGCGCACGACAAATCGGCCACGCGGTTCTACTCGACGATGCTGGTTTTCATCGCCGGCTTCATCACGCTGGTGTTTAGCGCCAACCTGTTCATTTTTTATCTCTGCTGGGAAGTGGTGGGGCTCTGCTCGTTCTCGCTGGTCGGCTTCTGGTACACCAACCGCGAAGCCGTGAACGGCGCGCGCAAAGTGCTGCTGATGACGCACATCGCGGGCTATGGGCTGCTGGCGGCGATTCTGGTCATCTATCATCGCGCCGGTACGGCGCTGTGGACCGATCCCGCGGTGGCGCACAGCATGACGAGCGGAGTCTTCGCGCTGATGCTGATCGCGTTGGTGGCCAAGAGCGTACAAGTTCCGCTGCATACGTGGATCCCTGAAGCGATGGCGGCGCCCACACCGGTGAGCGCGCTGCTGCACGCGGCGTGTTATGTGAAGGCCGGCGTTTATCTCGCGGCGCGCATGCACAGCTTTGGCGTTTGGCCCGCCGCGTGGGGCGAGAGCCTGATGTGGGTGGGCACGGTGACCATGGCGGTGGGCGTGATGTATGCCATGGTACAGACCGATTTGAAGCGCATGCTGGCCTACTCCACCGTGAGCCAGATCGGCTACATGATGATGGGCCTGGGCATCGGCACGCCGCTCGCTATCACGGCAGGGCTGCTGCATTGCCTGAATCACGGCTTCTTCAAGGGCGGGCTGTTCTTAACGGCAGGCTCGGTGCAGCACGCGTCGGGCACGCGCGACATGAATAAGCTCGGCGGCCTTGCCGGAAAGATGCCGCAGACGACTCTTGCCTGGTTGATCGGCGTGGGCAGCATGATGGGCATTCCGCTGATGAGCGGCTTTGCCAGCAAGTGGATGCTCTATGCCGCGGCGCTGCAGGCCGGATGGGCTGTGCCTGCGATGGTGGCGTGGGCCGCGAGCCTGGGCACCGTGTTTATGGGCGTGAAGGCGACCAGCGCCGTGTTCCTCGGACCCACCACCGAGAACACCAAGGACGCGCACGAGTCACCGCCGTCGATGGTATGGGGCATGGGACTGCTGGCTGCAGGCAGCGTCGTGCTTGGCGTCGCGCCGCAGTTGGCCGTGAATTATTTCCTCAATCCGATTCTCGCCGCGCTCGGCATGGGCGCGGGCGTGCACGTGACGTGGCTTGGCCTTTCGGCGGACGCAGGCAGCTTCTCTTCGACGGGCGGCCTGGTGCTGGCGCTCGTTTCAGTTGTGCTCGGCGGCGCGATCTACGCGATTGCTTATGCGGCGCGGCCGGCAGCGGCTACAGTCGTCGGCGGCGCGATGATGGCGGGGGCGGGAGGCAGCTCCTCTGCGGGTTGGGGTGGTGGCGGCATCTTCACAGGTGGCGAACCGCTTTCTGACCAGGGACGTCTCACGGCCGGCGACTTCTCTGAGATTTTTCAGGAGCATTGGCGCTCGTTCTTCCGCTGGTCCAATGTCGATCGCGCGTATTTGGGTGTGTGGACCGGAATTCAGGCGGTCTCGCGCTGGCTCGGCATCGCGTCGGATTGGATGGAGCGCGATGCTGTCATTCTCCTCCTCGTCTTTGTTTCCGCAGTCTTCGGACTGGTGCGCTGGGTTCTGCCGGGAACCGCATTCACAGGCCTCCCGGTGGTGACTCCGCTGGAGCAAGTTCCGCCGATGCTGGTGTGGAGCATCGTTGTGGCGGCAATGGCTCTCGCGGTTGTTTCACTCGTCAGCTCTCCGCGAAAGGGACTCTTCCTCTGGCAGTCGATGCTGGCTGTTGGCGGAATAACAGTTCTCGGACTCACCTTGTCCGCGCCCTGGGCACGCCTCACATGCCTCGAACTCGGAGCGGCGTTGTCGCTTCTGCCGGTGGTTCGCGCGGCACGATCGCAAGCTGCCAAGTTTACCTACATGACGGTCGTGGTCATCTCCGTCGGATCGATGGTCGCGAGCCGCCTGTTCATCAACTTCGGTCAGCTCGACTCAGCGCGTGCGTTTCTGCTCACCGGCATTGCCGTCAAGCTCGCCGCGATTCCGCTTTGCTTCTGGCTTCTCGCACTGGCCGACGAAGTGCCCGCACTGGCGCTGGGCTTGATCATCGCCGTGGTCGATATGGCAGCTTTCGGCGAGTTTCTCCTGGGCACGCAGGAGATTCCCGGGCTGCTGACACCGCTACCGCTGGTGATTTGCGCTGCCATTCTCACTTCGCTGCTGGCCGCGTTGCTGATGCTCACGCAACGCAGCTTGAAACGGTTGCTGGTTCTCTCCACTGTCGAGGACGTCGGCTTCCTGCTTCTTGGGGCATCGTCGGCCAGCGTGATCGGCGTGCAAGGCGCAATCATCGCAGCTTCAACACATGCGCTGGCGAAAGCGCTTCTCTTCATCTCGCTTGCTGCTCCTGAAGCTGCGGGCGAATTCAACAGCGAACCCATCGCGCTCGCTACGCGCTACCCGGTGAGTGCGTTTGGCTTTTTATTTGCCATGCTGGCCATGCTTGGAGTGCCGCCGATGCTGGGCTTCGCCGGCCGCTGGCGGCTTTACACGTCGGCCCTTGCCATCGGCCATGTGCCGTTCGCTCTCTTCATCCTCTCGTCGATCTTCGCGCTGATTGCATATGCGCTGGCGCTTGCGCGCAACTGGTGGGGTCCGCCGCGTGAAGACGCTCCACCCGCATCGGCAACGCGCGAGCCGTTCGCCTTGAAGGCTGCAATCGTCGTGCTCGTGGTGCTGCTCGTCGCCGCTGGCGTTTGGCCGAATGCGCTGCAAATGCTCCGGGGGGTGCGGCCATGAAGCTCTGGAGACGATTGATGTGCACCGCGCGCCGCCGCAGCCCCTGGCTCTTTCACATGAACTCGGGCAGCTGCAACGGCTGCGATATCGAAATTGTTGCTGCGCTCTCGCCGCGCTATGACGCCGAGCAGTTGGGCGTTCTGCTGCAAGGCAGCCCGCGGCACGCCGACATCCTTTGCGTCACCGGCCCGGTCACGCGCAAGGCCGTAGGCGCAGTGAAAACCGTTTACGACCAGGTGCCGGGCCCCAAGGCGGTGATCGCCATCGGCTCCTGCCCGGCTACGACCAACGTGTTCATCGACAGCCGCACGCTTGAGGGCCCGCTCGACAAGCATGTGCCGGTCGACGTCTACGTTCCCGGCTGCCCGCCGCGGCCTGATGCCATCATCCAGGGCGTGGCCAAGGCGGCGGAGATCCTGGCTAAGCGCGGCAACAATCCGCAAAACGCTGAGCCCGTCGTGACCTTCGTAGGGGAGGTGCAGCCATGACCTTAATCACTGCCCTCGCCCGTCTGCTCATCTTTCCCGGCTTGGTCTTCGCGATGCCGGCTGCGTGGTTCTTCCTGTGGGTCGAGCGCAAATCAGTGGCACTGATGCAGGAGCGCGTTGGCCCTCCCTTCATGCAGCCGTTCTTTGACTTCGTGAAGCTGCTCGGCAAAGAGACGCCGCCGCGCACGGGTATCGGCGGCATGCTGATGCGCGCGTGGCCGTTGATCGCGGTCTCCGCAGCGGCGGGCGCGGTCGGCCTGCTGCCTGTGCTGCCGTCGTCCGGCGGATTCCAGGGCGACCTCATCTTGCTGCTGGCTCTGCTCGAGCTGCCCTCGGTGTGCATCATCGCCGCCGGATTCTCGTCGCGGTCGATCTTTGCCGAGATCGGCTCGGCTCGCGAAGCAGCATTGAGCGTCAGTTACAACATCGTCTTTCTGCTGGCCATCGTTTCCATCGCCGCTTCGCAGCACACCTTCCGGCTCGAAGCTCTTGCGGCTCTGCCCGCAACGCCGCTGCTCTGGCTGGGCGTAGCGGCCATTCTCGTGTGCCTGCCAGCGAAGCTGCACATTAATCCCTTCTCGCTGCCCAACGCCGAGCAGGAAATCTATGCAGGTCCGATGACCGAGTATGCGGGCGCGGAGCTGGCCATGTGGGAACTAGCACATGGGCTGGAATGGGTGGCCGGCGTGGGTCTCGTGGCCACGCTCGTCGCTCCGCATGTGCACGCGGTGTGGATCGCAGCGTGCATCTTCATCGCGATTTCGTTCGCGGTGGTTCTGCTGCTTTCTGTTCTCGCCGCAGCGACGGCGCGCCTGGCCATTGATTCCAGCGTGCGCTTCTACTGGCAGTGCACGCTCATCTTCGCGGTTCTTGCCATCTCATCGGCAATTCTCATGAGGTTCTGGTCATGAACATCCTCACCATGATGTGGAAGAATCTGCGGCGCGGCTACCAAACCCTGCTCTTTCCTGCGCGGCCCAAGGTTACGGCGCGCTTCCGCGGCCTCGTGCAGTTCGATCCCGAGCTTTGCACCGGCTGTGCCATCTGCCGCTTTCGCTGCACGTCGCGCGCCATCGAGTTCAAGGCGGGCAAAGGCGAGTTCATCTGGAGCTACAACCCGGGCCAGTGCACCTTCTGCGGCCGCTGCGTGGAGGGCTGCATCGATCACGCACTCAAGGAAGGGCGCACGGAACATGCGCTGAGCCAGCAGGAGGCGTGCCCGCCCGTTTATTTCGCGCAGGGCGCGCTGAAGAAGTCCTACACCGTGGCGCGCAGACCGCCGGCGCCAAAGCCCGCTGCACCCGCCGTAGCTCCATCCGCCGGGCCGACTGTCCTCGCGGCGACAACGCCGCAAGAGGGAGGCGCACAATGATTGATCTTGACAGCATTCGCGAGACACTGGGCGTTCGTGATCCGTGGGTGGAAAGCCGCGGCACGCACTGGCTGAACCCAGGCACCGTAAGCGTTCGAGAGCTCGCCGTGCTGATGAACGCCGTCGGCGCGCGCTTCGTCACCATTACTGCTTACCAGTTGCCCGGTACCGAGGGATTCCGGCTCGAGTATCACTGGGACCTCGAGGGGCGGCTGATCGGTTTTCCGTTCGTGATTGCGGGCGACACGCTGGAGAGCGCCAAGTTCGAGAGTATTTACGATCTGTGCGAGGCTGCCGACTGGATTGAGCGCGAAGTGCACGAGGGCTTTGCCATCGATTTCACAGGACGCGAATACGAGCCGCTGCTGCTGCGCGCCGGCGACAAGCCGGGCGTGAACCTGCGCGAAATGGCAGCTCCGACTGGCGTGCCTGCGCAAAAGGAGGTGGCAAAGTGAGCTACAAGATTCCCATGGGGCCGTACCATCCGGGTCTTGAAGAACCCTACAAGCTCGACATGATCTGCGAGGGCGAAACCGTTCGCGACGCTGAGCTGCACATAGGGTTCAACTTCCGCAATATCGAGCACCTGGCCGAAACACGCAATTACTTTCAAGTCATTGCGCTCATGGAGCGCGTTTGCGGCATCTGCTCGTTCATCCATACGCTCACGCTTTGCCAAGCCATGGAAAAGCTGGCCAACGTCGAAGCTCCGCCGCGCGCCAAATATATTCGCGTCATCATGGCGGAACTGGAGCGGCTGCATTCGCATGTGCTTTGGGCGGGCATCGCGTCCAAGCTTATGGGCTTCAAAACCATGTTCATGACTTGTTTCGCGCTGCGCGAAAAGGTGATGGACGTGTTGCAGGCCATCAGCGGCAATCGCGTCAACTACTCCATGAATTGCATAGGCGGCGTGAACCGCGATGTCGAGGATCCGACCGCGCTTCTGGCTCTGATCGACGACCTCGAGCGCGAGATGACGCGCACCGTGATTCCGATTTTCACCACCAGCTCGACGGCTCGCTCGCGTTGCGCCGGCATCGGCGTGCTCACGCACGAAAAGGCGGTCTCCTGCGCCGTGGTCGGGCCCACCGCGCGCGCTTCGGGCGTGAATCAGGATTTGCGTCGCGACGCGCCGTATGCAGCCTATGCCGAGATGCAGTTCGAGGTTCCGGTCGAGCAGGCCGGTGACGTGCGCGCCCGTCTCTTCGTCCGCGCCCTCGAGATCATGGAGAGCTGCCGAATCCTGCGCCAAGCGCTGAACAACATCCCGCCCGGCGAAATCTCAACCGGCGCCGACAAGTTCGCCTTTGTCACCGGCACAGCCACAAGCCGCGTGGAAGCGCCGCGGGGCGAGGTGATGTACAGCGTGAGCTGGAAAGAAGGCTCGCGCAATCCGGCCCGAGTGCACGTGCGCACGCCCACCTTCGCCAACATGCCGGCTGTCCGCTGGATGGTACGAGGCGCGCGGCTCGCCGATACGCCGCTGATCCAGGCCTCCATCGACCCGTGCTATTCCTGTACGGATCGGTAGCGACAGCGGAGCTCGCGGAGTTAGCGGAGCCAGCTAAATTGCGGACCGCGGCAAATCGTTAGCCGCGCTCATTCTGCCAGCTCCGCTGCCTGTTCGCTACTTCTTGCTTTCCACCTCGACGTTGTGCTCTTTGGCAAGCTGTTGCAGAATCTGCAGGTGCTGGCTGAGCACCGGTTCGTCGAGCTTGGCCAGCTTCTGGACCGTGGGATTCTGCGCCGACTGCTCCTCGTCCTTGAAGCCCTTCACATCCGTCTGCTGGTCTTTGAGCATGGCCTTCAGGAACGCGGAGTCAAAGTCGGGGCCGGAGAGCGCCTGCATCTTCTCGATCTCCTGCTTGTCTTTCTTCGACGGGTTTTTGGGTTCATCGACGCCAAGCTGCTTCGCAACCGGCTTGATCTGGTTGTTAAGCTCCTCGTGAATCTGCGCCATCTTCTGGCCGAACTGCTTCACATCGTCGCTAGGGGATTTCTGAGCCGCCAGTTGGCCCATCTGCTCCTCTGCCACGCTGTCTTCGAGCGTCTTGCGCAGGAACGACTGATCTTCGAGCGACTGCGGGGTCGCATCTCCCGCTGAAGGCATGCGATCGCTGGGCATGCCCGGGCTATTCGGAGCGCCCGGCTGGCCCGGTTGTGTCTGTCCCGGCTGAGGGTTTTGTTGGTTCGGCGAACCCATTGAGCCATTATCTCCGGGCTGCTGCGCCAAGGCTGTTCCCGCCGCCCACAATGCTGTTGCCGCTATCAATGAGGTCAAGCATGAGTACCTGATCATCCGAAATTGTGACATTCCGCTTCCCTCCTTTCTCTGCAACGCAAAGAAGCCGATCGGCAACTTGCCCACCTTACGGGCTGAAAGACGACAGGACGGCGCCTACGCGTGCCCGAGCCGCCACGCTCTTCAGCCACTGTTCGATGCCCCGGCTTAGGCAGCGAGTTGTCTTTCGCCGTGGCCCGAGTCTACTCGAGCGGCAGGCGCGTCTCGCATTGATATGGAGTTCCTTACTGTGCCTAATTGGCGATGATTGTTTTCGCAGACACTTATCGCTGCGCCCCGGGGAAATGCTCTACTCTGACTTATAGCGTCAATGAAGCCCTATTTGGCACGAATCCGCGAAGCTCTGCTCCAGGCCCTGGCCCATGACGTCGTAAATACGGCCAAAGCAGCCGCCTATTCCGGCATGCTCATGTTCTTTCCGGCTGTCCTGGTGATTACCACACTGGTTTCACAGGTTCAGGCGGGGCCCACGATGGTAGGCGAGACGCGCGCCGTGCTGGAGCAGTTTTTGCCCCCGGACACACTCGATCTTGTGCAAACGTCCGTGCTTTCGCATCATCACCACTCCATGCAACTGGTCCTGTCGGCTGCTACCCTTACTCTTTTTGCCGGTCTTGGAGTGATGCTCTCGCTGATGGAGGGTTTCCGCCGCGCGTACCATCTTCCACCGGAAGACTGGACCTTCTGGGGACGCCGCGGGCGGGCGCTGCTCCTCGTGCCCATTGCCCTGGTTCCTCTTGCGCTGGCCTCGCTGGTTGTCGTCTTCGGCCACCAGATCGAAGTTTGGATGATCGACCGGGCAGGCCACGAACTGCGCCACATGGTCATCTTTTTCTGGCGCATGGTGCGGTGGTCGGTGACCTTCCTGACCATCGTCACCGTGCTCACGGCCCTTTACCATTTCGGAACCCGCCGCACGGAGCACTGGCTGTGGGTTGTGCCGGGAGCCGTTGCCGGCACCATCATTTGGTTTCCGGCAACCTTGGTGTACGGATGGTACGTGACCAGCGTCGCTAACTACACGCGGCTCTATGGCTCGTTTGCCGCGGGCATTGCCACCCTGGTCTGGCTCTATCTCACTTCGTTCAGCGTGCTGCTTGGCGCGGAGCTGAATGGAATCCTTTACTGGGATCGACAGAATCAGCTTGCGACGCATTCCCGGGCTCGCGAGCATGCCGCACGAATTTCCGGCTAAGTTTTTTATTTCTTGACGTTTCTGGGGAAGTCGCTCCCCCTCACCAGGGCGGAGGATCAGTTTGCGGTGTGCCTGCGGCGCGCGCCCTGTCGCGCCATTTACAATGAGGCCAGTAGCGCTCCTCTGCCTCTTTCACCTGTTCGAAAACTTTTTGGGTGCAACTTGAAGCGATCGCGGAGACGTCTCGCATGCCATTTTCTGATCTAACGTTGACCGAGATCCCCGCGCAGCGCCGCGCCAAGATCGTAGCTACGGTTGGACCAGCCTCGAACACCGAGCCCGTGATTCGCGAGATGATTCGCGCCGGAGTCGATGTGTTCCGGCTCAACTTTTCCCATAGCACGCACGAGCGCAAGGTTGCGGTCATCCAGAAGATCCGCAGCGTCAGCAAGGAGGAACGCAAGCCAGTCTGCCTCCTGGCCGATTTGCAAGGGCCCAAGATCCGCACGGGGCTGCTCAAGGACCATCAGCCTGTTCTGCTCAAGGCCGGGCACCGGCTCGCCATCACGCCGCGCGAGGTTCCAGGCACGGCCTCCGCGGTCAACACCACGTTCAAGACGCTTGCCGAGAATGTGGAGCAGGGCTCGCGCATCTTGCTTTCCGACGGCCTGATCGAACTTCGCGTGCACGAAGTGGTCGGCGACGACGTGGTGTGCGACATTGTCAACGGCGGAATGCTCGGCGAGAGCAAGGGTATTAATCTTCCCGGCGTGCTGGTGCGCACGCCCTCGCTCACCGAGAAGGATTCCATCGACCTGGAGTTCGCTTTGGCGCACGACTTTGACGCCATCGCCGTCTCCTTCGTGCGCACCGCGGAAGACGTTGCCCTGGTCCGCAACCGCGTCGCCGCTCACGGCGCCGATACCTGGATCATCGCCAAGCTGGAAAAGCCGCAGGCGGTCGAACATCTTGAGGCGATTCTCCAGGTTTCCGATGGCATCATGGTGGCCCGCGGCGACCTCGGCGTTGAAGTGCCGCCGGAAAAAGTGCCGGCGATCCAGAAGCACATCATCCGCCGCGCTGCGGAGTACTCCAAGCCCGTGATAACGGCCACGCAGATGCTCGAATCGATGATCGAGAATCCGCGGCCTACGCGTGCTGAAGTCTCTGATGTGGCCAACGCGATTTACGACGGTACGGATGCCGTGATGCTCTCCGGAGAATCGGCGGTGGGCAAGTACCCCGTCGCATCAGTCGCCATGATGGCGCGCATCATCACAGAGACCGAATTGCACATGAAGGAATCGGGCACCATCGTGGCCCATGAGCACCGCAGCGGCCTCTCCATTCCAGAAACGATCTGCGAGGCCACGGCGCACGCGGCTGACGATCTGGACCTGCGCGCCATTGCCGTTTTCACGGAATCAGGCTCGACGGCGCGGCAACTTTCGAAATACCACCCTAGCGCGCCCATCTTTGCGCTGAGCCCGCTCGAAGTCACCGTCAATCGGCTCAACTTGTTGTGGGGCACCACGCCGATGCACTGCCCCCGGGTGAACACTACTGAAGCGCAGGTGCATTGGGCTGAGACGCCTCTCGAAAAGGGCGGCTACGTACGCCCGCGAGAAGTTGTGGCCATCGTCGCCGGCACGCGCACCAAGTCCGGCTCGACCAACTTCATGCGGCTGCACGCCCTGGGCGAAACCAGATCCCCAGGCTCGCGGCAAGCTTCGCATCAAGCATCTGCCCCGGCGCCCGACGGCAATGGCGCAGGAAGAAAGCGTCGAGCCCCGCGCCTTGCCACACCCGTCGAGTCACGAAGCTAGCCACTAATTCTCTGGCGGTTGCCGACGCATCTCATGCGTGTACTGTCGCACGCTATTCGGCGAATCCCACATAGAATAAAAGAAAGCAGGAATGGACAACGATGCTCAATCTACGCGCAAGACCATGCGCACTTGTCGCTCGTGGTTCAGCAATCCGCAGTTCCTGCTCGCGTTGGCCGCGGGCCTGATTGCGTTCGTGGTGCAATCCGGTGAGCTTGGGACCTCTGACACGACCCACCGACTGAACGCAACGCATGCGTTTTGGACTTCGTCGCCTCCGGTGTTTCCCGACGAATATCCCGAGTTCGGGGTGCACGGGTGCGGAGGCAAATTGCAGACATGGTACGGCATTGGCCAATCGCTGCTCATGCTGCCTCAGGATATGGTCGGCACCGCGATCGCGCACCTGCCCATCTTTGCCCGCTATGGGGACGACCCGTCGGTGCGTGATATTTTCGTCAGTTACGTCACCAACATGCTCCTCGCCGTATTGACCGCGCTGGTGTGCTTCCGTTTTTTGCGGCAATTGGGCTTCACTGTCAACCATGCCGTCGCGGGCGTTCTCGCTTTGTTGATCTGCACCACGCATCTGCACTACACGCAGAACATGATGGAGAACAACTATATCTTTCTCCTCACGCTCACTGGCTTCTTATGGCAGTACGAGTGGTTGCAGACCGGCAGCCGGCGCGCTCTGTTCTGGGGCTCGGCGGCGTTCGGACTGAACCTGCTCACGCGCCTGACCACCGGCCTGGATCTGGTGGCCGGCGGCCTTTTTGTGCTTCTTGTGCTCTGGTGGGAAAAACGGCGTGGCCGTGAGTTATGGCGCCGGTGCCGGATTTATCTGGCGACTGCTTTGCCCGTTTACATTTTCTTCGGCCTGCTTGACCGCGCGTACCAGTTCTACCGATTTGGATCGTTCTTCAACACTTATGTAAGCGTGGTGGCGAAAGAGGCGCGGCTGCGGGATCCCTCGCTGCCGGCGAATTATCCCTTTGAGACTCCGTTCCACGCCGGCTTCTTCGGCGCGCTGTTCGCTCCGGAGAAATCGATCTTTCTGTTCGACCCACTGCTGATCCTCGCCATCCTCGTTGCCGTAATCGGGTGGAAGCGCTTCAGCCCCGCCATCCGTGCGTATGGGATCGCAACGCTTTTCATGCTGCTGGCATATATCTGCTTTTACGCGCGCTATACCGTGTGGAGCGGCGACTTTGCCTGGGGTGACCGCTATGTTTCCACGTCGGTGGAGCTGGCGGCGCTGCTGGCGGTTCCGCTGCTGCTGCGCTACCGCCGCGAATTCGGCCGGTTCGTCTGGGGCATCGGAGTATTTCTGGTCGCAGCCAGCGCAGTAGTGCAGGCTGCCTCGCTTGCTTTCTGGTTGCCGCTCGAGATCTACCAGATGGAGACGCTGGGTCACCCGACATTCGTGATTGCCCTGCGCATCAAGAACATCGTCGCCTTCGCCCTGGGAAAGATGGACGCGTGGGGCCTCAACAATCACGCCATGACTGAGGATCCCTGGGACTATGTCCACATTACGACATGGAATATTCTTCCCTGGTTATTGAAGCGGGTGGGCGTTGCACCGGCATGGGTCGTGCACGTTGCATTCGCGGTATGGTACGCAGGGCTTGCCGCATTGGCAGGCACGCTCGCGCGGCTCTGGATTGTCACCAAACGGCTCGGCGCGACGCCATCTGCGAAGTTGTCCTGAAAAAACCCCCATTCACCGGCATACCTTGCCTGGCTTCATCAGGGGTGGACACCCCGTGTCGATGCGGAACGTTCTGCCTGGAGAGTGATCTAATCGTCGTCGGGTGGGCCGCTATCCTGCTCCTGCACCAGCCGATCGGCCGTGACTTTGGCCGGAATCTGCATGAACGAATCGGGTTTCTGGGTGTAGTCGAAGCAATCGGAAAATCTGTCGGCCCCAGCGTCGCGCGTGCCCAGCGTACCCAGATCGAAGTTGTTCTCGATAAATGCAAGGAACCCGGCCGCGGTATGCATTCGATGAGTGACGTACCCGTGCCTGGCATACGCCGAAACAATGAGCAGCGGCACGCGGAAACCAGGCCCCATGGCGTCCATCTTGGGCGGATCGACATGGTCGTACCATCCACCCCAGTCGTCCCAGGAGATGAAGATTGCCGTTGAATTCCAGTATTGGCTCTTGCCCACGGTATTGACAATCGAAGCCACCCAATCGGGGCCTTCGGTTCCCGACCCGGGATGATCGGAGTGCGCCCAATCAGGAACGATCCAGGTCACCTGCGCGAGCTCGCCGGCCGCGATGTCGGTGAGTACCCGGTTTGACGGCGATATCACATTGTCGTTCCAGTCGTTGCCATAGCGGATGTGACGGATCGCGTCATAAGCCGACAGGATGAAGAAGCTGTCGCCGCTCGACGGAGCATAGTAGCGCCAGGTTACGCCCTTCTCATCGAGCAGATCGGCAGCGGTCTGGTAGTCGAAGCACGGAAAAACTCCGGGCAGTACCGTTCCGTTCGGGCCCAGAATTGCGGCGGTCGTACCAGGATGCGCGTCACAGCCCCAAATCGAGCCGCTGGGGTTTTCCGCCACATTCGCCGACTGGCCCGCGATCATGTACTGGTGCGCCACAAAGCTGGGTCCGGTGTTGGCCTGGAACATGCGGTCGCCAAGCACGTACTGCCTTGCCAGATTCCAATAGGGTTCGACGTCCTTTTCAGGAACGTAGGAGTACGGAAGCGTGGACGGGCTACCGCCATTGTGCTCGAAGCCGTCCATATTGCCGTTGTCCCAATCCTGCCACCAATGCGCGTGGGAGTGTTGCAGGCCGCGCGAATCGCCGAGGGAGACCGGCTTCAGCGGAATCACTTTGCCGTTGCTCATTCCGCTTTGCACCGTGTCGGCGCCGGGGAAACCATTGAACAGGTTGTCGAAGCTGCGGTTCTCCTGCATGATCACGATGATGTGCTGGATGGGCGAACCGGCAATGGGAGAGACCGTACTCGCGGGCACGGGCGGCGAGGGGCCGAGCATGATGGAAGCATTGCACCCGGTGAGCCAGACAAACAGTGCCCCACCCGCTGTCAGGAAACAAAGAAGGCCCAACGAGTGCTTGCGATGCGATCGCATCCAAGCCCCAAGGCCACGCTGCAGATGCCGCTTTTCCAGGCCCATGTTCCCCCGTTTACGCCTGATCCCGCAAGAATACGGTCGATGCTTCCGGATTTAAGTGACTGAAATCACCAGAGACGCTCCGTTGGGGGAAAGCGGAGTAAGTCTCCTGAAAACGGAACCTCAGCGGTTGTTTCGCCGTGGCGAATTCAATCCAGTTACAATCCCGTTACAATCTAATTACAATCATGGATTGTCGATGCGTCTTCGGCAAGCACAAATTTGTGTTTGAAGGGCCACTGAAGGTAACGGTCTCCCTGGTTACTTCTTGATTGACGGGGTGGTGGGAGCCCAATACCCCGCCGATACCGGATGGTCGCCAGATCGCACCGATTCGGGAAATCGGTTCCAGAAAAAGCCGGGTAAGACCGTACCACACATTGGCCCCGTTACACAAGACTTGCAATTTCTCGGCATCGCCCCTACTATCCGCAATAGAAACCGGCCTGCAAAGCAGGTGGGTGATCAACGCTGGTTGAACCTACATTCATTGAACAGGAGCTCGACTCGATCATCGGTTCTGTGTGCCGTGTCCGCCAGTCCGGAATGCCTAATGAACCGCGGGGAGCTCCACCGTCTTAGGACGGGTTCACCGGCGCATTATCCACGGCCCAGTGGGCCGGATTTCTATTTTTCCCGCCGCTCGGCTCGCCTGCTGTGCCTCGCCGAATCCCTTATCCTGTCTTGAAGTGCATCCTGTACTCTTTCACGTTGGATCGATTCTGATCCCGACTTATGGCGCGACCGCCGCGTTGGGCGTCCTGCTCGGGCTGGCGCTGGCACATCGTACCGCGCGCGTGGTTCGACTGGACCCGGCCAAGGTGTGGAATCTCTGCATCCTCAGCTTGTTTGCGGTGCTGGTTGCCGGGCGGCTTCTGCTCGTCGTCGTCAACCTGCATGCGCTGCGGAGCCATCCTGGATGGGTGCTTGGCCTCGCCATGGTGCACCACCCGCTGCTGGCCGCGGTAGGAGCAATTGTGGGCGCCGCATGCGCGGCGTGGTACGCACGTCGCGCAGGGTTGGCCCTGGCAGGCACGGCCGATGCTCTTGCCGCACCGCTGGCACTGGGCCTCGCCTTTGAGCAGCTGGGCGCGCTCGCCTCCGGCTCCGGCTACGGCGTTGAAGCCGGTCCCGCCCTGCCCTGGGCCGTTACCTATGCCAACCCGCTCGCCGCCATCTGGAGCGGCACGCCACTCGGCATTCCACTGCATCCTGTGCAGGTGTATAACGCGATGGCCTTTCTTGCGCTCGCCGTTCTGCTGTATGTTTGGCTGTCGCTTCAGCGCCGCCAAGGCGACGTGGCCGGCCTCGGGATGATGGGCGCGGGCGTGGCAATTTACTTCACCGAGATGTGGCGCGACCCGGCCGGACGCGGATCGCTGTTTCAAGGCGCGCTCGACGGCCCGCAGATTGCGGCGGTTCTGCTGGTGCTCGCGGGTGCCCTGGTGTTGCGCGAACGTGGCGCAGCGAGTGGTGTCGAGAATCCGGCCGCGCCCGGCCCTCCGGCGGTTCCTGTCACGGGCGACGGAGGCAAGGCATGACCGTTGCACGTGACTCCCAGCAGGCGTTGCGCGAGATTGGCGTTCCCGCCGAGGCACGCGGCCAGCGCCTCGACCGCTTTCTGGCGATGGAGTTTGCGTCCGTGAGCCGATCGCGCGTGCAGCTCCTCATCGACCAGGGCGATGTGCTGGTGGACAACGAACGGGCAAAGCCGTCGCTCAAACTGCGCGGTGGCGAGCGCATTCTAATCACCGGTGAACCGCATCCTGCGCCACTCAAGGCAGTGCCGGAAGCCATTCCGCTCGACGTCGTCTACGAAGATGACGACATGGCGGTGATCAACAAGCCTGCAGGCATGATGGTGCACGCAGGCTCCGGGTTGACCGAAGACGCGCGCAGCCGGGGAACGCTGGTGAATGCGCTGTTGCACCGGTTCGAGACGCTTTCGGCGACGGGCGGGGCATTACGCCCCGGCATTGTGCACCGTCTCGACAAGAACACCAGCGGGCTGATTGTCGTGGCCAAGAACGACCAGGCTCACGCGGCGCTGTGCGCGATGTTTGCCGGGCGGCGTATGCAAAAGACCTATCTTGCGCTGGTGCAAGGCTCGATCGCGCGCGAAAAAGGGACCATCAGCGCCGGGGTCAGCCGCGATCCGGTTCGCCGCACGCGCATGACCACGCGCCCGAGCGAACATGCGCGTTCAGCGATTTCGCACTACGAAGTCGTGCGCCGGCTTGCCACCCGTTTCGGCAAGTTCACGATGCTGCGCGTGAGGATTGAGACCGGGCGCACGCACCAGATCCGCGTGCATCTGGCGTCTATTGGGTATCCGGTGGTGGGCGACACGCTTTATGGCGGAGCGGCGCAGTTGACCGCGCAGGCAGGCACGAAGCAGGAGCAGCGAGCTCGCCGAAAATCGGACCTGGACACTCTGCGCCTGGGCCGCAACTTCCTGCACGCGGCAAAGCTCGAATTCGCTCACCCACTTACCGGCAAGTTGCTCAAGCTTGAGGCGCCACTTCCCGAGGATCTGACTGCTTTCCTTCGCAGGCTGGAGGCAGTCTAAACCTGCAATTCAGTTTGAGTCAGCGGGCTGCGCCTCGCTCTGACAAAAGTACCCGGGGCGTCAACCCCCGGAACTCTGCCAGGAAGCTCCGCGATTGCTAGAATACAAGTAATGACGATGCAACTTTCCACGCCTCAGACGGTCGCACGCCGTTGGGGGCAGCGGCTTCTGTCCGTCGCGCTCACGGGTGCGTTCTGCTGGACGAACGCGCTCGGTCAGCAGCCAGAAAAAAGCGCGACCCCGCCGCCCGCTCAAGCCGCTGCACCGGCAAAAGCTCCCGCGGCCCCGCCGGCCGCTGCGAGCACTCCGTCGGATGCCAATTCCCAGATCTTCAAGATCCAAGTCAACGAAGTTCCGCTCATCTTCACGGTCACCGACAGGCGCGGTCATTACATTCCGAACCTGAACCAGAACGACTTCGCCCTGCTTGATAATCAGAAAGCGCCGGCGAAGGTTGACTCGTTCCACCAGCAGATCAACCTACCGCTCCGCGTGGGCATTGTGGTCGACGCCAGCTCCTCGATACGCTCCCGATTTCAGTTTGAGCAGCAGTCGGCCATTGAGTTTCTGCTGCAGGTACTGAAAGCGCGCGCCGACCGTGCATTCGTGATGGGCTTTGACGTGACGCCGACAGTGACGGCCGACTGGACCAACGATATGGATACGTTGGAGACCGGCGTCAACAAACTGAGCCCGGGCGGCGGCACCGCGCTGTTTGACGCCGTCTACACTGCGTGCCGGAGCAAGCTGCTCAGCGAGCGCGGGCCGGAACCGGTACGCAAGGCCATCATCCTCATTTCCGACGGCGACGATAACCAGAGCCGCGTCTACCTGCCCGAGGCCATCAAGGAATGCGAGCGCGCCGACACGATCATCTACGCTATCAGCACTAACTGGACGCCTAGCCGCGGCCCCGGCGACAAAGTGCTTGAATCGCTCTCCACAGAAACCGGCGGCGAGACCTTTTACCCGCCGTCGGTGGAAGACATGGCGGTAAGTTTCAAAGCCATCGAAGAGGAGTTGCGCAGCCAGTATGCGCTCGTCTATACGCCTGCCGACTTCACGGCCGACGGCTCCTTCCGCACGATTTATCTCTATTGCTACGATCGCCGCTACCAGGTGCACGCGCGCAAAGGCTACTTCGCAACGGGCCAGTAGTCACAGCGCTGCCGGATCTTCCGGCGTCTTTCCAATGAATTGTTGAATTCTGACGGAGCGCGGCAATGTCCGCGCTCTTTTGCTGATCCGCGGGATTTCTGCTTCCACACCCGGCATGCTCGCATCCAATTCGGAACGATTCTCCAATTCGCGTTCCAATTTGGATCGCACGTGGAATCCACGGTGGCACGACTCATCCATTTCCCTCTTTTGCGCGATGAACTAAAAGAAGACGGCTTTCAGAGTCTCTCGCCCGGTTGCGCCGGCACGTTCGCATTAGCTTCTGCGGCGCGGACGACAGGAAGCAAGGTCACGGCAGGCAATGGCAACTCGGCATATGTGATGCGCAGACTGAGGGAATCACGGTGATCCGGCAGGCAATCTCGTGCGACATCTGCGGCACAGAGAAGCGGCAGACCAACCACTGGTTTGTTGCCTATGAACAGGCTGGCGAGCTGCGCATCGGTGGATGGACTTCGCGCCACCGGCTGCGTGCCGACGCGAAGCATCTCTGCGGGCAAACCTGCCTGCACAAGCTGGTGGACGAGTTTATGGCCAAATGCATGGACATGCGGGCGCACCGCGCCGCGGAGCCTGTCGAAGCGGAATCATCGCTTGTTTGCGACACGAGCCTGACTTCTGCCACCGCTTATGTAGAGCCCGACCCGCCGCGAAAGCAGGGTCTGCAAAAAGCAGCTCTCACTTCTTCGGATCGAGACGCGGACCTTCGCGCGCGGACCGGAGAGCCGGAATCTTCGGCGCGGTTGCTTACTCCGCCAATGCCGGTCTCGACCAGGCCGGCGTTCCCGCCGCAGCCGGATATCGTCATCATGCCATTGCGCCCGCAACCTGAGGAAATTCCCCCAGGCCCTGTCGAGCCGCGCTACAGTTCGCGGAACTGGCACGCCGAAGCCTGGGAGAGGGAGCGCGAGCGCGAACTGCGCGCCGTCGAGAATCGTCCGGATATCGCGGCACGCCGCCGTTCCCGCGCGTGAACTGGGAGAGCAGGAGGGTTGTCATGTGGATCGATTTGGTGCTGGCGTTTGCGGCGTTGCTGCCGTTGTTTTTCAGCAGCCGTTCTCATTCGCAGTCCGCCGCGCGAACGCGTGCCTGACCTTCGCGCAGATAAGCTACTTCGACGGGGCCTTGCCCTGCAGCAAGGCTTTCAGTCCATCCTCGTCAATGACAGGAATCTTGAGCTCACGCGCTTTGTCGAGCTTTGATCCAGCCTCTTCGCCGGCCACCACGTAGCTGGTCTTTTTGCTCACGGAGCCGGCTGTCTTGCCGCCCACGGCTTCAATCTTCTCCTTGGCTTCTTCGCGCGTCATGTTGGGCAACGTGCCAGTCAGCACAAAGGTCAGTCCCTCAAGCTGGGTGGTGCGCTGCTTCTTCTGCGCGGTCATGTTCACGCCGGCATCTTTGAGTGCCTGAACGAGAGTGCGGTTTGCCGGGCGTGCAAAGAAGTCCTCGATCGCCTCGGAGATGCGCGGTCCTACCTCCTCTACGCGCTCCAACTCTTCGCGGCTTGCAGACATGATGGCATCAATGGAACCGAATTCCTGGGCCAGCAACTCGGCGGTGCGCTCGCCGACAAAGCGAATGCCTAGGCCCATGATTGCCCGGGCCAACCCGGCCTTCTTCGAGCGCTCGATTTCGTTCAGCAGCGTGCGGGCGGATTTCTCAGCAAAGCGTTCGAGCCCCACAAGCTGCTCTTCGGAGAGCGAATAAAGGTCGGCGACGCTCTTGACCAGGCCGCGCTCGAGCAGTTGCGCCACAGCCGCTTCGCCCAGGCCTTCGATGTTCATGACGCCGCGGCTGGCAAAGTGAAGCAGCGACTCGCGCAACTTGGCGGGACAATCGGCGTTCACGCAACGCCAATCGGCTTCGCCTTCTTCGCGCACGACCGCGTTACCGCACTCAGGGCAATTGGCTGGGAACGAGAATTTGTGGGTTCCGCGAGGATGCTCGGCGTCGTGCACCACCTCTGCCACCTTGGGAATCACATCGCCGCCGCGCTCGACCCGGACCCAGTCGCCGATCTTCAATCCCATGCGCTCGATAAAGTCCGCGTTGTGCAGCGTGGCGCGGCTGACCGTGACTCCGCCGACGAACACCGGCGTGAGCATCGCAGTGGGCGTGAGCTTGCCGCTGCGGCCGACGGTGATCATGATGTCTTCAAGCTTGCTGATTGCTGCCTGAGCGGTGAATTTGTAGGCAATGGCCCAGCGCGGCGCGCGGCCCGTGTAGCCCAGCCGCTGCTGCGTGGCGTGCCCATTGACTTTCAGTACCACTCCGTCAATCTCGTAGCCCAGCGATGCGCGCCTGGTTTCGGCATCGTTGATGAACTTGAGCATCTCTTCGACGGTGCGCACGCGTTCGCGATGGGGATTGACGCGAAAGCCAAGCGCAGTCAGCGCATCCAGTGTCGCCGTCTGTCCCGCCGCAAAATATTCTCCGTCCACCAGCAGAAAATACGCAAAGAAGACCAGGCCCCGATTGGCCACCAGGGACGGGTCCAGCGTTCGCACTGCACCCGCGGCCGAGTTGCGCGGATTGACGAAAGCTGCAAGACCCTCCTGCTCACGCTGCTCGTTGGTGCGCAAAAATGCTTTCTCCGGCATCACCACTTCGCCACGCACTTCAAATTCCTGCGGGAGCTTGGCTTTCTTCAGCTTTTCCACCGGGATCGTCAACGGCACGCTACGGATGGTGCGGATGTTAGTTGTGACGTCTTCGCCCGTCTGGCCGTCACCGCGCGTCAGGCCCGACGACAACTGCGCGCTGCCGTTTGGGCCGGGCTGGTAGAGCAGTGCCACGCTCAGGCCGTCGAGCTTCAGTTCGGCGGTGTACTCCACCGGCAGGTTTCCGGCCAGCTCATGCACGCGCCGGTCCCAGTCGGCCAGCTCTTCCTGCGAGTAGGCATTGTCGAGCGAGAGCATGGGCCGCGAGTGCTGCGCCTTCTTGAATCCTTCGGCCGGCTTGCCACCTACGCGCTGCGTCGGCGAATCGGGCGTGACGAGAGCGGGGTTCGCCGCCTCGAGCTTTTTCAACTCGTTCATCAGCGCGTCGTACTCGGCATCGCTGATCTCCGGCGCGTCGAGCACGTAATAAAGGTGCTCATGGCGGCGGATTTCGTTCCGCAGCTTCTCGATCTTTTTGGCCGCGTCTCGCTCAGTCATAGCTAAGGATTATAGTGAGCGCCCTAGCCCAGGTAACCCCGCTCAGTTCCCTTCCTTCAGCCCACGGAACTTCAGCATCGGCCCAGTCGTCGGCGTGCCGCCCAGCCACTTGTCATACATCTTCTCGAGGTCTTCGGTGTTGCCGCGCGAAAGCACCATCTGCCGGAAGCGGTCGCCGTTGGCGCGGGTCATGCCGCCGTGATCCTCGAACCACCGGAATGCATTATCGTCGAGCATTTCGCTCCATAGGTAGGCATAGTAGCCGGCCTGGTATCCCTCATTCCAGATGTGCAGGAAGTAGCTGGAGCGATAGCGCGGCGGCACATCGCGGATCCATAGATCTTTCTTCTTCAGCGCATCCACCTCAAACTTGTCGGGATCCTGAAGCGACGCGTTCGCCGGCAGCGTATGCCACTGCATGTCGAGCTCCGCGGCCGCGAGAATCTCAGTGAATTCGTAGCCCTGATTAAAGGTTTGAGACTTCATGATCTTGGCCGCGAGCTCAGGCGGGATGGGTTCGCCGGTTTTGTAATTGCGCGCGTAGTGCGCAAGAACCGCCGGGTAAGTGGCCCAGTGCTCATTGAATTGCGACGGAAACTCGACAAAGTCGCGCGGCACCTGAGTGCCCGACAGGCTCGGATATTCCGTATCCGCAAACATGCTGTGCAGCGCGTGGCCAAACTCGTGGAACATCGTGGTCACGTCGTCGAAGGTGAGCAGCGCGGGCTGGCCGGGCGCGGGCTTTTCGAAGTTGGCCACGTTGTAAACCACCGGCAGCTGGTGGAGCAGCTTCGACTGGTTCACCAGCACGTCTTCCCAAGCGCCGCCGTTCTTGTTGTCGCGCTTGAAGTAATCGCAGTACCAAAGCGACAGCGGTTTGCCCTCAGCGTCATAAACCTCGAACACGCGCATATCGGGCTGCCACACCGGAATATCGTGTCGCTCCTTGAAAGTGAGGCCGTAGAGTTCATGCGCCGCATAGAAAACGCCGTTCTCAAGCACGTTGTTCAGTTCGAAGTAGGGCTTCTCTTCCGATTCGTTCAAATCGAACTTCGCCTTGCGCACCTGCTCGGAATAAAACTCCCAGTCCCACGGCTCCAGCGTGAATCCTCCTTGCTGGGCCCCATTCTGAGAATTGATCAACGCCTGGATGTCTTTTGCTTCGCTCGCTGCGTTTGCTGCGGCCGCAGGCGCCAGCGCATCCATAAAGTGAAAAGCCGCATCCGGCGTCTTCGCCACCTGGTCTGTCAGATCCCACGCCGCGTAGTTGGGATACCCGATCAGCGCAGCTTTCTGTGCGCGAAGCTGCGCCAAGCGCGCAATTGTCGAACGTGTGTCGTTCGTATTGCCACGCTCGGCGCGGCTCCAGGAATTCTCAAAGATCGCATGCCGCGTATCGCGGTTCGTCAAATCAGTCAGGTCGGGTTGCTGCGTCGTGTTCTGCAGCGGAATGCGCCACCCTTGTTCCTTGTGGGCTTTCGCCGCTTCCGCAGCCGCTTCCAGTTGCGCCTGGCTCAGGCCAGCCAACGTGCTAGCATCCGTCGTGGTATATGCGGCTGCCTCAGTCGCGGCCAGCAGCTTGCTCATGAAGGTATTTTCAAGCGTGGCATCTTCTTCATTGAGCTTCTTCAGCTTTGCCTTGTCGTCGTCTGAGAGATTGGCGCCCGCCTTCACAAACTGCTGGTAATCGTACTCAACCAGACGCAGCGACTCCGGATCGAGATGGAGAGACTGGCGCTTCAAATAAATGGACTTGATGCGAGCAAAGAGTTTGGCATTGAGATGAATCGCGTCAGCTTGCGCCGCCAGGCGCGGCGCTTCGTACGCCTGCACCTTTTCGAGCTCCGGATCGAGGTTGGCCGCGGTCACGCAGTTGTAGGCTTCAAACGCACGGTCCAGCAATTGCCCGGTACGCTCCAGCGCCACGACCGTGTTTTCAAACGAAGGCGGCGCGGGGTTGTTGGCAATCGCGTCAACTTCCTTGAGCTCCTGCGCCATGCCCGCATCCATCGCCGGCTCGTAATCGCTGTCGTTGATCTTGTCGAACGGCGGCGCCAGGAATGGCAACGTGCTGGGCGCATAAAACGGGTTGTCCGGGCCAAAGCTTGCGGCTGAAGTTTGCGTTTGTGCGGCACAAAATGCAGCGGCGCAGACACAGAAGGCAATCATTGCAGTTGAGGCTGGAATTCGCCTTTTGATCCAAATCGAAAGTGTCATCATGACGTATAGGCCCCTCGAATGGCCGAAAGAATCCACCGATGATTGTAGGCGAGCAGGCCGCGAACGCGCAGTGCTTCGCGCACAATCTCGCGTCTGCTCCGCGCATCTCGTCCCCGATCCCGCGCGGTTCGTCCCCATCCACACTCGCGCCGTCATTGACCGCATAGAATGAAGTCAACGGGCCGCGACGCGAACGCTTAGGTGCAGCGGCCGAAATGAGAAGAATCTCCGAGGATGGATCATTGATGACGCCGACCGCTGTCGCTGAGACCCGCACGCAGTCCGAAAACCTGGATCAACTTGCCGCCGTTGCCGTACATGTGGGGCTTGGACTCAAATCCGGGCAGGAGTTGGTGATGACCGCGTCCACTGACGCGATGCCGCTGGCTCGTCGCATCACCGAGCACGCCTATCGCGCCGGCGCCTCGCTAGTCACGACGCTCTATGCTGATGATGCGTCCGCGCTGTTGCGCTATCGTTTTGCACCCGACGCGAGCTTCGATCATGCGGCCGGGTGGCTCTACGATGGAATGGCTGCGGCGTTCAAGAGCGGAGCCGCGCGGCTCGCCATTGCCGGGGCCGACCCAACGCTGCTTTCCAACGAAGATCCCGATAAAGTTGGCCGCGCCAATCGCGCCGTTTCCAAGGCTTACCGGCCTGCGCTTGAACTGATCACGCGCCACGAGATCAACTGGACGATCGTCTCGAGCGCCACGCCGGCCTGGGCTACGGCCATGTTCCCGAACTATGCGCCCGATGTGGCCCTGGCCAAGCTGTGGGAGGCCATCTTCGCCACGACGCGCGTCAACAGGGTCGATCCCGTGAGCGCATGGAAGACGCACGACGCGGAGCTGCACAAACGCGCTGCCTTTCTGAATGAGAAGCGCTACTCCGCGCTGCGCTATCGCGGACCGGGCACCGATTTCCGCCTGGGCCTGGCCGACGATCACGAATGGCTTGGCGGCGGCACAACCGCGGGTAACGGCGTCTATTGCATCCCCAACATGCCCACCGAGGAAGTCTTCAGCATGCCTCACAAGGATCGCGCCGACGGCACCATCACAGCCACCAAGCCGCTTTCGCACCAGGGCACCATGATTGAAGGCATCCAGGTGCGATTCCAGCATGGGCGCATTGTTGACGCACGCGCCACGCGCGGCCAGGAGGTCTTGCAAAAACTGATCGACACCGACGAGGGTGCGCGGCACCTCGGCGAGGTGGCGCTGGTACCGCACTCCTCGCCCATCGCGCAAAGCGGCCTCGTTTTTCTCAACACGCTGTTCGACGAGAACGCCGCCTCGCATATCGCGCTGGGCCAATCCTATTCGTCATGCGTGCGCAATGGCGACAAGCTTTCGCCGGAAGAACTCGCCGCGCGCGGCGCCAACTCGAGCCTCATTCACGTGGACTGGATGATCGGCTCCGGCCAGCTCGATATCGACGGCGTCACCGCCTCCGGCACTGCCGAGCCGCTGATGCGCCAGGGCGAGTGGGCCTGAACGGCTATGATTCGATAACGGAACGCACGACTGAATGGAACCCGTCACTCATTTCCTCACCGGCGCATGCATTGGCCGAACCGGATTGAATCGCAAGACAGCTTACGCCACGCTCGCCTGCGTGCTGGCGGCGGAGGCCGCCGATCTGGACATCTTTTGGGGATTCGTCGGGCCGGTGGAAGAGCTGAAGCATCATCGCGGCATCACGCATACTTTCTGGGCGGTGCCGGTGGTCGCCGGCGTGATTACCGGTGCGGTGTGGCTCTTCGATCGATGGCGATATGCGCGCAGGCGGGACACGGCTGCGGCGGTCGTGCCATCCGCCGCAACGGAGGATCAAGGTGGGATGGCGCAACCCCCACCAATTGTGATTCCGTCGCTCGTCGCTGCGCGCCAGCCCGCCCACTGGGGCTGGCTTTACTTGTCCACATTCATCGCCTCGCTCACGCATATCCTTCTCGACTGGACCAACAACTACGGGGTCCGTCCCTTCTTCCCGCTCAATGATCATTGGTACTCGGGCAGCTTCATGTTTATCGCCGAGCCGACCCTGTGGCTGCTGTTTTTCCTGGCATTCTTCATGCCGTGGGTGTTCGGACTGGCCGATCGCGAGATCGGCGCACGCCGCAAGCGGTTTCGCGGGCGCGGGTGGGCGATCTTCGCCCTCGGCGGAATGGTGCTCCTCGGCTGCTGGCGATGGACTGAACATGGGCGGGCGCTGGCGCTGTTCCAGAACGCGGATGTGGCCTCGGAACCGGTTCTGCGCATGGCCGCAGAGCCTTACCCCGTCAATCCCTTTCGCTGGCACACGATGCTTGAGACCGCCGATTTCTTTCAGACCGCCGAGATCAATACGCGAACCAGCTCTATCGACAGCGATCCGAATCGCGACGTGCTCTACAAACCCGCCGACACGCCCGCCGTCGAAGCGGCAAAGCGCACGCTGCTGGGGCGTGTCTATCTCGATTGGGGAACCTGGGCCGTGGTGCGCGATGTTGGACAGGAGCCGGTCGCCGGTCTTGATCCACCGAATCTTCCTCCCGGCCGCACATGGACCACGGTCGAGTTCTCAGACCTCCGCTTTCACTACTCGTTCCTGGCGTCGCGCAATTCCGCGGGCCGTGCTCCACTTGGCGGCTGGGTCTACATCGTCGATAGCCGTGAGGAGGCCGGCGAAGTGATGAGCGGCCGCGCGCAAAAGTGAGGGGGATCTACAGGCGATTTCAACTCCTCATTCGTGCGGCATTGCAATAGCGGAGTGCTGGCGCAGTATCCCGTATTCTCGTTCACTTCGCATGAAGAAATTTTGACGACGCAAAACTCTTTTTGTTGACGTAAACAGTGCCTGACGTCACAATGAAGGGAGCGCCATTGTTCCTGCGCGGGCTCGGCCTTTTCTGCGTGACCGCGAAAATAGGCTCACGACTAACAAGATGAGGTGGTCATGTTTGCATATGTGCTGGTGTTGCTTGGCGTAGCGAGCCGTTACCTGGTTGCGGGCCATTTGCCGTTGTTGAATTTCACGGCGGTCACAGGTTCGCTGGTCTATTTCGGAGCACGCCGTTCGTGGCGCGAGATGCTGGCGCCGGTTGCCATCCTCATGGCGAGCGATTTCGCCCTGACCACCTATGTCTATCACTATCAGTTCCACTGGCAGGCGTACGTCACCACGTGGGCGTGGTACGCTGCCGCCATCGCGCTCGGCCAAATCCTGCTGCACGCGAAGACGACCTTCGTGCGCGGGGCTGCGGGCGCAATTCTCGGGCCGACCTCGTTCTTTGTTGTCTCGAACTATGGCTTCTGGGCCAGCAGCTTGAGCCCCTATCCGCATACATTCGCCGGTCTCGTCACCTGCTACGCGGCCGCGATTCCCTTCTATCGCAACGATGTTGTCGCCACGTCCATCGTGCTCGCGGTTGCGCTCGGCGCGCCAGTGCTGGTGCGGCGCATGAACCTCGCTGGCGCCGAGCAAGCTGCGGTGAAGTAACGGCCTCGCTTTCGCCGACTTCAAATTTGTTTGATCTTGCAGGCATGCCGCGCAATGGTGGGAGCTTGTGCCGTCCGCTCAGCGCGCCGCCGCATCCGGCACAATCTTCGCTGTCGATCCAAAGCGCCGATAGTTGGTGAAGCTCGCGTGGTTGATATGGATCACGTTCCAGGTGCGCTTTCTCGCTTCGATGACAGCGCGAAAAATCGCGGCGCTTTCGAGCGGGCAAATCAAGCTGTCTCCGCTGATCTCAACCTCTCCGTACTGCACGACCAGCGCAAAATGCTCGGGCGGAACGAGCGTCTCCAGATCAGCCTCAAGCGTGAGGCGCAAGACAGCGCCGGTTGATGGGTCCACGGTAATGGTTCCCCGATAGGCTGGCGTCCCGTGGTAGGAGTCCATCGTCCGCGTGACGGGATTGCGCGAGCAGCAGAAGTCAATTTTGTAGTGCGATGCCTCCTGCGGTACTCCGTAGCTGAAGACGGCTGCCGGGCCGTCGGGTGTCTGCTCCCAGTGGTTCCAGGTGACATTGCCCTGGGCGGAGTCGGTCATCACGGTGGCCAGGATCGGACCGAACTCGCCGGCGGAACTGAGCGAGGGCGCGGCTGCTGCTGGAGCGCCCGCAGCTCGAGCCGATGGCGCGCCGCTCGAAAATTCGAGGCCTTTGCGGTAGGCCACCTCACGGACCGACGAACCTACCGGATGCAGCCCACTTTGAAAGCTGCTGTCGTCCGTCAATACCGGCATGTCCTCGTAATTGAAAGTAGTGCGCGTGGCAAGAAAATCCGGCAGGTGCGCCAGCGTGTTGGTGGCGAAGTTTGTTGCCTCTCGCAGCATCTCCTGTTGCGCCACTGCATCGGGCGCTGCCTTTTGCGGCAGTTCGGGCGCAGGAGGATCAAAAAACGCCGACAGATCGGCCAGCAGTTCCAGTTCCTCGATGGTTTTTTCGCCGGGATGAAACTCGGACTTTAGCCGGGCGAGAGTCTCACCGGTCAGCCTCTCACTCAGCTCCAGCGAGCTGAGCTGCAATGCCGCCTCGGCGTCGCTTTCGCGGGCTGCCTGCTGCTGGGCTAGACACTGCCGCAACTGCTCGACTGTCACGCGCTGGGCTGCGCGGACAGCCAGCGCGCTCAAGGCAAGTGCCGCAAGAAGAAGCGATCTGAGCATTTCTACCCCTTGGACGCGTGGCAGAGGCTTCGGCTTCCCGGCCTTCACCCATTCCTCGCATGTCGCATCGAAGCCTTATGTTTCCAATGGGTTGCCGGGGCGCCTCATTCGCCGCCACCACCACACAAATCCGGTCACAACGAGCAGGGCGAGCACGAGCATAGACGCGAGGGCGTGACGTGCGACCAGGTCCACCGCGCCAGGCCCCAGCTTGAGCACCAGCAGCGATAGGACAAACCAGCGCACAAACCTTCCGAGGGTTACGGCCAGCATGAAATCAACGACCCGCATCTCAAAAACGCCGGCCGCGAAGACAAAGATCTTCCAGGGTGTGGGCGGGGGCATCATGGACGGGATAAGGACGGCAAGGAACTCCTGCCGCTGAAAGCGGTGGCGCAAATAGTCAAATCGAGCGCGGTTGACTCGCTTGAGCAGGAATAACTCGCCGCCGGCGCGGCCCAGCCAGTAGGGCAACAGCCCGCCGATCGCCGAACCGACAGCCGCCATCAGGCAATAGAGCCAGAAATGGCGTTTGTCGTTCCATACGTAGACGGCAATGACAGCATCAATGGGGACGGGAATGCTCGAGGAGTCGAGCACCGCGACCGCGCCCACGCCCCAGAACCCCATTTTGAACAGCGCCGGCAGAATCACCAGCTTCCATTCCGCCACGATCCGCGCAAAAAACTGCTTCAAACGCCGTCCCTTTCCGCCTCATTCTGCGTCAATTCAGTAAGTATCATTGTACGAGGCGCTGAGTTACGGATCGATGCCGTGTCGCGCGGCAATGTGAAGGATGAGAGAATAGACAGGAAGGACCTCTAAACGGAGCCGGCCAGCGATGCACATGCCGTGAGCCGCTCCTTAGTACCGCATGCCCACCAGCGAAGCGCCAGCAGAAGTGAACGAGCCCAAGGGACCAGCCGACTCGACCCCGAAAACTGGCAGCCCTGCAGGGGAAATTGCTATTCCGGGGGGGATTCTCGGCCTGACCGCATCGCTTGATCCGGCGCCTGCGGTTGACGTTGAGCCGGAGCCCGAGGCGGAGCTGGAACCAGGTTCCGAGCCGAGCGTCGCCCGTCCTCGCGTGGTTCGCGGATCGCGCTGGGTCGACTACGACACCCACGAGCTCCTAGAGATGATCAGTGAGCTCGAAGATGAGCGGCGCTGGAGCCGCTTGCGCGAGGGATTGTGGCTGGCCATCCTGATTCACGTCTTCCTGCTCTCCGCGATTACCTGGATTCCGATCTATCTTTTCAAGGTGCCCAAGGTCGTTGACCCCTTCGACGCGCTGAAAGAGCACAGCGATCAGACCTTCCTGAACCTGCCACCTGACATTTTGAAGCAACGGCAGAAGGTCGCTCCCAAGCCCTTGCCCAAGCAGCCGCTGATCGATAAGAAGACACTGGACGAGTTCAAGAGCGAGGCGCCGCCGCCGCCGGCTGAGCAACAGCAAGCTCCGGTCGAGCCCAAGCCGCAGGCCTCGCAGCCCATTCCGCCAAGTCCGCAGTCGCCGCAGCCTGAGGCGCCGCGTCCTTCGGCCGTTCCCGCCAAGCCGAACTTCGCCATGGGCTCGCAGAATCCATCCGACCAGCTTCGCCAGGACATGATGAACTCCATGCACGGCCACGGGCAGCAGGGATCCAACATGCCGTCGGGCGGTCTCTCCATGCACCCTGGCGCAGGCACAGGAGCGCCCGACATCCTGTCGGACACGCAAGGCGTCGACTTCAGCTCCTGGCTGACGCGCTGGCACTACATCACGCAGATGACGTGGGATCCGCTAATTCCCGACGAGGTGAACCCGCCCATCCTCAAGTCGGGCGTCGTGGCGATTCGCTTCAAGGTTCTGCCCAACGGCCAGGTCGTTGATATGACACTGGACGGCCGCTCCGGTGACACCGGGCTTGACCGCGCGGCCTGGGGCGCGATCACCGGCTCCAGCTATCCACCGCTGCCGCGTGAGTTCCACGGCCCGTATCTCGAGCTGCGCGCCTACTTCCTCTACAACATGCAGCCGCGGTAGGTTAGCGTCTACCCCCGCATAGGCGGCGTTTCCTGCGCACCCGATTCGCCATCGGACTCGCGCAACCTCCGGTGGCACGCTCGTCACCTGCGCGTCAGGGTTTCGGCTCCGACTCTTTCAACAACTCGATCAGGTAGTTCTGCCACACCGACGCGACGGTGTGCGTGCCGTGGCCGCGTGTTGCGTCGGAGATGGGAATCAGCACAAAGCGCGCGTTCGGCATTTGCTTCACCATTTTTTCTGCGATACCCAACTCGGGCGGATTGATGAAGTCGTCGGCGGAGTTGATCCACATGACCGGCACTGTGATGCGGTCGAGGTGCGCACTGGGATCGTAATTCCGGCTGGAGTTGAGCTGAAAGATCATGTCATTGGCATCGGCGTGCGCCATGACGCGGTCGAGGTCACGGTTCACATACTGCTCTGCCGCCTCCCGCGTGGGCTCCCGCTCTTGCATTTGCAGCGGGCTCGATCCCATGATGAGCAGCATCTCGTTCGCCGTGCGCAGGCCTTGCACTGGCTCGGTCTTGTACTCGCCATCCATCCATGCCGGATCCTGCTTGATGGCCTCCATTGCCATGTAGCGCATCATGCGGTTGCGCCCCGCTATCTGCACCGGCAGGCATGCCAAAGGCATCAACGCATCGGCAAATCCGGGATACGTCTCGCCCCATACAAAGCTCTGCATGCAGCCCATCGAGGTTCCCAGGATCAACCGCAGATGATCGATCTTCATCTCGTCGAGCATCATCCGCTGGCTGCGCACCATGTCGTCGTAGTCGTACGCGGGAAAATGCGCGTGCAACCCATCCGACGGCTTCGAGCTTTGTCCATGTCCGATATCGTCGGGCAGGATGAGGAAGTACTTCGTGATGTCGAGCGGCGCGCCCGGGCCGAACAGCACATCGGAAAACACCGGATTCAGCAATGAGTGCGCGCTTCCGCCCGTCCCATGCAGCAACAGCACCGCGTTATCCATGTGGCCTGCGGCGTTGCGATGCGGCGTGCCCAGCGTGAGGTAATGCAGCCTGAGCTGGGGCAGCGTCTCGCCTGTGCCGAATCGAAAGTCCGGCAGCACCACCGTCCCGTCGACTGCCGGCCACTTGCTTGCGGCCGGCGACGCCGCGGTTGCCGGCGGTTTTGCCTCGGGCATCGACATGGTCTGAGCGCTGGCAGCAATTAGAATCAGCAATGAAGCGGCGAAAAGAAACCTGGCTACGCGAAACAGCATGCATTCACCCCCCGGGAGCACGGTATGAGCCTAGCTGCTGGCCGATCCGCAGGCAAGGTCTTTCCACCGCGCCCGCGCCTGCGCTAGAATTTTTCTGTATCCCATGCGCCGCCTTCCCAAAGCCGGTTCGGTCCTTTTCAAGCGCTTTCGCCGCGGCCGCCACGACCGTGGACGCTGACCGCGTCCGCTAATTAATCTGTTTCCGACAAGTTTTTGGCCCGCGCTGATGGTTTGCGCCGCCAACCTGACTCCGCGAGCGACACCAGCTCCTCGGCACCGCGATCCCCGCTGGCGCCGCTCGTTATCGAACTCCATCCGTTCTCTATGCGGATAGAAAGGCTTCGCTCCGATGAACAGCTTCTCCTCGAAAGCCGTGCTTAAATCCGGCAGCCGATCCTACACCATCTATCGCCTTCCGGCGCTGGCCGCGCGCGGCTTCAACCTCGCGCGCCTGCCGTTCAGCCTCAAGATCCTGCTCGAAAACCTGCTGCGCCGCGAGGATGGCGTGAACGTCACCGCCGCCGACATCGAATTCCTGGCCAAGTGGGACGCGAAGGCCGAGCCCAGCCGCGAGATCGCTTACATGCCTGCCCGCGTCCTGATGCAGGACTTTACCGGCGTCCCCGCTGTCGTCGACCTGGCCGCCATGCGCGATGCCATCAAGACTCTCGGCGGCGATCCCGAGCGCGTCAATCCTCTGGCGCCCGCTGAGCTGGTCATCGACCACTCCGTGCAGGTGGATGAGTACGGCACTGCCGCAGCCTACGAGGCGAACTCGCTGCTCGAATTCCAGCGTAATCGCGAGCGTTACGCCTTTCTCAAGTGGGGCCAGTCGGCTTTCCGAAATTTCTCCGCAGTGCCGCCAGGCATGGGCATCTGCCACCAGGTGAATCTTGAGTACCTTGCCCGCGTCGTCTTCACTACTGAGGTCAACGGCGAATGGCTTGCATATCCTGACACGCTGGTCGGTACCGATTCGCACACCACGATGATCAACGGGCTCGGCGTGCTTGGCTGGGGAGTGGGCGGCATAGAGGCCGAGGCGGCCATGCTCGGCCAGCCTGTGAGCATGCTCATTCCGCAGGTGGTCGGCTACAAGCTCACCGGCAAGCTGCGCGAAGGCGCCACAGCCACCGATCTCGTGCTTACTATTACGCAGGCGCTGCGGAAGCTTGGGGTGGTTGGCAAATTTGTCTAGTTCTATGGCGACGGGCTGACGCAACTGCCGCTCGCCGACCGCGCCACCATCGGCAACATGGCTCCCGAGTACGGCGCCACTTGCGGCATCTTCCCGGTTGATCAAGAGACCCTCCGCTATTTGCGCCTCACCGGACGCAGCGAAGAGCAGATCGCGCTTGTGGAGGCGTACTACAAGGAGCAGGGCCTCTTCCACACCGCCGGCGCACCTGAAGCGGAGTACACGCAGACTCTCTCGCTCGACCTCGGCGACGTTGAGCCCAGTGTCGCCGGGCCCAAGCGGCCGCAGGATCGGGTGTTGCTGAAGGATGCGGCCACCAGCTTTGCGCAGCAACTACCCTCGCTTCTCGCGCTGACGGCGAAGCCGCTGGGGACACGGACCGCTGCCGCTTGGGAGCGCTCCACCGTCACCGACTCCGCGGTGGCCGCCGAAGACAACGAAGGACCCGACACTTCCTCCGCGCCGACCGGAACGCCTCTACACGTCACCACGACGGTGAAAGAGCGATTCAACATCGACCCCGACAAGTATCTCGATCACGGCTCGGTGGTCCTCGCCGCCATCACCAGTTGCACCAACACATCGAATCCATCCGTGATGATTGCCGCCGGCCTGCTCGCGAAGAAAGCTGTCGAGAAAGGCCTCTGCGTTCCACCGTGGGTAAAGACCTCGCTCGCGCCAGGGTCGCGCGTGGTCACCGATTACTACCAGAAGTCCGGCCTGCTGCCTTATCTTGAGAAATTGCGCTTCAACGTGGTCGGCTACGGGTGCACCACGTGCATCGGCAACAGTGGGCCGCTACCCTCCGACGTGTCAAAATCCATTGAAGACCACGGCCTCGTCGCTGTCAGTGTCCTCAGCGGCAATCGCAACTTCGAGGGGCGCGTCAATGTGGATGTCCGCGCCAACTACCTCATGTCGCCGCCGCTCGTCGTCGCTTACGCGCTTGCCGGCAGAATCAGCCACAACTTCGACGCTGATCCGCTCGGCACGGACAAGGGCGGACGGCCCGTTTACCTGCGCGATATCTGGCCGTCGCAGAAAGAAGTCTCTGAAGCCATCGAACACGCCGTCTCCAGCGAAGGCTTCCGCCGCGAATACGCGACCGTGACCGAGGGTGATGCGAGTTGGCAGGGCCTCAGCTTTCCCACCGGCGACGTTTACCAGTGGGAGCCTGATTCCACCTACATCCGCAAGGCGCCCTACTTCGACGGTATGACCATGACTCCGCCGCCCGTGACCGACATCGCGGATGCGCGTGTGCTCGCTCTTCTGGGCGACTCCGTCACCACCGATCACATTTCGCCCGCCGGCTCCATCAAGGCCAACGGCCCCGCAGGCCAATATCTATCGGCCCACGGCGTGAAGCCCACCGACTTCAACAGCTACGGGTCGCGCCGCGGAAATCACGAGGTGATGGTGCGCGGCACCTTTGCCAACGTGCGCCTGCGCAACAAGCTCGCGCCCGGCACCGAGGGCGGCGTGACGCGCCTACTGCCCGAGGGAACACAGATGTCGATCTTCGACGCCAGCGTGGAGTACGCAAAGCGCGGCGTCCCGCTAATCATCATTGCCGGCAAGGAGTATGGTTCCGGCTCCTCGCGCGACTGGGCTGCCAAAGGTCCCAACCTACTGGGCGTGCGCGCTGTGCTCGCTGAAAGTTTCGAGCGCATTCACCGCTCAAACCTCGTGGGCATGGGCATTCTGCCGCTGCAGTTTGAAGCCGGCAAGAGTGCGGAATCGCTGGGGCTGACAGGCGAAGAAATCTACAGCATTCTCGGCTTCTGCGACCGCCTCGCCGACAAATTCGCCAACGGCCGCAGCGTCGCCGTCAGCGCGACGAGTCCGAACGACGAAAAAAGGCTGCTCCATGCAACGGTCCGCATCGACACGCCGCAAGAGATCGAATACTTCAAGCACGGCGGCATTTTGCAGTACGTCCTGCGGCAGCTCGCCGCAAAATAGCGACGTCAACGCGACCTGCGCCCATCCTTTTGCGTTCCATCGTGAAAAGGATGGGCCAGCTCGCTTTGAGCCGCAAATTTCCTGCTGATGCGAGAGAAGCCGGCGGCCAACCAACGCCCTGTTCCCAGCGGTGGTATCCTGTGTCGTCTCCGAAACAATCGGTATTTGTGCGTTTCGATCGGAATAAGGAAGGGAATATGTTTGCAAGTCCAACGTCTCTCGCGCTCTTGGAATTCGTAATCGCTGTCCTGGTCCTGGTCTTCATCGTTCTCCTTCTTAAATCGATCTACAGCATCGGACCAACGCAAATCGGATTGGTGCGCAAGCGATTTGGCGCAAAACTGCCGGGCGACAGTCCGGTGGCCTTCAAGGGTGAAGCGGGCTACCAGGCCGAATTGCTTATGCCCGGGTTGCGCTTCAAGTTCTGCCTGCTTTACGCGGTTCAAAAACATCCGTGGGTACAGGTGCCCGCAGGCCAAATTGGCGTAGTGATCGCGCAGGTGGGTGGACCAACGCCCATTGGCGCAAAGTCGGGCGTATATAAAGCCGAGTTTGGCAACTTTACCGACATCTCAACGTTCGTTTCGAGCGGCGGCCAGAAGGGTGTGCAAAGACCGGTTCTCTCCCCTGGCATGCTGGCGCCGGTTCATCCAGTCGCCTTTTTGATCATTACCAAGCCCCAAGTCTTCGGCGTCCCCATCTCCGACGCATACCGCAAGCAGGCCGCTGAAAAAGGCAGGCTCACCTTCGAAGCTTTCGGCCTCGATGAACGTCAGCTTGAGGTCACGCGCATCGCGCCGCGCCCCGCCGAAAGTGGCAAGGTCGTCGACATGATCGGTATCGTGACCACCCTCGAAGGCCAGCCACTGCAAGCCGGCGCCATCGCCAGCCGATTGGGGACATTCGACGACGTAGCAGAACTCGAGAAGAAAGCCGACACCACCGATTTCCAGCTCATCGCCTCCATCCTCGGCAGCAAAAACACGTTGCACAACAACTACCAGGACTTCCAGCAATTCCTCGATGCCGGCGGCAAGATCGGGTTGCAGCACGATCCGCTTCTTTACGGCGCCTACAACCTGAATCCGTTTCTGGTGCGCGTTGAGCAGGTGCCGATGCTGGTCGTTGAACAAGGCCAGGTCGCTGTTATCAAGGCCTACGTCGGCCTGCCGACCCAGGACACGTCCGGCGTCGGATTCAAATTCGGCAGCCTGGTGCGGCCGGGCCACCAAGGCATCTGGCAGGAAGCATTGAGAACCGGCAAGTATCCGATCAACCCCCGGATCTACGACGCCAAGGTTGTGCTCACCGCCATCCTCAAACTCGACTGGGCCAAGGATGTCACGGGAGCCCACGGCCTCGACGCTCGCCTCGAACCGATCATCGCCAAAAGCAATGAGGGCTTCGTTTTCTCCATCGACCTCCAGGTCCTCATCCACGTTCCAGACACCAAAGCCCCTCGCGTTATCTCGATGGTCGGCTCCATGGAGAACCTGGTGAACGAGGTCCTGCAGGCCGCCGTTGGCAACCTTTTCCGCGACAAGATTGGCGGCATGGAAGCCATAAAGTTTATCCAGACTCGTCAAGTGGTTCAGGAAGAAGCGTTCGCCTACATCCAGAAGAAACTCGCCGAGTACGAGATCGAAACCCGCGGCGTCTACATCCAGGACGTGATCTACCCAGCGGCACTGGTCACTGTGCTCACGGAGCGCGAGGTCGCTCATCAGGAAGTGGAAACCTTCAAGATGCAGAGGCAGGCGCAGGATCAGCGCATTGAGACGGAGAAGGCAAGGGGCACTGCCGATATGCAGGCACAGCTTGCGCAAGCTGCGGTCGGCGTCGGCATCAAAATGAACAATGCTGAGGCTCGCAAGGCTGAGGCCGACGGTGAAGCCACCTATATTGAGCGGACTGGTACTGCGCAAGGCGCGCAGGTAAGGGCCGTGGGTTTGGCACGCGCCGAGGCTTATCAGAAGCAGGTCGCGGCATTGGGCCAGGGAGCCACGGCCCTCGTTAACGCAATCGAGGCTCTCTCCCGGAGCAACGTCCCATTTATGCCCAACACTCTGGTCACGGGTGGCGGCGGTTCGGTTGGCGGAGTCCTGGAAGGACTCGGCGCGCTCCTGATGCAAAAAGTCGGACCGGGCGCCTCAATCGACGCGGACAAACCGGCAGCAACTCCACCTCTCAAAGGCAATCCGCGCAAGGAATGAGAGACGCTATCGGTCAGATCGCTCGACTCAATTGAATCGTTGACGGGAAAAGCTGACTCGTCGGCGGCGCAGTGTGTCTCACTGCCGCAGCTCAACCAGGGTTGCTCCCTGCCCGCCCTCATTCTGCGGAGCCTCTTCGATTCCGGCGACGTGCGGATGGTTTTTCAGAAACTCGCGTACGCCGCGACGCAGGATGCCGGCACCGTGGCCGTGAATCACACGCACCCGCGGTAGCCCCGCAAGAAACGCGCGGTCGAGATATTTTTCGAGCTCGTCGGTCGCCTCATCGACGGTGCGGCCGATCAAATTGATCTCCGTGCGCATCTCGTCGGTGTTCGCACTTGTCACAGAGACGTGCACGCCCATCTGCTTGCTCGCAGCCGCCAGTGGACTTTGTGCTGAACTCGTCCGAGACTCCACCGTGCGCAGCACCTCGGCAATATCATCCCGCTTGACGCGCATTTTGATAGGCCCCAGCGCGACCTCGAACAGGTCTTTCTCAATCTCGCGCTGCACCACGGCCACTTTGCCCATCGACCTCAAGCGCACCTGGTCGCCCGCCGCCACATGACGCACCACATGCGGCTGGGCGTTCTGGTCTCCCTGGTCCGCACCGGTGCGATGCGCTACGACTGTTTGGTTAAAGCTCTCCTGAAACTCGCGCCGCAATCTGTTGATCCGCCGTTCTGCTTCTTTGGATAGCTTCTGTTGCGCTGCACGGTCCTCAACCGCGCGCACATTCTCGCGCATTTGAAATTCGAAATCCTTCAGCAGCGAGGCCAGCTTGCCTTCGAGCTCGCGCACGCGGCTTCGGACCTCCGCGTCGCCTTCGCGCTCCAGCTTTTTTCGCTCCTGGTTCAGCGCGTACTGCTGCTCGCGCGTCGTCTTGCGCTCTTCTTCGAGTTCCGCCAGTTCCTTGTGCAGCTTGTCGAGGAACCGCGCGACGTCAGCCTGCTGCGAGCCCAGCCGCTCCCGCGCCCCCGAGATAATCGCCGCATTCAGCCCCAGCCGCTGCGCGGTTTGAATGCCCGCCGACGCGCCCGGCACGCCAAGATGAAACTGGTAGTTGGGCACCAGTGTCTTTTCATCCACCCCCGCCGCGGCGTTGCGCACGCCCGGCGTGTTGGCCGCATAGACTTTGAGCGACGTGTGATGCGTCGAGATCATCGACCACGCTCCGGCCGCAAGAAAATACGCGGCCACGGCCACAGCCAGCGCCGCGCCTTCCTCAGGATCAGTCGCCGAACCCAACTCATCGAGCAGCACCAGCGAACGAGCGTCCGCGAGGCGGGAGAGCCGGTCGAGATTCGTGATATGCGCGGAGAACGTCGACAGCGCCGCTTCGATCGACTGCGCGTCGCCAATGTCGGCCAGGAACGCCGTGAAAACCGGGAAGCTTGCGGAAGCTGCGGGCACAGGAATTCCCGCCTGCGCCATCATCGCCAGCAGGGCCACGGTCTTCAGCGCCACCGTCTTGCCGCCAGTGTTGGGCCCGCTGATGATGAGCTGGCGCTCGTCCGCCGTCAGCTCGAGAATGAGCGGGACAATTGTCCCGCCCGCCGCTCGCAGACTCTTTTCGAGAAGTGGGTGCCGAGCGCTTTCAACCAGTAGCGACTCGGGTCCAAAAGTCGGCGCTACGCAATCAAAGTCGCGGCCAAAGCGTGCCCGCGCCAGCAAGCTATCGACCAACGCCAGCACGCGCGCACCTTCGACCAAACTGTGGGCATAGCCGGACACTTGCCGCGTGAGCGCGACAAAGATGCGATGAATCTCCTCCTGCTCTTCCTCGATCAGCCGCACCAGTTCGTTATTCTGCTCGATGGTTTCAAGCGGCTCCACGTAAACCGTCTGGCCTGACGAACTCGCCCCGTGAATCACTCCCGTCACGCGCCGCTTGAGTTCCGCGCGCACGGGAATCACGAAACGCTCGCCACGAATGGTGATGACGTCGTCCTGCGTGGCGCCCTCACCGGAGAGCTTGTGCAGCGCCGTGCGCAGGCTCTCCTCAATCACTTTCTGCTGCCGCTCCTGCTCGCGGCGGAGGCGATGCAGCTCCGGCGATGCATCGTCGGCCAGCGAGCCGTCAGGTTGAATTTTGCGCTCGATGGATTCGGCGAGAGGCCGCAGGCTGCTGGTTAGTGACGCCGAAAGCTCCGAGAGCCCTGGCAGCTTGCCCACGAGCCGCACGGGCGGCTCGCGCAGCAGCGCCTGCCACGACGCTACATCGTTGGCCAGCCGCGCCACGGCTTGAAGTTCCGCGGTCTCCAGAGCCGCGCCGGCAATCTGCGCCTTCGCAGCGAGTTCTGTCGGATCGACCAAGCCTCCGAGAGGAATCGAGACTTGCTCGTTGAGCAGCAGCCGGACTTCGCCGGCCAGCTTGTGCTGGAGGCCGATCCACTCTTCATCTGTTGAAGGATGCAGCGCAAGAATCGCCGCGCGGCCTACCGGCGACGCGGCAAAGCCCGCCACGAGCGCCAGCAGTGGCTCCCACTCGAGCGCCACCAGATCGGCGTGCTGCACCGGCGACGGAATGGGATCAAGCAAAGACATGCTCACTCATTATCTCAACGATAGAAAGCACCACGCAGAGGCCACTCCCCTGGTCACTTGGTCCCTGCTTCCGGCAGGTCCCCTTCCCATCGCGCCACTACTGCACTGGCCATGCAGTTGCCAATCACGTTCATCGCAGTACGGCCCATATCCATCAGCGTGTCCACGCCGAGGATGATCATGATTGCCGTCGTCGGAATATGGAACGCGGCCGCGGTCCCCATCAGGATTACCAGCACTGAACGCGGCACGCCGGCTACGCCCTTGCTCGTAAGCATCAGCGTGAACACCATTACAAGTTGCTCGCCTATGGTCAGGTGCATTCCCGCCGCCTGCGCGGCGAAGATTGCAGCCATGGAGAGATACAGGCTCGATCCGGTCATGTTGAAGCTGTAGCCGGTGGGAATGACGAACGAAACAATCCAGCGCGGCACGCCGAACTCTTCCATGCGTTCCATGGCCAGCGGCAGCGCGGCCTCTGAAGTTGTGGTGGCAAATCCGATGGCCGCAGGCTCGCCGATAGCCGCGCAGAACCGTCGCAGCGGAATTCGCGCAATAAACAGGATCGGCGCCAGCACCAACAGAACAAAGACCCCAAGCGCCGCGTAGTACGTCACCACAAGCTTGACCAGCGGCAGCAGCGTGAGCAGTCCCATGCTGCCCACCGTGTACGCCAGCGCCGCTCCCGCCGCGACCGGCGCCATCAACATAACGACGCGCGTGATGGCGAACATTACATCCGTGAGCGATTGCAGCACGTTGACCAGTGGTGCGCGACGCGGTTCTTTCAGCATCGCCAAAGCCACGCCGAACAGCAGCGAGAACACTGCCACCTGCAGAATCTGGTTCTGCGCTACGGCTTGCGCAATGTTTTCAGGAAAAACGTTGAGAACGATGTCTTGCCATCCGGGCGCGTGTGCCTGGGAGACCAGGGTCTGTCCTGCGGCAGGCAGCGCGATGCCCCATCCCGCTCCCGAAAGGTTAATGGCGATCGCGCCAAGAAAAATGCCCAGCGTTGTGACCACCTCAAAGAATATGACCGCTTTGAGCGCGACACGCCCCACCGCGCGCAATTCCCCGTGCCCCGCGATTCCAGTTACCAGGCCGCCAAAGATCAGCGGAGCCACAATCATGCGGATGAGGCGCAGAAAAATGTCCGCCAAAAAGCGGGTTTGCGCAGCGAAGTGCGGCGCGTCAACGCCGAGCTCCGCCCCGACCACCATGGCAAAGAACGTCCACACCAACAGCGATCGCCGCCGCAAGGCAACAGGAACGAACAAGCCAATGCCGGCCCAGCGCAACGCAGCCGCCATGTCAGCGCTGGCGTGCAGTCGCTCCGCGACGATCCCAGCTACGAACAACACCGCGGCGACGGCGGCCAGCGAGCGGAACAAGTTTTCCCTGGAAGACGCGCGATCTGCGCTCGCACTGTCTGTTTGTGGCTGAACCTCTAGCGAACCATCAGGAGGCATTGAGGAGTCCTGGAATTCAGGCTCCATTATCCTATGCCGGCACGTCAGGGCACATGAGCCAGATCATCTGGCCCCATGCCGTTCGATCAATCCTTCTTGGGGCTCGGAGTCGAGGTAGAAGTTGAACCGGAGGCGTTGTCTTTGCCGCTGCTTCCAGCACTTGCGGTATCTGACTTGCTCTCTGATTTGCTTTCCGTGGCCGGTTTCTTTTCCGAAGGCGCGGCTTCGCCCGCGGGCGCGCTGCTCTTCGGAGCGTAATCGTTCACGTACCATCCGGCGCCTTTGAATTGCAGTCCCGGCGCCGTCAACGGCCGCTCCAGCGCGCCGCCGCACTTCGGGCACACCTTCTCCGGCTCGTCATTGAATCGCTGAATTTTCTCGAATCGATGGCCGCACTGCGTGCAGCGATATGCGTACAACGGCAAAGCTTCTTAACCCCTCGGCAAGGAATGAATCAACACTCTCTATTGTAGCGGGAGGGCGGCAAATCCTGAACGAACCTGCCACCCTCGCTGCGTGCATGCCGAGCCGGGCAAATCGGCCGTCAATGTACTTGAATCGGTACCGAAGCGGTCACATCTTCCCACGCCAGCGTCAGCGTGCCCTTGCCGCCGCCATCGTCGGTCAACGTGTACGTGAGGTCTTCGACCATCGATTGGGGCTTCGACATCGTCATCTGTGTTTTGCCCAAATCTTGCGAACTGTCGTAGGCAAGTCCCCATTCGCCAGTCTTCTTGTTCACGATCAACGTCCACTGCGAAGGGTTGGAGATGTCTACAAACAGAGTGTAGGTGCCGGCGGCAACGTTGAGGTCGCCGATCGTAATGTCGCCGTCAGTCTTCAGCGTGGTAGCCGCGTTGGCTCCGGCACGCCAAACGGGGTACGACTTATGGGTCTTCGCGATGAGTCCGTCTTTAGTGAAAATCTGGCCTTCACGCCCATTCACACGCGGCGAGTTGTAGTTGATGGAGATGGTCTTGCCCTGGATGGTCGCCGACGCTGTTTCCGGCGGGCTCTTGGGCGGCGCTGTCTGCTGGGCAAGAAGAGTCGTCGCTGCAAACAGAAGGCCCATACATACGAGAACACGTTTCATAGGATTGCTTCTCCTCCGGCCAGAGCCTTGTTTTGTTGAGCTACGGCCCCGACGGGTCGATTGTCGCACCGCGCGGCTACCTTTCGGAAGCCGGTCGCGGGAAATCCCTGTGAAAACCCTGTTATGATGCGCCAGAGGAAGGCTCGTGGCGGACGATCGCAACCATGGAACAGCGGGAGCGCGCTTTCGTGCGGCGCTCGCGGCTGAAAAGCCCTTGCAGGTGGTGGGCGCCATCAACGCCTACGCTGCGCGATTGGCCGAGGCCACAGGCTTCCGCGCCATTTATCTTTCCGGTGGAGGCGTGGCCGCCAATTCTCTCGGCATCCCTGACCTGGGCATCAGCACCATGGAAGACGTGCTGACCGACGTCCGCCGCATCACCGATGCCTGCGCGCTGCCACTGCTGGTCGACATCGACACCGGATGGGGTGGAGCGTTCAACATCGCGCGCACCATTCGCCAGATGATCAAGGCCGGCGCGGCCGCCGTGCACATCGAGGACCAGGTCAGCGCCAAGCGCTGCGGACACAGGCCGGGCAAGGAGCTTGTTCCACCCGCGGAGATGGTTGACCGCATCAAAGCGGCGGTGGACGCGCGAACGGATTCACAATTTGTGATCATGGCGCGCACGGACGCGCTCGCCGGCGAAGGCATGGACCGGGCAATCGAGCGCGCGCAGGTCTACGTGGCTGCAGGCGCGGACATGATCTTTGCCGAGGCAGTGACGGAACTCGCGATGTACACGGCATTTCGCAAGGCTGCAGGCGTGCCAATCCTCGCCAACATTACTGAGTTCGGCAAAACGCCGCTCTTCACGCGCGACGAGCTCGCCAGTGCCGGCGTCGATATCATTCTCTATTGCTGCGCGGCTTATCGCGCTATGAACGCCGCGGCGCTAAAGGTCTATGAGACTATTCGCACCGAAGGCACGCAAAAGAGCGTGCTGCCGCTGATGCAGTCGCGCGACGATCTCTACCGCTATCTTGGCTATCACGCCTACGAGCAGAAGCTCGACGAGTTATTCGCAAAAAGCAGGGAACAAGAAAACGGAGCAGCGAAGGGGCGGGGCAAAAAGCCTGAGTAGACATTTCCTGCATTGATTCGTTAGCTTAATCCTCGCTGGGGGTCAATTCATGAGCGTTCAAGAAGCGGGGCGTGCGCCGGCGCCTGTTCACCTCGATGACAAGAACCAGTCGCCCGGGGGCCCTGTCTTCAAACCCAAAAAGTCCGTGGCGCTATCGGGTACGGTGGCGGGCGAAACTGCGGTTTGCACCGTCGGCCAGAGCGGCAACGACTTGCACTATCGCGGCTACAACATCGCCGATTTGGCCGCGCACTGCGAATTCATCGAGGTCGCGCATCTGCTGGTGTATGGCAAATTGCCCAACACTGCCGATCTGGCCGCCTATCGCAAGAAGCTGCTCGGCCTGCGCGGATTGCCGCATGAAGTCAAGCGGGCACTCGAGTTGCTGCCCGCTTCGGCGCACCCCATGGACGTATTGCGCACAGGCGTATCAGTGCTGGGCTGCGTGCAGCCCGAGGCCGACGATCACAATGCCGCCGAAGCGCGCGATATTGCCGACAGGCTTCTGGCTTCGCTGCCTTCGATGCTCCTCTATTGGCATCACTTTGCGCGCAATGGCAGGCGCATCGAGACCGATGCCGACAGCGATTCGCTGGCCGCGCATTTTCTTCACCTGTTGCACGGCGAGCCAGCCAGTGCCGAGTGGATCCGCGCCATGCAGGTTTCGCTCGTCCTCTACGCGGAGCACGAATTCAACGCGTCTACTTTTACGGCTCGCGTGATTGCCGGAACAGGCTCCGATCTTTACTCATGCGTCGCGGGCGCCATTGGCGCGCTCAAAGGACCCAAGCACGGGGGCGCCAATGAAGTCGCTCTCGAAATTCAGCAGCGCTACGCATCAGCCGACGAAGCCGAGGCCGACATTCGCCGCCGCATTGCCAACCACGAGGTCATTATCGGTTTCGGCCACCCGGTCTACACCGTCAGCGATCCGCGCAGCCACTTCATCAAGGAGCAGGCTCGCGCACTGGCGACTGACGCTGACGGTAAGCGCCTCTTCTCCGTCGCCGAGCGCATCGAGATCACCATGCACGAGGCCAAGCGCATGTTCCCTAACCTCGACTGGTATTCGGCCGTGGCCTATCATCTGATGGGCGTTCCCGTCGATCTGTTCACGCCGCTCTTTGTCATGTCGCGCACCGCGGGCTGGTGCGCGCACGTTATTGAGCAGCGCGAGGGCGGCAAGATTATTCGGCCGTCGGCTGTCTATACTGGACCCGAGAATTTGGAATTTGTACCGATTGCAGAACGGCCGTAGCACGGTCTGCAGGCCGAGGGTACTCGCGAAGTCCACGCCGGCGACAGCGATGTGCGGGTCAGGAGACTCTCACGACAGCCGGCCTGGAAGCCGGCGCTACCTAACGTTACAGTAAGGAGCACGCTTGTCGTCGCACATCAGCAATGAACGCCCCGCCCCGGACAAAGTTCTTTCCGACATCGCCGACTACGCGCTGAACTACAAAATTGAGAGCGACCTCGCCTACTCCACCGCGCAGTATTGCCTCATGGACACCCTGGGCTGCGGTCTTGAAGCGCTCGAATATCCTGCCTGCACCAAGCTGCTCGGGCCCATCGTGCCCGGCACCATCGTTCCCAACGGCGCGCGCGTTCTCGGAACGAATTACGTACTCGATCCTGTTCAGGCTGCTTTCAATATCGGCGCGATGATCCGCTGGCTCGACTTTAACGACACCTGGCTCGCCGCCGAGTGGGGCCACCCCAGCGACAATCTCGGCGGCATTCTCGCCACGGCGGATTGGCTCTCGCGTGCCGCCATCGCCGAAGACCGCCCGCCGTTCAAGATGCTGGATGTTCTGACGGCCATGATCAAGGCTCACGAGATTCAGGGTTGCATCGCGCTGGAAAACTCATTCAACAAGGTGGGCCTCGACCACGTGGTGCTGGTCAAGGTCGCGTCTACCGCGGTTGTGTGCCAGTTACTCGGCCTCATCCGCGAACAAACCATCAACGCGCTCTCGCTGGCATGGGTCGACGGCCAGAGCCTGCGCATGTATCGCCACGCGCCCAACACCGGCTCGCGCAAAAGCTGGGCCGCGGGCGATGCAACAAGCCGCGCGGTACGGCTGGCGCTGATGGCACGCGCCGGCGAGATGGGCTATCCATCGGCGCTCACGGCAAAAACCTGGGGCTTCTACGACGTCTCCTTTCGCAGCCAGGAGTTCAAATTCCAGCGCCCTTACGGCTCCTACGTGATGGAAAATGTGCTCTTCAAGATCAGCTACCCAGCGGAATTCCACGCACAGACCGCCGTCGAAGCCGCGATGAAGCTGCGGGCGCGCCTCGACGCCGCGAGAAAATCTGCGGCGGAGATTCGACGCATTGAGATTCACACGCACGAGGCTTGCCTGCGCATCATCGACAAGAAAGGCCCGCTTGCGAATCCTGCCGACCGCGACCACTGCGTGCAATACATGGTGGCGATTCCGCTGCTGTTCGGCCGCCTCACTGCCGCTGACTATGAGGATTCGGTTGCGCTGAATCCGGACAATGCTCCGCGCATCGACTCCTTGCGCGCCAAAATCGAGTGCGTTGAAGAGCCGCAGTTTACGCGCGACTACCACGACCCGGACAAGCGCTCGATCGCCAACCGTCTTCGCATGGAGCTGAGCGACGGCGCGATCCTTGAAGAGACTGTCGAGTATCCCATCGGCCACCGCCGCCGCCGTAACGAAGGCTTGCCACTGCTGATTGAAAAATTCAAGAACAACTTGCGCCGCCGCTTTCCGGAGCCACAACAGCAGCGCATTCTCGATGCATCACTCGACCTCGACCGTCTTGAGGCGATCCCGGTTAACCAATACGTCGATCTCTACGTGCCGTGACCCGGCGAATGCGATACTTTTGGCTCAGGGTTTTCTTGCGGCAATGCGAATAGAAACGCGGACCTTGCGGTCCGTGTTCGCGTTTTCCGAGGGGTTCACCCCAGAGAATGTCAAGGGCTCCGCTCTCGCGCACGAACCCATCCCGCTCATTTCAGGCAGAATCTTCCTCCGGGGACATTGCGGGTTAATTCCGCGAAACCGCTAAGCTTGTCTTAGGTTCCCATGAGTTCGGAACCGGAACCGGAGATTTCCTGGTCTCTCGGTCCCTTGGTTCCTGCTCGGTTCCTCGGGGTTATACCCGGCTCATAAACCTTTTGTTTTCAAATACCGAGGTATGGCATACGTGGGGTGGGGGTACCAGGTGACTGAAATATAAACACGCTGCCCGGCGGCATCGCCCAGCGTGAAAAATCGAGGTTAGAGCCTCTGGGCTTTCACAATCAAAGCAAAGCGCGGACCCGAAGGCCCGCGCTGATCCGTCTGGATTGTCGTTTACGCTTTCGCCAGCACCGGTTTTCCCAGTCGCTCCGCCATGATCTCGTGCGCATGGGCGAAGAACTCGTCGTTCGCGATCTTGCCTGCATCGAGATCGGCGAAGATCGCCTTCTGCGCGTCGTATTCGCGGTTCTTGATGCCCGCCTTCGACTGCAGCATGCGCCATGCCTTGCGGCGCTCCACGCAGAACATCACGAGTTGCCGGCTCAGCGCGTAGTGGACCGCCTTGCTGTCCTGATCCATCTGAATGTACACGCCGAAGTCCGGAATGAAGCTGCGGTGCTCCGGATGCAGGTAGCGGCGATAAACCACATCCTGCTGCGTGATGCGTACCAGCATGTTTTCCAAGGGGATCAGCTTCTCGGCCTGCTCCGGCTTGATCTTCTTCAAGTGATTTCGGAAGCGCGCCTCCGTCGTGCACCAGTGCGCCACTGTGTAGCGATAGGGCTCGCCTGTCGCCTTCGACTTGGTCTCGTACCAGTCGAGATCGATGGAGGGATTGCCTTTGATGTCGAGCGCTTCCTGGTAGCTCTCGCCTTTGCGCGGATCAAAGACAAACTCCGGCACGCCGCGCGAGTCGCGCACGCGCTGCGCCTGGAAGAGCGCCATGTCATCGGGCACGCCGTGCTCCGGCTGGCAGGTGGTGTACGCCTGAATGAACATGGTGCCGCGATACTCCAGGCCATCGAGAATCGCGCGATAGAGCTTGGGTGCGTTGGCCATTGAAACCTGCGCCACGAAAGGAGATCCGTGCCCGGCCAGGAACGTCTCGGCTACCGTCTTCTTCTCGGTGTTTTTGCCTTGCGTGGCCGCGCCGAAGGTGTTCATATCGCCGCCGCCGAGCATCGGTGTTGAATCGGAGTTCTGCCCGCCGGTGTTTGAGTAGACTTGCGTATCGAGCATCAAGGCCTTTACGTTGGGCCGGTTCTGCAGAATCACCTTTGACATGTTCTGGTAGCCGATGTCGCCCATGCCGCCGTCGCCGCCGACGACCCAAACCTTGGGCAGCTCGACAATCTCCTGGTCGGTCATCAGCGCATCGGTGAAGTGCGTGAAGTGGTAGTATTCCTCTTCGCTGAGGCCCTTGCCCTCGCGCGTGAGGATGATGTCGGCCAAGCGCTCAGGAATCACGGAGCGGCGCCCGTGATCGACAATGAAGCTCTCACCCATCAGCCAGCCCACGGTGATTCCGTCCTGGAAGAGTGAGTTCATCCACGGATAGGGATGCGGATTGTTCGGCGAAGTCGATCCATACACCGTATTGCATCCGGTGTGCGCGGCCATAGCCATGACGCTCATGCCGTTGGCCAAGCGCCCGTCGATGGGTTGCAGGTTCTTGTGGTTGAAGGCCTCGGTCAGCAGCACCGCGGCAATCGCCTCGATGAGCTGCGCGTCGGTCACTTCACCGCTCTCCTTCTCGTAAGCTGCGATGCGAGCTTTCGTATCTTTCACATCCTCGCCGCCCAGGCCCATGAGCAGGTGCTCGATCGCCTGCCGCAGCAATGCATATTCGGCCGGATTGCTCTCCTTGACCGCAGCCAGCTTTGCCGCGCCCTGCTTCTCAAGCTCGCCCGCCTTGGCTACGAGCCGGTCGCTCTTGGCATGGAAGACCGGCCGCATGTACGCCTCGGTCACAGCGGCAATCGAGCGCAGCACGCTCTTTTCGCCGCAGCCCGCGCAGGCTCCGTCGCCGGAAACCAGCGCATCGTAATTCGTCCGCACCATCAGCATGTTGCGCAAGGTCGCGGTCTTTGAATCGGCAGGGTTGGCTCCGTTAAACAGGCCGAGATACTTCTGAGAAGTATCCGGCAGCAGATCGAGAAAGGCTGTTCCAGTCTCGTGCTCCGCATTCACATCTTCGGTCTCCTGCACCATCTTCAGCGCCTCGTGGTCGCCGCAAGCCGTTACGCAGGCTGCGCAGCCCTTGCACAGGTCCGAGACGAAGATGGAGAAGATGCCGCCCGAGCCAGGTGTCTTGCGCTCTGGCGACGAGAAGATGGCGTTGGCTTTCTGATAGGCCATCGGCACCTTCTCAAGGATCGAGAAGAACTGCTCCTTGGCCTGCGCTGAGAATCCGTCGACCGACTCCGTGACTTCGCGGATGATCGTGGGCATCGGCGTTCCCTGCTTGATGTCCGCGAGCATGCGCTGCCGGGCCAGTTTCTCGATCTCCGGCAGTCTCGCCATGATCTTGCGGCGTTCATCTGTATCTGAAACGTAATGCGTAACCGCGGTGCTGAGAATGGTGCCGAGATCCTGCGAGCAGTTGGGCAGCGCGGTATCAGGGCAAACGCTGATGCACTCCATGCACTGCGTGCAATTCTCGGGAATGTAGAGCGGAGTCTCGCGGCGCGCCACATACTTCGAGGCTGTGTCACCGGTTGCCGCCGCAATCACGCCCATGGCAGCCAGCGGCGTGGCCGGCTGGTTGTAGCCGAAGTGCGAGCGGAACTGCGCATCGAAATCGTTAATTGAAGAGATCGGCGTACGCGGCCCTTGTCCAGCAGGAACCGGTGTACTGCGGCGCATGCTGGCCACTGTGCTCGCGGCCACTTCAACAAATTCAGACGCCTGATCAATGATCGGCAGCAACGCCCTGCCGCGCAGGCTGGAGCGATCGGCCGCTGTAACCTCGCCGATCGCAATCTCCTTCACCCGCTCGAAGCCCTGGATCATGACTTCCATGTTTGACTGCACAACGGCATCGCCGAGCTTGCCGAACTTCTTGACGTATTGTTTGTGGACGACTTCGCGGAACTGTTCCTGGGTGATGCCGAACTCCTGAAGCATAGGGCTGACGGCAAAGAACGCGCCCAAAAACGCGTTGCCCTGCATGCGTAGTTGTAAATCGCCGCGGTCGGTTGCTTTCTTGGCAATGTCGAAGCCGGGCAGCGTGAAGACGCGAATCTTTTTCTGGATGATCTGCTTGCGCGCCCACAGTGGCAGGTTTTCCCACGCGCGCTCGCCGTCCACGTCCGACTCCCATATCAGGCAGCCGCCTTCCTGCATGCCGTCGAGCGGATTGGTGTGCGTAAAGGCCTTGGGATCGCAGCAGAGAACGACTGTGACGTGGCGCAAATCGCAGTTGACGCGAATACGATCTTTGGCTGCGACCATGAAATAGCTGGTGGGCGCGCCCTTCTTTTCCGATCCGTACTTGGGATTGTCGCTGACGTGGATGACTTCTTTGGGATTGCCCAGTGCATCGACCAAGTGATCGCGCTCGAAGAGCAGGTCGTTCAAATCGCCGAGGATGGCGCCAAGGTTCTTGCCCGTCGTGATCGCACCCCATCCGCCGACGGAATGGAAGCGCACGGCGACCGCGCCCTCAGGCAGCAGCGAGGGCATCTCGTCGGCGATTACGGCGTACGGATGGTCGATGCCGAGCACAAAGAAGTTCGCGCCATCGGCCGCCTTCTTCCCGTCCTGGCGCGCGCGGCCCGCCGTCGCATATTCGAAGGCTCCGATGATGTGCTCCGGCCGGAAGTCGCGCGAGCCCAGTCCGTAGCTGCCGCCAAAGAAAAGCGGAACCTCGGCGAGCTCGACCTTGGGCAATCCTTCTGTTCCCTGCACCGCCTTCGAAAACGCGGTGCGGATATCGCGGCCCATGGGGTTGTCGCCGGACAGCGCCTCGTCGGTCCGCTCCAGGATGATGACGTTCTTTTTGCCCTTGAGCGCGTTCACAACCGCGGCTTCAGGGAACGGGCGAATCACGTTGAGATGGATCGAGCCAACGCTCGCACCGCGCGTCTGGCGCAAGTAATCGACTGCGGCCTCAATGTTCTCTGCCGCCGATCCAAGCGAGACAAACACCGTCTCCGCATCCTCGGTCTTGTATTCGCTGATCAGCCCGTAACGACGGCCGGTCAGCTCGGCAAACTTTTCATATGCATCTTCAAGGAAGCCCAGAATCGGCTCAGCGAAGTTGTTGCGCCGCGCGATCACGCCCTGCATGTAGTGTTCCTGGTTCTGCACGGGGCCCATCAGGACCGGGTTGGTCAAATCCATCATCTTGGGCACGCGGCGGCGCGTGGGTCCAAACAGCACACGCTGCGCTTCCGTCGGGGAATCGATGACGTCGTCCGGCGCGCCCAGGTACTCGCGAATCAACTCCGACTCATGCTTGTAAAACGTACGCTCCAGATGAGTGGTCAGGAAGCCGTCCATGATATTCATGCCTGGCGTGAGCGAGAGCTCCGTGACGCGGCGAAGGATCAACGCCTGGTCGGCGGCCTGCTGCGCATCTTTGCCGAAGAGCATGATCCAGCCGGTGTCGAGAGCTCCATAAATATCGTCGTGACCGCAGTGCACGTTCAACGCGTGCTTGGTGAGCGCGCGCGCACCGACCTCCAGCACCATGGTCGATCCCTTGCCGGGTGCGTGGTAGTACTGCTCCACGCCGTAGACGACTCCCTGGCCCGATGTGAAGTTCACCACGCGCTTGCCGCAAACGGAATGCGCGATGGCGCCGCCCTGCGCCGCGTGCTCACCTTCAGTCTCAATGGCGATCGTGTTCCCGCCAAAGACGTTCAGCTTGCCCTCGGCGAAGGCTTGCTGGAAAAGCTCGCCGCCTTCGGTAGAAGGCGTGATGGGATAGAACACACCAGCGTCGGCGATGCGCGTCTCAGTGTGGTAGCTGACGAGCTGGTTTCCGTTGGCGGTAACGCGGATGCCGGGATAGCGAGCAGCTTTCATATGACCCTCACATGGAACCCTGTTTTCATTAACTGGCGTGGCGAGCGAGCAGATTCGCCAAACACTGACCGCTCGCACCCCGGTCACGGAGCGCTATCGCGTTCAGAGTGGCGCCTCCATGCCTATGCCCAATCAGCCTCAACTTAAGTCTTTTTCAGTTGTCTTGCACGTCAAAGGAACGGCCGAATGGCAATTGGGAGACCTCAGGGGAAGGTTACTCCTTGTGGGATCGGCTCAGGATAAGTATGCTCCTACTTTAGAGACGACGTACCATATTGCGGTAATAGAAATGCCGTTGACCGGGTCCTGCTGACACCTCGCTACCTGCATCTCTCCGGCCTTCGAATCGCCTGCGCTACCATAAACACAGGATTGGGGTTCCCATGTTTGTCGTGGTATGGCAGTTTGAGATTGCCGAGGAAAAAGTGGCTGCCTTTGAGGCCGCATATGGCGCTGAGGGCACCTGGGCGAAGCTTTTCCGGACGTCGCCCGATTACCGAGGAACGGAACTGCTACGCGATGCCTACGTGCCCGGAAGCTACCTCACTGTCGACCGATGGACCAGCGAAGACGCCTTTCGCACCTTCCGCAAAGAGCACGACAGTGATTATGAAGTCCTGGATCGCGCCTGCGACGCCCTCACCAGCCGCGAAACGCGCGTGGGCGCATATGGGGCTTGAAGTGTCGAATCAACGCTATTCGAGGACCAGCAGATTCCGTGCGAATTGAATGCCCGCCAAATGGCTGATCGCTTTATCCAAGGTGACCAGAACACCGTTTTCCTTGATGGCCAATCCAAGAAGGCCGGCATCGGTAATTTGCAGGTAACCGAAGATTCGGCCTCCCAAATGAGCGGCGAGATCGGTCCATGGATACACGAGTGACCAGAATCTGTAGCCCGGCTGCTTGGCCAGGCGGGCCAGGATTTCAGTCGCTTCTTCGATCGAGAGTGCTCCAATCGCGGGACGTGTCACAACGCGCAGAAATCCTGCCTCGGTAAATGGACAGACTCCCCAACTCGCTTTCTGACGCGTGCTAAACCATCCGGTTACAGTTTCGTGGTGGATGTGGTTTTTATCTACGAGCGCAACGAGCACATTTACGTCCAGCAGGAATTTCGCCTCACTCAAAATCGTCCTCCTGGGCCGCATTCACCATTTCATCGGTTAAAGGCTCACCACGAGATTGAAAGACGGGCAAGCCATTCGGGGCTGTCTCGATCCGCGAGAAATTGGAATTCTTCACGGTGCTGGCTTTCTTCACGAGTTCACTCAACGCAGCACCGAGCGTGATGTTTTTGGCATAGGCATAGAGGGTTACGACCCGGTATGCTTCGTCATCAATTGTGACCGTGGTTCTCATAGGCTCATTATGCATCAAGTATAAAATTGATGCAAGACAGTACATTCGATGCGACGCGGTGCATTTGATGCATAGACAACAACCTGATGTGCATTTCCGTTTCAATTGTGATTGCCAGCACGCCTGTCGGCTTGCCTCGGCAATCTTCACCCTTTCTTCTCCATTTTCTCCTGTCCTTCACTGTCGCATCCTGCTACAATCCCTTCGAAATCCAATTCATGCCCTCGCTGTTTCCTGCCCGGAAAGCACGAGATGCGTAGGGTGTGCATCATTCCTGAGGAGCCCTCCCAAATGGCCATTGCCGACGACCGTGCCAAAGCTGTAGAACTTGCCCTTTCGCAGATTGAGAAACAGTTCGGGAAAGGGTCGATCGTCCGGCTCGGGTCCCGCGAGGCGCTGCTACCCATTGCCGTCATTTCTACCGGATCGATCAGCTTCGACGCGGCCCTGGGCGTGGGCGGCGTGCCGCGCGGCCGGGTGACTGAAGTTTTCGGGCCGGAATCTTCGGGCAAGACGACGATTACCTTGCAGGTGATCGCCGAAGCACAGCGGAACGGCGGTATGGCAGCTTTCGTGGATGCCGAACATGCGCTCGATCCCGGCTACGCGAAAAAGCTCGGCGTGGACGTCGACAATCTGCTGGTTTCGCAGCCCGACTCAGGCGAGCAGGCTCTCGAGATCACAGAAGCCCTTGTCCGGTCGGGAGCGATTGATGTGCTCGTGGTGGACTCAGTAGCCGCGCTGGTTCCCAAGGCCGAGCTCGACGGAGAAATGGGCGACAGCCACATGGGCCTGCAGGCGCGGCTGATGTCGCAGGCGCTGCGCAAGCTCACCGGCACAGTTTCAAAATCCCGCACCGCTCTCATTTTCATCAATCAAATCCGCGAGAAGATCGGCGTGATGTTCGGTAACCCGGAAACCACGACCGGTGGACGCGCGCTGAAGTTCTACTCGTCTGTCCGCATCGACATCCGCCGCATCGCCGCCGTCAAGGAAGGCGATACCGTGGTCGGCTCGCGCACCAAGGTCAAGATCGTGAAGAACAAGGTCGCCGCGCCCTTCCGTGAAGCCGAGTTTGACATTCTCTATGGCGAGGGCATCAGCAAGGAGGGCGACGTGCTCGATCTCGCCGTAACCCATAACATCGTGGAGAAGTCGGGCGCATGGTACAGCTATGCCGGCGAGCGCATTGGGCAGGGCCGTGAAAACACCCGCTCCTTCCTCAAGGAGAACAAAGACGTTTACGCCAAACTCGATGCCGAACTGCGCAAGCGGCTGAGCATCGGCGCTCCGAAGGCGGAAGTCCCGGAGGTTCCGGCGGGCGGACACGCCGAGGCCAAAGAAGCGGTTCGCGGGCGCAAGGGGTAGCACCCGATCCCGATCAACTACAATTCTGTCGCAGCTTGAATCTCTTGGAGGGCGCTTATGAAAGCCTTTTCACGACGCGACATGCTTAAAACCAGCCTGCTGGCTCCGGCCGTTGCCGCAGCAGCGCATGGAATCACACCCGTTGAAGCCGCTATGCACGCTGCGAGTGAAGCCGCAGGCCCGCTTCCTGCAGAAGAAACGGCCAAATCGGCTGCGGCACAACCCGGCTCGCAGCGCGAGCGACTGCTGCTCGACTTCGGCTGGCGATTTCATCTCGGCGATGCCTGCGATGCAGAGAAAGATTTCGGATTGGGCGGCGGGCGAGCGGGCAACTTCCAAAAGACGGGCGGATTTCTCTCTGTTGGTTCCCTTGCTTTCGACGACAGCGACTGGAAGCAAATCGATCTGCCGCACGACTGGGCCATCGAGCTGCCCTTTCAGAACGACCCCGCGCTTCTCAGCAAAGGCTTCTATCCGCTCGGCCGCAACTACCCCACTACAAGTGTTGGCTGGTACCGGCGCGTCTTTGAGATTCCCGCGTCCGATGCGGGCAAGCGGATCACCATTGAGTTCGACGCTGCTTACCGCGAGACGATGGTCGTCTTCAACGGCTTCTATATCGGTCGCCACAGCGGCGGCTACGATCCGTTCCATTTCGACGTCACTGATTTTGCCAATCCCGGCGGCCGCAATGTGCTGCTGGTTCGCGTCGACGCCACGCTCAGCGACGGCTGGTTCTATGAGGGCGCCGGAATCTATCGTCATGTGTGGCTGGTCAAGACGAGCCCAGTTCACGTGCGCCAGTGGGGAACCTTCGTTTCATCGGAGATCAAGCCCGGTGCAGCGACTCTTTCGATCCGCACTGAAGTGGAAAATCACAGCTCAGCCGCCGCAAACGCCCGCATCGTCTCTACGGTTCTCGACCCAAAGGGCAAAGCCGTTGGCAAGGCGGTTACGGCAACGTCCGTGATAGGTGCTGACTCCAACCAGACTTATGAGCAGAAGCTGGCCGTCGCCCAGCCGCGCCTCTGGTCGCTTGAAGAGCGAAACCTGTACACGATTGTGACGGAGGTCCGCACAGGCGGCGACGTCGTCGATCGCTGTGAGACGCGCTTCGGCATCCGCTCCATCAAAGTCGATGCGCAGAAGGGACTGTTGCTCAACGGCAAACCGGTCAAAGTGAGAGGCACGTGCAATCACCAGGATCACGCGGGCCTGGGCGCCGCGCTGCCAGACGCGGTGCAATACTTCCGCGTGCGCAAGCTCCAGGAGATGGGCTGCAACGGCCTGCGCACATCGCACAACCCTCCTACGCCTGAGCTGCTCGATGCCTGCGATGAGCTGGGCATGCTAGTCTTCGACGAGGCGCGCATGATGTCTTCGAATCCCGAAGGCCTTGGCCAGTTCGAGAATCTGGTTCGCCGCGACCGCAATCATCCCAGCGTCTTCATGTGGTCGATGGGCAACGAGGAAGGCACGGCAAACACGGACAGAGGCGTGCTGATCCTCACGGAAATGAAAGCTGTAGCCACGAAGCACGATGGCTCGCGGCCGGTTTCGATCGCGCCCACCGGGGCTATCGGCACGGGCGGCCTCGCGGTCGGCGACGTTGTCGGCTATAACTACATGGATCCGGGTGCAGCGGCATATCACAAGGCGCATCCCGACCGGCCGGTCATCGGTACGGAAACCGTAAGCGCCGTGTGCACGCGCGGCATCTACGTTACGGATTATGACAAGGGCTACGTCGGCTCCTACGATCCGTACACTACCACCGGCCGCGCTTCAGCCGAAGGCTGGTGGAGCTTTTGCGATGCGCAGCCTTGGCTCGCCGGCGGCTTTATCTGGACGGGCTTCGACTATCGCGGCGAACCCTCGCCTAACGGCTGGCCGAATATCAGTTCGCAATACGGCATCATCGACATGTGCGGTTTCCCCAAGGACACGTTCTACTACTACAAATCATGGTGGACCTCGGAGCCGGTGCTGCACCTTTTTCCGCACTGGAACTGGCCGGGCATGGAAGGCAAGTTGATCGCTGTTTGGGTGCATTCGAACCTTGACAAGGTCGAACTCTTCTTGAACGGCCAAAGCCTGGGCATGAAAGAGATGAAGAAGGACTCGCATCTTGCATGGGACGTAGCCTACGCTCCCGGCGCCATCGAGGCGCGCGGTTACAAGGGCGACAAGCTTGTGCTGACTGCGAAGCGCGAAACCACAGGCGCGGCGGCCGCTCTGGCCATCTCGCCCGATCGCAGCGAAATCTCCGCCGACGGCGAAGACGTGGCCATGTTTGCCGTGGAAGTGCGCGACGCGCAAGGCCGCGTTGTACCGATCACCGACAACGAAGTTACGTTCAACGTGACCGGCGCGGGAAAACTCGTCGGGGTCGGCAACGGCGATCCCACTGATCAGGAATCCGACAAGGGTTCATCGCGCAAGGCCTTCAGCGGACTCTGCATGGCGATTGTTCAATCCACGAAAAACGCGGGCAGCATCACGGTCGAAGCCACCTCGCCCGGGCTCACATCAGCTCGTGCGACGGTCGCGGCAACGCAGGTCACGCTGCGTCCGCAAATTGCCCTGTGGGAACGCGAAGTACCGGAGGGCGCCGGCGCCACCGGCCTCTGGAGGCCCACGCAGGAAGGCAGCACGCAGGTCTTCATCTTCAGCCAGGACGGAAACAACCTGACAGGAAGAGCTGAAGGCTTGGGCGCGGGCTGGGCCGGCGGTTTCGATGCGCCGGTACCGATCACCGACGGCAAAGTCGATGGCACCCACATCAGTTTCAAAGTTGGGCGCGACACGTACTCGGGCAAGCTGACCGGAGAAACTATCACATTGGAGCGCGCCATGAACCTCGGACCTCGCCCACAGCGAACTGAAACTCAGCCTGAAGGACCAAAGCCGGCCATCGGTCCGCCGCCCGACGGATCGGACCCATCGCGCAGTCCGCTGTTCCGCTTCCCGACTTCGATGCAGATTGTGTTGCATCGCGCGAAGCGATAGGCTCGGCCAGCAAATGTCGGCCGGAAAAGCACTCTCATTCGCAAAGCAGTGAATTGAACGCCGCCGAAGTCTTCCCTTTGGCACGTGCCCAGGGCCGTTCTTATATTGGAACTGAGGCTTACGATGCTTGCGCTACGTTACCGCATTTCGACGTTCGCGTTCGCTGTTGCCGTCTTCCTGCCTTCCCTCGGCCAACCCATCGCCGCTCAGCAACACCTCAGCGCGCCACGGGCGGATGGCCAGTCAACGCCGCTGATGCTTTATCTCCCTGCAAAGCCACGCACGGGATGCGCTCCGCTGGCGGTCATCTCGCATGGGGCAGGCGGTTCCGAAAATGGCTACCGCTATCTTGCGCAGGCCATGGCCCACCTCGGTTACACCACCGTGGTAATGGGTCACGCCGAGAGCGGTCTGGCCGCATTGCGCGCCGATATGCTTCGCTACGGCATCATGGAGGGCGTCACCGAGTTGGTTGCGGACCCCAATGCCGAGAAGGCTCGTCTCCTCGACACCGGGGCCGCGCTCCAATGGGCAAACGACCGTTGCCGCGCACCCTTTCGCGTGCTGCTGGGTCACTCCATGGGCGCTGAAACCGTGATGCTTGAAGCGGGCGCCAAAAACATCATCGGCGTAGCGTCACCGCCCGCCGGCCAGGATCGCTTCGACGCCTATGTCGCTCTCTCGCCCGAGGGCCCGGGCGTCGTTTTTGACGGCGATGCATGGAGCGGCATTCGCAAACCTATGTTGATTCTGACCGGCACGCGCGATCAATCGCTCAAGGGCGGACCCCAGACGCGGTTGGTGCCATGGCACGTTCTGCCGGGCGGGATCTTCCAGTGCCAGTGGATGGGCGTGATCGACGACGCCACGCACATGAACTTCGCCGGTGATGGCCTGGGATCGGACAAGGTTGAACCGCTAGTGACGCAGACCATCGCCGCGTTCCTTCCTGGCGCGCGAAAGCACGCCTGCACCCTGCCGTCGGCGTTGAGCGGAATGACACTCCAGGCGAAATGAGCCTTTCCCCCGATCCCTGCACCGCACCGATCGCAACTGGTCGCAGCGGGAGTCGGCGCTGCTAGAATCGCACTAGTGGCCCCTGCCCATATGCCAGTGAAAGCGATCTATCCCGGCACCTTCGACCCGCCAACGAACGGTCACCTCGACCTGATTCAGCGCGGAGCGAAGATCTTCGATCATCTCACGGTCGCTATCCTCGTCAATCCGGTCAAGAACCCTTTGTTCACGGTGGAAGAACGCGTGGAGATGCTCAAAGAAGCCACAGCGGGGATTGCCAACGTCTCCATTGCCACCTTTGACAGGCTCATGGTCGATTTCGCGCGCCGCCAGGGCGCATCGGCGGTGTTACGCGGCATCCGCGCCATCTCTGACTACGAGCACGAGTTCCAGATGGCGCTCATGAATCGCCGCCTCGCGCCGGAGATCGAGTCGGTCTTTCTGCAGCCGGCCGGCCGCTACTCATTCGTCAGCTCGCGCATGGTCAAGGAAGTGTTCAGTTTCGGCGGCGACATCAGCGGGCTTGTTCCACCCAATGTCGTCAAGCGGCTGCGCGCGCGCATTCCCAACGGCAGTTGATTTCTCGCATCCTCGCGCCGGAATTTTGCGCATCAAGGAAAATCTGGCAAGATGGAATTGATATGACTGTTATAGCCACTGCAAGAGTCTTTGCTGACCGCATTGGCCGCATTGAAGTATCGGCGACCATGGCCGTAGCCGCCGAAGCGGCAAAACTGCGCGCCCAGGGCGCAAACCTGGTGGATTTCGGGGCCGGCGAGCCCCATTTCCCCACGCCGCGCCACATCAAGGATGCTGCGATCTCCGCCATTGAGGCCAATTTCACCCGATACACCGTTGTGCCGGGCATTCCCGACCTGCGCAAGGCCATTGTCGAGCGCCACTCGTGCGACTTTGGTTCGGAATACTCGATTGACGAGGCCGTCTTTACGACCGGTGGCAAGCAGGCGCTGTTTAACGCGCTGCAGATTCTCGTCGACCACGGCGACGAGGTGATTCTGCCTGTTCCCTACTGGGTCAGCTTCAAAGACATCATCCAGTACGCAGGCGGCAAGGTGGTCTATCTCGAAACCAGCGAGGCGGAGAACTTCCGCATCACCGCGGATGCCATTGAGCGCGCCATCACGCCGCGCACCAAGGCCATCATTCTCAACTCGCCGTCCAATCCGGCGGGCTCGGTGGTCTCGGCAGAAGACCTTGAGCGCATTGTCCGCGTCGCCCACGAGCGCGGGATTTACCTGCTTCTGGACGAGTGTTATGTCTACCTGAACTACGCGGGCAAGCCCGTTTCCGGCGGTTCATTCACCTGGGCCAAGGAGCATATCGTCATCCTCGGCTCGCTTTCGAAAACCTACGCCATGACCGGATGGCGCGCGGGCTTCGCGCTGGCAGCAAAGCCGGTCGCCGCCAACCTGAGCAAGCTGCAGTCGCAGTCCACGTCAAACGCCACCAGCTTCGTGCAGAAGGCGGCCATTGCGGCGCTCAGCGGCCCGCAGGAGTGTGTAGCCGAATTTCGAGCGGAGTTTATCGGACTGCGCGATTACATGCTGGCCGCGCTTGCCAAGATCCCCGGTGTCACCTGCACCAAGCCCGAGGGAGCGTTCTACGTGTACCCGAACATCTCCGCTTATCTGGGCAAGGGCGGCATCCGCACGGCCACCGAACTGGCCACGCGCCTGTTGCACCAGGCACACGTGGTGACCGTGCCGGGCGAGGCGTTCGGGACGTCAGAGCATATCCGCATGTCGTATCCGGTGACCAAGCAGAATATCGATGAAGGTACGCGGCGCATGGGGGAGTTCCTGACCAGCTTGCGCTAAAGCAGGATTGCCAAACGGAAAAGCAATCGGCCTGTCCTCCTCAGGACAGGCCTTCGCTTCTCCGCGCTTCAATCTGTCAGTTGCTTGTGAGCACTTCGCTCTGACGCTACTTTGCCACTGACGCGTCGCTGACGGCTCCGCGGCTCGCATAATAGCCGGCGATCCACTCGCTCATGGGGCGAAGCTGCTGGCACTCGAGGCACATGGTTGTGGAGAATTGCGATTTGCACAGCGGGCAAACCGCCCCGGTTTCAAAGGTGTCGAAGGTTTGGCCGCATCGCGGACACTTCCAGTGAGTTCCCACGGCGGGCGCGGTGCCACAGCCTGGGCAAAGGAACCCTTCGCGGCGCGGAAGCTTTTCACTGCGGATGAGCGCGCGTGCGGCTTTCATTCCACCCCAGCAGTTCAGGAGCATATAAGCGGCAATCAGCAACAACCATTCGGAGCCTTGCTCGGAGCGCTGCCGCAGGGCGAGCAGAATAAATCCTACTCCGCCGGCAATGCCCAGACCTGTGGCGACTACCAGGCTGCGAGCACGGCCCAGCACATACCAGAGAAGCGAGCGAAGAATCTGGCCCCCATCCAGTGGGTAGATGGGCAGAATGTTGAAGATCAACAGCCACTTGTTGAGGAATTGGACCGTTGCGAGGAATTGATAGGCGTTGGGCATTGAGAGCGCCCACCCCAGTGATCCGCTCATCAGGACAGCCACATACAGAATCGGGATGAGAGCTGCGTTCACCAGAGGCCCGGCGGCAAGGCTCCACAGCATGGGTCCGGGCCTCGGCGGTGGACTGACATACGCCACGCCGCCCAGTGGCCAGAGCATGATGCGATTCGCCGTGCCCCCAACCTGCCGGCAAGCCAATGCGTGTCCGAACTCGTGCATCAGCACAATAGCAAACAGAGCCAGGTATTCCAGCGCATTCCAAGCCATTGAACTGTAAATGCCTTTACGGCTGCCAATCTCGATAATGGCGAGGACAAACCAGGACCAGTGCAGAAAAACATCAATTCCGGCAACGCGAAACAAATGGAGCGAACCCTGACGCAGGCTTGGCATTCCCGTTAGCTTAACTTATTTCGCGGCCAACCGGTGATCGGCGAACCATGCATCAAACCCTGAAAGCCGCCGAAATTCCCGGAATGAGCAAGTGCAACCCGGAATAGACCTATGGCAACGAGGTTGGAAATTGTAATTTGACGGCCAGAGTTAAGTCCTCGCACACCTCCGATCTACCGCAATGTGGTTGATACCGTCCGCCGCCGGGGCAGATCACCGCCTAAAATTATTCGTCCAACCCTGTGCAAACGTTATCTTTGTCGGGTACGATGTTTCTTCAATGTTGAACGCAATCGATTTTCGTCCCGTGATTCTTGCCGGGGGCAGCGGTACCCGCTTCTGGCCTCGTTCCCGGCGCGCCCGCGCCAAGCAAGTGCTGGCGCTTGACGGCGAGCGCTCCATGATCCAGCAAACGATGGAGCGTCTCAAACCCCTGGCCTCTCTCGAAAAATCCTGGATCATCACCAACGAGTACCTGGCCCAGGAGATCGCCGACCAACTGCCTGGCCTGCCTCGAGCGCAGATCGTCCAGGAGCCCGTAGCCCGCAACACCGCTCCCGCCTGCGGCCTAGCGGCCTTTCTCATTGAGCGTGATAACCCAGGCGCTGTTCTCGGCATTTTTCCTTCCGATCATGTCATCGCGGATGAGCCGCGTTTCCTCAAGGCCCTCCAACGGGGCATCGCTGTGGCTGCCGCCGGCGACAATATGGTCGTCCTGGGGATCGAACCCTCCCGCGCCGAAACTGGCTATGGCTATATTGAAACCGGCGACTTGACCAACGACGACGCGGCCCTCCACGTGCGGCGCTTCATCGAAAAACCCAATCAGAACCGCGCCGAAGAGTTCGTGGCCGCAGGCAACTACTACTGGAATTCCGGCATGTTTCTCTGGTCGGCCCGAACTCTCGCCAACGCGGTCCGCGAGCATCTGCCGGAAACTGCTCCGCTGCTCGAAACCATTGCCGCAGCCTGGGGAACGCCGCAATTCGACGAGGTTTTCCGCACCGCTTATCCTAAGTGCGAAAACATCTCCGTCGACTACGCTGTTCTCGAGCCGCGCTCCGCCAAGGGCGAGCACCTTTCCAATCTCTATTGCATTCCTGCCGAGTTCAGTTGGAACGATCTCGGCTCCTGGGCATCGCTCTACGAGTACCAGGTCGAAACTCGCCTGCGCGGCGACCCTGAAGGCAACGTTGCCGATACGGTCGGCCACATGGCCATCGAAGCCACTGACAACTACATCTTCAGTCCGAAGAAGTTTGTGGCGCTGGTCGGCGTGGAGAATCTCGTTGTTGTGGACACCGAGGACGCGCTACTTATCGCCCACCGCGACCACTCGCAGGACGTGGGCAAAATCGTAAAGGAGCTTGGGCTCACGGGTCACTCTGAGCTGATCTAGAGGCAGCAGCTTCCTGAGGTTTGTCTCAAAGCGATGCCGTCAAAACGAGCCGAGGCGTAGCTGCGGCGTTTCGTCGCTGTACAATTCTTGCGTAACTCAGCGTGCGGTAATCGCCTGAGTGGAGCAGGAAATGCCCGAAACGATCGATTGGCCCATGCACGGCAAGCCTCGCCGTCTGCGCTTTGTTTTCTATCTCCTCGTTGCCATCGTCATCCTCATCTTTGTCAGCGCGCGCACCGCGATCTCCTATTGGGTTGACCTGCTCTGGTTCAGCTCGCTCGGCTTCGCCAGCGTTTTCTGGAAGACCTTCAACTTCGAATGGGGAACCTTTGGCGCATTTGCCGTGCTCACCTTTCTCATCCTTTACGCGGCGTTCCTCGCACTTCGCCACAGCCACGCCGCCGACCTGCCTGAAACACACACCCTTTTCTTCGGCGGCCGTCCGATCACACTGCCGGTCGCAAAGGTCCTGCGCATCATCGCGCTCGTTGGCGCGCTGATTGTCGCGCTCGTGACGGGCTTCGCCATGCAATCTGAGTGGCCCACGCTGGCCCTTTACTGGTACGCGCCCAAAACGGCCTCAGCCGTCGCCGACCCCATCTTTGGCCGCCCGCTCGGTTTCTATCTCTTCACGCTGCCTGCGTGGCAGCTCATCGCCGGATGGCTGCTTACTCTCGCGGTGCTGGTGTGCATTCTCGCCGCGCTCTTTTTGGTCGCGGCCAGCGGCGGCCGCGTGCTTGAAGGCCGTTTTCGCGCATCCGCTTCCCTGCCATGGCGCGGCGCGTCCATTGCCGCCGGATTTCTGCTGCTCACGCTCGCCATCCGCGAGTACGTCGGCCGGTTCGAACTGCTCTTTGCGCAGCACACCATCTTCGCCGGAGTCACCTACACTGACGCGCACGTCACCATCATCGGCATGTCGTTTATCAGCGCGGCGCTCGCAATTGGCGCAGTGATCGTGATTGCCGGGGCCCTCGCGCAGCCGCGTGCGCGCTGGCTGGTCATCTCGATCGTTCCCGCCGCTGCGTGTTATGTCATCGCGGGCATCGCCGGCTGGTATGTGGGTACCTTCATTGTCAAACCAAACCAGCTCGACCGCGAGCGGCCTTACATTACCGACAACATTGCTCTCACCCGCCAGGCTTACGCCCTCGACCGCTTCGACCAGCGCGAGTTTCCTGCCGATACCACCGTCGCCGCTGCAGATGCTGAACACAACCAGGCCACCCTCGAGAACATCCGCCTTTGGGACGTGCAGGCGCTTCACGATACGCTGCGCCAGGTGCAGGCGATTCGCACCTATTACGATTTTCCAGGCATCGACATCGACCGCTATCAAATCAACGGCTCGCTTCGCGAAGTCATGCTTGCCGTCCGCGAGCTGAATGTCGACCTGTTGCCCGAAAGCAGCCACAACTGGATCAACGACAAGCTCATCTACACACATGGCTACGGCATCACCATGAATCCGGTGAACGGCTTTACGCCGGAGGGCCTGCCTGTTCTCTATCTCAGCAACATGCCCGTGCAGAGCACCGTGCCCGAGCTCACCGTGACGCGCCCCGAAATTTACTTCGGCGAGATGACCAACAACGACGTCTATGTGAAGACGCACCAGCAGGAATTCAACTATCCGCAGGGCCAGAGCAACAATCTTTCTTCGTACGAGGGAACCGGCGGCATCGTCATGGGCAGCTTTCTGCGCAAGACACTGCTTGCCTTCGATCGCGGCGATTTAACGAAGGTCCCGTTCAGCGACGACGTCACCGGCGAGAGCCGCCTGCTGATGCGACGCAATGTGCGCACACGCGTCGCGGCGCTGGCGCCATTCCTCACCTTCGACCAGGACCCCTACATGGTTGTCGGGGGAAACGGCCGACTCTCCTGGATCATCGATGCCTATACCACCTCCGACACCTATCCTTACTCGGCGCAGACCGCGCTTGAAGATCAGCCCGTCAACTACATGCGGAACAGCGTGAAGGCAGTCGTCGACGCGTACGACGGCAGTGTCACGTTCTACGTCTTCGACAATCAGGATCCGGTTCTCGGCGCCTGGCGCGAGATTTTTCCCTCGCTCTTCAAGGACGCCTCGACCATGCCCGCGTGGCTCCGCGCGCACGTTCGCTATCCCGAACAGTTGCTCAGCATTCAGGCTGAGATGTACGGCCTCTACCACATGACCAATCCCGAGGTCTTCTATAACCGTGAAGATCAGTGGGGCGTGGCGACCGAAACCGGATCGAGCCAGGGCGACCAAAGCTCACAGGCCATGCGCCCGAATTTCGTACTTATGACGCTGCCCGGAGAATCCGGCGGTCTTGAGTTCGTTGAGATTCTGCCTTTCACGCCCATCAATCGCAACAACATGATCGGATGGATTGCGGCGCGCAGCGATGGCGCGCATTACGGAAGTGCGGTTGTCTTTGATTTTCCCAAGTCGCGGCTGGTTGATGGGCCGCAGCAGATCGAGGCGCGCATCGATCAGAATGCCCAACTCTCCGGCCAACTCACTCTCTGGAATCAGCAGGGCTCGCATGTGATTCGCGGCAGCTTGCTCGTGATTCCGTGCGGGCAGGCGCTTTTGTATGCGGAGCCAATCTATCTTCAAGCGCAGCACAGTCCCATGCCCGAGATGCGGCTCGTGGTACTGGCGCTTCAGGACCGCCTCGCCTACGGCCCCGACTTTGGCTCGGCTCTCAGTTCCCTCTTCGGTTCTGAAACGCCGTCGCTCACCGCCGTAGGTTCGTCGCAGCCTGCAACAGCCGCCGGCCCCGCCGGAGTTGCGCAGCCGCCAGCCGGTCTCAACACACTCATCTCGCAAGCCAATCAGGATTTCGCCGACTATCAGCGGCTCACCTCAGAGGGCAAGCTAGCCGAAGCCGGACAGAAGCTCGGCGACTTGAAACACGTGCTCGATGAGCTCAGCGCCCACGCGAAATAACCGGATCACGCCAGTGCGGATTCCACCCTCGACCTGACAACGGAGTAAGGCCCATGCCTCGCTTTGCCGCCAATCTGACGATGATGTATACCGAGTGCACCTTTCTCGACCGCTTTGCCGCCGCTGCGCTCGACGGCTTCACCGCCGTCGAGTACCTGTTTCCTTATGAGCATCCGGCCGCTACTCTCGCCGCATTGCTCAAGGAGCATGGACTGCGCCAGGTTCTGTTCAATGCTCCGCCCAGCAACTGGAAAGCCGGTGAGCGCGGGATCGCAGCACTGCCCGGCCGCGAACAGGAGTTTCGCGATGGATTTGTGCGCGCGCTTGAGTATGCGCATGTGCTTGAATGCCCGCCCATCCACTGCATGGCCGGCCTGGCGCCTGGGGGCGTCGATCGCGCACGCCTGCTCGGCGTTTACACGGCCAATCTCGCATGGGCTGCGGAAAAAGCGCGGGGCGCTGGCGTCGCGGTACTCATCGAGCCTATTGCGCTGCGGAACATTCCCGGCTTTTTCCTCAATCGCCAGGCCGAGGCGCACGCCATCGTCGCCGAAATCGGTGCGCCCAATCTCAAAATCCTCTTGGATCTATTCCACTGCCAGGTGGAGGAAGGCGATCTGGCGATCAAGATCCGCAAGTACCTCGCTGACGCGAAGCAATCGCGCGTCGGCCATTTCCAGGTCGCCGGCGTGCCCGAGCGCCACGAGCCCGACACGGGCGAGGTTCGCTACCAGTATCTTTTCGACTTGATTGACGAGCTTGGATACGACGGGTGGATTGGTTGTGAGTACACACCGGCGGCGGCTACTTCACAGGGCCTGGGCTGGTTCAAGAAATGGAAAGCGGCTGCATGACGTAGCGCCGCTCTCCAGAGTGGCTGTCGTGCGGGCCTCCAGTCCCGCTTCCAAAGCTGATACATTGCTTCCCCGTCCGGCGGCGTGGACCCTTCGGCTCCGCTCAGGGCAGGCTCTGCCAGCACAGTCGGTCTCGAGACCGCGCTACGCTATGCGAATGACCTACTTCGTCACTCCGAACGTGAACGTCGTCGTCGAGTGCATTGTCTCGCCGGGCTTCAATTCCGTGCTGGGAAAGTCCGGGTGGTTCGGCGAATCTGGAAAGTGTTGCGTCTCCAGGCAGAATCCCCCGTGCTTTTCGTACTTCACGCCGTTCCATCCGGTTAAACTCCCGTCGAGGAAGTTCCCCGAGTAGAACTGCACGCCTGGTTCCGTCGTCTCTACCGTCAGCTTTCGTCCGCTCGCTGGATCGGTCGCGATCGCCGCCACACGCATCGTTCCGGGCTTGCCGTTCAACACAAAGTTGAAGTCGTATCCGCCCGCGCGCTTCAGTTGCTCATTGCTGTCGTCGATCCGCGCTCCAATCGCCTCGGGCTTGCGAAAATCCATCGGCGTTCCGGCCACCGATGCCAGCTCGCCTGTGGGAATCAACCCTGCGTCCACCGGCGTGTACCGGTCGGCATTGATCTCGATCCGCTGATCAAGAATGTTGCCTTTGCCGTCGCCATGCAGGTTGAAGTATGAGTGATTGGTGATATTCAGAACCGTCGCTTTGTCGGTCGTTGCCGAGTAGTCGATGCGCAGCGTGTCGCCCTTCAGCGTATAGCGCACCTTTGCGGTCAGCGTTCCCGGAAATCCCATGTCGCCGTCGGGGCTCACATGAGTGAACTCCACGCCGTCCGGCACTTCCTGCGACTTCCACACATACTGGTCGAATCCCATCGGCCCGCCGTGCAGCGCATTCGGTCCGTTATTCACGGGAATCTGGTACGTCTTTCCATCGAGCGTGAACTTGCCCAGCGCAATGCGATTTCCGTAACGGCCCACGATGGCGCCGAGGTAAGAATTGGGCTGCGTCAAATAGCCCTGCAGCGACCCGAACCCAAGTATGATGTCCGCCGCGTTGCCCGTGCGATCCGGGGTTTTGATGCTCACCAGGTGTGCTCCATACGCCGTCACCCTGACCTCAATCTGTCCGCTGGTCAGCGTGTAGATCGGGACGGCAACTCCATCCGCGGTTTTGCCCCATATCGCCATCTTCACTTCTCCCTGTGCAAGACTCGTAAATGCCATCGCCACTCCAATCATGATTGCAAAAAGCTTAGCCGCTTGTTTCACCATGTCCACCTTTGCTTTCTGGCGCGCACCGCTGCCAAAACGTTTCAGCCAACTTGATGTTTCCAGCCTTGCCGCAATCGAGCCCTTGAGCGCCTTATTTGCGCTCCTTGGCAAATATAGCCGAAAAAGCCGGCAAAGCCATCATAGGCTACCCGGCAACCGTGGCGAGGAATTGTGGATCGGAATCGCGGATCCAGTCGACGAGGGCCAGCAGGAGGAGAACTAGTAAATTCGGGAGGCAATTACCTGTGTGCCCGTGGCGTTTGACTCGATGCTGGTGGACCGCAACAGCACTTCGAAATTGTGCAGGGAGCCATCAGGCCGCGTCGCGCTCTTCAATATGGGGTCGATGGCCGATGGATGCAGCAGCATCTCCGCCGCTGCCTGGGTGCCAGCCACATCGAGCCCTTCCAGCACCAGCAGATGTCCGTTCCCGCCCAGGTTGGGCAGGAAGGCAATCAACGCGAATGTCTCATGCGCCGGCTCGTTCCAATGGCTGGCATAGGCTGCCGCTTCTCCCGGCCGCGGCTTCATATTGATAATCTCGGCTCCGCTCATGCCAGGCTGATCCACAATGCGGAAATTGGCGCTTGCTTCTGCCAGCGCGGCCCATGGATTGCTGCCAAGCGATCCAATGATTACCGCGTTGGCGCTCTTCAGATCTTCGAGGCGCAGATCGCGCGGGAAGCGAATGAACACCCGCTGCGGATCGTCCTCAGCCAAGTGCGACAGCGCGGACGCAATCTGCAGATCGACGAAAGGGGTCAGTTGCTGCGTGCGCAGATCCTGGGCGCTGTGGGGATCGACACCGGCGAGCGGCATCTCCACATAGCTGCCCGCAATGTACTCGGCAAGCGGCACCGGCCGCCGCGACAAGTCCTCAAGCAGGTTGAATCCCGCGTCGGAAGGAACTATGTAACTGTTGGCGGGACCGCTGAAAAGTGCTGCCCACAATGCGTGCGCCGGCTCCTCTGCCCGGCGCGGAGCGGAAGTGCGCGTGGCCGCATACCATGTTGCTGCGATGAGCGCCGCGCTGTAAACCGCAGCCAGCGCTGTGCTCAGCAGCCTGCGCCCTGCATTCGATTTTGGAATGGTTGCAGCTTCCGCCCCTTGCTGCTCAGTGGGCACAGGCTGTGCCTGGCCTTCCAACACCGCCGCCGAACCCACGGCTTCATGGTGTCCGTTGTGACCGTCAGCCGCAATGAAGACCGGAACGTAGCCGCCCAGCGGAATGTCGATGCGCACCGGCTCCGCGCTGCCTTCTTCCGCAAAGTGCTCTGCCAGCCGCCTGCGCAACTGCCGCGCATAGCTCCTGACAATGTTGTCCTCAAGCGTGCGGTAGTCCGGCGGCCGGTCAAAGACCTGCACGCCGATCTGGTGCTCCGATATCTCGTGGCCGCGTCCCTCCAGAGTCTCGGCTACCACGTATAGCAAGAATTTCGAAAGCAGTGGCGAGCGCGCCAAGTGAGGTCCGGCGGCCACACGCTGCGCGAGCTCCCAGTGCGGATCGTCTTGCGGGCCGGGCGGCAACGCCTCTTCGGGAGGAGATGTCTTGGCCCTGGATTGGACAGCGGTAATGTGTTCCATCGAGCTCGTCTCCACGCAGCCGGTCTGCCCATGAAGCATCTTCAGATCGAGAAGCAGCCTCACCCGACTGTTTGGCACGCCGGCAAAAAACCGGTCTCTCTAAAAGCCGCCAAAATCAAGAACGATCAGCGCTTTTTCGATCAATCGAACCTGAGCCGCGCTGCTCGATCCCGCGGCAGTCCGTTCTGCCGCCTCGCGGCGATGCCTGCGACTGCTTTTCCCTCGGACCCAGATTTGCAATCAAATTCAAGCCCATGAAAACGGGCTGTCATGAAGGATCATCGCAAACAGCAGCCGGCTCGTTCTAAACCGCAGAAAGCGCATTCACTCAACCGTACAATTTCCACAGTTTACCAACATTTCAAGAGCGCAACAACTCTTTTCTGCTCAGTTGGTTAAGCAAACTCAACACTAGTGTATACACTTACAGCCACATGGGTAAACACTCCCGCACGGCTTTTTGCTGCAATATTGTGGCGCTGCTCGCACAACTACGGGCGAATGCAAACGTGTGAAGATTTCTTGAATTGGAGGTAGCAAGACGTTCATGAAAACACAAAGACGATTCACGATCGCAGGTTCCCTGTTCCCGCTGCTCGCTGTCCTGGTTGCTCTCTGCATTCCATGCAGGTTAACGGCTCAGCTCGATCGCGGTGAGGTTACTGGGACCGTCGAGGATCCGTCAGGCGCAGTGGTGCAAAATGCGACCATCGTGCTGACCAACGACGATACCAACGCCAAAATCACGAGCAAATCGACGGCAACCGGTACCTATGTTTTTGACGACATCATTCCAGGTAAGTACACCATCCAAGCCGAGGCACCCGGTTTCCAACGGTACCTTGTGCATAATGTGCTGGTTCACGTGCAGCAAGTGGCGACCGTCGATGTCAAGTTCGCCACCGGCAACGTGCAGCAAACGGTCACTGTAACTGCCGCGGCGCCGCTGCTCGAATCAGAAAATGCCCAGGTCGGCCAGTCCATCAGCAACCAATCCGTCAACGATATGCCGCTTGCCACCCGCGACTGGGGTTCGCTGGCCCAGATGTCTGCCGGCGTCAGTACGACTCCGACCGGAACCGGCGGCTCGGGCGTGACCCCCGACGCAGGCAGCTCAGAGTCTGCTTATTTCAGGGTGAACGGCGTCGACGAGTGGCAAAACGACTTCCGCCTGAATGGCATTAACGACAATATCGAGATCTATGGCGGCAACTATACCGGAACGAACGCCGCCATCGTCCCGCCGCCTGATGCCATCCAGGAATTCACGCTGCAGAGTGGCGATTTCAACGCCGAATTCGGGCACTCCACCGGCGGCGTCGTCAATGCGTCCATCAAATCCGGCACCAACGGCATTCATGGCGACGCCTGGGAGTATGTGCGCAACAACGATCTGAACGCCAATTATTTCTTTAACAGGGCTTGCAGCAACGGGGTGTGCAAAGCCAACCCCATTCCCCCCTACCACCAGAACCTCTTCGGCTTCACGGCCGGGGGCCCTGTTGTCATCCCCGGCGTCGTCCATGGCAAGAACCGGCTCTTCTGGTTCGCTGATTACCAGGGCGGACGCTATGTCCTGCCGGTACCGGACGGCAATCTAACGGTGCCCAGCAAGGGGATGGTCAGCAGCAATTTCACGAACCTCCAGGACAACATTGCGTACAACTACAGCGGCACTTGCAGCGCCACGGTCATCACCGGCTGCAAAACCGACGCCCTGAACCGCGTTTTCTCCGCGGGCACCATCATGGATCCGGCTTCAACCCGCCAGCTTCCCGCCACGGGCACCGACCCGGTGACCGGACTCACCGGCACGCCAAACGCCTACGTGCGGGATCCTTTCTATAACTGCACGGCGGGCGGCAATTGCACAAGCTTCGTCGGGTTGGCCAAAACCGACTTCACACAGGACGCCGGGGGCGTGCCACTCTCTGCTCTCAACGTCATCCCGACCAGTCGCGAGGATCAGAACGCCGTTAAGCTGCTCAGCACTTATCCAGCGGCAACAGCCTCCGGCCTCGCCAATGATTTCCAAGGCTACGTGCCCAGCGAACCAAAGAACACCAACACCTGGGACGTTCGCATCGACGCCAACATCAGTCCCAAGGACATCCTGTTCGGCGTCTACGACCGCAGCTACCTCACTGCCCACTTGCCCTCGTTTTTCCCAGGGGTCGCTTCGGGCCAGAGCGGCGGACGCGTCGATAGCTTGCCCGCCTACGCCTGGGCAGTCGGCTACACGCGCATCCTCACTCCCACGCTCACCAACGACATGCATGTGGGCATGGTGCACAGCGACAAGGACCAGGTGTCGGTCTGGGGCAACATCTACGGAAGCTCGGCTTGTTCAGGAACCGTCACTACAAGTACGACTGGGTGCAATATTCCCCTCGCGTACGGCATCCAGGGAGTTCCGCAGGTCCAGTACAACGGAGGATTGCCCATCGTCAACATTAGCGGGCTAAGAGGACTCGGCGTGGGCAACTTCTCGCCAACGATACAAGCCGTCTGGAGCCTCGAGGGGGTTGATGGGGTCACCAAGTTGTACCGCAACCACGCCTTCAAGACCGGCATCCAGGTGGACGACCTGGAGGCCGACATCTCGCAGCCGCCGCAAGGCCGTGGCGATATGAGCTTCAACGGTCAGTACACCGACATTTACAACAAAAACGCCAGCTTGAACGGCATCAGTGACCTGCTGGTCACGCCCACCAATTACGAATACGGCGTGGGGAGCGGCGTGCCCCAGGTCGGCGGCCAGAACGGCATCTCCGCCTCAAACATTGCCGCCACCGACGACCATCGCTGGTACATCGGCGCCTACTTCCAGGACGACTGGAAGTTCAATCCCAGGCTGACCCTGAATCTCGGTCTCAGATGGGATCTTTTCACTCCCTACGCGGAGACCCGCGGATTCCAGGCCAACTTCGTCGCGGCGGGCGGAAATGGCGCCTCCGGAACCTACTACATGTCCAACCAGGGCTGCGCGGTGGCCCGGGCCTCGATCTTCAACACCGTAGCCGCCGCCAGCAATCTCAATATCAATTGCGTGTCCAGTCTCACGTTGGGCAACACGCAAAAGACCAACCTCGCGCCGCGTGTCGGATTCGCTTACAAGCTCCGACCTACGCTGGTGGTGCGCGGAGGCTTCGGCACGGCCTACGGAGCGCTGGGCAACCTCGGTTACGGCGGCACGCTGGGATTCAACTACCCGTTCGTCTACGTCCAGACCGTCCCCTCGTCCGACTCCGCTCACCCGCTGCTTGTCGGTGCCGCGCCGGGCTCGCCGGCAACTTTGGAGAACACCTTTAACCAGTTCAATTTCCAGAATCCGAGCGTGCTGCAAAGTCCGACTCCGTACACAAGTGCACCAGTTGCTTGCCCATATTGCCCCGGTGGTCAATACATCGGCACCAACTACCTGGGCCTTCCCCTCTCGGCTCGTCAGTACAACTACCAGACGCCGCTGGTGCAGACTGAGAACCTGACCGTCGAGGATCAGTTCACCAGCCACGACGCGATCCAGGTGGGATATGTCGGCACCCAGGGCCGTCACCTGGATATTCTCGGGGCGACAAACAGCAACAATGAGATCCTGCCCCCTGGCACCAACACCCAACTCTATATCCCGTTTCCGTACTTCCAACGGAACAGCACCTATAACAGCACCAATGCCAATAGCAGCTACAACTCCATGCAGGCAACCTATCAGCACCAGATGAGCTTTGGCCTTTCGCTGCTGGCCAACTACACCTGGTCCCGGTGCTCGGGCGACCAGCACGCGCCGCAGAACTCGCAGTTCAACTCCGGTTACCGGGCACAGTGGCTGCCCGGCTTCGGCATCAGGGGCGACTACGGCCTCTGCGATGCTGACGCCACCGACCTCTGGCACGCCGCTGCCACCTACAATCTGCCCTTCGGCCGTGGACGCCAGTTTGGATCCACCATGAACAAGGCCGCGGATCTCATCGTGGGCGGGTGGGAGATCAACGGCTTCTACACCTTTGAGAGCGGGCAGCCACTCACGGTGACTTGCCCGACGAGCACATCCGCCGACTTCGGCTGCGCCGCCAACGTCGTGTCCGGGCAGAATTTCTACGCCGGACCGCACAACTTCACGCAATGGCTCAACCCCGGCGCGTTCGCTCAACCGCCTGCGGCAACTACCATCGGACAGGTTAATTACGCGCCGCTCGGTGGACAGATCGAACAGGTACGCGGACCGCACTTCAACAATCTGGATTCGTCGATCCTCAAGAACTTCAACTTCACAGAGTCGGCGTATCTGCAGTTCCGCGCCGAGGCCTTTAACACCACCAACACGCCGCCGCTCGCGCAGCCGGGACAGTTGAATTTCCAGGCCGGCAGCTTCAGCAACATCTCGGCTACAAAGAACAGCAACCAGAACAACGGAGCGCGCACGCTGCAGCTCGCTCTCAAGATGTTTTTTTAAGAAAGGCTGGCCCTCCCTTCGTTCGTTGCATACCAACCCCGCATCCGGCATTGCCTTTACGCCGGATGCGGGCATTTCTTTGCGCGGTTGCTGAGCGCCCTAATATGAATGGCTATAATGACACCTGCTCTTTTCGCGGGCAGAAGAAAATGCTCACCATGACAAGTCGCTCGCTCTCCCACGCGGCAGACGTAGTCCTCCTGGCATCTCTCGCCCTGCTGTTGCTGCTCTTGCCCTTTGCTGCCACGATGCTTGCCCAGGAGACTGCTCCCGCCGCGCAGCCCTCCGGCACCGGGCTCACGCTTGAGGGCACGGTGCGCGGCGACCAGAACCACAGTTACGTGCAAGTTCCTTTCCCTGTACCCGCCGGCACTGAGCGCGTGACCGTCACCTTCGATTACACCGGCAAGGATCAACACACCGCACTCGATCTTGGGCTTCTCGATCCCGCAGGCCTGCGTTGCTGGAGCGGCGGAAACAAATCCGTGCTCACCGTCGGCCTGATGGACGCTACACCTTCATGCCTGCCCGGAGCCATTCCAGAGGGAACGTGGAATGTGCTGATCGGCGTGCCCAACATCCGAGCCAATGTCGAGTCGCATTACACAATTCATCTCGATCTTTCATCGACGGGCGCGGTCGCCGCCGAACCCGAAATCCTGCGCGCGCCTCTCCGCGCCGGCCCGGCCTGGTTCCGCGGCGATCTGCACATGCACACCGCGCACAGTGACGGCCAATGTCCCAGCCAGACGGGAAAGATGGTTCCCTGCCCCGTCTACTTCACCGTCGATGCTGCGGCGCGCCGCGGGCTCGACTTCATCGCCATCACCGATCACAACGCCAGCTCGCAGTATGATATGATGCGCGAGCTGCAGCCCTACTTCGACAAATTGCTTTTGATTCCCGGACGCGAAGTAACCACCTTTCAGGGCCATATCAACTTCGTCGGCAGCACAGATTTCGTCGATTTCCGTCTCGACGGCAAGACCGTTCCCGACGTGAACACTTTGCTGCGCGCCGCTAAGCGCGTGGGCGCTATCACCTCAATCAATCACCCTAACTCGCCTACCGGCGAAATCTGCATGGGATGCGGGTGGACGCCGTTATCTCCGGTGAATATGCATCTGCTCACCGGCGTCGAGGCCGTCAACGCGGGCGATGAGCTGCATGGAATCTCCGAGCTTGCCTTCTGGGACAAGGAGCTCAATCTCGGTTGCCGTCTCACCGGCATCGGGGGCAGCGACAATCACCGTCCAATGATGCCGCTCGATCGGGTCGGCTCCATCGGAAGCCCGACGACGGTAGTTTATGCAGATGAACTCTCCGCACCAGCGATCCTCGACGGCATTCGCGCCGGTCATGTTTTTATCGACGTTGCGGGGACGGGTGACCGCATCATTGATGTGACGGCCCAGACTGCCAGCCAGACCGTCCATGCCGGCGATCTTTTACAGGCGGCGCAGGGCGATCCTGTAAATTTTGAGGCGCATGTAACCGCCGCAGCCGTCGGAACGCTCCACTGGATCGAGGACGGCCACGAAATCACTCCGCCGACCAACAGCGACGTCTCCCAGCCGCAGCAGACGGTCCCGCTGCCATGGACGAGCGACGGGCTTCGCCACTGGTTTCGCGCCGAAATCACCGGCCCTGACGGCAAGCTGTGGCTCATCGCCAATCCGGTTTATGTGAATTGGAACCTATCCGATGACTGCGACAAGGATCAGTCATTCCAGCCCGAGGGATCGAAAGCGGAACGATGATCCATCTCCATTTCAATTTGCAGCTCGTGCAGTTTTTCGTCGATCACAGAATTGTTTCTCTCACGCGCCTGTTCGTTTTTGCCAGTTTCTTCGGATCTGCCGCGTTTTACATTCTTCTCACCAGTTTCCTTTTCGTTGCGTGGGACAAGCGCCAGGCCATTCGTATCTCGGTGCTCATTCTTCTCACAATATTGATCAACGACGTCCTGAAAATCTTCATCAAGAATCCCCGGCCCTTTATCGAGCAGGGGACCTATCGCCAGAAATGGGCGGTCTCTCCGCGCGACGCGACAATCCTTGCCACCGAATACTCCACGCCTTCGGGCCATGCCATGGGTTCGTCGGCGTTCTATTTCTACCTTTTCACGCTGGTCAGGAATCGCTTCGTCCGAGTGATTCTTGTGGTGGCCGTCGTTCTCATCGGCGCGTCGCGGCCGTACCTCGGTGTGCATTACGTTGAGGATGTCCTCCTGGGCTGGCTCGTCGGCCTCGTTCTCGCCGGCGGGGCGATTCGCTATATCGCGCAGCTTGCAGAGATCTGGGAAACGGTTCCCTACGGCCTCCAGATCGTCATCGCCCTTGCGGCCAGTTTCGCAGTCTGGCTCCTCGCACTCGCGCTTGACGGCCGCATCAACGACCAAGTACGCGAATTGACGGCCTACAGCGGTTTGCTCACGGGTATCGTCGTCGGATTTCCCCTTGAGCTCCGAATCACCAACTTCGACCCGCACAGTGGCGGCGCCATGGCCAAGATCCTGCGCTACGCTATCTCGCTCGGTGTCATGGCGTTCGTTCTGTTTGCGCTCAAGCTGGCCTGGCGGCCGTTCGCCGCGAGCGAAACCGCGTTTGGATGCGCACTCGAATATGTCCGCTACGTTGCGGCTGAATCAGCGGCCATCTTCGTTGCCCCGCTCATTTTTTGCAAATTGAAGCTCGCCGATCTCGGCTCCAGGGCTTGAGGCTTCCACGGCTGAGCCGCAAACCGAAATCCTGAGTTCGTCGCGCCCGACGAGGGGCCTCTGGATCCAGACACTCCGGGTCAGTCAGGGCCTCTTCGGCGCCCTGACCCGGCCCGGAGTTGAACAAAAGGCTTGTCCGATGTTCTTCGGCCAAACCGCTGCCGAGACTCCGCTGTCTGTCACCTTCCGATCCCGACGGTAATCATTTTTGTGGAAACACTCAATGCCTGGTAACCCCCAAAGGTTTTCATGATAGGGGATCGCTGATCAAGAATCGGGCAAACCCATGTTATAGTTGCGCTTAAATATAAGGCTAGTTTTTTCGCTTCATTTGGGCCCATTAAAGGCGTGGGAAATCTACAAATTAGGTGGGTTGAAATCCTTCCAATTGTTAATCGTGAGGTGTGCTGTTTCCATGAGTAGCCACTTGGCCGTGATGTTGCGTAAGCGTTGGCGTGGGCGCCGCAC